>Ga0207913_1000365_pt1 | contig 12644 bp, 10 predicted proteins | sample DeeseametaMP2913_FD_184168 | JGI IMG/M metagenome (GOLD analysis project Ga0207913, IMG submission 184168) | Marine microbial communities from the Deep Atlantic Ocean - MP2913 (SPAdes) | ecosystem: Environmental > Aquatic > Marine > Oceanic | place: West of Santa Cruz de la Palma, Atlantic Ocean...
GATGTCATAAAATGTCGTCGGGAGGAAGGTGTCATCGCCGTAACTGAGTTTAGTCAGGTCATCAAAAAGCTCAAGAGTACCAAGACCATACGAGTAGTTAATGGTGGTAATAGCGTCAAGGTTGTCCTCTGACTTGTTGGGGTTTGCATACAACATGTCAGCGTACTGAGAGTAGGTCTGACACCCCTGGGCCACGAAGAGCTGCTGCTTTGCAGGAAGATCAAGCTCGGCAATCTCAAGATAGCTCACGTCAGCCTCACTGTTCGCATCAAGATAAAGCCCAAAATAGGGGCCTGCATGGCCGTTGTAGAAGAACACATCACGCTTGATTAACTCATCAATCGCCGTCTGCTTGTGTGTTGCACGATCGCCCACAAACATGTCTCCATGGAACAAGCGCACTTCAAGGATCACTTCGCGGCCATCAAAGAGGATTTTTTTGGTGAAGGGGCCGCTCTCGGAATCAAGCTCATCGTAACTTGCAGCGGGAGCCTCAAAACCTCGGCGCACAAGGTGTTCAAAGGTCTCCTCACACTCCTTGAGGTCCGAGCGAGGATCGTTGTAATCATGGCCAAAGAACATGGTGATGTCATAGACACCATCTTCCATGAACGCAGCATAATGAGGATAAGCATCTGAGATTTCGGGGAGCGCAGCCACGGACAACGTCACCTTCTCAAGCTCTCCGCTATAGGTTGAGGGATCGAAGTTACGAATCTGGCGACGCGCCACATCCTCGGGATCGGAGGTCGCATCTTTGGGCATCAGGAGATCAAAGAGGATCGTATCATTGTCACCCTTGATGCCGCCATCTTGCAGGAGCAGACCAGGGAGATGGGTTGGGCCAGCCACATCGATGGTGAAGTCAACCATCACACCACCATCCACCTCGGTGATTGCCTCTTCCTCAAGAGATCCATTGCGAACCATGGCCTTGAACCCACCGTAATCCACATTCCTGAAGAAGACCTCATCATCACCAATCTCACCATCGTTGTTGATGTCGATGCCTTCAAACTTATCTGTCAGATAAGCGGTGAGATACAGACCCACAGCGGTCAAACGCGCCTTGATCGCCTCATCGCGCATATCCATGTCATCCACAGCAACAAACAGCTTGCCACTGAGTTCAAACTCGGCAGCCACGTTGGAGTAGTAGTTATCAGCCTTTCCAGGCAGCAGGATCTCCGCACTCTGAGGTGTGTCGACCACAGATTCCTGTGTGGGCTCAGCAGGCTCACCACATCCAAAAAGAAGGCTACTCAACACAGTACACAACACAAATGACTTGCGATTTAACATCATCTCTCACTCCTCATGACATCAGATTAAACATTGTTGTTGACGAACAACCTCTTGATTAGCACAAACCATACCAAAAACAAAAATATTATATTTCAACGTGTTACAAAACACACACTTCAAGAAGAAGCTGCACTTGCCACGTCGTACTGCTCCACATGGAAACTGAACTTGCCACATATGGCCACATGAGAACTTGGACTTTCACTCAAAAAAGAGATAATCTCGAACGCTCGAACACATATTTCCAACACCATGACAGGTTATTCAGATGCACCATACCTCACACAAAATCATCACATTCACCCTGCTTATCGCCATGCAATGGGCCTGCTCCACGGACGCCGACGAGCCCACCTCCCCCGAGGAACAGCAGGAGGACATGGCATCCATGGCGGACCTCACCCCCACGGCGGATATGAACATGGAGGTTGAGGAAGATATGCAGCCTGACCTTGGGGGGAGTGAAGAAGATGCAGATATGGGCGGCGATATGGCCGCCGAGCTTGAGTTTATCGAGCTTGCAGAAAAGCCCTGGGATGTACGCGAGCGTGGTCCATATAATGTGGGTTATGGCACAGGCACAGTGACATTCAACGTCAAACCAAGCGATGAACCACGTACACTGGACGTGGTGTTCTGGTATCCAACATTGCAAAAGACGGGTAAGGACGCACGCTATATGAGGGGTCTTGTGGGGATCGGCAGCGCATTTGATGGCGCGATCATCGCAGACAGTGAGGAGACCTTCCCGATGATGGTCTTTTCACATGGCAACGGTTCGATCGCCGAGCAGAGCTTCACCTACACGGAACACTTTGCAAGTCATGGCTGGATCATTGTCGCACCATACCACACGCTCAACAGCTTCTTTGATAACCCCTCCTCCATCAACTACCTGAGCAGCGTGGACAGACCTCAGGACATCTCTGCGGTGTTGGACTGGACGGAAGATCTTCCTGAAGAGCATATCCTTCATGGACATATTGATTATGACAAGATCCTGATGAGCGGCCACAGCTTTGGTGCATTCACAACGATGGCCGTATCTGGTGCACAGTTTGATGTGGAAGCGATTGAAACCTACTGCGAGACAGGCGAAATCAATCAGGGCCTGTGTGAACTCTTTGGGGAGGAGAACAAGGAGTTGTTCCGTGCAGGCTTCACAGAACCTCGACTCAAAGCAGCGATTCCTCACACGCCTGGCATCGGTCTTGTCTTTGAGGATGGCGTCAACAAGATCCAGATTCCCTTGTTGATGATGACCGCAGGCCGAGACAAGGCGCTGCCTGCCGAGACCAATGGGGACTACATGTGGAACCGCATGACCGAGGGACCACATGCACGTTTTGATCTGCCCAACGGAGGACACTTCACATACTCCAACATGTGCAACTTGCTTGGCACCTTTGAACAGGCAAGTGAAGATGGATGTGATGAGACATTCATTCCAGCAGACATCGCCCTCCCGATGATCAATCACTACTCACTGGCCTGGGCCGAGTACCACATTCTTGGCGATATGCGTCATGAAGCCCTGATCACAGGAGAAGATCGCCCCTATGACAGTGAAACACTCATCTACGAAACCATAGACAACAGGAGAGTTACACCGTAACCACACTGATAAACGAAAGATGCCCAAAACAACACACTCAGGAGCACACATGACCTCTCAGTTATCCGTACGACATCTTTCCATCGCCACGCTCATCCTTGCTCTGATCCTGCCAGCCACAGCGCTGGCACGTTCGGGCGGTGTGGCAAGTTCATTGAATCAAGATCGCACAGGCTCACCACTCGCTTCGGGTCCTTGCTCTTCATGCCACCAGGGAGGAAGCGGGTTTACAGACGCGACCTTGCGTGTGCTTGATGCCAACAGCATGGAGGTCACACAGGTTGACGCAGGTCAGACCTATACAGTGGAGATGACCGTGCAGAACATGGCGCTGAACGCTTATGGAGGACAGCTCGCTGCGCTTACGCCCATGAACCAGCAAGCAGGAACATTCGCAAACCCATCTACGAACGACACACAGATCTCACAGATCAATGGTGTGGAGTATTTGGAACACTCTGGCCGAAGCTCCACTGGCGTGTTTAGCGCAAGCTGGACCGCACCTTCCACAACAGACACCGTGACGTTTTATTTCGTGGGCCTTGGGGTCAATGGCACAGGCAGCACAGCTGGTGATGTTGCCTCTCCGCCTCAGGCCATCGTGATCAACGTCAACGTACCTGCATGTACTGACTTCGATATGGACACGGTGTGCGATGATATGGACGCCGATGATGATAACGACGGTGTCCTTGATGGCGATGATCCTGACTCACAAGATGCCACGGTCTGTGGTGACAGTGATCAGGACAGCTGTGATGACTGTAGTGTAGGCGTGGATGGCATTGGTGAGATGTCAGATGTACAGACGGACAATGACGGCCCTGATGCAGATGGTGATGGCCTCTGTGACGCGGGTGATGCCTGTCTTGGTGACAACATGAGCGGTGATGCAGACAGCGATGGTGTCTGTGATGACATGGACGTATGCGATGGCGATGATGCCAGCGGAGACTCTGACAACGACGGTCTGTGCGATGACTCCGATCCATGTACAGGTCAGGAGAACACCATGGACAGCGACGCCGATGGCGTCTGTGATGACCTCGATATTTGTGAAGGTAATGACGCCGCAGGCGATGCCAACGGGAACGGCATATGCGACGACAACGACCCCATGGATATGGACATGGGCATGGCAGACATGGGTTCTGACATGGCCATGGACATGGACATGTCACAAGAAGACATGACCACCGACGTGGACATGACGGATTCTGACATGGGTTCTGACATGGCCATGATGGAAGAGGACATGGCAAGCACAGACGAAGACATGGCAGGGCTTGATGACATGGGAATCACCGAGGAAGACATGACTGCTTCAGCAGACATGGGCATATCTGAACAAGATATGGGAGCTGGTGGCGACATGATGGAAGATCCTGCTCAGGAGGAAGATCCTGGTGAGGTTCAGGGCAGTGGCTGTGCCACAGCGGCGCACTCACCTGCGGACAAGCCATGGCCACTGACACTGCTCGCTGGTTTTGGTCTATTCATCGGGTTCTTACGACGCAAACACAGGGCATAAGCCACTGTGTTCATCGGCAAAAAAGAGCGAAGGGGGCGGCCAAAAATCGAAGATTTTTGGCCGCCCCCTTCGCTCTTTTTTTGCCTCTTCATCATGCGTTATGCAGATGAAGACTCCACACCTTTATGAAGCGCAATTGAGATAATGCCTGCAACCAGCACAATAATCACGCTCACGATGATGCCATATGTAGCGGTCACACCAGGATTGGCGAGGCCAAGCTGAGGGGCATTGGTATCAAAGATGGCAGAGAGCAGCGCGCTGTTATTTGCCAGATCGTTCAAGCTTTCCTTGGCCGCGATGGCGCGACTGGCCCAGAAGTAAAGGCCAAAGTGTGTGAGGAGCGCCACACCACTTGCGATGACAACGGGCACTTTATGGATATGCTTGAAGACAATACCACCAAGCAGAGGAGCCAGTGAAGCAGCGACGATACCATACACGCCAAGCTGACCAAAGATACCAAGGAGCTTGGGTGGGTTAAGCGCAATGACAAAGGTAATGACACCGAGCGCGATCAAGATCACCTGCCCTGCCCTGTGCGCAAGCAATCCCTGTTCTTTAGCCGTCTTGTCCTTGAGCACATTGTCACGCGTCAGGTTCAGGAAGAGATCGTTTGCTGCAATACTGGAAAGGGCAATCAAAATACCATCCAACGTGCTCATTCCGGCGCTCATCAACGCCACCATAATAATGGCAAGCAACACAGGGTTGAAGCTCTGTTTGATGTAAACCGCCATCACAAGATCCTGGCGGAAGTTACCTGTGTTCGGGTCAATAAAGGCTTCCTTGGGAAGCTCCAACATGTGTGCATACAGGCCAACCAACAGCAACGCAGTGAAGACGATGGACACAAGCAAACACACGCCGAGGTACTTCCAGACATCGGAGTCTTCCTTGACATAAAGCGCCTTGATCATGATGTGTGGCTGACTGACGAGCGCAAAACCAATCACAAAGCCAGAGACCCATACGCTGAAGAAGCTGCCAAACAGCGGGCTTGATGGGTTAATCGTCTTGGCGAGGTTGGGGTCAACCGCCGTCAAACGATCAAGCACAGGACCAAAACCATCGCTCAAGAAGTGCAGGCCGCTCCAGACAATAATGCCTGCAATAAACACCATGATGATGCCTTGCAGCGTGTTGGTGTAGGCGTGTGCATAGGTGCCACCCACAAAGATATAAGAGAACACAAACACAATAATAAAGAAGGTGCTCTCAAAGTTGCTCAGGCCAAGCGTCTGCTGCATCACAATGGAGAGGCTCCCCACAATCAGCACAAGGAACGTCAGCGAGAGCATGTTCACACCTGCAAAAAAGGTCGTGATCCATTTGCTCTGATAACGCTGCCCCATCCACTGCGGAATGGTCAATGCGCTATATTTTTTACCCACTCTCCTGAAGCCAATGCTCATCACCACAAGACCTGCGACAATGCCAAGGCCTGCCGCCACACCAAGGTGCATTAACGCCGAGATACCGTGCACGTACACAAAGCCTGGGTTAATCACAAACGTCGCCGTGGACGCGATCGATGCAGCGAGCGTGACGCCTACCACGATCGGGTTCATATCACCCGCCCCCACAGAGAAACTTTCAATGTCCGTGGTCTTCTTGTGGCCAAGCCACGCCAACCAACTTGTCACAATAAGATAAAACGCAAACAAACCCCAGATCAGAGGCTTGTCCATAATAAGATCGATATAGCGCATACGCCTGCCTTTGTAAGTCCAATCAGTTCCTGAGTACAGCTCAGGATATCATATAACCAGCAGGGAGTTGACACTTATCCCTGCATTAACGACGACATAACTCCCTTATAGCGACGACAATGCTGCATCGCAACATAAAATATTGCATTGCAACATAGATTCACCACTACAGCTTTTTCCAGGAGTCAGCTAAACTGACGCAAACACAAAATATGAAGGAGTGGAATTATGACAGAGGATACAATAACACAGGATGAGCTTAGAGATGGTGTCAAGTTTGGCATTGTGTATGTGGTTGGCGCTGCTGCCGTAAATGCCGTCATCTTGTGGATGTTCCAGAATGTCTTGCTTGCTGCCTTGGAGGACCTCTCGTTCCTCGTATCACTGCTCTCTTATGCGCTGATTGGATGGGGTGCTGGAGTGGCGATGAAGCGAGCATTTCACGATCCTGAACAGTTGCCTGTCAGGTTATTTGCTCTGACTCTTGTATTGCCTGGCATTGCGCTATGTTTGTTCTTTATGCAGTTGCTTACGCTGATGTCGATGGCATCAGGGCTCCTGTTCACAGATCCTCTCCTGGTATTCACAAGCTTCTTCCACAACCTGACCTCGCTTGGTCAAGCGGCGCTCTCATTTGAATACCCCGTGGAATCTATACTTATGTTAATGCAGCCTGTCATTGCGTTTGGCTTTGCATGGCAAAGCATCACGGAACGCTCCGCAAGCCATGATAACTAGAAAATGTAAGCCATTGATTTAATAGCGCAAAAGAGCAGCAACGCCCTCGACCTCTGTGAGTTCCTCATGAGGATCGGAGAACTCGATTTGCGTTCCTGCCTTGGCGGCAAGCTCCACAAATTCATTCACCATATCAATGGTGAGGGGATCACTCTCACCGCACATCATGCAAAGCTCGCGCACACCAAGAGAGACGTGACCGCACACCTTACAGCGCGTTCCATCAAGGCGAGAGTCGCGCTGAAGAAGGAGCGTGTGCACTCGCCCTTGTTGCAGCGCAACATGAACATCCATGGCACCAAGTAGCGCGCGCCCTTGTTGCATCGCTTCGGCACGGATCTCTTCCCAGATATCTTGTTCCTGAGAAGCTTCCGCGAGCTTGAAGAGTTCAGCCGCGATCTCTTCAAGTTGCACGGCGCTCTGCTTGCTCGGTACGGCCTTGACACCTTCGACCTTGTTTCTGAGGCGTCGAGGGAGCTTCTCTTCAAGCTCCTGAATAATCTCTTTTGAGCCGAGCAGGAAGATGCGTGCAAAGGATGTCCTGCGTTCAAGGCGCTCAATGGCCTCACCAATTTCAGAGGCATAATCTGACAGTTGCTTCACACGACGGCGAGCATAACGCTGCTGAGACCACCCACCCTTTTTGACGCTATTTTTAATCTCCCCAAGAATTGCCTCGACCTCTTCGTGCTTGCCCACGGTCACAAGCTGCACACTTGCAGAGTGATTGGTCGCCACGATGACCACGTGTTGTTCAAACTCGTCTTGCATCTCGGCCACAGGTCGAATGTACGCGGTGGTGTCAAACCACAAGCCATCCTCGCTGGGCAGTCTATCTTCAGGGAGGTCAAACGAGAGCGGAACCAGGACATCAAGCTCTGCCGAGCAAATAATAAAGAGCCCGCCTGATGTGTAGGGATTTTCCTCAAAGTATGTAGTGAGTTTTTCATCATTGGCGCGAAACGCGGCCAGCTCCTCGGGGTGCTCCTTGAGTAGCTTTGACAGGGACTTGCTGCGACGCTCGTAACGATCCATCGAGCGCGGCGACCTCATGTAAAGTGTGGTGACGCCACGCCCTTGCGTGTTGTATTGGGACAATTTCTTCAGATCGATTACTTCGGACATAACTCAGCTCCTACACGCCACAAATGTCACAACATCCAAGATCTTAATTATGATGAGACAAAGACCACCAGGATCACAACAGCCGCACCAACCATGAGTAAGATCATCAGCATAATCATTATCTCAAGCGGACTCAATCGCGAAGATGAAATAACCTCAGGTTCAACATCGTGATTTGACGTTGATTCGGGTTCTGGCTCTTGCGTTTTGACCATCGACAAGCTGGCCTCGGGTGTCTCTCCACCCTGCTCACCTTCATCCGAAATGGAGTCCTCATTACGATGGCGTTCCACAGGAGGGAGCACACCATCAAGGACCAACATCAGGTCCTCCACAGGATCAAAGAAGTAAAGCTCAAGCTCGCCAAGCACAACGCGTTGACGCGATGAAAGCTCGTACTTACCCGTGATCACCTGTCCATCAATGAGCACGCGCTCCGATGAGATGGGCTCGATCAAGAAGCCAAGTTCGGTGCGTTCAATGAGCGCCACACGCTCGGACATATTGCCCTCATGCAAACGAATCAACGCGCCCTGAGCCGAACCAATAAACCCCTGCCTCAAGCGATCATCAAGGATGAACTTACGTCCTCTCAGCGCACCAGACATGACCTCAAGATAAGCGTCATCATCACGACCATCATGACTCAGCGCATCCTGAGCCATGTGCCGAATCGCGTGTGTCGCGGTCTGCATGGTGAAGCTCTCCGCATCATAATGTTCGGTGAGCTCCACACGCACTGTAAGGTCAATCGTGCGCAGGATCATCCCCGTGTGTACAGGTACATATTGTCCTGACTCAAGCCGTACCTCATCAAGCAATGTGCCATTACGACTGTCTGCATCGGCCACCACGTAATGGTTATCACGTCGCTGGAAGTGTATATGTTTCCCAGAGAGCGTGGGCAGAGGCACCACAAAGTCGCTCTTTGAAGAGCGGCCAATCATAAGCTCCGACGCCTCCCAAATCAGGCGGCGAGGTTCCTTGAATACAGGTGACTCAAAGGTGAGCTTTAGTTTTATCATATCTACCAACCCCAAAAGCAGCGTGTGTACGCTGGCTTCAATAACTTAAAACGCAATCAGTCCAATTCGATGAAGCAAGAGCATCACCATAAAGAGCACGACAAACGCAAGCAAGAACCCATAGGCACTCTTTTGCAAGGTCGCTCGCTTGCCCTTCTTGCTTCGCTTACGCTCGCGCTTGCGAAGATCTTTCGGCTCTGCATCACTCCCAAGCACATGAGCCTGGAGAGCAGCAAGCTCCGCCTCCCAGAACGCCCTGTCATCCTCGGAGAGCATCTGACCTGTCGTATCCACAGTAAGCTCCACAGCGCCACACGAGGTGTCTTCATCAAAAGATGCCACGACCTCGGAGAACAGCTCCGTCATATTGGAGGTCCACCACCCAGCGCCGCGCTTTCCCCTCTGATAACATGCGCGTGATTTATCCACGCCATCTTCTTGCTCATTGGGCAACACGTGATAACCGTTCTGGAGGTAAAACCGATCCACACAACACATAAACTCTTCTTGAGCCACGCCGTCCAGAGATAATTTTCTGTGATATTCACCCATGCTCATCACCAGCAAAAGATATACTTACATGACACGACATAATCCATATTCAGTACTTACACAATCAAGACAATAAGTTATTCTCCACCCTCACCATGCCCCAAACCATACTTGAAGAGTATTTCTACCACTGTTTCATAAATTATTGTGACTTATCCCTCGAAGTCATTGTCTTTATATATTGATAACTCGGTCACTCGACACACAACACCACAACATCTAAGCACGAGTCTACTTATGAGACAGCGCTATATATGTGGCGAGCAGTGACTTCACCATAAAAGGAGCCCCCACTATGGCTAGAGAAAGTAAAACCAAATTCGCCATCCTTGGTATGTTAAACCAGGGACCTAAATGTGGCTATGAAATCAAAAAAGAGCTGGAAAAGTCTGCCACATTCTTCTGGAATGAGAGCTATGGCCAGATCTACCCGATGCTCAAACGCATGGTTCGCGAGGAACTTGCGACCATCGAAGTCATCGCCCGCGAAGATCAACCAGATATGAAGATCTATACCATATCGGACAAGGGCACTGAAGAGCTTGAGCGATGGCTGAAGCTCCCCGCCGATCCTCACCCTGTGAGAAATGAGTCCATGCTCAAGATCTATTTTGGCGCAAACACCACGCCAGGCATGGTCAAGACACACATCACACGCTACAGGGACCGCATGTCACAGCAACTGCGCGATATTGAAGATCAGCAAGAGCAGCTCGATGAGAGCGCTGAAGAGGCCCTCTTTAAAAAGCTCTCTCTGCGCTATGGCGAGCTCCTGAGCGAGGCGATTCAAACATGGTGCGATGAGGCCGAAAAAGAGATCTCAAAGTTATAAAAGAGCAGCATCAAAGACGACAGAGGGCGCGCAAAATCTCCGATTTTGCGCGCCCTCTGTCGTCTTTGGTGCTGCTCGTAGCCAGGATGTATTACACTTCCTGAATGTCTTTTTCCTTGGCCGCCAGGGACTCATCGACCTTCTTGGAGTATTCCTCGGTCAACTGGTTCACCTGAGCAAGAGAGCGGTGCATATCATCTTCGGTGATGTCACCATCTTTCTGCAAGGATTTGAGCATGTCATTGGCATCACGTCGCGCGTTACGCAGCGAGATCTTGTGATCCTCACCAATGCGCTTGGCCATCTTGATCAGGTCCTGCCTGCGCTCACCTGTGAGTGCGGGCACGGGCACGCGCACAAGGATACCATCATTGGATGGGTTGAGGTTGAGGTCACTTGTCAAGATTGCCTTCTCGATCGCGGAGAGCATTGGCTTCTCCCAGGGAGTAATCGTGATCAAGCGCGCATCAGCCACACGCATTGTACCGACCTGATTCAAGGGAACCATCTGACCATAATAATCCACGCGGACGCCATCAAGCATGTTGATGTTTGCTCGCCCTGTACGCAGCTTGCTGAGTTCCTGACCAAGTCCGTTGATCGTCTTCTCAAAGGACTGCTTAAGCTCGTTATAAATATCGTCAATCATTGTTCACTCGTTTATGTACCTTGAAATGAATCCTGATCCTCATGTGCATCAGGAGTTTATTTGGGCTTCACGCCGCCAGCAAGTTTAATGACCATGCGACTTTGAGCAAGCCTGAAATGCATGAAACCTGTGGAAACAAGAACATGGATTCACATCAGGCCCCACACACTGCACCCGAAGGCACACAACAGAGGTCCCAAGACAAACCATATTCTTGGATGATCCTCGCCCCTATTTTGATGCAGGGACGATCAGCGTTCCGACCTGTTCTCCAGTCACAGCGCGCATCAGGTTACCAGCCTTGTGGAGGTCAAAGACCATGATCGGCATACCGTTGTCACGGCACAAGCTGATCGCGGCCATGTCCATCACGCGCAGATCCTTGGAGAGCACCTCCATGTAGGTGAGGTTATCAAAACGCTTGGCGTCGGGATCTTTCTTTGGATCAGCGCTGTACACACCGTCGACCTGGGTCGCCTTGAGGATCACCTCGGCGTTACACTCCATGGCACGCAGTGCAGCGGCGGTATCGGTGGTAAAGTAAGGGTTACCTGTTCCCGCAGCAAGGATCACGACGCGGCCCTTTTCAAGGTGTCGAATCGCGCGGCGGCGAATGTAAGGCTCTGCGACCTCGCGAATCTCCAGCGCGGTTTGCACGCGCGTCTGGACGTCTCTTTGCTCCAGAGCGTCCTGCAAGGCGATCGCGTTGATTACAGTGGCGAGCATGCCCATGGAGTCTGCAGAGGCACGCTCCATGCCTGCGGTCGCGCCAGAGACACCTCGGAAGATGTTCCCACCGCCGATCACGATGGCAAGCTCCACGCCAAGCGCGTGAACTTCCTTGATCTGAGTCGCGAGGTCTTCGATCACATCAGGATCAATGCCATAACCCTGGTTTCCCTGGAGAGCTTCGCCCGAGAGCTTTAACAGAACACGTTTATACTTCATAAAAATCGTCCAACCTCTACGTATCTGGGACACATCACAGCACACCCAGAGCGTCGCAGCATCCTTGTGGTGTGCCATGTAGAAAAAAGGCCCGCATCACGTTGAGCAATGCGGGCCTTTCTGAGAACAGGGGTTTAGCCCTTATTCATCGCGGCGACTTCAGCAGCGAAGTCGTCTTCTTTCTTCTCAATACCTTCGCCAACTTCAAAGCGGACGAAGTTCTTGATCTCAACATCGCCGAACTCTTTCTGGAACTGAGCCACGGTGAGGTCAGGGTTCTTGGCGTAAGCCTGGCCGAGCAAGCTGCTCTCGCCGCGCCACTTGCGCATCTGACCTTCGATGATTTTGGGGATGATCTTCTCGGGCTTGCCTTCTTCTTTGAGCTTTTCAGCGAAGAGTTCAGCCTGCTTCTCAGCTGCAGCGTCATCGACATCTTCAGGTGAGAGGTAGAGAGGACGCATAGCAGCGGTGTGCATGGCGATATCGCGAGCGAACTCAGCAGCGTCATCACCTGTAGCACCTTCAACCTGCACGAGCACGCCGATCTGGTCGTTGGTGTGGCTGTATGCGCCAACAACGCCGCTTTCAGCCTTGAGACGAACGATGCGACGG
>Ga0207913_1000366_pt1 | contig 12638 bp, 6 predicted proteins | sample DeeseametaMP2913_FD_184168 | JGI IMG/M metagenome (GOLD analysis project Ga0207913, IMG submission 184168) | Marine microbial communities from the Deep Atlantic Ocean - MP2913 (SPAdes) | ecosystem: Environmental > Aquatic > Marine > Oceanic | place: West of Santa Cruz de la Palma, Atlantic Ocean...
CTATGAACTGACAGGTTTTCAGCAACGCGCAGTGCACAGGTTGGCCAATGCACTCACACAGTATGGTGGAGCCATTCTTGCGGATGCAACAGGGATGGGAAAGACACGTGTGGCGTTGGCGGTGGTGTCCTGGTGGATGCGTCTGTTTGGAGAGGATGTGCTACAGGATGATAGCATATTTGTATGTGTTCCCGCACGTTTACGTGATGCGTGGAGGAAGGCAGTTCTTGTAGCACTGGGTGAGTCCGTGGCCACATCGCAGGTGGTGGTGTGTAGTCATGAGGAGCTTTCACGCAAGGGGTGGGAAGGAGAAACGCTGCCAGGATTTGTCATTGTGGATGAAGCTCACCGTTTCAGGAATCCGAAGACCAGGCGTTATAATGCACTGGTGAGGTTATCAAGGCGCGCGAGCGTGTTGATGGTGACGGCCTCTCCAGTGTGTCATGGGGTGCAGGACCTGGAGGCGTTGTTGCGTGTATTTTGGGGTAATGGGATGAGCGCACAGAGGGCAGGTCATGGTGACTGGTGGCGACTGTTGGGCGTGAAAGGTCTGGATGCCGATGCTGTGACGCGTTTGATGGGGGAGGTTGTCGTGAGGCGTGGTGCATTGGTGATGGAAGGCGAGCTCAGGAAGCCATCTCAACGTATACAGCGCGTAAGTTATGAGGCGGGTCGTTGTGAGGGGTGGGTGTGGCGGAATCTTGGTACGGAGATGGGCTCAATGGGGCTGCATCTTTTTGGGGGCACCTGGAGCAAGGGGTTATTTACCGAGTTGATTTGGCGCAGGTGGGAGAGTGGCGCGAGCGCATTAAGTGGTACGTTGAAACGTCTGGTGGTGTTGCATGAGAGGGCGTTGGAGCAGAGCCATGAGGATGGAGATGTGTGTCGTAGCGCTGCATCCTTGAAGGATGTCTTTGGTCAGGAGATGGCACAGGAGGTGATGCCTTTCTTATTTGATGAGGTTCACGGTGAGAGCTGTAGTCGTACAGGTGTGAAGCGCGATCTTGAGTTACTCAACAGGGTTATTGGTCGTGTGGAGCAAGCTCGGTTGGAGATGCTTGGCGGTGGTGGGTTAGTGGGAGTATTATGTGAGCTTTTTGAAGGGGATTGGTCAGGCGAAAAGGTGTGTTGTTTTACAAGTTCTGCGGAGGGAGCGCGTGGTTTTTACAGGGCGATGTGTCAGCGTATGCCTTGTGAAGCGATAGGTGTCATGACAGGTCAGGGGGCGTGGGTGACAGGTCTTGGCAAGAGTAAGCCTGCGGAGTTTCTGGGGAGGTTTGCTCCGCAGGCTCAGGGAAAAGCTGATGTGTATCAAGGGGATAAGGCGCAGATAAGGATCGCAATCGTAACGGATTGTCTATCCGAGGGTGTGGATTTACAGGACTGTGGTCATGTGGTGATGTTGGATTTTCCAGCGACTCCACTGGGGTTGGTGCAGCGGCTTGGGCGATTTACGCGTGTGGGTAGTCCTCATGAAGAGGTTGTGGTGGTGTGGCCACGGCCATCAAGTTGGAAGGACAGTTTGGGGATGAGGAGGCGTCTTGAGATCAAGGCAAAATCAGCTCGGGATGCAGCGGTGGGGTATGGTGGAATTATTGGTGATTTTTTTGAATCAGAGCAGAGGCAAGCTGGTCTGGAGCATGAGCTTTGGCGAGGATATGAGCGTGTGGATGTGTTCTGGAGGAGGCTTGCTGGAGAGGTGGTGAAGCAGGGTTTATCCATGTGTTACGAGATGTGTTGTGAGGATGATGGCGTGGTTTATGTCTTGTGGCGAGAGGGCAGTGAGCGTGCAGGGTGGGTGTATGGTTGGTGGCGTGTGAAGGGAGGGAAACTTGAGGATGAGGTCTGGCGTTTTGGTGGGGAGTTAATCGACGAAAGGGTGTTATCGCGCGAGGTTAGAGAAGTGGGGTTGGTGTGCTTTGGCGATGTGGTTCCTCAGGTCAAATCCATGATTACACAAAGGCAGGAAGCGCTCTGGAGCGCATATCTCGCCCCTGTTTCCGCAAGAGGTGGCTTGAGGCAGCTTGTTCTGGAGAGGATGGATAGTGAAGAGATAAAGCGCTGGTTAATGCGAGAGGAGTTAAGGGAGGGGTTTTGGCGAGTGGTGCAAGAGTGTGTGAATGGAGGAGGGGATGTGCGTGAGGTTGTGGTCGAGGAGTATCATGCACAAGGTGTCAGTGTAGATGCTTTTAGTTTTAGTGATTTCAGTGATTTACCGTGTATTGAGGTGGTGAGTATGGTGAAAGGTTAAGGGTTCTGGCATTGATTCTGCAAAGGTAATCATCATGACACGAAGGAAGCAAGCCATGGAGCAGATGATGCGTAAATGTATGGTAAAGAAGGGTTACAGTGTTGGAGCAACATTACTCCTGATGTGGGGGATGTCCTCTGTGAGCCTGATGGGATGTGTGAAAGACACGGATGAGGAACTTCGCGAAGAGGTGCAACGTCTTGGTGTCAGGGCACTTGAACCTGCGCCTGATACGCATTCTGACGCGAAGGTTGAGCTTGGTCGATTGTTGTTTTTCGACAAGGAGTTAAGCGGGAACAGGGACATTTCATGTGGGACATGTCATCACCCAAGGTTTGCGATGGGTGATGGGCGAGCGCTTTCTGTGGGCGTGGGTGGTTCTGATGGTGTTGGTCCAGAGCGAAAGATGGGGGTAGAGCGTGAGTATGTTCCGCGCAATTCGCCAGGATTATTCAACCTGAATGATTCTGCCTGGAGAGTTCAGTTTTGGGACGGGAGGGTGGAGCAATATCAATCAGGAGAGCTGAAGAGTCCTGCGGTGGGGTCTTTGTTGGATGGGCTTGAGAGTGTGGTTGCAGCACAGGCGATGTTTCCAGTGACGAGTCGTGATGAGATGCGTGGTGAGCGTGGAGATCTTGATATCCATGGTGAGCCCAATGAAATTGCGGACGCGTTTGATAGCGATCATCTGAGCATCTGGGGCAAGATTACAACACGTGTGATGTCGCACGAGGAGTATCGTGAGCGGTTTCTGGAGGTGTACGACGAGGAAGATCCGAACACGATCAATTTCACGCATATTGCCAACGCCATTGGTGCATTTGAGGAGCAGAAGTTAGCGCTTGCGAACAGCCCATGGGATAGGTTTCTCAAGGGTGAAGATGATGCGTTGTCGGAGGATGCCAAGCGTGGCGCGAGGTTATTCTATGGAGAAGCAGGTTGTTCAACCTGTCACTCTGGCCCCCTGATGACCAATCAACGTTATTATAATCTTGCCGTGCCCCAGTTTGGTCCTGGAAAGGGGGCAAACAAGCCGCTTGATTTGGGGCGTAGCAGTATCTCAATGGATCCTGCGGATAGTTACAAGTTCAGAGTCCCATCGTTGAGGCATGTCAGTTACACAGCGCCATATATGCATAATGGGGCCTACTCCACGTTACGCGATGCGATCCGTCACCACGCATACCCCGCATCTATGTTGCTGGCTTATGATGGTTCGTTGATCGAGGACGTCGTTTTACAAAAAAGCTTTCAATCAAGGGAGGATGTGAATGAGCAGATGTTGTCGAGTCTTGGTAAGGAATTGAGCGTTGTGCCTCAGTTGAGTGATGCGCAAGTGTCTGAACTTGAGTCGTTTTTGGTGAGTTGTGGCGACCCTGCTGTGGAGTCGTTGGAAGTGTTGGTGCCAGAGGTTGTGCCAAGTGGATTGAGTGTAGATCGTTAACAGTAAAGAAGGAGAGAAGGGATGAAGAGGTGTATTGCGTTGGTGTTTGCGTTGGGTGTGTTTGTCATTAATCCGATGGTGTTGCTCTCGGGTTGTGCAGTCGTAGAGGACTATAATTATTGTCGCAGAACATCAGATCTAACAGATGCTGAAGCGATTGCAATCTGGGAGTCGACCGTGTGGCGAAAGGTGGTCGAGCTGAAGGGTGGCGCTACCTATGAGATTGAGGTTGTGGGTCTACCTGGCTCTGCATCAGCATCCTTGTTAAGGTCTGTGGATGGGGGCAACTGGATTGAGAGCGCCTATGCATGTATCGCAGATCCCAACGATACCGTGGTATTGGGTCATGCGCATGTCAAGGTGTATGAATGGCCTTACGAAACCAAGGGTTCGCCTGTGTTTGAGGATACGAACATTGATAGTCAATTTACCATCAATGATGTAGCTGATACCAAGACGATAAGGTTATTGGGGGATGATTCTGAGATCAAATTTACGATTTATGATAATGGCATCTACTTACGAGAAGTGGAGCTAGAGGATGGCACTGTGTTGGGTGCGGAGAATCATTCTGGGACGGGAGATTTCTTGTTTGATGTGGATGAGAACGGGAACGAGATTCAATAGAAAGGGAGAGAGGAGATGAAGAAGATTCTAGGTGCGTGTGTATTCCTTGTGGTTGCGGTGGCCAGTCCTGTGTTCATGACTGCGGGGTGTGACTATTGTGGTGATGTTGCGCCCACACGTCTGACGGAAGCCGATCTCAACGCCAAGATGTTGGAGTTGTCTGTTCATAATATACTTGAGTTAGACACAGGCGCTCCTGTGGAGGTTGAGTTTAGTGGGGGGATGGTCATTGCTGAGCTTGAGCCACAACGTTTGGCGTGTGAGGCTACGCGAGGGTTTAGTTTTGTGCAGAGTGCACATGCAGACTGCATTGGGCCAACGTTGAGTGCTGCTGTACGTGGTCATTTGACTGTGTATGACTGGTCATCAGGTGAGCGCGGTCATGTGCTGTTGGATGCCCCGGTGATACAGGGGCATATGACGGCTTATGGGGATGACCGCATTGAGAGTTACTATGTGACGTTTGGTGAGCGCAGTGTTCAGGGAGGATTGCTATACAGCTTTGCGATTAGCAATGATGCTGAGGTTGATCATTTGTATGCGGATATTGATCTTGGCGATGGTCAGACAAGGAATCTTGACTTCAGTTATGGTCAGGAGCAGTACAGGCCTGATGTGAAGATATGAGTGTTGTAGACTAGAGTATTATAAGAGGGTGTTGGCAGTTTTGCTTAATTCATTTCAAAGCATGAAACGTTTGAGGTACACAAAAGGAGCGTAAAGTAAGGTTTCAGGCGTGCAAGGGGCTCTTTTATACGTTGTTTTGCGTGTTGCATTTTGCTCGAGATCAGCAGGCCGTCCCAAGTTCGCAAGCTCACTTGTGATAGCCCTGCTTCCTCTCACAAGACTCACCAAAAACCTCTGGAGTTTCACTGCGCTTCGCTCCGTTCATCTCTGTAGGTTTTTGTTGCAAAACGCTCCGTCAAATTTCTCGTTTCGCCTTTTATGCATAAGCTCCGACTTGGTTTGAATTATTTATAAGTCAACTGACTTCGTCGTACTGAAAGGCTACACAAAAAATTTGTGTGAGAGTAAGAAGAGCGCTTGGAAACAAGTTTACGAGGTTCCTTGGCTCTACTGCTCTCGAACACAATGTATCAAGTCGTCGCTCGCCATGTCGGAACGTTGTGACTTGCGAGACTGGGCTTTTAAAAACTGTCAACACCCTCTGAGAGTCTTGCTAAACCAAAAGAGACAGTGGATTTATCCACTGTCTCTTTTGGTTTTAGGTTTTAAAGAACTTGTTCTAAATCCAGCCACTTCCGTGAAGTTCTGCAAGGCCTGCTGTACCGGGAGGGTTGGGGAGGAATTGCAGTTTGGGGTACTGGCCTCGGCAGTAGTGGAGGGCCCAGTCGTTACGGAAGAGGATGATAGGCAGGTCATCACGATCGCGAAGGACCTTGCAGTAATCGGCGCGTTCAAAGGCACGTTCATCGTAACCTTCGCCATCGACCCAGCGAGCGTGTTGGAAGCCGAGTGTGCGGAGGTGGACCTTGACGTTGTACTCGTGTTCAAGGCGGAACTTGAGGACTTCAAACTGGAGGATACCAACGGCACCCACGACAGCGTCCATGTCACCGAGGGTAGGTTGTCTAAAGACCTGGATTGTACCTTCTTCGGAGAGTTGGTCGAGACCTTTGACGAGCTGTTTACGCTTGAGGGCATCCTTGATTTCGACGACCGCGAAGTGTTCTGGACTGAAGCGGGGGATATCAGGAGAGGGGATGTTTGCCCCGGTGCTGATGGTGTCGCCGATGCGGAAGACGCCAGGGTCATAAAGGCCGAGGATATCGCCAGCATAAGCTTCTTCAAGGGAGGTGCGGCTATCCGCCATGAATCCCTGAGGGTAAGCGAGCTTGATCTGTCGATTGGAGCGTACGAGTTTAGCGGGCATATCGCGAGTGTATCGACCAGATGTGACGCGCATAAAGGCGAGTCTATCGCGGTGTGCAGAGTTCATATTTGCCTGAATTTTAAAGACAAATGCGCTGAATTCTTGCTCAGTAGGGTCGACGATGTTGATATGTGATTTTTTGGGAGAGGGAGCCATGTCGATGAAGTGTTCAAGGAAGGGTTGAACACCAAAGTTGGTCATGGCGGAGCCAAAGAACATGGGAGTGAGTTCGCCATTGAGGACCTTTTCAAGATCGAGCGGTTCACCTGCCATATCGAGGAGTTCAAGTTCCTCAAGGAGGTTCTCGTACTTTTGTTGTCCGAGCATGGACTTGAGGCGAGGATCATCGAGAGAGGTTTCATCGATATCGACGACGGATTCACCGTGAGAGCCATCGGAGTCGAAGATGAGGACTTTTTCACGGATTCTATCGTAGACGCCCTTGAATTCTTTGCCTTCGCCGATGGGCCAGTTCACGGGGAATGTTTGAATCTTGAGGAGGTTTTCAAGTTCTTCCATGAGCTCAAGAGGGGAGCGTCCGTGGCGGTCACACTTGTTGACAAAGGTGAAGATGGGGAGCTTACGCATACGACAGACTTTGAAGAGCTTTTCTGTCTGAGGCTCGACACCTTTGGCGACATCAATGAGCATGACGGCGGAGTCTGCGGCAGCGAGTGTACGGTAGGTATCCTCGGAGAAGTCGGCGTGGCCAGGCGTATCAAGGAGGTTGACCTTGCTGTCGAGGTACTCGAACTGAAGAACCGAGGAGGTAATGGAGATACCGCGTTGTTTTTCAAGTTCCATCCAGTCACTCACGGCGTGTCGTGCGGCGCGTCGGCCCTTCACGCTACCTGCGAGGTGAATTGCTCCACCGTACAGGAGGAGTTTTTCTGTGAGGGTTGTTTTACCCGCATCGGGGTGGGAGATGATGGCGAAGGTACGTCGGCGATCGACCTCGGTATCGAGGACTTTTTGGGAGGGCAGGTCAGTGCTCATAGTCGTGATATCTGTGTTGTCACAGCGAGATGCGCACGCGAGTGTTTTGCGTGATCGTGCCGTGAGTAAATGGTTTGTTTCGCTGTAAGTTTTCAAGGTGTGTGTTGGCGTGGCCAGCACGTTTGTGACGAGGTATAGTGTGTTCTTTATATATGAGCAAGGGTTTTACAGCCTTTCATGCATTGCCACTCCTTTTTCATGGCGATGATGATGAGAGGTTATGAAATTTAGTTGAGGAGCCAGTCGTTTAACTTGCATGGCAGGATAGCATTGACAGAGGGCAACATGAGGTAGGTGTTTGGATGCGCTTGAACCTGATGAGATTGTTGTTATGATGCAGTGGTTTATCTTGATATTTAAGGTTAGATACGCATCTGTTGAGGTTCAACTCCTTGATATTTATTGAATTTGTTCACCAGAGGGTTTGCAAATGTAATGAGATGTAGGATAGAAGGTGCAACCGTCAGAGATCGTCAACACAGCGTGCATGTGGTGTAGAGATGCAGGTAGAGCAAGAAGAGCTAAAAGCAAGGGAGGCACAGGAGGATGTGCCTGATCAGCTCATTGGGGTTGTGTTGGGAGGGAGATACGAGATCCGTCGCCCGATAGGCAAGGGTGGTATGGGTGTGGTGTATCTTGCGCACCAAGGCAATCTGGATCGCGAGGTTGTGGTCAAGGTGTTGGGCAAGGGTTTGAGTGATCAGGGCGAGGCGCTTCAGAGGTTTGAGCGAGAGGCGTTGGGGTTAAGTAAGCTGACGCATCCGAACATTGTGACGATTCATGATTTTGGTCAGGATCATGATCAGGCGTACATTGTGATGGAGTATGTCAACGGCGAGATGTTGAGTGATTTGTTGGCCCGCTCGTCGAGGATGGGTCTTGAGTTATTTGCATCGATCGCAGCGCAAATTTTGGCGGCCTTGAGTGAAGCGCATGGTCAGGGGATTATTCACCGCGACATCAAGCCAAGCAACATCATGTTGTGTGAGCGTCATGGTTCGCCGAACTTTGTCAAGGTGTTGGACTTTGGTCTCGTGAAGTTGGTGGGCGAAGCGGTTGAGGTGACCAAGAAGCAGAATTTGGTGGGGAGTGTGTCGTTTCTTGCGCCCGAGCAGATTCTTGGGCTTGAGTTTGATCAGCGCGCAGATGTGTATGCATTGGGTGTGTTGTTTTACTACATGCTCTCGGGGCAGAAGCCCTTTATTGGTGAAGATGATATCGCGATTTTATATCAGCATATTCACAAGGATGCGCCTGATTTGAGGGAGGTTTTACCTGAAGGGCATGACATTCCTGAAGATCTGATCGTGTTGGTTGAGAGGTGTCTTGCCAAGGAGCCCGAGGAGCGTCCCGCAGATGCGCAGGCGGTGTTGGATGCGTTGAATCTGGCATCAGGTCAGGGAGAGGTGAGGTTGCCATGGGTATCGGGCGAGTTTAACGCCATCTCCAGGGATTCACTGCGATTTTCGTCTGAAGTGAGCGTGGTAGAGGAAGGTGATTCAAGCGTGCAACTACCCACGCTGGCGCAAGAGAGTTCGGGGCGTTACGCACCATTACGCAATACAGAGCAGACCTCTGTGTTGTCGGCTGAGCAGAGTGAACCTGTGCAACAAGAGCCTGTGGTGGAGGTTGCCACGGAGGGTGATCGCAAGAATACGGCAGTGATGTTGGTTGTTGCGGCAGTGTTATTTGTATTGATCACAGCTGGTGCTGCGTTGATGTTCATGGGCCCCAGAGAGGGTGGTTCATCAGGAGATGCTGGTCCAGGAGTCATGAAGGGGTGGGGGCCAGCGGAGCAAGAGGTGCTCATTCAGGTTGATGAGCTTCTTGGCGATGAGAAGTGGGGCCAGGCCGAGTCGTTGATCGCGACATTGAAGGGGCAGGCGCGGCCATCGGGCGCGTTGGTCGAGATCGCCAAGCGAGAGGAGTCCTTGCGCGTGGGGCGTTTACTTCAGAAGGGGCGTATGGCGCAGGAGTCAGGGGATCTTGAGGATGCCAAAAAGGCGTATGAGGAGGTGTTGTTGATCGTACCTTCACATGAGATCGCCAGGCAAGGACTCAAGGAGAGTGACGCGCTCTTACATCAGGCGGTGGCGACGATGTCCAGCTTGAAGGTGGTCAGTGAGCCCGTGGGTGCACGCGTTTTTGTGGATGGCATGGATATGGGTGTCGCGCCGTTATCACTTGAGCTTGAGCAGGGCGCATATGCGATCTCGTTGAGGCTTCCTGGGTATCAGGAGGCGGTGCAGAGTGTGGAGCTCAAGCGCGACGAGGCTGAGGTTGTGCGCGTGGAGCTTATCAAGGCGAAAAGTCAGAAGGATGTGGCGTCATCAAAGCGTGTGAAGCCTCCGAAGGCGTCGGGTGATGATGTCAAACGTGAGCGTACAAAGGATGCGTCATCCTCGGCCAAACAAGGCAAGGCAGGCGCAGAGGATCTGTTGATGCCCGTGGAAAAACCCAAGGACAACACGCTTGATCTTGATGAAGACGGGCTCCTCCCTGTCGGCGAATAATCGTTCTTACATTTGAAAGTGGGGATAACTATGTTACCATGGATGCACAAGTTTTCGCGTTATACAGTGGTGCTGTAGTTTCAAAGAGTTGAGGAGCTGAAATGAGAGTCAAGTTATCAGGCGTAATAGGTGTATGTGCACTGGTGATCAGCGGGATGTCCTGTGAGAACGCCACGATTTCGGGAGGGGCGACGGGCTCAACCTCAGGTGGTACGTGGCAGGTTCCAGACAGTGATCCTGGTTTGTATGGTGAGGTGTTTGGTGAGGAGGCGCTTGATGCTCAAAGGGGCACTTTGTTTGATGCTCCGACCAGCGGTGAGCCTGTGGTAGCGACGTGGGCACGTATTATTGCGCCCTCGGATCTTGAGACAATTCAGCAGATTGAAGATGACAGGGTGGTCTTTGGCCCTGCGGCCTCGCACCAGATCCACGATCTGGGTTTGATGGAAGTGATCAGCTCCACCGATCCAGAGAACTTCTTCTTGCGTCGTGTGCTTCGAGTGGAGCGCATGGCAGATGGATCTACTGTGGTGCACACACGAGAAGCTGCTGTGACCGAGGCGATCATTCATGGCTCCATTGGCTTCAAGGACTACATCCCCCCATCTCAAAAGCAGACGTCCAACGGGTTGATTGTAAACTCGCAGGAGAACGAAGCGAGTGGTCATATTTATGATCGTCAGTTCAACGTACAGCTCGACTCAAACCGCTTGCAGATCTCGGGCGAGTTTCCATTTGGGAACGTGAGCTTGATCCCCGAGTTTGAAGCGCAGGTCACGCAGACTCCTGTGGCACAGGCAGGTTTTGATGCCGAGGTTGAACTCAGTGGTACACGCGATATGTGTGAGATTTTGTATCGCACAGATGAACCGCTCACGCTCCGAGAAGGTTTGCCTCTGATTGGCACCTACTATGAGTGGCCCCCTGAATTGCGTAAGCTTGTGTGGGCGATGCACTGGGGCGGAAACCGTCGTGCGGGTGATGCTCAGCTAAGCAATACAAGTCGAGGTGGAGGCGGCTCTTACATCAACTTCAATGGTGAGAGGCGTTCCAGAAGAAATAGAAATTCCTCATGGACTGTCGCACCTGCACCTTATGTGCAGATGCGTCCCGAGTTTGTAAACGCTCTGGAGTTGTTTGAGCAGCGAGTCCAGCAAGACCCCGAGCTTGGTGAGCACTTTATCACAGGTGGTGACTACATCCGTCAGCCTGAAGGTTCGGCGGATAGTCGCGAGGAAATTCTTAGCTATTACAGAGGTTTCCGTGGGCAGCTTGATGCGCCTGCACAGCGCACGTTGGATCACTATCTGGAAATTCTTGAGAACCAGCCCGACGATTTGCAGTGGCTCTCGACCTCGCTGGCCGTGGCGCGTGAGCACTGTCAGGGTGAGACCAAAAATGCCGACGCAGCGGTGGCGGTCAAGACCTCATTTAGCGTGCGTGGTAGCGTGGAGATCAAGGGTGCTCGTGGACCAGATCTTAACGCTGAAGGTCGCTTGCCCAATGGCTTTGGTGTCAACCGTGCAACAGGCGCTTATCGCAAGAATCTGATCTCCAAGAATATGCCTACATTCTGGCTCTTCCCTGGTGGTTTCCCCATTCCTGTGGTGCCTACATTTAACCTCGCTGCGGTCGTGCCTCAGCCCGAGTTTGTGGGAACATACAAGATGGATTACGGCCCCTATGAGGTCATCGTGGAAGGCGGCTTTAACCGCAGTACACGCGCAGGCGCGTCAAACAGCGGAGAGAGTGAGAGCTGTGAATCATCCACCGCAGGACTCTGTGGTGGTGTGACCACCAACGTGACGGCAGGTGACATCACCATCACATCACGTGAGGCCACATTGTCAGCGAGCGCAGGTGTGAGCCTTGTGCCCGAGTTCCTGTTCAAGTTCTACGGTGTCGCGGGTATCGGCGGTGCGGCTCCCATTTACACCAAGGCTGAAGCCAAGGCGCAATCCCGTCTTGAACTCAACACCGATCATGGTGGTAACCTCACAGGCTCGCTCTGTTTGAGCAGTCGCACAGGGTTCAAGGTTGATATTCTTGGTCGTCTGGAGAGCCCCTTTGCCATCTTGAATGACAGCAGCGGAGATCGCAGCCCTCTGGCCGAGGTCAGGACATCTCTGTTTGATAGCTGTAGCGCGGCTCCCGACAATCCACTTGGTAGGCTTTGCTTGAAGTTAAGCGGTGGATTCAAGGGGCGTCTTGGTGGAGATGGCGTCAACTATTTCAACGAGCCCACCTGGCACGTTGGCGACGACACCTGCCCTACAAGCAGCCTTGTCGTCTCTCTGGAATGGGAGGAGCAACAGGATCTCGACCTCTACATTACAGAGCCTGGTGATGGACTCCTTGATCGCAACAACAACTCATCTGTAGGTGGTACACGTGACATCAGTCAGGGCTGTACCATCGCACCAAGTGATAACACTCGCTGTACACGTGAGGCCGATGGTGAGCCCTTCAAGGAAGTGAGCACCTACGGAAAATCACTTGGCATTGTGGTGCCTGGCACGTACACCGTGCGTGCTGAAAACGCCACCGGCACCCGTCCTGTGACAGGTGTGATCAAGGTGACATACAAGGACCTTACAGGTGCAGAGCGCGTCAAGGAAGAGTTTACAGTCTCGCTTGAAGCAAGCCGTAATGATTCATCTCAGGAGTTCTCATTTACAATTCCTGAAGATTAACAACATATTAGGACGATATCAGAGACAAGAAAGGGGCGGCCTGTTACTGCGTAACAGGCCGCCCCTCTTTGCGTGCATCTTTATGGGTCAATTATGAAGGCTGACCACACAGTGAGATTTGCTTGGTGCCGTTGCCATCGGGCAAGGTCACGTTGACATCGGTGGAGCATGTGGTGAGCTGGTTTCCAGTGCTTGCGCCACCTGCACAGTCAGTGTCATC
>Ga0207913_1000368_pt1 | contig 12631 bp, 1 predicted proteins | sample DeeseametaMP2913_FD_184168 | JGI IMG/M metagenome (GOLD analysis project Ga0207913, IMG submission 184168) | Marine microbial communities from the Deep Atlantic Ocean - MP2913 (SPAdes) | ecosystem: Environmental > Aquatic > Marine > Oceanic | place: West of Santa Cruz de la Palma, Atlantic Ocean...
CATACATGGTGCGCATTACAGGCAACGCCCAACGCAAGCCCCGCAGCTTGGAACGTGTACGAAAAGAGATTCGCGAAACACTCAAACCCACTCGTTACCGCAATGCAGTGGAACAACTTCAGGATGATGTACTAAAGCAGGTTAACGTTACATACAGTACATCAAAGCAATTACACTCCAAGACGGATACTTTGTAATATGAGTCACTCATTTCCTGATATCCTGGCACATTGGAGCATACGGTGCGTACTGCGTATTCTGATGTCATGGCTCGTTGTGTTGGGCCTGTTATTTGGCTTTGGGATTTCGAAGCTACAAGCTCAAGCTCCTCCAACACTCGAACTTGAGGTCGACGAGTATTATGCCACACCAGATGACAAGGTCACGTTCAAGGTTGTGAAACAAGGTGGTCAAAATCTGACTCACAGACGAGATTACACCTTTACGTGGAGTTTTAATGGACAGCCTATTGGACGTGATGAGCTACGCCTCAAAATTAAACGTATTAAACATGATGATGAAGGAGTTTACACTGTTGATATTACACATCAACCATCTCAAACGGTACAACAGCTTCAGGGAGTACTTCATGTTCAGGAGGCTCCAAAAATCATACGAGATCCTGAGCACTGGGAGGTCAACACCGGAGACTGTGTGGTTTACTCTGTTGATGCGGTGGGCGATGCCTTGCATTATGAGTGGACAAAAGATGGGCAGATCGTCTCCACACAGGACCATTGGCTCATTGATGCCGTGGATCAAACTCACAAAGGGAATGTCTCGGTCAAGGTCTGGAATGATGCTGACACAAGAGGCGATAGGGCTCGTGGCAAGATTCGCCTGAAACACACAATACCATCGTCATCCAGGCTGGGACGTCCTGCCGATGATCTTTATATTATGCCAGAATATCAAGAGGTTGCGATTGGTAGTCAGGCTCTTATAGAATTGCTAAAATATGGAGGTATTCCGCCCAATGGTCCTCCCTGGGATTATATGTGGTGGAGCTCTGATGGTTCCCGACTCACAGACCAAACCTCTTTGTTTTTACCTGCTGTAGATGGTTCAGACTCCAGAACCTATTATAATGTCATCTCACGTCAACGCGGTAAGTCCGCAGACAGCGAGTGTCGTCGCTCAGTAATTCGTGTTTACGAGCCTCCCACAATCATTCAGACACTTGAAAACACACAGGTTATGGAGGGGAATGATGCCACATTCATCATTGATGCTACAGGCACAGACCTCGAATATGAATGGAGCTTGAATGGACAGCTGGTATCCACAACACCATCCTGGACTCTTGTGGACGCTGCTCTCACCGATTCGGGAACGGTTACTTCACGCGTCTTTAGCCGCTTTGATCCTGTGGGGGTGGAAACCTCGTTCGACCTTCATGTCTACCCCTTGATCCCCTCTGGACCACAGCTTGCCCTCCTGACATCTCCACAATATGTGGCGACGGGCGACACTTGGACTGTTAGGGCTCAAACCGTACACAATCATGAACCTTACCTCTGGGAGTGGATTGATCCGCAGGGACAGACTGTCAGCACATCCGAAACACTTGAACTTACAAGTGCATCTCAACCCATGGCAGGTATGTACAGCGTGCGTGTTGTGGGTCTCTATTCAGGAGAATTTGATGACGCCCAGATTGAGTTAGTGGTCCAGGATCCCATTGCTCTGCTTGATGTACAGGGTGCGTTGGTTGCTCCTGGAGACACAGCCGTCCTTTCTGTGAGTGTCTCGGGCACAGAGCCCGTGTTCACTTGGATGCGTCAAGGACAGGTCGTAAGCACAGATCCTCAACTCATTCTCTCTGGTGCTCAACTTTCTGATGCAGGTATCTATACCGTATCTGTCAGCAATTCAGTGACAAACCCTCCTCTCACTGCTCAGGTCACTCTGCGTGTACTTGAACCCGTACAACTCGTCTCTCCACCTACTGATGCAATAGTGGCGACAGGTTCGGCAGCCACACTTGATGTACAGGCCTCGGGAAGTGAATTGCAATATGTATGGTATACTCCACAAAACCATATCATTTCATCAACTTCCTCTGCACATCTTGTCAATCTCTTACCCTCAGACAGTGGCACATACACTGTCAGAGTATTCAATGAACTTGATTTGACAGGTGTCATGACAACGGCACAAATAAGCGTGCTTGATCCTCCTGTCATCACACAAGCGCCTACTGATATCACCGTGACCGAGGGAGATGCGGTTACCGTTCAGGTGACCGCAACTGGTGGTGACCTGAACTACCGCTGGGAGCTTGGTGGACAGGTTATCTCCACACAAGACAGTTGGAGTGTGAATACCGCGTCCCTCGCTCAACAGGGTACAGTAACAGTCACCGTGAGTAACCCTGTGGATACTGTCGGTCAGAGCACCTCATTTACGCTCACCGTGGAACCATACATTCCAGAGGGGCCCTCACTTGAGCTCATCAGCTCGCCTCTACATGTCATCCAGGGTGGCAGCCTTACTCTTACAGCCAGCATTCCTCAGAATTATGAATCCTATTCATGGGCATGGCGTGATGCACAGGGGCAGGTTTTATCTTCATCCCCCACACTCTCGCTATCCAACCTTACCACCTCATCAACCTACATCGTCGAAGTTACGGGTGATATTTCAGGTCTTTCAGATACACAATCTATCCAGATCACTGTCCAGGAGGCTGCAGTCATTACAGAGGCTTCAGGTGCAGTGGCCGCCACAGGCAGTTCGGCAACCCTTACAGTAAATGCGACAGGTGATGATCTAACCTACATTTGGAGTAAGGGAGGCCAACACGTCGGTTCCTCCTCCACGCTCACGTTAAATAACTTGAACGCTACAGATGCAGGAACATACACCATCACCGTGAGCAACATGGTCACACAGCCTGGAGACACACGCACCGTGGAGCTTGAGGTACTGGATCTTCCCCTCATCACCTCACCACCTTCGGATCAGGTCGTCGCCACAGGTTCATCAGCCTCCTTCTCAATGAATGCAACGGGGGATCAACTGGCATATACCTGGACAAAAGGTGGGCAGACGCTCAGCACAACGTCATCATTCGCATTGAACAACGTGAGCAAGACTGATTCAGGCAGCTATACTGTGCTTGTGACAAACCCTGTGGATCAGGCAGGTCAGAGTGCGAGCGCAACGCTCACAGTACTTGATCCACCAGTCATTACCACACAACCCCCCACCGATATTCAGATTGCTGCAGGTCAGGGTTTCTCACTGCACGTTGTGGCCACGGGTGATTCGCTCGTGTATCAGTGGATGCGAGATGGTACAGATATTCCTTCAGCAAATTCAAGCACCTATGGTATATCAGGATCTCAGGTTAGTCAGTCAGGAAGTTACACTGTTCGTGTGAGTAATTCTGTCGGGGAGCAGGTTTCAAACACAGCAACCGTACTGGTGGAAGATATCGAGCTTGTAAATATCATTCGACAGCCAACAGATGTGGTGGTTGAACCTGGAACGTTGGCCACCTTTGATGTGGAGGCTACAGGTGATGAGCTTGAGTATCAATGGTTGCGAAATGGCCAGGAAATTCCTGGCGCAACAGCCTCTACCTACAGTATGACCACAAGCCTTGAGGATGATGGTGCGCTTATCAGTGTACACATATTCAACCGCTATAGTGAAGATACAAGTCAAACGATACTAGTCACAGTACAAGATAGCTCACCACCAACACTTGTTGTAAATCCTGTGGATGTAGCATTTACATTTGATGATACATTAACACTATCTGGTATGGTTCAGGATAATACTACGTCGTTTGATGCTGTGGAGATTATAGCTACAAGTGATCAGCTACCTGGTGTAGAACTTACTGATTTTGCAGACAGTTCAGGTAATTTTTCGATGACCCTACCTCTTGAAGTAGGTATTAACGTACTCACCTTCTATGCTCTTGATGAGGTAGGGAATGTAAGCGATTCAACGGTAATCACAATAGAGCGACGTGTTGCTGTTGCCCCTGAACTCACACTGACACAACCCAATCGTGATATTCAAACCCAGGCAACCGCACTGGATATACGCGGTGAGGTAATAACCTCACTGGATGCCGCTGAATTTACTGTCACAGTGGCAGAGCAAACCGTCGCAGTGACTCCTGATGGTGAGGATCGCTATACCTTTGAGCTACTAGATATTGCCTTGTTGTCGGGTCCAAACCTTATCGAGGCCGTAGTTTCAAGCGCACAGGGAACATCGCGTGATCAAGTAGTTGTGGAGAGAATTTCTACACCTGGAGGTGGAGATTCGACCATTGATTTGACGCTCGGTACAACACGTACAGATTTGTGGTTATCTGAAACCACATACACGCTAACAGGTGAGGTGACTGCCAGCGACTGTGTCGTGGATGTGCGTGTCAATGGTGTCTTGCCAGAACAACAGGACGGTGCTTTTACACAAACAGTAACATTCTCAACCCTTCTCACTGTACCAACAACTGACGGCACAGCATTTCCTGTACATGTAATTGCTACAGGGTGCTCTGGACAAACAGTTACGGGTGATCTGACCCTACGTGTGGACCTGGAAGAGCCCGTCATTGCCTTTGATGGGATAAGTTCAGGTGGTGTGAATGTGGTGGTATCCAATCCATATAGGTTAACAGGCCGTATTACAGACCCTTACATTGCGGGAGCTATACTTGGCAGTCAACCGCTCACACTTGTGCCTAGTGCTATTGAAGGTGAGTGGATCTTTACAATTGATGTAGCGCTTGAACGTGCTGTGGAACGTGAAGTTGTCATCACAGCCTGGGATCTTGGTGGGAATCGCAGTGAATCATCTGTAAATCTTCGCTTGGATACGACGGTGAGCGTACGTTCAGCGATGCCCTCTGATGGGGAACAGGTGCTTGTAAATGGTGCAAGCGGCTCCGTACGATTCAAAGTTGTTGCGGAGCAGATCAACAGTACAGATCGCGTCGAACTACGTACGGACGAAGGAAGTTTTATTCAATTAACCAGAGCTGATGAGTTCCATGAACTAGAGTTGGTACTTGATGCAGGCGAATCATATACCGCCGAGATTCGTGTTGTTGATGTACAGGGAAATGTGCTGGCAACCACTCAAACTTCGTTTGATGTGCTTGATGATCAACGCGTGCTTGCTGAGATTATTGGGTCTGAACCAGTAGCAGATGCGACGCTTATTGAAACTAATGTGCCTGTACGTCTTACATTTAACAAGGCATTAGATCCATCCAAAATATTTGTCACTGTAAGGGAAACAGTGCATGAATATGTTTATGATAAACAATATGAAAGTGCCGATTTAAGAGGTCTAAGCAATATTCAAAGGACATTGGTCAGTCATGAGCGTGAAGTCGTTCCTGGTCAGCTACAAAACCTTCCAGGTAATCGCTCCTTCCTCTTTTATCCTGAACGTGAATGGACTTATGGCGCCACACTCTATGTAGAAGCGTATTATGAGAACACAGAGGTAGGCCGTATCAAGTTTGAAACAAGAAAGCCTCCTACACTCATTCATGGCTTTGTGTATTCAGCATCCGGCCTACCCCTGGAAGGTGTAAGGGTCGAACTTGATGGCACAGGTGAATTTGCAATCACAGGCTCGGAGGGCGAGTATCAGTTTGGATGGGGTTGGGACGCAAACCGAGTTGTTCCCACAGGTCTGTTGATGGTGAAAGCAAATATGGATGCGCACGTTAGTGATTATTCTGGTTTGGAATTGATGGCGTCCATAACTAAAGGCCAGATCAACAGTATGCCTGTTATATCGTTGGCTCCTGTACTCCAAGCTCAAAGCACATCCACATTAACAGCAGGTCAAGTTGTATCTCTTGACGATGGAAATTTGACCTTGGACTTGAGTTCTGTCACTCAAATTGCTCAGGGTCAACGGTCTGGTACAGCAACAGTAAGTGCCACAGTGGCCGATATAAGTGCAACAGGTTACCCCATAGCGGCTCCAACCAGTGGTGGTGTGGTTTTTGCGCTTACTCCATCAGGGATCTCAACTCAGGGATCTCTTAGTATCACAATGAATCTTCCATTTATTGAAGAGCGTCGTGATTATATCTTGGCGGCCTATCAAACCCGTACGACTCCCCCAAGTGTCTGGATTATAGGGCTGGATGAGACGAGCCATACTCTTAAAGTAAAAGGTATTGCTACCATTGATGCTACTCAAAGTGTGGCTACGTCAACAGAACTCATTGAGTTTGAAAGACTTGATGTGGTGGGCATTGCCTTTATTCTTCCACAACATTATCCATTACTTGATCAATATCATCAGAACCAATTAACACTTGATGCGCTTCTTCAGGCCATAGAGGTGGGACAATGACCAGAACGTTGGCATGTAACCTATTCGCGATACGTACACTTTGGTTTGTACTATGTACCATATCAACGATTTTCACAGTGTTGAGCATACATCCAATCACAGTACATGCTCAGGATTGTGGTCTTGCTGAAACATCTGATGGAAATGGGGGTTGTCGTCCCAAATGTGACATCAACGAGGTGTATGAAAATAATGAATGTCGTTGTCCCACGGAAAACGGATTCACTATTGTTGAAGGATTTGTCTATGACTCCTGTGTATGTCCTGAGGGGCTTGAAGCTGTTGAGAACCAGTGTGTGATTTCTGATCGGTTAGATGTGTTTAAAACAGCACAAACTCACAAGGGAAAAGTTGCCACTTGGGGACCTGTACGCCGAGATTTTACGGGTAAAATTGCTAACAACATACCAACACAACTTAATCTTGTTGAACTTGATGGGGAGGGTAAAGTCGCCCGAACTATTACAGATACTGCGGGCATCGAAATACGCTCTTACGAAGAGTATAAAGCAAATGTCGATCGCTGGTTTGGTGCTATTGAAACATATGAAAATCAACACCAGCGTCCGCCTGCAATGATACCTGTGATCAATGGAAGTATTGGTCAGTGTCGAAATGCAGATGACCAACTTGTACAGGCATCCATCCCTCCTGGAGTGGTGCGTGTTTTGGTCAGAAGCAAGGCAGGAGGGGTCCCCGATTCAGATGGTCCCTGCGCATCCTATGTGGTTGCAACTTCAACATTTTCTGAGATCGACCGTGCACGAACAAGGGTTGAAGCAAACTCGATGCTTGTTCGTAAAGGTGATATCATTGAAGAAGCTCCTGCCCCTAATTTCTTTACATACAAATCTGGTGATACCAACCAAAATGCAATGAGTTGGGCTGAATATGAAGCTGGAAGCAATCGACCGGTTCGAATTATTCGACTGGACGGTGAATTTGCCATGTCACGTCAAAATTATAATGCGATTGTGCAAGGTTGGCTTGATGCAAAGGCCGATTATATTCAACGCACAGGTAAAACGCCTCAGGTATACCCAATAAGTTCATATCAACAACTTGGTTGTTTGAACGGATCTACTCGTCAAACTGCATATGTGCCTGCACCGGGTACAAGATGGGTACTTGTACCAGATATTAGCTATGATGAAACTAGTACTTTGGAGGACATTCCTGATGCCGATCTGATGCACTGCAAGGATCTTGCTCTGGCTGTATCTCCATGGATGGATCCTGCCGCGCTTCTTGATAATGAGAACCTGACATCTCTGTTAATAGATAGTCAAAATGGTGCAGTTAAAGAATATGCTTATAATGGTAATTATTTTGCTATCGAATCAGGGCTCTTTTTTCCAAGGCGTCATGCTTTTGATCATAAGCAGTGTTATTTTCCAGACTCTTCATATACTTACGAACAACTTGGTCCTGCAGCAGGCACAGAAGCCGATATATTTGAAAACTGCGCTATATTTACTTCGATTACTGGTGGAAACACCGTGTGGGCTCCTATTCAAAATGTGAATTTTTACGTTTCCAGCGGGTGGAGTGTAGTTCCAGGCAACTATTATTCAGATCCTCTTGGAAACTATAAAATACCTCTTTCTTTTCCCTATGTTGAATTGCTCGCGTCGGTACCTCTTCTTAGACCCGTATTAACACACGCAGAGCTTCAACTTGACTCTTCCATGCCAAGACATGAATCGTTGTTGGCACAAGCAAATTATATTCTATCCGCAGAAATTCGCTATGATTCATTCAATCCAAGGCTTCCACACGCTGGTTATTATACCGTGGTCTCCACACATGGTATTACAGGCAGTCTACGCAATTTCTCAAACTATGTAGTTGATGCAACCACGCTCACAGTGTCTGCGTTTATGACCAAGACACCACTATTGCTTGGCTCAGAAATTGTACCTCTTGTTGGCGCTAACTTTGGCGTAGGTGGTATTGCTGGTCAGGATTTTACAGAGTACGACATTCAGCCTTTTGAGCGTGGTGAAGTCGCTTCACCCGAAGGACAGGTTAATAACCAGGGACTCCTTAAACAAATCAATGTCATTGATCTGACTCGTACAGATACCTACATTTTCCGTGAGTCAAGTGGAGCACTCATTGGAACGAGACAGGGCGTCTCTCTCTCTGATGTACCCGCATGGGATTCAGGAAGGCCCAATTCACCAACTCCGGAACCTGGTTGTTCAGATGGGGCATGCCTTCTTTACAGTGTTATTACAAGAGGACCTGGTTCAGGGCCACGCAAACGACTTGGTTATGTTCTGGATGGAAATTCTTGGGAATATAACAAGAACGGTGAGATTGTAGGTGGATTTAACAAAGCCGATGCGTTGACCACGGAAGAACGTGCACGTGTGGGTCAGTTCAAGCAATTTGTTAAGATTGGTGATCAGACAAAAGTAGTGTTGATCAACCGGGCAACAGGTTACATGGGGACATTCCAAGCGCGGGTGTCAAATGGCCCCAATGGATTACCAACCTACTATCAAGTTGGACCTAATAATGATGGTACCAGTCCCATTGCTCGTGTGGAATTACGCCCTCCAAACCTGCGAATCAAAGTGAGGCGTGTGATCAAAACAGGTGAAGACGAAAAGGTCGTCAGCGCTGATGGTGCTGCACTTGCTAGTGATCAATATCTTGAAATCACGACAGAATGGTATGATGAAGATGGTGCACCGTTACCTGACGACCTACCAGGTTTTACAGGGCGTTTATCTCGTGTTGCAGATGGTGAACTCGTTGCAGGATCACTTGGTGAAATTCTCAATGATGAAGCTGGTCTGTTTGCAATTCGTCCAGGCAAACACATTGTTAATATTCAACTCCCCACAGGTACAAATTTTGATCGACAACACTTCTACATTCATGTGTCTGCCGCACCCTACGAGGAACTAACTAACTTCTCGGGAGGTGCTGCTGGTGATGATCCGATTGATTTTCGACCCAATCAGGTCTGTCAAGAAATTCCGGACAATCAGGTCGTCGGCAATACAGTCGTCTCTGGCACGCGTTGGACTTGTGCTGTGAGGCCTGTCCGTGATGATTTGGTTCAACGACCTGCTCTGTTTGTACCTTTTCAAGTGGCACGTTTTGACCGCGATTATACTGAAGCCCTCGCTGCACAACACGCACAACAACTTGCCGATGCATGGATGGAAGGTGACCCTCTCCCCGTTTTGAACGAGGAGGACATCGATACAGTTTATCGTTGGGTCTACAGTCCTGAAATGCAATTTTCAATTTACGATCTTGATGTGAAAAATGTGGTTGTTGAAACGACAAGCACAGAAGATGGCAACACACATACATCCACCACAGTAGACTATGATCTTGAATCTCCAGATGAAGAGGCACTACCTCGTCCTGGATACGAATATGGTGAGGAGGAAGATTCAGATGGATTGTACTGGGGGGTAGGCTACGATCGTGTAGAAGCCATGGTAGGGGAGGGACAAACTACTGAACTTGCAAGTAATATTACTCCAGAAGACTATGTCGGGCTTGATCTCTTCGTGGATGGAGATGAGGCCAACCCCCTGTATGAACTTGACCATCTGGCACTCGTATATGGGTCTGCACGGCCGTTGTATTTTGAACGTATAATGACCACATCGACAATCTCCGAAGGCGAGGACTCTGCTGATTACAATGACATCAACGAAGTCTTGCGTGTGACGCTTACTCGCGAGGTAAAAATTCGCGGTTACATTGAGTCCGCAGGTGGTGTTTTTACTCTTGATTTCCTCCCTTCCACGAGACGCGACTCTGGTACATATTTTATCCCTGTTAGCGTCGAGAATATTTATGATTCGGGGATGGATACAAGTGTGCGTCAGGAGTTTAAGGTTATCATTGAAGCAACCAATCCCGACGATCCCACCCATGTACATCGTGTGATTTACCCCTCACTGTTTGTAGAGCGTCGTGAAGATCTTGGAGAAGGACTCTCTGTCGATGCCATTGGCAAATTACAGGGAGCTTCAGGGGCAGATGGCTCATTTGATGACATGACCTATTCCGCCACTCCTGAAGGAACCAGCGCTCAAAGTGCAGGTGGTGTGGGTGGTGCTGCACTGACAGATGGATCCCTGCGCATGCAGCGTGATGATTTCAGCGTCGCAAGCATTGGACCACCTCTTGAATTTATACGCACATATTCAAACCTGGAGAGTATCACAACTGACAGTCCCATGGGAATTGGCTGGAAGCACAGCTCCGATATCCAGCTTATCCCTGTATCCCTGGAAGGAGAATCTCGCCAAGCTGTCCCCAACTGGTTCACGGAGCTCCGGTCCATCACAAAGGACGATGAGCTTGATGACAAAGATCTCCCAGAGCACTGGGGTGAAGTCATTGTCAAGGGTATTCGTTTCAAGGGCGCTGATGGTATCTGGCATGCTGAACGTGGCTTTCAAGGTGTACTCATTGAGCAAGGTGATGAATTCATCTTTACCGATGTCAATGGTACAAAATACCACTTCCCCATGCCTCGTGTACCGATGCCTTTCAAGTCAAGCGATGAGATCGATGCTGAACTGGCAAATGCTGCAGATACACTTGATATGGCTGCGGATACAACTCCAGATGACATGGCAGATCAGGGTCCGTCTACACTCAACGTAGAAGTACACTCTCGCCTGATCCAACGCATTCGAGCTCAAGACCTAGAGGCACCCGTAACACCAGGTTCTCCTGTCCTCAATCCTCCTCTTGGAAAACTCACCTCCAGTCGTCCTACCAGGATTGTGTCTCCCAGCGGTCAAAAACTCGTACTGACCTATGATCCTGTGTACAAAGAACAGGTCACTAAAGTTGAGGATGACTTTGGTCGTACACTAACCTTTGATTATATCGATTGTAATGGTGGTGCCTGTGACTCGACCACATCCGTCAAGCGACGCCTTTCCCGTGTGGAGCTTAAAGACTCTACCAGCGCTGTGTTACAGACAGCACAGTTCTCATATTCATCTGACGGTTATCTGACCTATTCCAACGTGCAGGGTCGTCAGGAGTGGTACACCTACGAGGAGGAACTACAGGGTTCTCTTGAAAAGAACCTGACGCGTGTGGTTCAGAGCCGCGACACCACCAACTGTGATGGCGTCACCTCACAGGATACGACCAACACATCATGTGTCGTCACGGAATACACCTATTTTGATGAGATGAGCTTCCAGACATTCAATGTGAAGGGTGTCCCTACACGCTATTATGAGGTGCTCTCCACACTGACACATCCTCGCCATAATGACGAGCCCCTCGCCCAAAGTATCTACCGCTATGGGGTGCGTCCTTCGGATGGGATGCTCACCCGGGAAGTTAAAGATCCAAGAGGAAACACAACCACTTACATACTTAATGCCGTAGGCAATCCTGTGGAAGTCGAAGAACCACTGGGTCGTAAAAAATACATGCACTGGGCATCGGATGATGCATCCCGTGATACTGAAAACTTCATGGTGAGCGTGGCCACCAGTTATAATCCAGACCTCGGCACAGTGCGACGCACACGTTATGGTCAACGTGTGGACGCGCTTCGTCGTGTGGAGGCCGTGTGGAGTTGTGGCCCAGAAGAACTGAGTGAATCTGCTGTGCAAGGCACACCTGTGAGCGCAATCCAGTGTACTGAGAGCGAGGCAGATGAATATACCGAATATGACACGCGATTTGCCTTGCCCACGTTGCGGCGAGACCGCAATGATCGCGAGGAACACTGGACCTACAATGCAGAAGGTCAGGTCATCAGCTATATCGACAGCGCTGGTGTGGAGACCGTATCGTCCTATCACACGGGTGAAACCAACCCATTAAAAGGACTGAAAATTCATGATGAAGTAGTGGGTCTTTGGCGCGTGGATTACAGCTATGATTCTCATGGCCAGCTTGCAAGCAGCTCACGTACAGTGCATCGCATCCCAGAAATGGGCTCGCGTGTGGAAACATCTCAAACCAGTTATGATTCTCAGGGATGGTTGCTCTCACAAACTGATGCACTGGGACATACCTGGACCTATGATTATGATGAACGCGGTTACCTGAAAGAGGTGACTTTCCCTGAGCTTGATAACTGTCCAGCTGGATTGACAAATCCTGCGAGCGTGGGGGCAGCGTGTCAAGGTATTGTGAAAGCAACCATGACGCATGATCATCTGGGAAACAAGATCTCCGAAGTGGATACGCGTGGTTTGCGTATGGATTATCAGTACACCGCGCGAGGACAGCTAACCCAGGTCACACGTAGCTCTGATAACCTGAGCCGATT
>Ga0207913_1000370_pt1 | contig 12603 bp, 6 predicted proteins | sample DeeseametaMP2913_FD_184168 | JGI IMG/M metagenome (GOLD analysis project Ga0207913, IMG submission 184168) | Marine microbial communities from the Deep Atlantic Ocean - MP2913 (SPAdes) | ecosystem: Environmental > Aquatic > Marine > Oceanic | place: West of Santa Cruz de la Palma, Atlantic Ocean...
GACGGTCTGCTGATCTCGAGCTAAATGTATAAAAGCAGAGGTGCAGCGAGGAATTTGATGGAGCGTTTTGCACCCATCACCGCCAGCTCTTTTTCGAAACGCAGTGCAGAAATAAGAGCAAGATTGATGGGGAGCTTGTGAGAGGAAGCAGGGCTATCACAAGTGAGCTTGCGAACTTGGGACGGCCTGCTGATCTCGAGCAAAATGCAACACCCAAAACAACGCAAGAAAGAGCCTTAAACCTTACTCTACAAACCCTTCTCCCTAAATAACTGTCGTCAAGACAACAGGTCAGCATCACCCGAGGAGTGAATGAGCAGCGTTGTGGGTAGGTGTGTCAGGAGCGATGCATAAAAGGCGTAAAAGCCTTCTGCTGCGGCATCATCCACGGGAGGTTTAAAGCCAAGAAACACCACATCGGCATCGCTGGAGTGCTCAATGGCAAGCTCGGCAAAACCTTTGGTGGATTCTCTTTGATCGAGGATAATTGCCTCGGCCTGTAAGCGGCCTTCATTGATCAGATGATCCATCTGAGATTGAATATCCTGACCTTCTTCATCGGCTGTGTGCACATGCAGTAGACGAAGCGTGGAGTTTCGCCAGACCCAGTTATCCTGAAGCAAGTGTGCAAGAATCGCCATCAACGAGCCATTTCCCATGCCTCGCCACCAGACATCAATGCGCCTGTTCTCCTTGTTCTCTGGAGGCAACCCCTTGTCACAGACGATGACCTGACTCATTTCAAGGTCTCGTCCAAGCCTCAGGTACTTGCCAAAGCCAGTGGCGTTTTCTTTGGCACCTGGCCATCCAAGCACGAGCAAGTTGGGCTTCAGAGGACCGATGGAGTGACTTTGGAGCAATGCAGATAGCCCATCCTCGAAGCTCTTGCTGACATGTACATCAGAGAATGCTTCAAGTTGATTGTGTGCGATGTATGCGTCGAGCTCCTTGAGCTGCTTCTTGCGGAAGTCAATGTTGTTGTACAAGTCACCCACGATGACATTGGCCAGCGTCATGATGCCGCTGCCGCTGGCGACCCAGCCTGCATATACAGCAAGGGTAAGACGACTCTTTGGATTGCCCGACACCACGAGCGTGGTAGGACGCCAGTTCTTTGGGTGAGTGGGTTGTGTTGCAAGTTTGCGCAGGTTGGTTCTGACGCGCTCGTATGTGAAGCCACGGCGAGCATCGCCAAAGTGGGTTTCAAGTACAGAACGTGAGATCCAGAAGAAGATGATCATGATCAGGAATAGCGCTGTGAGTGCAGCACTCCAGTTGATCAAGAATGCGACGCCAAAACACCCGATGCCGCCGAGCAAACCTGTCATCCAGTGAAAATATTTGAAGCGTGGCCTGAATGATGGGTTTCGGCTCAAATGTTCAATGAATGCAGCCACATTGGTCATGCCATAGGTGAACAAAAAGAACATCGTCAGCACATTTGCCACGATGTTGAGCGCACCGCCGCCGCCGCCATCACCAGCGATAAAGAGCACCACAAGTGTGACAATGTAGGTCAGGATCAAGCCTCTGCGTGGCTCATCTCCTGCACCCACACCTTCTGCAAATGGAGCCAACACAGGAAACACCCTGTCACGTGATAAGGCTTGCAAAATTCGAGGCGCTCCCATCATCGAACCAATCGCGCTCGATAACGTCGCGGCATAAACACCTGCGACCACAACCTGTGTTAAATCAAACGCGCTCATGGACAACAGGGTCTTGTATGGGTTGTCGATCAACCTCGCCGCGCCACTATAACCACCCATCAGAACCATCTGACCAAGGTACACCAGACCACTGACAAGAATCGCAAGCAATGTCCCCTTGGGAATGCTCTTCTCGGGCGCCTTCAAGTCGCCAGACATGTTCACGCCTGCCATGATCCCCGTCACCGCAGGAAAGAAGACCGCAAAAACACTCCAGAAGTTTTCGCCATCCGAATAGTGTGGCGCAATATTCGCCTGGAAGATCTCAGGATCAAACCCCGCAATACCACCACCCGTAAAGACGGCAATTGAACCTATCAGGACCGCAAGAATGAGATATTGCGCGCGTAACGCCCAGCTTGAACCCACAAGGTTCAACACAAAGATGAAGGTCGTGATCACCACGCCAATCATCAAAAAGTCTTCCTTTAAATGGGGCTGTGTCGCGGTCATCGCCTCCACAAACCCCAGAATGTAAAACGGCACCGAGAGCGCCTGGGCCAAAAACAGCGCCAGACCAATGCTCGCCCCGAACTCGATCCCCAGTGATCTGGAGATCAAGAAGTAGGCTCCGCCACCCTTGACCTTCGTATTCGTGGACACCGCCGCAATGGATAAACCTGTCAGCGTTGTAATGCTCTTTGATAACAGCAAAATAAGCACGGCAGATAAAATCCCTGCCTGACCCACCACAAAGCCCGAGCGCATAAACATCACCACGCCCAGAATCGTCAGGATTGATGGCGTAAACACCCCACCAAACATCCCAAATTGATTCCCCTGTGGCTCCTCACTCCCAGGACCCACTACTGCCGCTTTTGATTCGCTCGCCATGTATCTCCAATCACTTCAAACACAGGACATTCGCCACGCTCAATGCGTTTCATCATGCTTTATGCCCACATACATTCTCTAACCCCTCTTTTATCATTTTTAACTTGGCTTAGACTACTAATAAATTCATCATTATTTTCAGTTACTTATATTGATAACCGCTTTGGACTTGGCGCTGATGATGTCCAGGTTTCCTGTCACGACGTCCAAATATTCATTTTTAAATGATCGAAATACAGGGAATGTGAGGTTTTACACACACAATTCCGACTGGTAAGTATGTATCTCACAATTCATTTAATCCAAGGAAAAACAATGTCTACACAATCCATCGCATGCACCACCACATTGAAAGGTAACGCTGAAGAAATTTACGGCGTCTACGATATTGTGGAGCTCTCCTTCAAACTCGCGCAACCCGTCAGCGGAAACTTCTTCTTCTGCGTCAATCTGTCCGATGAAGCAAGCTACCTCTATCGCGATGATGTCAAGGTTGACGGCGATACATTCACCATTGAAACCGATAGCAATGTTCTGGATGCCATGAAGGACTTCGCCGACTCTGGTCGTGAATACATCCCCATGGCGTTTCAACTCGAAACTGACTCGGAACACATCCACGATAAAGTCATGCTCCAAAATCCCTGGTTCTCATAAGAGATGGTTTCAAAACCAGGACCGAGGAGGAGAAGTGAGGGGCTTGTAAGCTCCAGGAGAATAGCCCGAAGCTGTGACAGCGTCACCGCGAGCGGCTCTTTGACGCCGAGATTACATGTCCCTCACAATCATCCGACGGGAGGGTTTTGAAACCATCTCTAAGTAAAGATAGAGGGGGGCAGCACTTGTGCTGCCCCTCTCTATCTTTACTTATCGACCTCAATTCCAAACTTCTCCACCCTGTATAACAACACATGCCTTGGCACGTTTAAATACCTCGCGGCGGCTGATTGGTTCCCGCCAAACTTAGCTAAAACCCTGATAATTAATTCTTTTTCAAACGCATTAAAATCAAGACCTCCCTCGGGAAGCTCAAAGTACCACGCCCCTGTGCGATCTTTATGCCCATTTTCAGCACGTTGTTGCAACTCCTCAGGCACATCCTCGCGCCCCAACACATCGGACTCACGCAACAAGATCATCCGCTCCACCATGTTGCGAAGCTCCCTCACATTCCCTGGCCAGTCATACTCAAGAAAGAGCCCATCCACGTCAGAAGAAATCTCCACATGTTCGCCAGATTCCCTCGTGAACTCCCTCACAAAGTGACGCATCAACACGGGAATATCCTCCCTGCGCTCCCTCAAAGAGGGAACCTTCAGTGGCACCACATGCAACCTGTAATATAAATCCTCCCTGAACTCTTTCTTCTCAATTTTTTCCGCCAGGTTCTGGTGTGTCGCCGTCAAGATTCTCACGTCCACAGGTCGTGGGTCCACACTCCCCACGCGCTCCACCAAACCATCCTGTAACACCCTCAACAGCTTGGACTGAAGCTGCACGGGCATCTCGCCAATTTCATCCAGAAACAACGTCCCACCATCAGCAGCAATGAACTTGCCATCCTTTCGCTGAGACGCTCCTGTGAACGCACCCTTCTCATAACCAAACAGAATAGATTCCAACAAATCCGCAGGAATCGCGGCGCAGTTCACCGCGATAAATGGTTTATTTGCACGTCGTGAACGATCATGAATGGCATGCGCTACAAGCTCCTTTCCCACACCACTCTCACCAAGAATCATCACGGGCGCCGATGAACTTGCGACTCTGTCGACAACTTTTAACACGCTGTTCATCGCAGGTGAGGATGCGATCATCTCTGCAACCCCCTCCGAGGGAGGAGTTTGTGGTTGATGTGTGCTTCCATGGTCAAGAGCACGCTCAATCTCATGCACCAAAGCCATTGTATTTACAGGCTTTTCAACATAATGAAACGCGCCCTCACGCATCGCTTCAAGCGCGTTTTCCGCCCCACCATACGCGGTCAGTACCAACACCAACGCATCCTTCTTTTTGGCCAGAATGCGCCTCAATACCTCCAGTCCATGCATGCCAGGGAGCTGCAAATCTGTCAGCACAACATCGTGAATCTCTCCATCATAGTGTGCCAACGCCTCCTCACCTGTGCTCGCAAGATCAACTTCAAAGCCATGATCCTCCAGGTTCATCGCCAGAATCTCTCTTAAACTCTCATCGTCCTCGATAAGTAACAGTCGCCTCATCATTCACCCCCTCTGCTCTTGTGATGGAATGCACACCCAAAACGTGCTCCCCTTGCCATGGTCACTTTCCACATCCAGAAATCCACCGTTTGCTTCTGCCAACCTGCTCGATAATGCCAATCCCAACCCGTTGCCTGCTTCTCGTGTTGTATAATAGGGGTCAAAAATCTGCTCCAGATGCTCCGCTCTGATCCCCTCCCCATGATCCCTTACACCCACACAAATATGCGCTCTCCCCGCCACAATACGCTGCTGACACAAATACTCGATCTTGAACCCATCTGTATCAGATGCTTGCATCGCATTGAGCGTAAAGTTAAGTAATATTTGACTAATCTGGTCCTCGTCGGCAAAGAACCTTGCTCCTGAAAGACTCTCGTCGATGGTCACATCACCCTGACCCATTTGGTGACTTGTCAGCTCCACAACCTGCTTGACCAGCTCTTCAATGTCGCAGTCCACTTGTCTTGGCTCATCTGTCCTTGCAAACGCCAGAAACTTCGACACCACCCTGTTTAACCTCCCCACCTCACGGAGCTGCAACTTGACCAGCTTCTCCTCCTTGCTCCCCCCTTCAACCTTGCGCTCCAGGCCTTCGGCCGCCCCCAAAATGCTCGCCAGTGGATTTCGAATCTCATGTGCAACGCCAGCAAGAAGCTCTCCCATTGCGCCCAGCTTCCCCGCCCTCACCAGCTCTCTCTCCAGCTCGTTTCGCTCCTCCAGTGACCTCTCCAACTCACCTCGAATACGCCGCTCTCGCTCAACCAACCACCCCGTCAACCCACCCACGCCAAAATACAGCACGATCTCAAAGACCTTGTCTGCCATCGGTGCAGGATCATGGTGATGCTCCATAAAAAACGCATGCGGTGCATACGCCAACCCCGCCAGTAACGCCGAGATCACCCCCCCTCGTAGCCCAAATGCAAACGCACTTAACACCACAGGTACATAGTATAAGCGCCTGTATATGTTGTGAAAAACGACATTATGAGGATCAGTCACATAATGGCCAAGTGTCACCAACACGATACCCAACATCGCGGCGATCATCAGCCCTCGTGAACCACTTCGTCTGCTCTTCTTCATCTCGTTCTCTGCCTTCTGGCTTTTCTCATCTCACACACCTCGTCGGGGGTCAAAGTTGTAGAATAGTCTACAGTTGAAAGTGTAGACTATTCTACAACTTTGACCCGAACAAGGGTTGCAGGGGCGAATTTGCAAGCAAATTCGCCCCTGCAACCCTTGTTCGTACGTGGCACAATTCATGCTGTTATACTGGAGCAAGCAGGCAAGGGGCGGACTTCTGCGCAGCAAAAGTCCGCCCCTTGCCTGCTTGCTCCACCATGAACCCCATGCAAGACACCCACCATGCACAGAAACTTTTTATTATCTTCATTATCTTTATTACCTTCATCATTCTTATTATTGCTCTCACCTCTTCAGATGGGCTGCCAGACCACAACTCCCACCACGTTTGCTCCCTCCACACGCTATCACCAGCAGTGGAACACACATCAGGTTAGCTCAAGAAGGCAAGACAAAAAATCAATTAAAAACAATGATTTAAACCATGATCATATTCAAGCAAATCAACACGCTCAAAATGGTCAGCCTGCCAAAACTAAAACTAAAACTAAAACTACAAAAACTATAAAAACTTTGATTGAGGGGGCGGCTGAACATCATCCTTCACTGCGCGCAGAACATGCCGCATGGTTGGCACAAACACACAGGGCAAATCAGGCGCTCTATACACTCCCTTTCCCCACGCTCACCTATACATTTGCGCCACTCCCAATCGAGACCAGACTTGGCGCACAGAAACACAGCGTGGCCATCTCACAGATGCTCCCCTGGCCAGGCCAAAACAAGCTCTCGCATCAGGTGCTCACACTCGCTGCCGAAGCAAGAGAGCACACCTTCGACCAGACCTATCTTTCCCTCCGCTTTCAAATCACGCGCGCCTACTGGACCCTCTGGGCCAATCAGCAAAGACAAGCCCTTGTAAATCAACAAATCACGCTCATTCAGTCGATCATTCAAACGGCTCAGGTGAGCGTCTCCACAGGGAAACAACCCGCATCAAACCTCGCGCAGCTCTCCATGAAGGAGACACGACAGGTCGATAAACTTGCAGCGCTTCAAAGCTCTCAAGATACACTCGGAAAATCACTGATGCTTCTTTCGGAAGGTGATTTAAATAATTATAATATAAGTGATTTTGAGCAGGTGTTCAGAGCACAACCTCCTCTCTCCCCCCCATCCATCACCCCCAGGGACGTTCTTGCGGGTGAACCTCCTCCTCACATACTCGCCCTGCTCACTCGCCAAAAAAGCATTGAGCAAAAGCTCGCTCGCCAGAAGCTCGATCAACGCCCCTCCATTCTGCTTGGCGCACAGTGGTCCCAGATTGAAAACAATACATCGCTCCCCGCTCCCGAGGCAGGACGTGATGCCATCATGCTCAAGGTCGGGTTCACCCTCCCCGTGTGGCAAAAACAACTGCGCGCAAAAGCGGATGAAATCGAAGCTCAAACACTTGAAAATCAATATAAAATTGAACAGGCAAGACTGGACTGGGAGCAGGAACTTCATACCACCTATGATGCCATCCTCGACACATCCAGACATCTTGAATTGCTCGAAAACACACTCATGCCACAGGCAAAATCATCCTTTGAGCTCACGCTCGGCGATTACACCTCGGCCCAAACAAGCGTGGCCTCCCTGCTCAACGCCATGGATGACTTGCTCTCCATTCAACTTGAAGTCGTCGATACAAAAATGAAATTAGCTAACTTGCTCGCGTACTGGGAGTTTATCACTGCCACACCACACACCACAGGAGGCGCACAATGACCTCAAACACTCCCACGACCGACCCTGTAGATGCTGAAGAAACCACCGAGACAACGCTATCTACAGAAACTACAGAAACTACAGAAATTCAAAGCAAGACAAAAAATATAATAAACAAGGCAACTTACGTTGTGGTTCTTGTCGTTGGCATTTTGCTCGGCGCGCTGCTTTTTTCAAGCGATGAACCAGCGCCCACACAGGACACTGAGCATCATGAAGACCATGCGGAAGACACTGTCTGGACCTGCTCCATGGACCCTCAAGTGCGCTCCTCTGAACCTGGTCAGTGCCCCATCTGTGGTATGGACCTTGTCCCGGCCTCATCTCTTGATGATAACGCGGCCCTCTCTGACTCAGAAATTTCGCTGACCCCACGAGCCAAAACACTGGCGAAGCTGGTCACGACCGAGGTCGTCCCCACCGTACTCAGTGGTCAAGAACACGCGCTGTCAGGTCAGGTCGTCAACGATGAGTCCTCTTACAAGGCCATCACAACCTGGATTGATGGACGCATCGACAAGCTCTACATCAACACCACAGGCGAAAAAATCAAACGTGGTCAGGCCATGGCTCGCATGTACAGCCCCGAGGTCTATAGCGCCCATCAGGAATTGCTCGTGGCTCAAACACAGATCGACGCGCTCTCATCCACACCTGGAAATGCATTTGCCCTTCAGAATGCAAAGACACAACTTGATGCGGCCCTCCAAAAATTACGCCTCCTCGGTCTGCGGGATGCCGACATTAAATCCATGAAAACCGCCTCAAAACCATGGACAAACATCACCATCAGGAGCACATTTTCTGGCACCGTGATATCAAGAAAAGCTGTTGAAGGACAATATGTTAAACGAGGTGATGTGCTCTATGAATTGAGCGATCTTGATCACGTCTGGGTCGAGCTTGATGCTTACGAATCAGACCTCACAAAACTCCAGAAAGATCAGACCGTGGCGCTCCAGTTTGATGCCCTCCCCAATGAGACATACACGGGCACCATCACCTTTATTGATCCTGTCATTGACCCAAAAACACGCACATCCTCAGTGCGCATTGAGGTCCCCAATGAGGATGACCTCCTCAAGCCAGGGATGTTCGCACGCGCTCAATTACAACCTTCCATTGCCCGAAATGGCGAACCCCTCCAGCTTGTCATTCCACAATCTGCCCCGCTCATGGCGGGTGAACGTGCCCTCGTGTATGTCGAAAAAGAGACCTCCAGTGAAGGCACCATCTACGAAGCACGTGAGGTTATTCTTGGTCCCTTGCTCGACAATAATTATGTCGTACGCGGCGGCCTCAAACGTGGTGAACGTGTGGTCTCACAGGGGGCCTTTGTCCTCGACTCCGAGATGCAAATTCGCGGCAAGCTCGGCCTCATGAGCCGACCCGATGACCTTCAACGACAACACACGACATCTCAACAGCTTCAACTCACCCCTGCACAACGCAAGGAACTCTCCATCATCATTACAGGTTATCTCGACATCCAGGAGCTACTCGCCGCAGACAACTTCACACAAGCCATCGAACGCTCTGAGCGCTGGCACACCCAGATAGAAGCCATTGATTTATTTGAAGATTTTAAAACTATTAAAAACTCTAAAATTATTAAAAATTCTAAAAATGTGCAACTTGTGCAAGCATGGGCAATATACTCTCGTTTGTTCATTGCTGATAACAAGCAACTTCAAAAATCTCAGGACCTCACCACCGCCCGTGACGCCTTCTCTTATATCACTCAAACCATGGACCGTTTCCTCGCCAAAATTGGCAATGTCAGCGACCTCCCCATTCGTCGCGCTTACTGTCCCATGGCTCATGACAACAAGGGAGACCACTGGTATCAGCGCTCCTCTGTCGTGGATAATGTCTACTTTGGCGAACAGATGAGAACATGCGGCGAAATTCAGGAAGAAATCGCGCCAGGCAATGTCATCGTCACCGACTCCACACCCTTGCCAACCCAGGGAGGACACTCCCATGAATGAAAATTTTAAAAATAATGAAAATAATGTGTGGGTGAGGTCGCTGGGCTGGTTTATTGATAACAGGCTTGTGGTTGGCATTCTGATGGTGCTGTTATTGCTCCTCGGTCAGATCGTGCATCCATTTGATAAGATTGTGGAAAATCTCCCTGATGATGGAGGAACCTTCGTTCAGGCTCTCAAGAGCGTGCCTCGTCATCGTGTTGCGGTGGATGCCATCCCTGATATTGGAGAGAACCAGCAGATTATCTTTTCATCCTGGCCTGGGCGCTCTCCCAGACAGATTGAGGATCAGGTGACGTATCCTCTCACCACGCAGCTTCTTGGCTTGCCTGGTGTCAAGGCTGTGCGTAGCTCCTCCATGCTTGGGTTCTCCAATATTCACGTCATCTTCAATGAAGACGTTGAGTTTTACTGGTCCAGATCACGCATCCTTGAAAAGCTCAACTCCTTGCCTGATGGCCTGCTTCCTCGCGATGTCACACCTGCGCTCGGGCCAGATGCCACTGCGCTTGGTCAGGTCTACTGGTACACCCTTGAAGGTCGTGACCCCAGTACAGGTGAGACGCTTGGTGGATGGTCTTTACAAGAGCTTCGAAAAATTCAGGACTGGAACGTGCGTTATGCGCTCCAAGCCAGTGAGGGCGTCAGTGAGGTGGCCTCCATCGGAGGTTATGTCGAGGAGTTTCACGTCGAGATTGACCCCCAGAAGCTTGAGATCTACCAGATCCCCATCACAAAAATTGCGCGCGCCATTCAGGAATCCAACAAGGATATCGGAGCACGCACCATGGAGGTCAATCGCGTTGAATATGTCGTACGTGGCGTGGGCCAAATCGATACCATCAAGGATCTTGGTGAGGTTGTTATTCGAGAACAGAATGGCACACCTGTCCTCCTGAAAGATCTTGCTCATATCACGTCAGGCCCCGCCACACGTCGAGGCGCGCTTGATGTGGGTGGCGCCCAGGCTGTGGGCGGTGTTGTGGTCGCACGTTATGGTGAAAACCCTGTTCAAGTGATTGAAAAATTAAAGGAAAATATTGATAATGTGCAGCAGAGCTTACCCCACAAGGTGCTCCCTGACGGTCGCACATCTCAGGTCACGATTGTCCCCTTTTATGATCGCTCCGTGGTGGTCAACGAGACGCTTGATACGCTCTCTGAAGCGCTGATCCAGCAAATCTTGATCACGATTCTTGTGGTTGTTGTCCTGCTTGGAAACTTGAGAAGCTCCATCGGGATCTCACTGATGTTGCCCCTCTCTGTGCTGGGCACGTTCGTCCTGATGAAGCTCACAGGCGTGACCGCCAACGTGATGAGCCTCGCAGGGATTGCGATCGCGATTGGTACGATTGTGGACATGGGCATCGTGATCTCGGAGAACATCATTGAGCGCTATGATGAGGCAACGAGCGATGAGGAGCGATTCAGAATCCTCAAGGAAGCGACCGCCGAGGTTGCGCCCGCGATCATGACCTCGGTCCTCACCACAATCCTGAGTTTCTTGCCTGTGTTTGGTTTGACTGCGGCGGAAGGCAAGCTCTTTCATCCGCTTGCATTTACCAAGACATACGCCCTGTGTGTCGCGCTGGTCGTGTCATTGTGTTTTCTCCCCACGCTTGTGTCATGGTTGCATCTTGGTCAGCCACGCATGACAGCTCTGTATGCACGAGTGATACCTGAGAAGTATCATAACTACTTAAAAATAATCAAAAATTTCACTGTTGTTATGGCGTTGCTATGGTTGCTCGCCAGCGCCTGGATGCCACTTGGCGCAGGATTCTCGACGCTCAAAAACTTTATCGCCGTGGCACTTCCAAGCCTTGGGCTGTTGGGATTATTGTGGCTCTTTTTAAAGAGCTACAAGGTACTTCTGAGGTTAGCGCTTGAGCACAAACTGATCAGCATGATGGCCCCCCTGAGTGTGGTGATTTTTGGTCTTACGGCCTGGCTTGGTTCAGACACCATGCTTGCGCTGTTACCCGATGTTGTTCACAGCACGCTCTTTGATGGGGCTGAAAATAATAAAAATAATAAAAAATTTCCGGGGTTGGGGGAGGAGTTTATGCCTTCCTTTGATGAGGGTCAGTTTTTGTATATGCCGACCGTGATGCCTCATGCGTCGTTGGGTCAGTCACTTGAGCAACTTCAGGTGATGGATGCGGCGATCATGCAGATTCCTGAGGTGGAGGAGGCCGTGGGTAAGCTTGGACGCGTGGATAGCGCGCTTGATCCAGCGCCAATTTCGATGTTTGAGACGGTGGTGACCTACAAGTCCGAGTTCAGGACAGATGAGCAAGGCAATCGCATTCGACAGTGGCGACCGCATATCAAGAGTACGAACGATATCTGGGAAGAGATTGTCAAGGTGACCAGGCAGCCTGGCTTGACGGGAGCACCAAAGTTGATGCCCATCTCCACGAGGATCGTGATGCTTCAGAGCGGCATGCGTGCCCCGATGGGTTTGCAGCTGCGTGGTCCTGACCTGAAGAGTCTTGAGAAGGCAGGGGCTGTGCTTGAGGACGCGCTCAAACATATTGCGATCATCAGGCCCGAGACAGTGTTTGCCGAAAAGGTCGTGGGCAAGCCGTATATTGAGATTGAGATACACCGCGAAGCGATCGCACGCCATGGTTTACTGATTGATGATGTTCAGGCTGCGATTCAGTTTGCGCTCTCTGGAAAGGCGCTCACCAGCGTGATTCAGGGGCGTCAGCGTATCGATGTGGTGATGCGTTATGATCGAGGTGAGCGCGATAGCCTTGAAAAGCTCGATCAAATCACGATTCCCACAGCATCAGGTCAGAACATTCCTCTTGAGCAGCTTGCAGATGTTGTCTACGTCAAGGGCCCGCAGGTGATTAAAAGTGAGGATACCTTCCTTACGAGCTACATTACCTTTGATTATGGTGCAGGTATTTCCGAGCTCGAGGTTGTGGAGCAAGTTCAGGCGGTTCTTGAGGCACAACGCAAGTCAGGAGAGCT
>Ga0207913_1000371_pt1 | contig 12590 bp, 10 predicted proteins | sample DeeseametaMP2913_FD_184168 | JGI IMG/M metagenome (GOLD analysis project Ga0207913, IMG submission 184168) | Marine microbial communities from the Deep Atlantic Ocean - MP2913 (SPAdes) | ecosystem: Environmental > Aquatic > Marine > Oceanic | place: West of Santa Cruz de la Palma, Atlantic Ocean...
TAGCTTATGCATAAGAGGCGAAACGAGGAATTTGACGGAGCGTTTTGCAACAAAAACCTACAGAGATGAACGGAGCGAAGCATAGTGAAACTCCAGAGGTTTTTGGATCGCAAAACAACGCATAAAAGAGCCCCTTTCTCGTCGCTCTTTGTACGAACCTGTTATTGATAAAGAGGCACACAACCACAGACATCTTCAACAAGAGATCTCCAGCTCTCAAGCTCCAGCACGCCTGGCTTTCGCTCACCAAAGAACATTGCGATCACCTCACCATTGGCATCAAACAGCTCCAGCGAGGTCACCACACCATCCTCGGTGGGCTTCCTGACTAGCCAGCTGCTCTCGACGCCAGAGGTATCAAGGTGCAAGTTAAAGCGCTGATCTAACACATTGATCCACTTACCCATTTCGACGACCTTCTTGACCTCGCCAGTGTGAATTTCAATGCATCCCTTGCTTCCCACAAAGACCATGATCGGCACGCCGCGCTCGACGCTCTCCTCAAGCAAGGTCTTCACAAGCGCATCCTTCTCAATTTTGATCGCGTAACTCTCAGGAGCCAACCTCAACGCCTGGGTTCTGCTCACACCAAACTTTCGGAGCAACCCAAAGAAGTGGTGTGTGTCCTGAAGATCGCGCCAGGCTTGCTGAAACCCACTGACGTCAATCTCGGAATCATCTGTTTCAGGGTCCTTTGCAACCGCCTGCTCACGCTCCTGCCATGGGCTCTGGTTGTCAGACTTGAACTGCTCCACAATACCATCCAACGCAAGCTGTGCGCTCTCTTTTTTGGCGTACACCTTGTGCAAAGAATTACCCTGTTTATCAAAGAACTGCACGCTATTGAGAACCTTGCCACGATGCATCTTGGAGACAAAAAACACCGAATCAAAGTGTGTCATGAACAAACGAAGGTCGATCTCTTTATCAAGCACAAGACCAATATGTTCACCAATTTCTACATCTCTGTACACGCCATGCTTTTCGATCACCGCATACTCGTTGCGTGTGGACACCATGAACTCTTCACCACTTGCCTCAAACGCCTCAAAAAGCTCCTTGAAACGTGGCTCAAGTCGGATCACCTGTCCGCCGCCAACCTGAACAGCGATCAACTGCGACTCACCGACACCCAGACGAGCAGCGATATCGCGTAGCCTCAAGTTGCCTTCGCGCTCAGTTAACGCTTCCCACTTCTCTTTCAAATCCTGTGCTAATTCCTGATAACCCTGCATAATCAACCTCGTGCAAAAGTGTAATGTGAATAAAAAATGACATCGTGAGCGTACAACACCTAAAATGTGCCCTTGATAAACACCATGCGCTCACCCTCATGCTCAATCAGTTGGGCCTGCACACCAAATGCTTGCGCCAACAACTCTGAATCCAAAATCTCGCTTGTGGTGCCCTGCGATAACACCTCGCCTTGTGACAACACGACCATCTCGTCGGCATAACGCAGCACAAAGTTCAAATCGTGCACGATCATGCACACACCAAGCCCATGGCGATGTGACAGATCCTGCACACATGACAACATGTCATGCGCATGGCCAATATCCTGACTCGCAGTGGGCTCATCCAAAAACAACCACTTGCGCTGCAAGGAATCATCAAGAGGAGCCAACTGGCACAACACTCTGGCCAGATGCACACGCTGACGCTCACCCCCTGACAACGCCTCATATCCCCTGAGCTCAAAACCACTGAGCCCCACCATTTCAAGCGTCTGAGCAACCACACGCTCCACAGACAACTCAAAATCTCCACGCTTGTGGTGTGGTGCTCGGCCCATCGCCACCACGTCATACACACTCAACGCAAATGAAAGCGGCGAGTGTTGCGGCAAAACCGCCCTTCGCAAAGAAAGACCCAAGCTACTGATATTGTTTATATTCTTATCACTAACAAACACATCACCCTGGTGGTAACCTGTCTCTTCTCCGCTCAAGACCCTGAGCAAGGAGGTCTTTCCCGCCCCGTTTTTTCCCACCAGCGCAGTCACACAACCAGGCTCAAGCGTCGCGCTTACACCTTTGAGGATCTTCTTTTCGCCCTTGTTGAGCACAATATCTCGACAGACCAACATCACCTCACCCCCACCTGAGATCTTAGCAAGTAGATAAAGAAGGGAGCCCCCATCAACGCTGTAATCACACCAAGAGGCAGCTCCGCAGGAGCCGCCAGTGTGCGCGCCAACATGTCAGCAAACATCAGTAAACTTCCGCCAAGCAACACCGACGCAGGCATCACAAAACGATGTGTAGCGCCCCCAAGTAACCTGAGAATATGCGGTACAATCAGGCCCACAAAACCAATCATGCCTGTGAACCCAACACCAACGCCCACCACAATCGCAGCGACAACAATGACGCGCCGCTGGAATGTACGCACATCCATACCAAGGTGATACGCCTCGCTTTCACCAAGCAAAAGCAAGTCAAACTCACTGGCTTGGCGCACTAACCACATCATTCCAGGCACTGCGCACACGGCGATCAGAATAATCTCCTGCCAACCCACACCACCAAGGCTCCCCAGTGTCCACATCGTCAGGCTGCGCAGCTCTTCCTCATCAGCCATATACGTTGCAAGGCCAATGACTGCCCCCGCGAGCGCATTTAACGCCACTCCCGCGAGGATCAATGTCGCCACATCATTGCCCTGCCCTCTCATACCGAGCTTGAGCACAATAAAAGTGGCGGCCAACGCGCCCATAAATGCACACAATGGCACGCCCAAAACGCTGACCCATGCACCAAGCTCGGGCGACACCATGCCGCCCACACCAAGCACAATCCAGACCACCACAGCAAGCGCAGCTCCACTTGAAACCCCGATAAGACCAGGATCTGCAAGTGGGTTTCTGAACACACCTTGCAAGGCGCTACCAGATACCGCCAGCGATGCACCAATCAAGCCTGCAAGCAGCACACGAGGCAATCGCAACGATGTCAGAATCACGCCTCGGGTCGCGAGATCACCTGTCAGCTCACCACCACTTAATGTGCTCCAGAGCACGCTCCACATCTGTCCAGGAGAGATGCTCACTGCACCCACGCCTAGCCCAAGAAGTGTCGAGATAATCACTGCAATCATCAAAAACAGCAGGAGTCTCATATATTTATAGGGCAGCACTGACATAACCTGTCCTCACATCCAGAGCGTCAACTACTCTTCCGAAAACTTGCCAACTTCTTTCTGCATCGCCAGCAAGGCGTCGGGAAAACGAGGACCAAAACCAAGCAACGCGAGGTCATCAATCATCACAAGTCGTTTGTTCTTGGCTGCTTCTGTCAAAGAAAGTCCTGGCAGTTTGTACACGCCGTCAGCCCCACCAAGGCTCTCTGCACCTTTCTCGGGGATCAGGATCACGTCGGGCTGAACCTCAAGCACAACCTCGGAAGAGAGTGGCTTGAACCCCTCAAATTCAGAGACGGCGTTTTCAAAGCCAGCAAGCGTGATCATCTCATCAGCAGGAGTATCCTTGCCCGACACCATCAACACGTTTGCACCACGCGCATACACAAAGAGGATCTTGGTCTTTTTATCTTTGGACTGGATCTTCTCACGCTCGGTCTTCACGTCATCAAGTGTAGACTTCATCCTTGAGGCAAGCTCAGTAGCACAGGTCTCCTCGCCAAGGAGCTTGCCCACAAGACTCACACGCTCAAGCGCGCCATCCACACCCTCATCCACTTCAATTTCGTGAAGTTTAAGCCCTGTACCCTGAAGCTGCTTGATCGCAGCTTCAGGGCCAGCGCCAGGTAAAGTGAGCACATCAGTTGGAGCCAGGGAGAGCACCCCTTCTGCGCTCACCTTACGGTAGTAGCCCACCTTGGGCTTGTCCTTGATCGATGGAGGATAGGTGCTTGATGTGTCCGTCCCCACCACGGCGTCGCCATGGCCAAGCGTGGACACAATCTCGGAGAGCGTCCCACCAAGCACCACAAACTTCCTGTCCAGATCTTTACTCTTTTTGAACTGTAAAGGTTCGCCATCCTTCGACGTCACCACACACGTTGCAGATGCTTTGGGCGCCTCTTTTTCTGGCTCAACCTCCGTGGATACAGCCGCCTGCTTGACCTCGGTTGACTTTGCCTCCTCACCTTTATCACAAGACATCAGCAACGATGGCAGCACACAACACACGACAATCAGTTCGAAAATCTGCGAGTTCTTCAGATACATTTGTAGTTCCTCATTATACATCGACCTCAACCTTCACCATGCAGCAGCAAGGATGCGAGCATTTGACATGTCAAATGCTCGCATCCTTGCTCCGAACTTATTGAACAACAGCCCAGCGCAGCGTGAATACGCCTGATGCCCAGCTATCAATGGCGAGTTTATACGTCGCACTTCCCTCAGCATTTTCAACGAGATACACAACACCCTCTGTCGGAGCAACGCCGCCAGGACCGCCATAGCTGTACCAGGACTCTGTACCCGTGGGGTTGTCCACATTGAGCGCGTTAAATGCTGTGTAAGGTGCCGACACGGGGTCTACCTTGAGCGTACATTCAGCATCCACGCTCTCGTCAGTCACAAACGTGGCATCTGCGGGCACAGCGCTGACATCCTCAAACGAAGTGTCAGTCAACTTTGCAGCGCGAGCCTGACCATCTCCTGACGTACCACCGTTAATACGAATTGCGACGCGCTTGAACGCGATGTCCCATGTGCCTTCAGTCAAAGCGCTCACATCGTCTGTTTCCACGATGCTGTTGCTATCAAAGTCCACATAAACAAAGGAGTTATTAAGCGCTTCCATGCGCCCGCCAGCCGCTGCATCCACAGCCCAGGCATCGCCATCAGCAGTAATTGAGCCTGTGGCGTTCACAGATTCATTCAATGGCCACGCCTCTTTGAGCTCCGTAAAGCATGGGAAGTCAGTGGGTTCAGGGGTTCCAAGGTCACCCACCACATCAAGATCGGGCTCCATATCTTCTGCAGGCTCAGAGCCCATATCCTCCTCGACAGGTTCAGAGCCCATGTCCTCTTCCACAGGCGTTGTGCCCTGATCTTCTTCCACAGGAGTTGTACCCTGATCCTCCACGGGAGTTGTTGTGCCCATATCTTCCACGGGCGTCGTGGACATGTCCGCTTCGGAGGTTTCCTCGGACTCTGGACCACACGCAGCCAACACGAGCGCTGAAAAAGAAGCAATAAAAATAAATTTGTAATTCAAAAACTTAGACATCACGTCTCCTGAATAAACGGGGTAGACCTTTAAAAAAAACCAGGCAAAAAACAAAAAGCCAGGCAGGTAAAACCCCTCTTGATTGATCATATTGAACGGCAGATACGGAACATCCTCCTGCCTCTGATTCCGTGGGTTCAAGGATGGTCAGATCAGATGGCATATCCTCACTTTCCATATCCTCATCAAGCCCCTCGCTGGACATATCCATGCCCATGTCCTCACCCCCCATATCCATCTGCGGCAAACCCATGTCCTCCATCTCATCCACCACAGGATCAGGACGCACCGAGACATATCCCGCGTGTGTCCCTTCAAGACCTGATGCTGTGAGCATCAACACATAAGGCGTGTTTGCTTCATAACGCACAGCCCCCTCATGCAAGAGCCCACCAAGCGTGGCGTTCGTGGGCTCATCCAACGAGACGAGTTCAACCCATGGTGTGGGCCAGCCATCGGCCCCTCGCAAAGAGAGTTCCCCCACACGAGTGGACTGGAAAAACGTGTATTTGGCGGCCAGAGGATCGACCTTGACGACCAGATCAAACGCACGATCTACATTCTCAAGCGACTCAAGCCCAACCATCGCAAAACGGGAGGCGTTGTCGTAACCATAGCCATCCTGCGCTCGTGTGCCTGTAAACAGGTTCCAGCGCGCAAAGTCAGCAAATACAAATGGGAGGCTGTGACCCTCCTGATGAAGCAGCGTATCAAACGCATCATCCTCAGAAACGCCTTCAGATAAGACACTGAAAAGATTCAGAATAACATCATCACCATAGACACTTGCCAGGTAATAAAAGAAGAGCGACGCACCATACGCAAACCCATCTCCAGGGCCGCGCTGCCTGTCGCTCAGTCGGCGAGTATGTTCAGAAAAATACAACCGCGTCAGCCGCTCAAAGTCGGACTGCTCGGCGTCGTAAAACTCCTCAAACCATGTCGCGGTCCCCTCCGAGATCCACCCCGAAAGCTCGTACACGTAGGCACTTTGCACGGCATGAAACAACTCATGAGACACCACAATACGCACCGCCTCTTGCACAGAGTCATAGTGCTGTTCTGCAAAATCATTCTCCAGAAACATTGTCCCTGAACATACAGGGTGCGCGCCACCTTCTGGCGTATCGCATGCTTCTCGCACAAACTGACCATCACCTGCGTCAAAGTTCCTCAACACAAGCGGGACTCTATATTCAGAGCTACACGGCACCAGCTCGCCTTGCCCATTTAGAGCAAGCGGCGGCAAGAAACCTTGAGCCCTGGCAAACACAAGCACCTCGTGGGCCTCGCGCTCAACCATCTGTACATAATCGGGTATGCCATCCTGATCTTGATCATCAAGCACAGGCGCATCCACACCAGCGGGCGACCAGAACACCTCCACACAGGCATCTTCACCTGCACGAACGTAACTACTCAAACCGCTCACATCAGACCTGAACGTCTCACCAAGATGCGTGGCATCAGGTCCAGATACACAGGTCACGGAGCCAGAGAAAAAATGATGGAGGAGAGGTTCAGGCAGCACACAATCCTCCTGAACCTCTCCTCCATCATTGTCTGCAGAACACCCAGATAACAACTGGTAGGCGCTCTGCCCTTGCTGAGCATGAATCGATGTGGGCCACAAAAGCAGAAACAACACAACTGCTTTGACTGTAGGCATCGAACTCTTCTCAGATTGGCTCCTCAACATCGTAATCGTAATCTCTAAATGTATTTTGTAATCGAATCACATGCCGCACATGAACAACGACATGCCCAAATAGATGACACACCTGAAAACAAATTGCAATTGATAATCGTTATCAATTTCAATATAAATTCATTTATCTCACTGGTGAGGTGCCCGACAAAAACACAAAAGCAGGAACAAAAACAATGTATATTCAACAAGATAACCAGCAAAACACATCCTTCATCATGCCCTCTCTGGCACTCCTTGGAATCTCCACACTTTTCCTGTGTCACTGTGTTGAACCCGCAAATTCTGATCTTGAACCCGATCAAATCGAACCTGTCGTGGAGGATCGCACTGGTCTAGAGCTTGCCAGCTCTAGCTTTGGAGAAGACCCCCAGGAGATCGGACCTGACTGGTATGATTACGAACCAAGAACACACGTCCTGACCCCCAAGCCTGTCGTCTACAAACTGCTTGATGAAGGAGAGCCCCTGCTGCTTTTTGAGGTCACTAGCTATTACGATGATAAAGGAGAGAGCGGCACGTTCTCACTTCAATACAAGCTTGAAAGCGACCCACAAACAACGCACACACTCACCTTGCCTTCAGTCAAAGAAGGCACAGCTTGCCTTGATCAACACATGGCCATCACCCCATGTGAATCCGAGGACACATTACTTGTGTTCCGCATCGCATCACGTGTCCTCCCCACCGCTGGATTTTCAGTCAACGAGCCAGGAATCTATATTCACCAACCCTTTAGAGGTGAGCGCACGTCCCCTCGTTATACGGTAGAACATATTGGAGCCGAGTCTGTGGACGACACCTCGTTTGATGCAGATGGCATTGAGGCCCCTTCAAGTTTCTTGCCTTCACACTCACGCGTAGGTTGGGTCCACCCTTCCGCAGAGGATCTTACAGCAAGACAGGACATCTACCTTCACGCGACCTCCACCATGCACATCGCACAGTGGCAAGTCGCATCGATCACACAGGAGGGAAGCGATCTCGATGTGCACCTCAAGATCACCTGCCAGAAGCTCGACCCGAGTGGAGACATGGTGTTTGATATGTCCACAACCCAGACCATCCCCGTCTCTCTGTCCACTGCCACATCATTTGATGGCGCGCTCATTCAGCTTTGTGATCCCGAGCAACCCTCCACAGCCACAGCAAAAACCTTGCTCCAGACAGACGAACCTCTTGGCGCGCTGCTGCCACACGAGCAGGTCGATCTCTATCTTGAACAACATCAGGGGCGCACATCCATCAAACTTGCACCAGGCACATTGCTCCTCAACTGGACACATGCACTTGGCATGGGCAACACCGAAATGCATGGCATTGAGTTACCTCCTATCTGGCAAGATTACCTTGCAGAATAAACACTGGTTCAAAACGTAAAAACAGGATAAACCGACGCAGGCTTCATGCCATAACCTCCTGATGCCCATCCTCTTGACGAGGCGAGAAAGAATGATCTCTCACTGGAACACGCACACACTCATCGCTGTCTTTGGACTATGTAGCCTCCTTGCAACCCCACGCCCGGGATTCGCGCAAGAAGGTCCCAAAAAACCCGCGCCATCTGAATCCGAAGAATTTGAGGAAATCGAGGAAATCGAGGAAATCGAGGAAATCGACGAGGACTGGCAAGATGAAGATGACGAGGACATCCTCCCTGTGATCACAGTGGAGACATCGGCGCTGGCCGATCGTGGTGCGATGTCAGGTTCAGCCCAACGCGTCGAGCAACTTGACCCCAAACTTCTCGAACGACGCGGAGCCACAAACCTCGCCGAGGCACTCGAATGGTTGAGCGCAGGTTCAAGCGCATCTCCCACGGGAACCACACAGGGGCTCATCATTGATGGGCTTCCCACATCGCAGGTTGTGGTCCTGCGCGACGGGCTCCCCGTGACGCGCCCCGCAGGTTCTCAACAAGGCCCTATTGTGGATCTCTCTGCGATCGCAATCAATCCACAAAACATAGAAAGAATCGATATTTACAGGGGCAGCGGCCCCGTGGGGAGTGGTTCTGCGGGTGGCGTCATCATTGATATTATCACACGTCGTGCAGAACCTGGCCTGACCGCATTTGTACGCTCGCAATCAGCAAGTCAGCCCGGCACAGACTGGTGGTTTGGACAGGATCTCATGGGCTCGGTCACATGGGGCAAGACAAAAGACATCTCTCTTGGCGCGACAGCGATCTACTCCGAGAGTGACGCGATTGATGTCAATCTGGATCAAAAGCCCGACACAGCGCAGCGTCGTCGTGGAGGCGGCGAACTCTCCTGGACTTGGCGCCCCACGAGCAACGACTTTCTGCGTATGTTTGTCATCGCAAACCTCTCTGAAACCACAAGTAAGGGTGGCCCACAGGATATCTTTGATGACATCGTGGATCGGCAGATCTTCAGGCTCCGCGCGCAGGGCCGCTGGTGGGTTGGCCAGAACCTACGACTTGATCATAACCTCGACCTCGGTAAGGAAGAAAACCGCTTTAAAAAGCGCGTACTTTCGAGTGGTTTTGAGCGCCTAAAATCAGACACCGAACAGGAGAATATCCAGCAAGTCGTCACCGCCACATGGTTTACAAAGAAGCATGACCTCGCTGCAGAAGTCTATGGTCGTGGGTGGAGGATCGCACGCACAGGGGAGACAGGCGTACTGCCGCAAGTCCAGCAAGGCGAAGTTGGAGCGGGGCTCGCTGACACATTCTATCCATCTGACAAGCTTGAATTTTTCGCACGTGCAGTCGCGGAGCAATCTTCAGCTTACGGCGCAGGTTTAAATGCTCAGGGTAGCGCCTCGGTCACAGCAATCCCGTCGGTCTGGGTACTGCGTGTTACTGCAAGCTCCACACGACGCGTCCCCACACCTGAAGAGTTGTACCTCGATTTCGATCACTCCGAGGTGGGTTATCGCATCACAGGTAATCCTGAGCTTGAGCCCGAGCGATTACATAGCTTCCAACTCTCCAGCGTGTGGAACACCAAGGACAAACGCTTTGGACTTGAAGCGCAGACCTTTGTACACCAGCTCCAGAACACAGTGATTATAAATACCGTATCTGGCGGAAGCGATGCGCTCTTTTCCTACACCAATGGAGGGCGAGCACGCGTTATCGGAGGGCAGCTCCAGACACAGCTCGCCAAGCTCGTCTGGGACTTAAACCTGATCGCAAACTACACCTACCTCCCCATCGCCAATGATCTTGAGGTCAACGAGAGGTTGCCACAGCGCGCAAAACACGCAGGCAGAATCGAGTTAAGACGACGGTTCCTGAAGAAGAAGCTTGAGCTATGGACAGATGCATCGGGGAGATCGAGCATGACTGTGCCCACAGGATCACCAGAGGCACCAGGGAACGTCATTCTGGGGGTAGGCGCACGTTATTATCTGAATCAGAACTTTGACATCATGCTTGATGCCAACAACCTACTCAACCAGACCAACGTGACATGGGGACCACTACCAGGAAGGTTTCTATATTTAAACCTGACATGGAAGGCACAAAAGAAGCTTGAAGAGACGTACTAAAACGACAAAAGGGGCGAGGAATTGGATAGCCAATTCCTCGCCCCTTTTGTCGTTTTAGTACGTCGTTGCTGGTGAATTACTCGCCAGCAGAAGCGCCAAGCTGTTGACGAAGACGCTCTTTACTTGCGTCATCAAATTCAACGTAGCCAGCAGCAGTTTCACGCAAGGAGTGCACAGCTTCCTTGTTGCTTGAAGGGAAGATGCGACCAGAGCCGTTGCGGATTTCACGCGCACGACCCGTGGCGAGCAACACCAAAGCGAAGCGGTTTTCAACCTTTTCAAGACAATCTTCAACAGTAACGCGAGCCATAATACACTCTCCTATCTTTATGTAATGATATTGCATTTCACAACAGATTCTGCCAAAGCTATCATCGCCAAAGTTCAGTTGTGTTGCAGTCAATATGTTGGATTTAACATGTGGTCAGGACCACAGGGAGTAGGAAACTAGGATGATTTTACCATCTCGTCAAGCGTTACGCCATAAAGCAACGTGTACACACAAAAATAACAGCACGTACAGGTGTGGGTTCATACTCGCTCTTGGGCTTGTCGCGCTCCTGAGCGCATGTGTGGAGCCGCCCAAAACCACATCAAGGGATATGGCTGGAGAGGGTAACATCACAGATATGAACGAAGATCTTCCAGATATATCAATCGCTAGTGACATGCATGATCAGGGGCGCAAGCAGTCAGACATGTCAGACCTTGATACACCTGATCTAAGTGACATGAATGGCACGACCTCTCCGTGTCAGGCAGACGCTGCACCTGACACGTTTCGTGCAGGGGATGGAAGTGATGGTAATCCCTATCTTATCTGTACTCCAGAGGAGCTAATACTCATGGAAACAGAGGAGGCCACTCGCCTGCAAAACAGCACACCAGGCGCTTATTATGTGTTGGGACAGGACATTGATCTGAGCACTCTCGGCGATGATTGGGAGCCCATTTCATGTTTTCGAGGTACGCTTGATGGAGGCAATCACACCATCAGCAACATTACGATTACGCATGGTAGCGCTGCTGGCACCAATCAACCTCAAGGATGTAACCGTGAGTTTGACAACGCAGGTGGCTTCATCAACGAGATGCGCGGCACCATCACCAACCTGAACTTCAAAAATGTTACGCTGGGTACTTCCGCACAGCCTTTGCCAATGCGGTACACACCAGAAGACTCTGACATGACATTGCAACGTCGTGGAGGCCTATTTGGACATGTAGCCATGGCCAGGTTAAGACACGTGAGCCTCGATACTCTCAATGCATATGTTCAAAGCACGGCTGGAGGCATCGCATCTGTCGTGGTCGACAGTACACTTGAAGACATTACCATCACCAACTCGCAGATCACATCAAACGCAGGAGCGTTGGGAGGATTTGCGCACCAGGTCTTCAGTACACATCCCGTGAGCGAAGGGGGAACACAAATCCAAGGGCTTCATGCAACCATCAACCTTTATTACAAGGAACCGCAAGATAACGTGTTGAGAGCAGGTCTGTTTACAGCCATCTTGAACCACAGCGTTGAGCTCAAGGATTCAGAGTTTGCCGGGACGATCTCATTTGACAGCGCAAACAGCGACGTCTTGCGCGTATTGTTGGGTGGTCTCATTGGCCACACAGTCACCACAACACTTATCGATCCAGACACGATCACTGCAGACGACTACGTCCAATTTAAATCACTCCAAAGTACGATATCAAATGTCGTCGTGGACCTTGATATGGATGGATGTACTCAGAGCGGTGACAGCAAAAGCTGTGAAGCTGTTGGGGGACTCATTGGCTTGACCAAGGATAAAAGCACTGTCATCAAGACAGGCGAGGAGCCTTACGTCACGCCCATTCATTTTGAGAATATTGACCTGTCACCCAATGAATCCATGATCACCACATTAAGCGGTGATCATGCAGGTGTAATTGCAGGCTCCAACACCTTTGAGGAGATCTCCTATACGAACATAAGAGTGTCAGCCATTGAGGTTGCGCCCTCAAACGAGGCATCAACCTGTCACATAGGCACAGAAACCACACTTGAGAGCATGTACATGAGCCAAGTATGTGGTGGCTTAAGATGCCCAGACAACAGAACGACATCTCCATGCCCTTAAGTCATAACTCCCTACACATCCTATGAGCGATCGCTTCACT
>Ga0207913_1000373_pt1 | contig 12550 bp, 10 predicted proteins | sample DeeseametaMP2913_FD_184168 | JGI IMG/M metagenome (GOLD analysis project Ga0207913, IMG submission 184168) | Marine microbial communities from the Deep Atlantic Ocean - MP2913 (SPAdes) | ecosystem: Environmental > Aquatic > Marine > Oceanic | place: West of Santa Cruz de la Palma, Atlantic Ocean...
GATGTTGCCATGACCGGTGAGATTACGCTACGGGGTGAAGTGTTAGCCATAGGTGGCCTAAAAGAGAAATTACTTGCGGCCCATCGTGGTGGCATAAAAACCGTAGTAATTCCAAAAGACAATGAGCGAGATCTGGAAGAAATTCCAGATAATGTGAAGAAAGATTTATCAATTCACCCCGTTAAATGGATTGATGATGTTCTTGATATTGCACTTCAGGAACCCGTCGAAAGCTTCGAAGTGGTTAAAAAGTAAGTCGTCATATTGGCTGCAAGCCTTTAATTTTAAAGGCGTGTAGCCATATTTTTTTATAAACTTGCAATAATTGACTAAAAAGTATGCATTGAGCGAAAGAAAAGCCCATTTTTTTAAAAATAGGGCTTTCAAGTCGCAAAAGTTGTGTTACCTTTAACTGGTATTCGCTTGAAGCCTTGCCACAAAAGGGATTGCAGCGATTCATATAAAAAGTTAATTATTTGTGACTGAAGCTTGATGTTAACAAACAAGCTTGCTATAACGTTCAAGCAAAATCGTTTTGGACAAACAGTATAATAACAATCGAAGGGGATCATAATTGTGAACAAGTCTCAACTTATCGACCAAATCGCTGCTGGTGCAGACATTTCTAAAGCAGCTGCTGGCCGCGCTCTTGACGCATTCACTGACTCAGTAACTGCGGCGCTTAAAGACGGCGACCAAGTTGCACTAGTAGGCTTTGGTACTTTCTCAGTTCGCGAACGTTCAGCTCGCAGTGGCCGCAACCCACAAACTGGTGAGACTATTCAGATTTCAGCAGCGAAAGTTCCATCTTTCAAAGCTGGTAAAGCACTGAAAGACGCTTGTAACTAAGCACAAAAATTATAGAAAAAGGCGATGGCTAGTCCATCGCCTTTTTTATTTCTAAAACAAAGAATTCAATATTGGGGTCAGAGTAATGACTCTGACCCCAATATTTTAAGAGTAGAAATAACCCTACGAGGCTTGATGAGTTTTATACATGTCCTCGCAACGTTCGAACTTAACGAAAGACAGTACAAATAGTGTGTTTTGGTCGTTTATATTCGGCAGCATTGGGTTATAATCAGCGCTTATTTTATCTCGCACTCACGGATTTGTGATGGTTTGAGGTAACTGTAGTAAGCAACGGAGTTGAAGAACAATCATGCTAGAAAGAATCAGAGAAGGTTCTCAAGGCCCATGGGCGATGGCGATTATCGCGCTTATCGTTTTAAGTTTCGTATTCGCAGGTGTAGGTAGCTACCTAACATCATCAGGTACTACTGCAGTAGCTACTGTTAATGGCGAAGAAATTTCGGCACAAGAACTAGAGCGTGCATATCAGAATCAGCGTGCACAAATGGAGTCACAATACGGCGAAAGCATCGCACAGCTTTTCTCTAGTGAGCAATACCTCGCAGATTTCAGAAGAAATGTACTGGACAGACTTATTGCTGAAAAATTAATTCAGCAACAAGCGACGGACATGGGATTGCGCGTAAGTGATAAACAAATTCGCGAAACCATAACACAAATGCCTGAATTCCAGTTTGGTGGTCAGTTCGATAACGAACGTTTCCAAGCCATTCTTCGTCAAAACGGTTTTCAAGTAGCCGATTTCCGTGATTATCTGCGCGTTCAAATGACACAAAACCAGTTGGCTGCAGCGCTAACGAATTCTTCATTTGCGTTGGACGGTGAAGTACAGCAAGCGAATGCGCTACAGCGCCAAACTCGTGATGCGAAATACGTGCTAGTGAGCTCTGATGAATTTGCCGGCTCAATTGAAGTGACAGATGCGGATGTTGAAGCTTTTTATAATAACAACATCGCCTCTTTCGATACTGACGAGCAGGTTAAACTTGCTTACGTTAAGTTAAGTGTCGATGACTTGAAAGATCGCGTTTCGGTTGATGAAGAAGCGGTTCGCACGTACTACGAAAATAACCTGGGAAGCTACGGCAAAGAAGAAGAGCGCCGTGTTTCTCATATTCTTATCGAAGCGGGCGATGATGCCGATGCAGCGAAAGCAAAAGCAGAATCATTAAAAGCAGAACTCGACAACGGTGCAGATTTTGCGGCTCTTGCAGAAGCAAACTCTGATGACACATTCTCTGCCGAAAACGGTGGTGACTTAGACTTCATTACACCAGAAATGATGGACCCAGCGTTTGATGAAGCAGCTTTTGCTTTACAAAATGTTGGCGATGTATCCGACGTAGTTGAAACCGAGTTTGGTTTTCACATCATCAAGTTAACAGACTTAAAAGAAGCACAAGTTAAATCTTTCGATGAAGTAGCGGGTGAGATTCGCGATACGCTTCTTTATGACGCGGCTATGGAAAAGTACTTTGAGCTTCAAAATACGTTAGCTGAAATTGCGTTTGAAGTACCTGATACGCTAGAAGATGCAGCGAACGCGGTTGATTTGCCTGTGCAAGAGTCAGTGGTATTTAGTCGCAACACCGCACCTGCTGATCTAAGCTTCCCTGGTTTACTAGACGTTGCTTTCTCTTCTGAACTTATTGATGAAGGGCTTAATAGCGATATTATAGAACTAGACGACGAAACCGTTGTTGTTGCGCGTGTTATTGAGCATCAGCCTCAGCGTACTCAATCTCTTGAAGAAGTACGCGAAGGCATCGAAGCCTCTGTTAAGGCTGAAAAGTCAAAAGAAGCTGCAGAAGCTTGGGCGTTTGATATCGCACAAAAAGTGCGTGCTGGAGAAAGCGTTGAAAGCGAGCTAGCTGAAAAGTCTGTGTCTTGGGAGACAGCAGCTGCTGTTCCGAGAGCGGGCGGTACACTTGCACGTGCACTCGTTGACACGCTTTTCTCTCTTGCCCTTGAAGGCGAAGATAAAGTTGATGTTGCAACAACGGTAAACGGTGACGTTGCTGTTGTTATGCTTGAAAACGTTAACGCAGCACCAGAGCTTGAGAATGAGTTGGGTGAAAGCCTGAAGCAGCGCCTTGCTCAGGTACAAGGCCAGCGCGTTTATCAACAATATATTGATGCGCTTCGCGCAAATGCAGAAGTGACTATCTCACAGACGCTATAAGCACTGCTGCGTAAAAGCTGTCGCTGCGACTAGCAGTGACACCGGTAATTACTAAAAAGCCAGCCTCTTTCATAGATGCTGGCTTTTTTTATACAACACAGTGATTGGGTGTTTGTTTGAAGTGCGTTAGTTCGTTAAGAACAGCATCAGTGTATAAAATGCCGCAATAACACCAGATAACACGAATATGTACAGAAACCCTTGCTTGCCTTGCTCCAGAGTGTATTTGTTGGCTTGTAAATAGCCAAACCAGAGTAGTGACAAAATAAGGGGTATTAAAACAATGATTTTTAACACAGTAATGCCTTTCTTTAAGTTATGTTCTAGTTATAACAACGCGCGTTGATTTAGACAAATCTTAACGAGCCAGTCCTAGTCGCCAACTCACCCATTGTCGCCTTCCTTGTTATCACCCTTTATTATTTTTAGCTTCAGGTTACTTTGTCCGCTGTCATGGCATTGTCGTAAATCTGTTATTGCCGTGTCACTTTACATTTGTGTAATAGACTCACGTTTCATAAAGGTTTCTTATGCATGTCAATTCAGCCTTTACCTTCCATAGCGCCAGCTCGCAGTATTTATTTTGCCGAAGTGCTTATGGCAAGAGCGTCGATTACCCCACAAGACGCCGGTTGCCAAAGTTACCTGATATACAAGCTCGAAAAGCTCGGTTTTTTTTGTGAGAAATACACAATCAATGGAGTGAGCAACCTCATCGCGAGGTGGGGGCAGGGCCCGAATCACTTTGCATTTAGCGGCCATACTGATGTTGTGCCCCCAGGTCCTCTTGATAAGTGGAAGTCACCGCCTTTTAGTCCCGTAATTAGCAAAAATAAATTATATGGACGTGGTGCTGCCGATATGAAAACAGGCATCGCAGCCATGCTAGCGGCAACAGAGCGAACCATTGCCTCGTTAGATAAGGAAAAGGTCTCTTTCTGGTGGCTAATCACCAGTGATGAAGAAGGGGAGGCGGAGTGGGGCTCTAAATGGATAGCTGAGTATTTGGCATCTAAAAATGTCCAGCTTGATATGTGCCTAGTAGGTGAACCTTCTGCATCTGCATCAACCGGCGATACGATTAAGATTGGACGCAGAGGCTCACTTTCCGGCACTATCCATATTGCAGGAAAGCAAGGTCACGTGGCTTATCCAAAGACAGCGGTAAATGCTATTCACAAAGCGAGTAACGTGATTAATGCGCTAACACAGTATCCATTTGACAAGGGGAGTGATGATTTCCCTGGTACTACGCTTCAAATAACACACATGGACACGGGAAGCTTCACTGATAACATAGTGCCTAGTGCTGTTCGTATAGAGTTTAATGTCAGATATTCGTGGCAGTTTAATCAAAACAGTTTAGCGGTATTGCTGCGCAGTATTATCAATAGCATTGATACAGAAGCCGAAGTTAGCTTTTCAAGACCCTGTGAAGCTTACTTGAGCAAGCCCAAGAGTAATGCGGAGCATTGCTTAATTGCCTGCGTAGAAAAAGCGATAAAGGGCGCTACAGGGCGTTACCCTGTTATCAGTACATCTGGTGGTACTTCTGACGGGCGTTTTTTTGCTAGTGAGCACACACAAGTGGTTGAAGTGGGTGTGCCAAACACCACCATTCATCAAATAAACGAACACATTCACGTGTCTGATTTGCTCACTCTTGAAGATATTTATACCGACATTCTTAAGTATGTTGGCGAGCGATAACGACTTCTGAAATTTTCAGTAAAGCGGAAGGCCGTAGAATGAGAAAGGGAGCGTTTGTCAGAAGCTCCCTCTTCGCTTAGGCTGTGGCTTTAAGCTGAATATCGGTTAGATAGCGTTTGCGCTTTTTCTCAGTAAGTGTTTGCATATCAACCACCACCAGTCCGTCGATACAGTCGTTAAAATCTGGGTCGACATTAAAGCCTAAAAATGCCACCCCGCCGTCTTTAGCCACTTCAGAATACTGCTTATACAGCGTTGGTACGTTTACGCCCATGTTAGCCAGTAAATGCTTTAGCTGCGTAAATTCTGCCTTGTAATCGTTACCTGTAAATTGATGTAACGCGTCGTTCGCCACTTGATAAGGTCGCTTGCAGGTCGCTTCGCCAAACTTGGCAGGGAAGTACGTGGAATAGAATTGTACCAATAAATCTTTAGCGGGTTCAGGGTAGGCATTACTGAGTGACACCGCACCAAACAGATAGCGATACTTTGGGTAGCGGCTTAAAAATGCCCCGATACCAAACCACAAATAATCTAAACTACGCTTTCCCCAATAGCGAGGCTGGACAAAGCTTCGCCCTAGCTCTAAGCCTTCTTTGAAGAGTTTATCGTTGTCCTTACCGTAATTAAATAAGGTCGCAGAGTAGAGCCCGGTAGGGTGGTCTGGCGCTGTCAAAAGCTCAGCATCGCCAAAGCGGTAGGCACCCACAATTTCTAAATCGTTGTCATCCCAAAGTACAAGGTGATAATAGTGGGAGTCGTACTGATCGATGTCTCTACGCTTGTTGGTACCTTCGCCCACGGCTCGAAACGCCACTTCGCGCAGGCGGCCAATCTCTCGCATAATCGGTGAACAGCTTTTGTGTTGGTATAGGTAAATAGATTTTCCGTCGCCAGTTTCACCTAAATGTTCGCAGTCTCGCATAGCGCGGGCCAGTTCTTTTCTGTCTTCTGGCATGGCAATAGAAGCCTGGGTTTCAAATACGCCTTTCTTGTTACTGCCAATGCGATACAGATGGCGCTTAAACAGCTTTACCTGCTCTTTTAACGGTATATTGGTTTGCTGGTACGCTTCAAATGGAATAAGTTCGCCAATGCGCATAGGTAAATGCTTCTTACGCTGTTTGAACATCTCTTTGACGAGCAGCGCGGTGGCTAATGGCTTGTACACCATGGACACGCCGTAAAAAAGCGGGCTATTTTTCGCGTCTATATAAACCGGCAATATCGGTGCTTTTGCTTGCTTTGCAATGCGTAAAAAACCTGTGTGCCATCTGGTGTCGCGAACACCTTGTGGGCGCAATCGAGACACTTCACCGGCAGGAAAAATCAGTATGGCGCCGTCGCTGTTAAGGTGTTTTTGAATTGCCGATAAATGCTGTTTTGGTGTGCCTCCCTGCATATTGTTTACAGGTAACAGCATATCGTGAAGCGGTTCAATGGCCATAAGCATTTCATTGGCGACCACTTTCAAGTCGTGACGTACTTCACTAACCAGCTTTATAAGCGCAAGTGCGTCGAGTGAGCCAATCGGATGGTTAGCAATAATCACCACTCTACCTTCACTTGGAATGCGTTCTTTTTCTACATCGCGCGTGGAGTAGCTGATATTAAAATATTCAAGCACTTGCTCTACGAAATCGATATCTTCGTAATGCGGATAGGTTTCACCAAATTCGGTAATTTCACGTTCGTGAAGAAGGTGCCTTAATACGAAAGACAGCGACTTAAATAGAATGGGGTTATTTGCTACTTGAGGGTAATGCTTGTTCAGTACGTCGTTTACAGTAAACATAGAACCTGTTTCTCTTCCGGTTTTGGCGAACAATAGCAGGGCAATGTGACGCTTTTCACACAGTTTCATGGCAGTTATTTGACAGTGTTAAAAAGTTGTAACTATGACCTGTTAACCTATGATGTGGGGCACAGGTCAGCAGGCCCTAACCTTGATGGATGGGTTTGGAATTCACCTGTTGCTTGGTGAGTAGTAAAAGTCAGGGGCCGTTACAGCCCCATTTGTGTAATGCCAGCTATGCTGCTTCTGAGCGAGAGGTTTTGGTTGTAATTGGTGTTACGGTAGCTGACTCTAATGAATCAAGGTAATGAATAAGAGATAAATTACCGTTCACGTCTTCTGACAGTGCACTGCAGTTTTCTATCCAGTCCCCATCATTAATGTAGTGAATGCCGTTTTCAAAGCTGCTTTCAGGGTGATGAATATGGCCACACACAACACCGTCGAGCCCCATTTCATCGGCGCGCCTGCAGCATGCTTCTCGATAACGGGCGATGGCTTCATTCGCTCCTTTAATGTGTTTTTTAATATAGCCCGCAAGTGACCAGTATTCTCGCTTGCGCCACGCGCGTAGGCGATTAAACTCTCTATTTAGAAAAAGCAAAAGGTCGTAACCTTTATCGCCAATCCACGCATGGAATTTGCCCATAGTTACATCGCCATCGAACTGATCGCCATGTAAGACTAAATAACGCTTCCCTTGTGCTGTGGTGTGAACCAACTCTCGCTCTATTTCTATATCACCGAAGGCCATACCAGAATAAGACTGAATTGGTTCATCGTGGTTGCCGGGTAAGTACACCACACGCGTGCCGTCTTGGCTCATTTGCATGAATTTGTGCATGACTTGATTATGCGCCTGTGGCCAGCGAAATTGCTTGGTCATTTGCCACATGTCAACGATATCTCCCACCAAATAGAGGGTGTCTACAGTGATGCTATTAAGAAAGGAAAGTAAGTATTCAGCTTTGCAGTCGCGATTTCCTAAATGGATATCAGAAAGCCAAAGTGTTCGATAGTGTGTCTTTTTCATAGCGGTTTCCCAAAGCGATGCCTTGGATCGTCACTATAGGTTTGCAAATTGACACTACCGTGACGCTTGCTTGACCATTGTGTTACAGCAACACAAATACGCGCTATAACCCCAACTTACTCGCCACGTCTAAAAGCCTATCTCGCATCCATACATTCACTAAGTCTTCATCGGCGTGTTTGTGCCAGTACATGTGTACGGGGAGTGGGGGGACGTCAAATGGAAGGGGCAGGATTTCGATATCGAATTTATTACTGAATTGTTGGGCGAATCGCGTTGGCATGGTCAGCAAAAGATCGCATTGGCTAACTACGTTAACGGCGGCAAAGTAGTGTTCACACTGCAATGCGATGTTGCGATGTAAATTGTGCTGAGCAAGGGCTAGATCTACCGTATCTAATTTAGAGTCTTTTAAAGATACAAGCGCATGCTGTGCAACTGAGTAGCTCTTGATACTCGGGTTATCTACGTAGCTATTGCTAGGCGCGCATACCACGACAAACGTTTCTTCGCAGATAAACTGTGAACGAATGTCACGGCTGGTGGGAACTAATGCGTCAATTACGATATCAAGATCTTTAGCGGCTAACGCGGGAGCAAGCTCGGGCCAGGTAACCTGTCTACTATTCACCGTGATATTGGGAGTATGTTTAACAAGCTGAGGAATAAGCACGGGAAAAAATATAGATTCTAAAATATCTCTCAAGCCAAGGTTCACCTGACGGGGTTTATCACTTATATCAAAGCCCACTTTACCTTTTAACGTACTTTCAAGGGTTTCTATTGATTTCACAACCGATGCAATAATGCCTTGGCAAAATGGGGTAGGCACGACTTGTCGTCCATGACGAATAAACAGCGGGTCATCAAATTTCTCTCGCAGACGACCTAAGGCGTGACTCACCGCAGGCTGAGTAATATGCAGTGCGTTGGCGGCTTTCGTAATACTGCCATGATCGTAGACCGCGCGCAGCACAACAAACAAATTTAGGTCTAATTTTCCATGCATATCATTTATGGGTTTCCATAATAAGGCATCATTTTTATTTATTATTAAACAGGGTACACTGGCTTAAATGTTAATAAAAGGTTTCTTTTATAGAGGCTTCTTTTGTAAGGGGCGTGTGCATGCAGGCATCTGTACTTACCGAGGTGTTGTTACCTCTAGCGTTGGCATTTGTTATGTTTGGTATGGGGCTAACGCTAACCCTTGCAGACTTTGCCCGACTACTTAAAGCACCTAAAGCAGTAATAACGGGTTTTATAGGGCAAATTATATTGCTGCCTATGTTGGCGCTAGGACTGTGCTTTGTTTTTGGTCTACCCGATTATATTGCGGTTGGTGTCATGGTTTTAGCGGCATGCCCAGGCGGCACGACCAGTAATTTAATCAGCCACATTGCAAAAGCAAATCAGGCCCTTTTAGTAAGCTTAACCGCTATTTCTACCATCGCTCACGCTGGCCATTGAAATAGGCGTGCAAAACGCGGCGCTTGCAATGCTGATATGTATTACCTTTTTAGATGCGCCTGATTACGCGATTGCACCTGGTGTATATGGCGTAGCAATGTACATCGGGCCCGCACTATTGGCCCTGTGGGCAAAACGAAAAATGCGTAACGAACAGCCATCAGTGCCACTGCAAAAGACGGAATCAGTTTGATTGGATTGATAAGGCGGTCAATTAGAGAGAATAGTGAAGTACTGATTAGCGCTTAACACAATAAAGCGCAACTAAACATAAACGCCGATACAAGAATAATGAAACAAGAACAGTTAGGAAACACATCATGCGCGTATTGATTACCGGTGGCGCTACCGGCTTAGGTCAGGCCATTGCCCTTAAGTGGGCGGAAAAGTGGGCAGGCAAAGACGAGGGGTTAGATATTTGCATTGCCGACATTAACCAAGAAAGAGGCGAAGAAACAGTAAATACGCTATTCGCCCAAGGTGCCAATGCGTTTTACATCCATTGCGATATAACCTCTGAAAATGATGTTCAAACGTTAGCGAACACCTTGGAAACTCGCTGGGGCGGTGTTGACACTGTGTTTAACAATGCGGGTGTTGCTTCTGGTGGCAGCCTTTTAGATGAGAGCATTGAGCAGTGGCAGTGGGTGTTTGATATTAATGTGTTAGGCATGGTGAGAGTCAGTCGTGCACTCTTACCGTTAATGCGAGAGCAAGGCGGTGGCTATTTCATTAATATTGCATCGCAAGCGGGGCTAACGCCTATTCCTTATATGGGAAGTTATAACGCGGTTAAAGCTGCAGTCGTGTCGTTTTCTGAAACCATGAAGTTGGAATTAGCACCTGACAATATTGACGTTAGTGTAGTTTGTCCAAGCTTCTTCAAAACGAATTTAGATGAGTCGATGCGAAGCAGCAATCCAGCGTCGCACAAAATGCTCAATAAGTTCTTTGCCAAAGCAGACATGACGAAAGAAGAAGTGGCCGAGTCTATTTATCAACAAGTCAATAAAAAGCAATTTCTTATTCTTACCCATAAACTGGGCAAACGCGCTTTCCTGTTAAAGAAGCTGCTGCCAACCCAGCGTTATATCAAAAATATGCTTAATCAAACGAAGATGATGAAGCGTGCAATGGAAAAACAGAGTTAGGCAAAACGGAAACGGGCTCACGTATGTTTGTCGCCAAGCTGTCCGAAGATAGTTGTCGAGCTGCACTTGTGCTGGCACAAACCGAAAGCAGGGGTGTCGTTGAGCAAAAGATTGTGAGTAAGCACTTTGAATAACTCCTTTGTAACAGAATTAAAAGAAGAATGAGATATGCAACAACAGGTCGTAGATAGAGCCGACAGCGTGCGTGCGGGCGAAGAGCTAGACGTGAGCGCTGTACACAATTGGCTTAAGGAAAATATTAGTGCCTCCAGTCCATCATTGGAGGCCACGATACAAAGTAGCGATAACTTGCCTCAAGTCACCCAGTATTCTGGGGGCGCTTCTAATTGGACGTACTGCTTGGACTATCAAGGCAGTAAACAAAACCAGAGCGAAAAAACGTCGTTAATTTTGCGTCGCGCACCAGCAGGTACTAAAGCGAAAGGAGCTCACGATATGGGGCGGGAGTACCGGTTACAGCATGCGTTAAAGCCTGTTTATCGCTATGTGCCAGAGATGCTTGGACTTTGTGAAGACGAGAGCGTTATAGGCACAGAGTTTTACGTAATGGAGAAGTTTACCGGCGTGATACCACGTAAGAACTTACCCAAAGGCTTAAACACGTCTGAGCAGCAAACCAAACAGCTCTGCACTAATGTACTTGATAGCTTAATCGAGCTTCATAAAGTGGATTATAAGAAAGCGGGGCTTGAGCACTTAGGTAAAGGTGCTGGCTACATAGAACGCCAAATAAGCGGGTGGAGCGAACGCTATAGTAAAGCAAAAACCTGGAATGTCCCCTCGGGTAAAAAAATAATGCGCTGGCTAGAAAACCACATGCCCGCTAATGAACGCATTTGTATTACCCACAATGACTTCCGATTCGACAACGTGGTGTTAAAGCCAGATAACTATACGCAAATTATCGGTGTGTTGGACTGGGAACTGGCGACCTTAGGCGACCCGCTTATGGACTTGGGTAATACCTTGGCGTATTGGGTACAAGCGGATGATGACTTTTTGGCCCAATCAACGCGCCGCCAGCCTACTCACTTACCCGGTATGCTAACTCGAAAGCAGGTGGTTGCGTACTACTGCAAAGAGATGGAAATAGATGTAGATGATTTTACCTTTTACGAGGTATACGGGCTTTTCCGTTTAGCCGGTATTGCCCAGCAAATCTACTATCGATACCACCACAAGCAAACCAATAATCCAGCGTTTAAAAACTTTTGGATCTTCATTCATTACTTAATGTGGCGTTGTAATAAGGCCATAAAAGCATCAGGAAAACGATAATGACAACAAGACGCAATATTCTGATCACAGGCGCGAGTTCAGGCCTAGGCAAGGGAATGGCGATTGAGTTTGCCAAACAGGGTTGTAACCTAGCCCTATGCGCAAGACGCTTTGAGAATTTAGAAAAATTGAAAGACGAATTGCATTCAATTAACCCAAACATTGATGTGTATATTCGCTCGCTGGATGTCAATGATCACGATGCGGTTTTTGAAGTATTCGACGCATTCAAAGCCGACATGGGAACCCTTGATAGAGTCATTGTAAACGCAGGCATGGGCAAGGGCGCGTCTATTGGCACTGGGTATTTCCACGCTAACAAGCAAACGGCGGTGACTAACTTTGTGTCGGCGCTAGCACAATGTGAAGCGGCAATGGCTATCTTTAGGGCGCAAAATAGTGGTCATCTTGTGACGATTTCGTCCATCAGTGCTGTGCGCGGTTTTAGACGCGCCATGACCGTATACGCAGCAACGAAAGCGGGCCTTACATCTATGACTGAAGGCATTCGAATGGATGTAATGAATACGCCAATTAACGTCACCTGTATTCACCCCGGTTTTATTCGCAGCGAAATAAACGAAAAGGTGGAAAAAGTACCGTTTATTGTTGATACCGATGTGGGCTGTCGCGCGATGGTCAATGCAATCAACAAGGAAAAAGCGAATGCGTTTGTACCAAGCTGGCCGTGGGCCATCCTTCACTGGATCATGCGTATTGCACCGGCAAGCTCAATAAGGAAGATGAGCTGATAAGCGGATAGCTGGGGGAGGAACACACCGCAAAGACTTTTTATCTAGTGACAAAGCTCGCCTAGTGGTAGGCTTTATGCCTTTAAGTCTAAATTTGAAATCAGTAACCCATGCTAATTAGCGTCGATTACAGATACAAAAAAAGCGCCGAAGGGCGCTTTTTTAACTACTAATCGTAAAGATTAACCTAGTGCTTTGATTTGTGCAGCTAGACGGCTCTTATGACGAGCAGCTTTGTTCTTGTGAATCAAGCCTTTAGTAGCCATTCTGTCAAGTACTGGAGTA
>Ga0207913_1000379_pt1 | contig 12521 bp, 9 predicted proteins | sample DeeseametaMP2913_FD_184168 | JGI IMG/M metagenome (GOLD analysis project Ga0207913, IMG submission 184168) | Marine microbial communities from the Deep Atlantic Ocean - MP2913 (SPAdes) | ecosystem: Environmental > Aquatic > Marine > Oceanic | place: West of Santa Cruz de la Palma, Atlantic Ocean...
TGAGAAGGATATTACGTTTCATGAGATAATTAGTTTGGACTGTTGATAAATTATAGTGAATTCTTCTTCAATAATGTTAAATACTACTAAATCCTTTCGTATCTGTAAAATGCAAATAAACAATTCTTTCGATTGATTAAATCAATAGTAGTAAAATATTTTAAGATAAACAGGGCTTACTAAAATATTATTTTCTTGTCATTTCGAACTTAATCCGGGATCCAGATTCCCAAAAAGTTGAGTCCATGAATTGAAGAGTAACAACCTTTATACTCGTGATTAATCTCCTTGTAAAATAAACTCAAACAACAGAACTACAGGGCTTTTGTCATTTTTCAGGAAAACCACTTGCTTTTGATTTCATGGGGCTAATTATATCCTAATGATATTATTGGAAAATATTATTTTTCAGGAAGCTTACTATTGTTGAAGGAAAAAATTTACTATTGTTTAAATCAATAGATAAGATACAATATTGATATTATACAGATATTGATATTGTTGTTAAAATAAATATTTTCTGCTGTATCCGGAATTTCCGGAAAATATTTTTTCACTCACAAAAAGGAGATCAAAATGAGCATTCAATCAAATTACGTTTACACCCGTGGCTACCGCGGAAAAGTCAAAGGGCTGGTACTGGACTGGAGCGGCACCACTGCAGATGAATACGTACTTGCCCCGGCCGTGGTGTTTGTTGATGTTTTTAAGAAATATAATGTTGAAATCAGCATGGCGGAAGCAAGAGGGCCGATGGGGCTGCGCAAGGACCTTCACATCCTTGAGTTGACCAAGGTTCCGGAAATTCGTGAGCGCTGGAAAACGGTATACGGTAAGTATCCGGATCAGAGTGATGTGGATGATATGTTTAAGGATTTTGTCCCAATGCAGCTCGCCTGTCTCAGGAAGTATACCACCCTCCTTCCCCACGTCGCAGAGGTGACTCAAAAATTTCAAAAAGAAGGTATCAAAATTGGGAGTTCTACAGGTTTTGTAAGGAGCATGGTAGACATCCTTGAAGAGGATGCGAAAAAACAGGGGTACACTCCGGATGCATCCGTGGCAGGAGACGAAGTGATTAATGGTGCCAGACCCAAGCCGTTTATGGTTTATCGAAATCTCGATCTGATGAATGTTCACCCAATTCAGTCGGTGGTTAAGGTTGACGATACCGTTTCAGGTGTCGGTGAAGCGCTTGAAGCCGGCTGTTGGGGAGTAGGTATCGCTCGTTACAGCAACTACATGGACATGGATACACTCGAAGAGGCTGGTTCGCTTCCTGAAGAAGAAATCCAGCGCAGGCTGATTAAAACGAGGGATATCCTGCAAAAAGCTGGTGCACACTATGTTATTGATACTTTTGACCAATTGGTGGATGTTGTTGATGACATTAACCTGCGCCTCTCCAGAGGTGAGCGTCCTTAAAAAGAATTTGTCCTTATAAAATGGTAAAACCTTCTGAACAGGAAACAGCGTCTCTTGAAACTCAAGGTTCGCTGTTTTTACAAGTCAGCTATACCCAACTTCGTTCTTTTCATGCAGTTGCGGGTACAGGAGGTTTTACTGCCGCCTCCAAAGTAATCCATGTGGGACAACCCACCATAACCGGGCAGGTGCGGGCATTGGAAGATTATTATGGAGTTGAGCTGTTCCACCGCCGCGGCCGCAGAGTTGAGTTGACTGAAACAGGAATGGAACTCTATGCTGTCACTCAACGCATGGAAATATTGGAAAGAGAAGCCCAGGATGTACTTCAGACTGCAGGAGGATTTCAGAGTGGTCATCTCAGGGTTGGAGCCGTTGGACCTTATCATTTGACGGAAATGCTGGCTGTTTTTCGTGAACGGTTTCCATATTTGAAAATCACGGTCACAGTTCGAAATTCAGAAGATATTTTAGAAAACCTGTTAAATTTTAAAGTAGATGTTGCAGTACTTTCACAAACAGAAACCGATTCCAGAATTTTAGCAGTTCCGTTTTGTCAGGAACCCCTGGTTGTTTTTGTACATTCAGGACACCCCTGGGCAAGTCGGGAGACTCTCCGGATCGAAGAGCTGGAAGGTCAGGATGTTATATTACGTGAACCTGGTTCTACAACACGTCGCGCTTTTGAAAAAGCATTGAAGCAGACTGGGGTCACGATTCGTCCGGTAATGGAAATCGGCAGCAGGGAAGCAGTCTGGATGGCCGTGGCCAGGGGTTTGGGAATCGGAGTGGTCTCGAATCTGGAGTTTATGCCGCATCCTAACTTACGAAAATTAAGTTTTGAAAACGCGGATGTGCAAACTCATGCACATGTCGTTTGCCTGCGTGAACGTCGAGATTCCCGTATGATTCACGAATTTTTTCAGATTGTGGAAGAGCTACGTCAAACTTGATTCCTGACTGTGTCTTGCGTTATAAACCTTACCGCCAAGATCAACATAAAGCTGTAAAACAGCTCGTCCTTCACTGCGCAGTAATTCAGGCACAATTTTAATTCCCCTACGTTCAAGCTGCGCGTTATAATCCGGGGGGGTAGGGCCTTCATCAAAACCGGCAATCTTTTCCACGTCTTCCGGTTCTGCAGATGACAACACCTCACTGACTCCGGACCAGCAGACATTCCCCAGGCACATTGCACACATTTTCCCACTTGTTACCAGGCGGTGTCCTGGAAAACCGTCCGCACCCAAATCAAAGTGTCCCAACTCTTTTTGCGCCAGCATCAGCGCCATCATTTCTGCATGCGCAGCAGAGCAGTTTTGCCGGACAACTACGTTGACCCCAACAGATACCAGCTTCCCGGAATCCCTTTCAAAAACAGCAGCTCCAAATGGTCCGCCTGTTTCCTCACGTATGTTACGCTCTGTCAAGGCGAGGACGAAGCGCATTTGTTTTTCCGGATCAGGAATTGTTTTTGGATACTCACCTAAAAATGAATCAATCCAGTTTGGTAGACTAATGTTTAGTTGGTTCATGGTTTTTCCGGAACTGGGTTACGCGGATGAATTTTTCCGAAAAGTTTGTCCCGCTCAAAAAGCAGCTGGGCGGTGATACTGATGGCAATTTCCTGTGGATGATTTCCTCCGAGTGAAAAACCGAGAGGACAAACAAGACGCTCAGTTTGTTCTTCGCTGAGGCCCTCTTTTTTGAGTTCCCGTTTCAAAGTAGCTGCCTTGGAACGGCTGCCGATCACTCCTAAAAACGGCAATTCTTTCCGTGTAAGAAATCGTTGTGCAACGTAAAAATCACTCCTGTGTCCCTGTGTCATTATCAGAACGAAAGCTTTTTCGGAGGTTTCTTCAACACTTTCCGGAAGTGATTCTACACAAAGTTTTTTTAGTTTTGGAGTTTCAGGTAATTTGCTCAACCACTCATTCCTGGTGTCAAGGCAAGTCAGTTTGCACTCAAGAGTCAGCAGCAGCGGTATCAGGGCCTGAGCAACATGACCGGCCCCAAAAACAATTATTTCCCAGGGATTAGCATGGAATCGCTCAAAAAAGAGTTTGACTGAACCGCCGCAACTCATACCTGCATCACGATTGAGGTTCCATTCAACAAATTTTGTTTGCTCTGCGGGATTGGTTTCTGCTAATAAATCCTGAGCAAATTCCAATGCCTTTGCCTCAACCAGTCCACCTCCAATTGTACCGGAATGCAGGCCTGATGCAGTAACCAGCATCCGTCCGCCTTGAGCACGTGGTGTACTTCCTTTAACCTCAACCAGTGTTGCAGATACAAATGAAGTTCCTTCTTCCAGCAAGGCCTGCATTTTTTTGAGATGATTTTCCATATCTGTTATTTGACTCAAACCAATACTGTTTCAAAAAACAATTGAAAACGGCGGTTCATTAATTGATGAGGATTTTCCGGATATGCTATGTCCGTCAAAAATTTAACTGGTCCGTATTGGGAACTTATTCCAAGATTTTCACTGGATGAGTTCAGTTTGGCGTCCATCCATTCTGTATATCTTGAATTGTAGTCAGCACCTGTCAAGTTTTCCTTTGCCAATTCAAGTACAGATTCTACAGGCATTAACACAGCCGCATGTTCAGTATTCATTTCCTGCAGCAAATTAGCCAGATAATCTTGTGCCTGCTGTCGTGAGGGCAGATGAATTTTTCTGGATTTTCGTTTTCCTTCACCTGTAATGCATAATCCCGTAACTTGTGTGCCTTCCGGGATTATGTCTACTGCAAGAAGAACCAGCACATCCAGGAAATGACGCAGCCAGGCTTTGTCTTTACTTTCTCGTTCACTGAAGTAAATGACATACCGGTTACCGGATTCATCTGTGTACCACCATTCCGTTTCTCCTTGAATTTTGAAGTACATATTTTCACTGTCAGACGGTTCCGGGTTTTCTTTTTGGATATTGACGGCCGGCAAAATTCTATCTGTGCCGGTAAGTCCTTCATTAAATTTTCCCTTCCTGACTGCACCAAAATAAAACTGGCTAAGATTTTTTTGCAGGCTGTTCCAATCAGTTTCGAGTACTGCAGTGAGTTGTTTTTGCCAGTTTTTAAGAATCCGCAGGTGCCGGATCTGCATTGCTTCTCCGAAAATGCCGGTAGGCATTTCTCCCTGCAGTTCCATGCGTTTCGCCTGAAGTCGATAAAGCTTCTGCCACTCCGGATGTGATTTCTGCTGTGAACCTTTTGCAGGCACATTCAAGCCCATGTTCCAGACTTTCCGGAGCAGTAGCCATTCGCTCAGCCGTACTAAAACAAGAGGCTCATCAACTTTTTCACTTACATCTTCTTCATCTTCAGCAAGGCCCAGCAAATGACCGGCAGTGGACTGCAGCGGAGATTCAAGAAATTTTCGCAGCCTGGAAAATGCAACAGACGAAAGCTGTTTTACTGCTACAGATTCTGTTGCTTTAATACGAAACGCACCTGCTGTTATGGGCAGCATAACTTCAGGAGAAAGCCAGTCCGGTGAAATACGCTGAAATCCGCCGGAAGATCCGGAACTGGGAAACTCCTGATCAAATAACTCCCTCATCCTGAATGCCCGTGCCTGATAAAATGCAGCGGGATCGTAATTTGGGTAATGGGTTTTCGATGCAGGATTTTGATTGTCGGCAAAGTCTATTTGTTCCGCAGATAGTTCCGGAAAATACTCTAGAGAATACGGTTTCAGCGGGTGTCGGATTATCTCGTATTTTGCTTTCAAATATCCACTGTCCAGTTCATCGATTAAAGTTTGAATGATTGAGGAAGGATTGAGCTCATCATCTGTACGGTCGTTGCGTGAAACGTAACTCAGGACAAGATGTTTTCTCGTAGAAACCAGCGTTTCCAAAAACATGTAACGGTCACGCTCTGTCACCGAAACGTCACCTAATCGACGCTCCCGGAGGGCCTGTCCCTCTAAAGCTGGATTTAGGTTTACGGGAATGTGTCTTAAATCCAGGTTGTCGCGCCGGTACGGCGTTGGAAACAACCCCTCGCCCATCCCTAACAAAAAAACTGCCTTGAAAGGAATCGGACGCATTGGCTTAAATGATGAGACAGTGACTCCTTCTGCTAAATAATGCCCGCGATGCACAGTTGCAGACTGCTGCTTTTGCTTGAAAAATTCGAAAATAGTGCTGAAACTAAACTGGCGTGGACCGCTCTCATCTCCTAAATCCAAATCACGAAATGCAAGCACATTCCTCAACAAATTCTGGAATGCTTCTTCATCTGCTTCTTCAATTGGCCTGAGGTATGTTTTGAGCAGAGTCTGCAAGTAGCGCCCCCAATCTTTTCCGCACATTTTCCATTTTGGCAAATCCCTGGTATCGGCAATTAAAGAGCGCACTATCAACATAAAACGTGCAGCTTCTGCACTCCATTCTTCTGCTAGATCAACCGGCACAATCTGCTGATCGCCATTTGAGAAGATACCGTTTCCTTCTTCTGCAGACACCATTTCGCCCAACGTCAAACGCTGAAAAGCCTGTTCCCAGTGGTAAATGTCATGTTCTAAATGAAGGTAGCCCTGCTCCTCCTGCGACTTCCTGTCGATGCCGTAAAAAACATTTAGCTCATCTGCCCATTGAAGCCATTGCTGGATTTGCAGCGGCTCACCATATGAATTTTTTCCTGCTGAGACTGTATCGTCAAATTTCTGCAGAAAACAGGGATTGTTGATTAAACTGAAAATATCCCGCCGTGTGTATTCCGTGAAGCATAAACCCAAAAGGGAGTTTGCTGCATCCTCCAAACGGCTTGCGCTTCCACTGATTCCGTCTATCAAGTGGTAGGGCAAATTGTAAATGCTTTCAAATACTTGTTCAATTTCATGTTGATAAAGCGCCATATCATGCACAATGAGCGCACATTCATTTAGCTGCAAATCTGGATCACGGCGAATCCAGTCCCAAATCAAGCTCGCCACTGCTTCAACTTCACGCCTTGGATTTGCGCAGGCGAGAACAACTAAACTTTCATCCTGCTCCAAATTAAGCGGTTCGGCACGGCGCGGTTCCCTGAATAAAATATCCTGCTGTAATTGGTTGAGTACGCTTTGCTGGGGTTTCTCTGAGTTTTCAGTCTGTGCCGCCGATGAATCTGCGTCCGCAAACCATGGTTCAAAACACCAAGCACTCCATTGATTCAGCAGTTTTATATTTTCACGTCCGGGACGCCCCCAGGCCTGTAAGAAAGGATTATCCTCTTCATCCTGAAACAACTCGCCCATTTCAATTTCTGTCTCGGACAAAACCTCATATTTTTCAAAACGTTGACGCTCTGCTTCCAGGGACCGCCGAGCAGCGGCTTTAGATTCTCCAAAACTCTGCACATCCTCCCAAAATTCCATACATGGATTGAGGGTATAGACATGAATATCACGCAGGTTCGCCAGCTGTTCAGTAAGTGCTTTTTGATGAAAGCTGGAAAGATATGAAACACCAAAAATATGCAGAGGTTTTAGTTTATTATTTGAGGATTGAGAATAAAGAATAGAATTCTGCTGTTTTGATTCACTGCTATAAAGCCGGCAAAGCTGCGGTAATGTATAAAGTTCCGGCTGGAATTCTACTGATTCTGATTGACGGGCACTGCGGTTATGACGAGTCACTTTGCCTTCCGGACCAAAAAGTTCGCTCCAGAGTTCCCTTTGCCAGCTTTCTGTTCCGAGAGAACCTTGATCAAACGCATTTCGTCCAGCCAGCCAGTGAGTTAGAATTTCGTCGTTTCGGGAAAGTTCATATTCCATGAACAAATGCGTTAAGCGTCCGGCTAACTGATATAGTCGATGTTCTCCTGCTTCCGGACTTAGTTTTGTTTTTGGTGTAATGTAACTGCGAACCGGCAACCAGAGAGGATCTGAAGTTTTTAGCTTTTTACGTAATACTTCCAGCAGCAGGCACTGCGTGGTTTCCGATTTAAGCAGGGCGTAAAATCGGCCGCTCAATTTTTTTTGCAGACCCTCGTTGATGGCCTTTTCCAGCGTGATAAAACGCAGGTTTGCGGCAATTCCCTGAAATTGTGCGAGTTTGAGAGATATCCATTTTTCTAGGCTGAAATTCGGCACCACTATCTCTGCCGAATCAAAAGGATCCCGTTTTTCCAGCTCTTGTGCCAGAGGCACAATTAGACATTCCAGGCGGTTTGAATAGTGAAGGAGAGGCATTTTTCAATGATCAGATACCGATGAACAATGATCAAGCTGCTATGATCAATGAACAGTAAACAAAAATCAAATTGGAGAGAATTAAACCTCAGGCACCAGGTGTGCGGAACACCGGATTAATGACCTCAATCGATGCAGAATCCCGCAAGCGCTTCAGTTCCTTACTGAGCAGTGCCTGCTGCAAATTTTGACGGAGCTGTGCCCTGACTTTGTCTTTCTGCTCATCTGCATTTTCTACTGCAAGAGTACGTTTTTTAAAGTGAATCAGGTCCGCACGATTTTCATTCAAGCTTAAGCCGAAAAGTTGATTTTGATTTAAATGCAAGCCCACTTTACGGAATTCTGTATTGTCACCCACTCCAGGCAGGAATCTAGTGTTTGCAGTAAAGGCCAAAGTTTCTGTTTTTAGTCCAAGTTTATCTGCAAGTCTTTCAATGTTCTCACCTCTCTTAACTTGAGTCAAAGCGGTTTTTGCTGTTTCAAGGGCCAGTGATCTGGCTTTTTCAAGACGTACTGCAGTTTCGACATCCTCCTTTGCCTCTTCAAAGTCACGTGTGACCGGTTCTTTTGCTTGACTGAGACGGTAGACCACATGTCCCAAAATAGGATTACGTCTCCAGACACCCATTTCTCCAGGTTTCCGACTCAGTAACTCTGTAACAAGTCCTGAAGCGGAACCAAGTCCGGGTATGACCTGAGATTTGTCAAACCACTTTGAGATTTGCACCTCTTTGCTTAATTTCCGGGCTTCCTCAGTAAATGACTCTCCGGCAAGTCCTGAAAGTCTGTCCAGTTCTTCATCGAGTCGTTTTTGTGCTCGGCTTTCTGCAAGAATACCCGTTATTTCATCTCGTGCTTCGTCCAAAGATTTTGTAATTTCCTCTTTAAGTTCATCGACTTTAATCAGGTGCAACCCAAATGGAGACTGTACAATATCACTCACTTCTCCTGCAGCCAGGGCAAAAGCAGCGGTTTCAAAAGCCGGCACCATTTCTCCGGGCTTAAACCAGCCCAAATCCCCGCCATCTGCGGCTGTTCCATCTTCAGAATGCTCTCTTGCCAACTCCTCAAATGACGTTCCAGACTTGATTTGCGTCAGCAGTTTTTCCAACTGCTGCTGTTTTTCAGTAAGTGTTTCTTTCGGAGAATCCGGAGGAAGTTTCAAAAGAATGTGACGAGCCTTTATTTGCGGTGGAGTAACATAACTCTCAGTATTTTTCTTGAAGTAACGGCGTACTTCACGTTCACGAACCTTGACAATATCTTTGTAGTAATCTGCTGAAAGAGTATAAAACTCAATTTTGAATTGATTCAGAGTCTGGAATTCATCCGGATGTTCCTGATGGTACCTTCTAAGATCCACTTGATTTACTGTTGTTTTGTCGATGAAAATCTGTGGATCAAAAAACACATACTCCACTTCAATTTCCTCAAAGTCCATGCGGTAAGCTTGTTCGACCTCTCTTGAACTGATCACCAGACCTGTACCAAGCAGCTGTTGTTTTTTTGCAAGTAAAAGGTCTGCCCTCAGAGAACCTTCGTATTCATGTCGCACAATCCTGTTTTGACTTAAAACAGTTTCATAAGTATCATAATCAAACTGTCCATTTTTTTGGAAAAACGCCTGCCGGCGGATGAAGTCCTGAAGTTCCAAATCTGTTGCCAACAGGTTAAGTTCAGCTGCATCCGTCAGTAGCAGGTGCCGGTCAATGAGCTGATTAAAAACTTGTTGACGCAGATTCAGCTGTTCTGCAAATTTTTCTGCATTTTCTCCAAACTGTTCCTGGAAAGCACGCATCCGGTTTTGATAAGTTTCACGGTATTCCTTGAGTAAAATTTCCTGATCGTTCACTATGGCCACAACTTCCTTGCGGTCACCAAAAAAACCTCCTACTCCAAACGATAAGACAAAAGTGATGGCAATAACGCCCATGAGAAGTTTGAAAAATAAGTTATTTGAATATTCTCTTAATTCCTGAATCATCCGAGTCCTGTTTTTATTTTAGTTTTTAATGTCAGCTTATTAGTAGTATGAATCAACCTCTAATTAGATTAGATTTTAATCATTCTTGCAAGTCAAACTCAGTTTATCCAAGGAATATCTCAGAATAAACGTTATTGTCTTCAAGGGCCGGAGTGTTATTTTTAGTTCGTTTTCAAACGTGTGTATGATAAAATAATTGTCCCTGGTAACAATCACTATTTCACGATCCATGTAATCAGTCTTCCGCATTTAGAATTTGCTGAAGCCCTTCAAAACCATTTTTTCGTTTTATGCAAATCGTATGAATGACTTAAAACAGAAAATCTGTACGATTCCCGACTTTCCGGCACCCGGAATTCTATTCCGGGACATCACAACCCTGCTTGCAGATCCGGGAGCTTTTAACGACGTAATAGAGCGCTTTGTTGAGCATTATCAGTCGGAACCGCTTGAATCGCCCAATTTTCACTCTTGTCAATTTTGAGGGAGAATGAAACAGGTTGCATCCAAAACAGGGTTTACTGATTATAAAATCAGGCCCTTTGAAACCATTGCCGAGCAAGTCCTGAAATGGCGGGAAGAGAACTGGGGCCTGGTTTTTACCAACGGTTGTTTTGATTTACTGCATGCAGGTCATGTCAGGTATTTGCAAACCGCAGCAGACTTTGGTGACATTTTCATCCTGGGCCTCAATTCTGATACGTCTGTCCGGAAATTAAAAGGCCCAACTCGTCCTATCATGCTGCAGGCAGATCGTGCGTTTTTGCTTAGTGCACTGGAAGCAATCGACTGTGTTGTGATTTTTGATGAAGAAACTCCAGCACGATTAATCGAAACAGTGATTCCGGATGTTTTAGTAAAGGGAGGTGACTATATCGCAGAGGAAATCGTCGGATATGACACTGTTACAAAAAATGGAGGCAGGGTGGAAATAGTTCCCTTTTTAGAAGGTAAATCGACATCCGGCATGATCAACTTAATAATGGAGAACACATGATTGTTGTTACGGGCGGAGCCGGATTTATCGGCAGTAATATTGTCAAGGGACTGAATGATGCCGGAGAAGAAGATATTCTGGTAGTCGACAATTTGAGTAACGCGGAAAAGCACCTCAACCTGAACAGCTTGTCGATTGCAGATTATCTGGACAAAGATGATTATTTAAACAGCCTCAACAAGTTTCAGAACGTCAGTACAATTTTTCATCAGGGTGCCTGTTCATCTACAACAGAGCAGGACGGCAAATACATGATGTCCAACAATTACGAATATTCCAAAACGCTGCTCAACCATTGCCTTAAAAACAAAATTGATTTTCTTTATGCTTCCAGCGCCGCAGTTTACGGCAATGGAGAAAAAGGATTCGTAGAGGAACGTGAATCTGAGTACCCGCTGAATGTTTATGGTTTTTCCAAATTTGCCTTTGATAATTATGTCCGGCTCATTCTGCCAAAAGCCGAAAGCCAGGTGATGGGACTGCGTTATTTTAACGTTTATGGTCCGCAGGAAAATCACAAGGGCCGGATGGCATCAGTCGCTTTCCATCTTTTTCATCAGCTTCAGGAAACAGGAAAAATGAAGCTTTTTGAGGGTAGCGGAAATTTCCGGCGTGACTTTATTCATGTTGCAGACACAGTGAAAATCAATCTCCATTTTTACGAATCCAAATCCAGCGGTATTTTCAATGCCGGCACCGGAAAAGCCCGGAGTTTTGAGGATATTGCTACTACTCTGCAACGCCTGCACGGCAGCGGTGAACTTGAAACTATTCCCTTTCCGGAGGATCTTCGGGGTAAATATCAGGAGTTCACCGAGGCTGGACTGAATAATTTACGCAGTGCGGGTTATACGGAGGAATTTATTTCCCTGGAAGAAGGGGTTGGGAAATATTACGAGCAGCTTTCCGCCACCGGTGGCAGGTATATTTGATTCGTGTGAGACTTTTGAATTTTTATGGCATAGTTCAATTATTAAGCAGAAGCATAGTGAATTATTCTGAGAACAGCCCCATGATCTATGGTTGACGCAGAATGAGTTATTTGAGAACAGCCCCATGATTTATCATGGGGAAAAAATCAGAACATTTTCTAATAAAACCGTTTTAACGGTTTGCGAAAATAAAAATCCCATGAAAATAATTTTTTCATCTTCTTAGTCTTTTACGGAAACACCAGCAAAGTTTTACAAAAAAGACAATCTTCTTTCGCTAACTGAAAAAATATAATAATGCCCACAAATTATTCTACAGAGGATATTTCCGACTCCGCCTTTACTGAACTTCAGGCAGGGAAACTGCCGGGTTTCCTTTTTGTTGATCACATTGCAATTGCAGTTTGTGCCGGAGAGTTGGAAAACCAGCTTAAAATGTATCTGCAAATGGGTTTCCGCGAACTGCACCGTGAGGAAATGGGCGGTACGGACCAGGTTCTGGAAGTTCTGCTTCAAATTGGAGAAAGCCCAAATTTAATCCAACTGCTGGAACCTCTCTCTGCAGAATCTCCGGTACAAAAACAGATTGACCGTAACGGAGGGCGCGGCGGATTGGCACATGTTGGGTTTCGGGTGAAAAGCGCGCAGGCTGCTTTTGACTTTCTCAAAGCACAGGGTTTCCGCATTGTAGATGATGCCCCACGTCCCGGTTCTCACGGCACAACCGTCTTTTTTATTCACCCCAAATCTCATCAGGATGCACCTTTTGGGGTACTCTATGAAATAGTTGAAGATCCAAATGCGGAATGCTAGTTCTTCAGGGATATAATCATCTTTTGGTTTTTGACTATAACTTGTCATTCCAGCGTATGAAAAAAATCCACGGGAAGTGCTTCAAATTTTTTACTCAACCTGATCGGAGAATTGGATCTCGAACTTGACCTCGAACCAGATCCCTGGTCGATTTAGGTTATGCTTTGAAAAAACTCCCCTGGAT
>Ga0207913_1000381_pt1 | contig 12488 bp, 12 predicted proteins | sample DeeseametaMP2913_FD_184168 | JGI IMG/M metagenome (GOLD analysis project Ga0207913, IMG submission 184168) | Marine microbial communities from the Deep Atlantic Ocean - MP2913 (SPAdes) | ecosystem: Environmental > Aquatic > Marine > Oceanic | place: West of Santa Cruz de la Palma, Atlantic Ocean...
TGATTATCAAATAAACCAACTTACCCCTATCACCCTCAATCTTCAAGATATGGGAGGTTGTTTGGATTGAGGTTTGTCTGACTGTGAAGAAATAGTGGTGGTTACTCACAGGGGATGATGAGGTTGGTTTTAGGGGGGTTATCCACTCACATGTTCGCCATGAAGCATTTTTGAAAGGGAAAAAATACATAAAATTAATTTACATATTTCAAGAAAAAATATGATAGTCTGCTGGTTTGAACCAATTAATTATAAACACTAATTAAAACGGTGGCATATGTTAAACACAATGATTGTTGTAAAGTTGAAAAAAACAAATTATACAGAATGGAAAAAACTTTTTGACGGAAATGCTGAAATGAGAGCAAAGTTCATGAGAGATGCCTTGGTTGGAAAGGTAGATGAAAACACTGCTATCGTAACCGCTGACATTTTTGATCCTGAAGGTATGAAACAGGCATTATCAGACCCTGAAATGGATAAACGTTTGGAAGAAATGGGTGTTGAACGTACAATGTACATGTTACAACCTGCTCCAGTACCTGGTTCATAAAAGACAAAGGAACTAGCTGCTCCACCGATTTGTTTTACAAGAAGTGGGGATTTTTCTTAGTGTTGATTGTCTTACTGTGAAGAATTAGTGGGGCAATCACACAGGATGATGGGTGCTATGCTTTATTTATAGGTCACATCTAGGAGTTGTTCTGATGTCCCATTTGAAATAATAAATAAAATCAATGTGAATTGACTATGATCACATTTACTTCAAACAGGTTCTAAATGCTTCAGGGTTTTTGGAGGAAGAGAAGGGCCGAATTTTGGAGAGTCCTTTGCTGGAGCTTCTTTTGCGCAAGCTGCCAATTCCCCATCACTTCCCCCCCGGTGTGGGTTTCCCCTCACCCGACGGTTAAAACTCCCCGGCCAATCCCCATTGCCGTTCACGCTCCCGATCCGGTGATGCGTAAATTGATGTGCGAACAACTCGAGCAGAGCCTTACCTTGCGCCCATACACTTGTGTTGTTGAGCCAAGTGAGGAAAAGGTTCCTAGGTTAACTGTGGGGATTGAACTCCGTGATCCTCAACTTGACTACGGACGGAACCTAGGCTGGTCTACCGTTACGGCAGGGATGCTGCTGCTGGTGACCTCCAGCGCCACCCTTGTCTACTCGTTCACTCTCGAAGTCCCCGGAGCTCCAACGAGAACGCTCCACACCCAAAGTACCGGACGAATTGGACTTTGGATTGTCCTCCCTCCGCCAAAGGGATGGCTGGGGACTTTTTTGGGTACCCTTGTCAATTCCTCCGGTACCCCCGACCAACTTCGTGACTCCTGCATCTCCCTCAAAGTCCCTAAAGATGAGCGAATAGCCGATTGTCAGCTCTACCGCTTATTTCTCGCAAACAGTCTCAACCAAATTTGGCCTCAGCTTCAAACCGCTTTGTTTGCAGATTCCGATTTAGTGGTGTCTCCGGAAGACTCTCCTGATGAAAGCTTGCTCCAAGAGGAATCCAGGATTTCATCGTCTCCAGACGCAGCTCTCACCGACTCCAGTTTTCCGGATTCCCCGTGGTCCATTCCGTGGGGGCCCGCATGGCACCTGTCCCTCTATCGAGGACAGGTGGTGGATAACAGCTTTTGGGAACTTGTCCTTAAAGGTCAGCACGATTATCGGCCCTCCTACATCGACACCATCGCCATCAGCCGGGAGCTGTCCACCCATCTCCAGCAGATCCGCTTTGAAGTCGAGGGGCAACTCGGCAAGCATTCCGGGATGCAGGAGCATTGGGAAACCAATCTCCAGTTTGTCTTACGGTGGCGGGTGTTGGATGCCCCAGTTCCGGTCAGCATTGCCTATGGGGATGGGCTTTCCTATGCCGAGGAAATCCCTCGGATGGAACTGGCCATGGGAGAAGTGGACACGCAGCGGTTGGTGGCGTACTTCATGGTTGAGCTGGACATTGGCCTGCCCGCCCTTCCGCTGGATTCCAAATTGCTGTTCCGCATCCACCACCGCTCGGGGGTGTTAGGGCTGTACTGCAAGAAAAAATGCGGGTCGAACTTTCAGGCTCTTGGCCTGAAGGTCACGCTTTAGCGAGGGGCGGAAAGGCATTCACAAAAGTAGAGGGGACGATCCCAGCTCCCTTGAAATGAGTTCATACCGGTTGGGGGTGATGTCATAAGTAATCCCAACTCATATCATCATTTGGTGGATTTTACAAGAATGTGTGGATTTTACTGGAGGGTGTCTGACTGTGAAGAATTTGAGGGGGTTACTCACAGGGGATGATAGGGTTGGTTTTAGGGATAATAACTTTCTTAATCCATGTTAACAATTTCCCATTATTTCAAGATCACATTGGTAGTTAGCCAGTCTTTTGCAAATAAAAGTGACAATAGCCGTGGTACAATACGCTTAATCATACCCAAATCTACCCATCATCCCACAAACAAAAAAGCCCCCGTGAGGAGACTATTTGAAAAACCCCACTACTTGGCGGGGCTGATTTGAAGTAAAGTCGTTTCATATCTCTACTACTCTATTCACTTTAAGACCTAACAGGTCGATTCCCCGACATGTCGGGGTTAGTTTAAACTTTTCAACAATTCTGGTCTCACCACCCAAGCCACACTCCATATATCATTGCCATCTCGCTCCAAGCAGACAACCGTTCCCGGCGTGAAAGATACCACACCGATATTCTCATTACCAGCAATTAGATGAGCCACCAGTTTCCCCACAAACGGGAGATGTCCAACAAACATTGTGTCCTTACTTAGATTCTGGATTTCTTCTGCCACATCCACAACAGGGTCAAGGGGCGCAATCCCATCTCGCTCATCAAAATGCCCATCTCCTATCAGACACACTCTGAAAAGCTCTGCAGTCTCCCATGCCCGCTTCTTCCCGCTGTGGAAGATCCGTTCAACCTGAACGCTGCCTCTTGCTAAAAACGCAGCCACATTCGCAACGTCCTGTTTTCCACTCTCACTCAGCCCCCGCTCCGGATCCACATCCTTCGGTAGCGCATTACCATGTCGAACAAGGAACAATCTCATACTAGTACATTGTCAATCTTTAAAATCTGTTTGGTTAATAATTATTGAAACTATTTGTGTTTGATTGGTCGATGAATTTAAATAACTGTTCACTGTATCCCATGTTTATCGTGAATTCTTAGTGATATTGCTTATTTAATCTGTAAATAGGATATAAATTTAATTGTAAGATGCATTTTTACTTGATACTTATCATTTTTTGGTGTGTTTGTCAAGAGAAGGGCTTGTAAGATTGATTAGAGATATATATAATCAAATGTATTTTTTACAAGAATTAGGGATTTTACTTGGGTGGGGGTTACTTTCAGGAGATGCTAGTTCATTCCTGTTCCACACAATGTCAGGTTCCCATAGGTACAGGCTTTAAGTCAGCTTTTAGATATAGTGGATGTGCTGGCTCACCTGACTTATTCATTTTTATACAGTGTAAATTTAGCAGTGCACCCAGTATTGCACCGGAACGGTTTAAATAGCTTCCATCATTACCCCATGCCGCAACAATAATAGCAGCTTCTTTTGCTAGTTTATAAAGCCATGCATCATTCTCTGTGCCGATTGGTTCGTTCGATGCCTTCATGTCACTTGGCACTGTTGCTCGATATGCAAATAGATTGGTCACGCAAACACCACCATAGCCCCACGATTTCGCAAAGTTGATGCAGCGAGTAATTGTTGGGTCATCTTTGGTTTCATCAGCCGTTGATGGATTCAGACCAATAATCATTACGTATGGCTTTGATTCATCCCATGAACGCCAGAGTGCATACCGGTATTTTCTACACACTGAAAATATTGCATCCGTTTTCAAATTACGCTCCATACATGATTCGGCATTTAATGAAATAGTTCACCGGATTTGAAATCTTTGAAGTTCTTATTCCAATGGATTCTACCAAGATATAAATCATCTTTTCTTGGATACAAAAGACTGTGATACGAACTGAATTACCGTACATTTTTCCTACTTAATCACGCGAAACGTAAGATTTATACGTTCACCCATTATTTTTTTGCTTTTTTGGATTTGGTGGAGCCAATGATGCTGGGTTTTTCCCTTCATCAGCAAATAGCTGCCGTGTTCCAGCATAATTTTCTGTTTTTCGTCTCTGTTAAACTTGTGTTTCATTTGAAATTGGCGAGTCTCACCAAGACTAACAGAACCAATCACCGGATTTTGCCCTAGCTCCGGCTCATCATCACTATGCCAGGAGACACTGTCAGACCCAGAACGATAAAGATTCAGCAAAACACTGTTGAATTTAATTTCGGACACATTTTCAATTTTTTCCCTGATCCGGAGCAGCTCAGCATTCCAAGGGCTTGAATGCACTTTTATGCCTGAATAAACATAGGTTTTGTTCTGTTCGCCATACCAAGCTGTGAGTCTTGGTATGTCATGTACTTGGCCATACAACTTTATTTGTTGCTGTTGCCAGGAAATATTATTCTTTAGAGTATCGAAAAGATCATCCGCCTCCTGACACATAAATAACGAAGAATACAGATAAACCTCTGCATCCGGCATATCAATAAATGTGCAGGTAGTAGTATCAATATTGTTGTATGAAAACAGGTCGTACCTCATCAGCCTCCAAGAACACATTGACTGACACTTTCATATTTTGATGACTGCACAACGAGAGGAGAAGTAAAAAGAAGAAAGGAGATGAAGATGATTAGTATATGTTTCATAGGTTTCCTATTGGTAAGTTATAGTATAACCCAACATATACCATCATTTGGTAGATTTTACAAGAATTAGGGATTTTACTTGGAGGGTGCCTGGCTGTGAAGAATTAGTGGGGGGTTCTCACAGTAACCAAATATGAAACACTTTGACAAGCCATGATACAAAAGCACATCAAAAACAATAGACGCGCTCCAAGGGGGGATTTTTCTCCTGCAAAAAGCCTCAAACAACATTTTAATATAAGTAAAAACCAGGAGTCTTGAACAAATTTCTTGTGCCACTCCTGTGCCAGTAGCTTACAAAAAAGGAGGAAAAAGAAGGATAAGAGGGGAATGAGTTATACATTTAACTTGTTAATTTCATTGACCTATCTTATCATGGATTAACGTGGATTACCCGGCCCCAATGACGCATAATCATAACTCGGATGTCAGAAGTAAAGAAAATTATTTTTAAAACCTCACTCCAGCCTATGAAATGCCTGAAGGTGCTAATTGCTTCTGAAGTTTTCATACAGTTAATTTTGCATAGTAACCATAAAAATAGAAAATAGTGATTGATGATATGGAATTAAGCAGTTCTGACCAGGAACTGATGACAGAAATTAATGCGGCGCTTATTAGTTTCATTAAATCAAATGAAACCCATCTGCAAATGGATCCAATGAATTCGTACCGCAGAAGAATGGTGCATAAAATCGGGACTGAATTTAAACTGACTTCTGAGTCAACTGGTGAAGGTGACAGCCGTTCTGTTCGATTGGAAAAAACAAATGCCTCTGCTATTCCAGAAAATGTAAATAAAAAAAGAGTCTTTGATCGTGGGATAGAAATATTTTATGCAAAGCCCGGTGCTGAAATTGTTTTACGTAATGATGGTAGTTTCGGGATTTCACTAAAAGAGCGCGAGAGCCGTGTCTTGGACAAACGTACAGTAGAGGACGGTGAATTTCGAATTCGAGAGAACAAAATAATCTGCAAGGATGACAGTAACTGGTGAGTAAATCTCAAATCGAAACAGGTCTTTCATTTGCGGCAATTGAGCAGTCTTCTTTTTCATTATCATATCTAGGAGACGCATTTTACGAATTGTGGTGTCGCCAAAAGATTTTGCAACTTCTCCAAAATAGAAAACAGGTACATCAAAGCGTTGTTCAGTTTGTCCGCTGCCAAACCCAGGCCCGTCTGGTACATTTGATTATGCCACACTTGACGGATGAAGAAAAAAACATTTTCCGTCAGGGCCGTAACAACAAAGTCGTTTCCCTTCCCAAACATGCATTTACAAGAGAATATCGTGCAGCAACTGGATTTGAGTGTCTGGTAGGGTTCTGGTATTTGGGCAAGGAAATAAAGCGTTTTGAAAAACTGATGTCACAAACTGAGGTGCAGGAGTACCTGGAGTCAGTCCTGACCTCGTGCAAAAACTCTTTTACTAACGCAGCTTAAAGAGATGATTTGGACATTTATTATATTTATTGTCGCAGTATCTGTAGCTACTATCGCTTTTCCTCTTTTTTGGAACAAACTGCAGTTCTATCAACTTCCGGAAAATTCTACACAGGACTACAGTCAAGCGGATTCCTGGCTCTCTGCATTAAGTGATTTAGAAGTTGATTTTTCACTTGGGCGGATGTCAAAAAAGGAATATCAGCAACAAAAATATTTTCTGCAGCGTGGTTATTTGAAGGAAGAAGAAAAGTCCGGGGCATTAGAAGAATGACCGTTAATTTCAGGAAGAGTTTTTGCTTGAAATCAAAAGTGATTTATAGTTGAGCTTTTTTCCAGAATCGGTTGCGACAATAGCACACGCTATATTCAGGGTCCCTTCCACAGTGGTGAAATAAGGCAGATTTCTCATAAGAGCGACTCTCCGGATATGTTTTGCATCCACTGAGCGTTTCCGCGGACGGGTTGTGTTGACAATCAAGGCCACCTCTTTTCGGTCAATGTAATCGAAAATATTATCCGGATTTTCCCGGTCCAGGCTCGTTTTTTCTATATTAGTGACACCTGCTTTTTGAAGTACTTTATAAGTTCCTTCTGTAGCTAAAATTTTTCGTCCTGCTTTCTGAAATTCTAGTGCCGCAGGAACCATTCCCTGCTTATCCTGATCGGTCACTCCAATAAAAATGTGTCCTTCCTTAATTTCTGATTGATAAGCAGCAACCTGGGCTTTCAAGAAGGCATCTTCCAAGTTTTCTCCGCGTCCCATTACTTCACCTGTTGATTTCATTTCAGGACCCAGTTCAGTGTCTGCTCCAGAAAAACTGATGAAAGGAAATACTGTTTCCTTAACTGAAACAGATTCCGGTGTTTCATATGAAAATCCGATATCACTCAATTTTTGTCCCAGCATGAGCCAAGTTGCATATTTTGCCAAAGGATGTCCAATAGATTTACTGACAAACGGAACCGTCCTGGAAGCACGAGGATTAACTTCAATCAGAAAAATTTCATCATCTTTAACAGCAAATTGTATGTTCATCAATCCTTTCACACGGAGTTCTCTGGCCAGGATTTTTCCTTGTTCTTCCAATCTTCGCAACACATCCGAAGTCAGGTTTTGCGGTGGCAGAATACAAGCGCTGTCTCCAGAATGAATCCCAGCGCGTTCCACATGTTCCATGATCCCTCCCATTTCAGAGTCAGTTCCGTCACCCAGCAGGTCCATATCAACTTCGACTGCACCTTTAAGAAACTGATCGATCAAAACCGGATGATCCGGCGACACTTGAACAGCTTCTTTAAAATATTCTGCAAGCTGTGTTTTTGTTTCAGCAACCATCATTGCCCGACCGCCAATTACATAAGAGGGACGTACAAGAATCGGATATTCAATTTTTTCAGCAATATTTTCTGCTTCCTTTAGTGAGCGCGCCATTCCATTTAGTGGCTGTTTCAATTTCAGTTTTTTCAACATTTCTGCAAACTGTTCCCTGTCTTCAGCACGGTCAATACTTTCGAAAGGTGTTCCAAGCAGTCTCACACCAGCATTATTGAGTTGTTTTGCGAGTTTAAGCGGAGTTTGTCCACCAAGCTGTACTATAACCCCAATCGGTCGTTCCAAATCGATTACGTGCATTACATCTTCAAACGTAATTGGTTCAAAATACAGACGATCCGAAGTGTCGTAATCAGTGCTAACCGTTTCAGGGTTGCAGTTGAGCATTATTGATTCATAACCAAGTTCTCTGACTGCCCAGGAGGCATGAACACAACAATAATCAAACTCAATGCCCTGACCGATACGATTGGGTCCTGAACCCAGTATGAGAACTTTTGCTGTTTCAGTTGGAAGCGACTCATTTTCTTCGCCATAGGTGGAATAATAATAAGGTGTTTCTGAGGCAAATTCTGCAGCACAGGTATCAACCTGTTTAAACACCGGGAGTACATTCCATTCATAACGTAACTTATAAATTCGGCTTTCCGTTACTTTCAGTAATTCTGCAATGCGTTGATCTGAAAAACCATGTTGTTTCCAATTCTTCAACAATACAGGTGTTATTTCAGAAAATTTGGTTTTAACAATAATTTCCTCTTCTTCAACTAAACTCCTGATTTGCCACAAAAACCAGGGATCAATTCTGGTTTGTGTATAAAGTGCTTCATTGGTCCAACCTTGTCTCATGGCATCAGCAACATACCAAATACGTTTGCTGCTGACATGCTGGAGTTGTTCCTCCAAAACCTCTTGCGGAGTCATTTTTTCATCTGAATAATCCGGAGAATTGAGACCCGAATTTCCTGTTTCCAGTGAACGAAGGGCTTTTTGAAAAGATTCACGAAAAGTACCTCCAATGGCCATTACTTCACCTACAGACTGCATCTGGGTACCCAGAATGTCTTTCGACATGGGAAATTTTTCAAAGGCAAACCTGGGAATTTTAGTCACAACATAATCAATAGACGGTTCAAAGGAGGCAGGTGTTTTTTGTGTGATATCGTTTGGAATTTCGTCAAGTGTATAACCTACAGCCAATTTTGTAGCAATTTTTGCAATGGGAAAACCTGTAGCTTTTGAAGCAAGAGCAGAACTTCGGGAAACTCTGGGGTTCATTTCGATCACAAGGACTTCACCATCTTCCGGATTAACCGCAAACTGTACGTTTGAACCTCCGGTATCGACGCCGATTTCCCGCATAATTTTTATCGACATATCCCGCATATTTTGATATTCCCGGTCAGACAGTGTTTGCGCAGGAGCAACGGTAATACTGTCACCGGTATGTACTCCCATCGGATCGAGATTTTCAATAGAACAAATAATGACTGCGTTATCTTTATGATCGCGCATAACTTCCAGCTCAAATTCTTTCCAGCCTATTATTGACTGCTCAACTAAAACCTCTTTAGATGGAGAAACAGTCAAACCATGGGAGACAATACGGATTAATTCATCGTCATTTCTGGCTATTCCACCTCCGGAGCCTCCTAAAGTAAAGGAGGGTCTGATGATTAATGGAAACGGAATTGTTTGAGAAAAAGCCAATGATTCCTCAATGGAACGTGCAATGGTGCTGGATGGCATTCCAATTCCAATTTTACTCATTGCTTCCCGGAAAAGTTCTCTGTTTTCCGCTTTGTTAATTGCGTCAATGGAAGCGCCGATCAGTTCTACGCCACAGCTTTTCAGAACACCGTGTTCATGAAGTTCAATTGCCATATTGAGTGCGGTCTGCCCCCCCATGGTGGGCAATATTGCATCAGGCTTCTCCTGCTTTATGACTGCTTCCAGAGTCTTGAGAGTAATTGGTTCAATATAAGTTGCATCGACCAGCCCCGGATCAGTCATGATGGTTGCAGGATTACTGTTGATCAAGACAACCCGGTAGCCCTCTTCTTTGAGGGCTTTGCAGGCTTGAGTGCCGCTGTAATCAAATTCACAGGCTTGTCCAATTACGATGGGACCTGACCCAATAAGTAATACAGTCTTAATATCAGTACGCCGGGGCATTATGTTTGTTCAGATTTGTGACTTATATCAAGCCTGAGAATTTGTAAGAGAGAAGCCCAAAATATTCGTGGAAAATAGTCTGGATGCGGTTAAAATTAGCCCAGTCAAAATACCGCCACCATGGAATTGAAGTTTTGGGATAGGACTGGTTTGCAGAAAATGAATAGGACTCGATCCCCAATTTTTTGAAGACAGAAACAAGACGAAATAAATGGTAATCATGAGAAACCAAAAGAACAGATTTTAACTCCAGACGATTCAAAATTTTGGAGGTCTCGACTCCATTACTGTACGTATCCGCAGAACGATTTTCAATGATGATATCATGCGAAGGAACTCCCATACCCTGGAGAATAATGGCCATACCTTTAATGTTGACAGGAGGAAAATATGGTTTAGTTACACCACCGGTAATAATCACGAGCGGTGCCAGTCCCTCCAGGTATAATTTTCCCGCTGTGTGTGCTCTTAAGGTAGAGCCAGGTGTTGGTGCTCCCGAACCGTGAACTCCGGCTGAAGCAACCACGATAGCATCGCTGGCTTTTTTTTCACTTTTTGGAGTCATACTTTTTAATGGATATGATATAGCTTGAAAAAACAGTGTATTGCTTCCAAGCAGTAAAAACACCCAGCCTCCTAAAAGAATACGGAATGAAAGTTTATTTTCGTTCCTCTGCCGGAACATCAAAAAAAGTGCACAGGATAATAAAACCAAAAGCAGCAGAGGGCCGAATAGAATGTCTTCAACAATTAACTTTAAAGGACGTTCCATTGATTATTTCTGAATCTAAAGGTATGGGGCTGATCAGAGTTCTTGAAGGGTAGTGTATCACTTATTCACTTGGAACCAGAAGAGTCCCCAACTTTAATGTATTAATATTTTTTTACTGATCAGCAGAATTATTATTTAATGAATCTTCGGTAATTTGTTTGGAAGTTTTATTGTCCATGACCAAATTAAGCTGTTTAACTAACTCCAGTGAACCCTCATATGATCTTTGAATTTTTTGCATTCTCCTTCCACTTTGTATTTCAAATTTTATCTTTTGCAGACAGTCTCTCAACTCATTGAGTTCTTCTGAAGAATTTGGATTACTAAGTTCCGGACACTTAAGTGTCTGTTTTTCTTGAGCCAGTACTCCATCATTCTCTACAAATTCTCCTAAAAACACAATACTCACTAAACAAATCAGGCAGAAGAAAAAAAATCTTACTCCAGAACTTGTTTTAATCGCAAAAGTCATAAAACGGTAACGTATAATGTTCAGCTTGAAAGTTGAAGCCATTTCTCTTAGTTTTAGAGGTTATAATTTAGGATTGTTTCACGAAATATTTGAAGTATAAATGTTTTAAAAGTATTATCAAAGAATGTTAAAACTATTTATTGCAGCCATTTCTGTAGGTCTGATATATTGGGTTTGGCTCAAAAAAAAACAAATATTTTCCAATCGCAAAAATAAAATTGACCCCTTTATCACTACAATTGAAGCGATTGAGATACAAACATTTTTAGATTGGAACACTTCGCAGTATTGCCTCGAATGTGATGGAATACGCTATGGCAAACAATTTAAGCAAAAAAAAGCGCCAGACTTACCACATGAGGCCGGATGTCGCTGTGAGGCCACCAAATTATTCTATACTTCTGATGACGTTTTTCAAGGTACTTCACCTGTTTTAACTCACAAATCTGCTTTGGGTGACCTTTCAACAAAAGATGCATTGCTGCTAAAAAACATCTTGCTCAAAATTAGAACCAGCCCAGGAAAGGGCAATTTTTCAGATTTCTTAGAACAATTTGAGATAAACAATTTTTCAGAAAATATTCGCTCCGGAGCTATTTCTCTAGTCGAACATGCTTTTGAGGCAGAGCAAAACAAGGAGTAAAATTATAAAGAAAATGACAAGAAAAGTCTGACTCCTGAATTTAAGAACCATCCTTATCTCTAAAATCTAAATCCGCGGTAAAAAAATACGAATAGTATTCAATCATTATGAAAAGACTTGCCCAGTTTATCAAATGGTCATTCAGGATAGTAATAATTACAGGAATTATTTCTGGAGCTTCTCTTGGGGTTTTTCTGTTTGAACTCAGTAAAACTTTGCCACAAAATCTTGGAGATGAACTCCACAAAAGAAATGACGTATTACCTACTGTCCTCTATGACCGTGAGGGTAATCAGATTGAAGAACTTTTCATTCAACGGCGCATAGTCATACCCTATGAACAGTTTCCTCCACACCTGATTCAGGCTCTGGTTGCCAGTGAAGATGCCCGTTTTTTCTCTCATCTTGGAATTGATCTACTGAGAATTCCCAAAGCCTTCCTTGCCAATCTAGAAGCTGGCAGAATTGTTCAAGGTGCCAGCACTCTCACCCAGCAAACTGCCAGACTGTTTCTGTTAAGCAGGGAAAAACAGATTATTCGAAAACTCCGGGAAATGTTGCTTGCGTTCCGGATGGAAATGCAATTTTCGAAACAGGACATTCTGTCCCTCTATCTTAATAAAGTTTATCTTGGAAATGCGGAAGGGGTTGAGGCGGCAGCGCAGGGTTATTTTGGCAAACATGCTTCAGAACTAAATCTCGCAGAAAGTGCTTTGCTGGTTGGAATACTTCCTGCGCCTTCTCGTTATGCACCTCACGTTAATCCCAATTTTGCCCTGCAGCGGAGAAATGTGGTTTTGCAAAGAATGCATCAGGAAGGGTTCATCTCGGAGCAAGAATTGCAGAAAACAATTCATACGCCTATCAGCCTGATTCGTATTCATGATTCGACC
>Ga0207913_1000383_pt1 | contig 12475 bp, 10 predicted proteins | sample DeeseametaMP2913_FD_184168 | JGI IMG/M metagenome (GOLD analysis project Ga0207913, IMG submission 184168) | Marine microbial communities from the Deep Atlantic Ocean - MP2913 (SPAdes) | ecosystem: Environmental > Aquatic > Marine > Oceanic | place: West of Santa Cruz de la Palma, Atlantic Ocean...
TCGACACCTTCAGGGAGTGATTTCTCAATGTCATCGACCCTGGCTCGGATGCCATCCACGGTCTTTAACGCATCAGCACCAGCCAACAATTGTACCATCACAAAGATGGCCTCACCGCGAGCATCTGCACTACCAAGACCCACGGTCATGGAGCCTGACTCTCGGACCACCGCGATGTCGCCAAGCAGCAGGGGAGGGCGCGCGGATGTGGCAGGGCGAAGCACCATCTCCTCAAACTCTTCAGGCGTCGTCGGGTTAAGCAGCGCACGCACAAGAATCTGTTCCTCGCCGTGTCGTTGCGCACCACCGCTGGCTCGTCCGACCTGTTCTGAAATTCTGGACTCCACCTCATCAAGCGTGATCTTGTGTGCAGCCATTTGATCCTGATCAAGGCGTACATCCAGTTGAGGTTGTCCGCCACCCCATGCGTTGACTTCAACGACGCCATCAACGTTGCGAAGTCGTGGTGTGATGTCTTCCTCAAAGATTCTGTACAGTTCGGGGAGACGATGCCTGGGGCTCCTGAGCATAAATTGATATACCTCGCCAAGTCCTGTGGATGGTGGCGCCAGCTCGGGCGTACCCGCAGTGTCAGGGATGTCTTCACGAGCCGAGTCGAGACGTTCCTTGACGAGCTGTCGGGCGTGCCAGATGGAGGTGCCATCTTCAAATACCACGGTGATCGATGAGACGCCTGTTCTGGAGATGCTGCGTAATTCATCCATGCCAGGGACGCCACCAAGAGAGCGCTCAATGGGGGTTGTGATGAGCTGCTCAACCTCAATGGAGTCCATACCTGGAGATGCGGTGACAACCTGAACTTGAACATTGGTTAAATCGGGAAAAGCGTCAAACTTCAGGCGATTGAGCGCAGCGACGCCTACCACGGCAAAGAGGATGGTCATGATCAAGACGAGGCCGCGATTTCTTACACTTGCGGCAATGAGTGCATGAATAAAACCTGACATTACTCACCTCCTTCACTGCCCATAAGGTATTGACCTTTCACAGCAAATACGCCCTGACTTACAATTTTATCTTCGGGGTTTAGATCCTTGCTTTGTACAAGAACCTCGTGATTGACCTCTCGCAATACGTTGACGCGCACGGGTGTCCAGCCCTTTGAGTCCTTCTTGAAGACGACGTCCTTGCCATCAAGTTGTGTGAGTGCGAGTCGTGGTAAAGTGAGTGTATCCAAGCTGGCTTTTTGGTTGAGTTGAAGTCGTCCAGTCATGTTGGAGAGCAGTGTGTGCGAGGTGGCCTTGTCATGAGGTATGGTCCAGTAACTTCTGATCATGCGGTGGTCCTCATCAACGACAGGATCGTAGCGATCAAATGAGACGGTGAAAGAATCGAGGCCGCTTTCGGAGGTGAACGTGGCGTTGGTGACTTGATTGATCGCCGCGAGGTCTTTTTGGGGGATGTAGACGATGACTTCGGGGTGGTCCTTGTTGATCAGAGTGAGACACTGGCTACCTGTGGGGATACGATCGCCTTCGGTGCAGGAGAGGCGAGTGATTTCACCTGATGTGGAGCTTTCCCAGATGATTTGATTGTTGGTTGTTTTGGTGAGGCTAGACATGCGCACGGAGCGTTGGCGTTGAAGTGTTTTGGCGCGAGCGCGGTTCATTTCAAGCGAGGTCTGGAGTTCTTGCACGTCATGTTGAGTTGCGACACCTGCATTAAGCTGCGCCTTCTTGCTTGTTAACAACTCTTCCTGGAGTTGAATTTGTCGCCGTAACTCTTGATAGGTGAGGTCGAGATCCGAGATTTCTTCTGAAATCAGGGTGGCAATTGGGGTGTTGGGCAAAAGTGTCTGGCCAGGTTTGACGAGCCATTGTGTGAGGCGGCCTTCAACAGGAGGGCCGAGCGTGCGTGTGGAGCCCGAGATGAGTTTGACCTCGGCAAACCATGAGCCAAGGTATTCTTGCGATGCCTGTGTCACAGTGGTGGTTTGAATGTAGGTTTGATCCTTGTGATGAGCTGCGGGGGCCACGGAGCTTGCGTGTGTGGATGTGGGTTTTGAGCAACCAGAAAGGACACCCATGAAGATGAGTATTCCCAGATTTAGTAGAGCAGGTTTCATCGTTTTAACCTCTTGTTGTTATGGTTGTATTTATCTGATTTTATTGATTAATTTATTATTTTATCTGTGCTGATGTAATCCAGGTGTTGAGCTGCGTCGCAAGGATGGTGTGAACTTGAAGTTGTAAGAGGAGTTCAAGTTTATGGTGGCTAGCTTCATGAAGATCGCGACGGCCTTGAAGTACGCGAGCGAGCGTGACCTGTTTTTGTTTAAAGCCATCTTCGAGTAAGGTCTGGCGTTTATGGAGAGTGGCCAGCTCACCTTGCGTGAGTTGTTCGAGGTTGTGGAGGAGTGTGTTATAGCGCGTGATTTGAGAGAGGATTTCACGGCGCAGCAGTTCAATTTGCCAGAGTTTTTCCTGTTCAACGGAGTTGGCCTGAATGCGTTTGCGCGCGGCTTCAGCTTTTCCAGGGTTGGAGAGCGGTATGCTGATGGATGCTTCGACGTAGCTCCAGTGCGTGGAAGGGGCAATGCCCGTCCAGCCAGCGTCAAGAGAGAGCGTGGTGGGGTAGAGATGTTGTTCAACGTTGGCCTGAGCGCGCAGCACACTTGCCTGATGGTCGAGAGCGATGATGGTGGGGTGGTTTTGAACGCGTTCCAGGAGGGTTTCCCAGGGGTTTGATGTAAAGAGGTTGTCCTCGTGGAGTTCGGTGATGGTGGGTGTCCAGGATTCCTGATCAATAAGGACCTGAAGTTGTTGTAGCGCGAGTGATTGTTCGTCACTTGCGAGGAGTTCTTCGCGGCTCAGAGCTGCGAGGGCGACTTCAAGGTCAAGCCAGTCAAGTTCAGCATAGGAGCCTGATTCAAACGCTTGTCGAAGGGGTTCGCTGTCCTGATGTGCACGCAGCACGTCCTGTGTGATGTGTTCGTATTTCAGAGAGGCTTGCCACCAGGAGGCGTAGGCGTTGAGGAGCTGTTCAAAGTAGGCGAGTTTTTTGGACTGGTTATGGGCCTGCTCACTTTGGATTTGCGTTTCAAGCAGAGTTTCCATGTGTGAGGGGAGGGAGCCGAGGATAAACGATGCGCCAGCCTGAATCTGATGTTGAGCGTTTTGTTTTGCGGAGGATGTGAGCGGAATTTGTGCGATAGTGCTGGCGTGCACATCCATGACACGGTTGGGGAGGAGTGAGCGTTGCGCCTTGAGGCTGTCCACTTCCATGCGAAGCGCCTTCTCAGGGCCGTCTTCAAAGCTTTGTTGTGCAGCGTCGGCGATGTTGTCCCAACCAAGAGGTTGCGCAGCCAGAAGCGTGGAGGGAGAGAGGATGATCAGAGTGAAGAGGAGGATGACACGTAGAGAGCACATAATAAGCCTGTCAGAGTGAGGTTAGAGAAAACCAGCTTTCTGACAGGAGTATGAACGTGCGTGCACAAAAGAACTTTAAATGAACATTAGAAATTTTTAATTTTTCAATATTTTGATTTATTGCTATTTATCAATGACTTAAGATGATATTTGCAAGAAAAGAAGCAGGAGGTAGGCGAGTGTTGCGCAGCAACACTCGCCTACCTCCTGCTTCTTTTCTTGGGAGGTGATGTGTCTGATTTATGGCATTGTATCGAGCACTTCAATCTCTGACATCATGCCAAGTTCGGCATGTTCAAGAATATGGCAGTGAGCCATCCACATGCCAGGGTTGCTCATGTAAGCAATGATTTTTACAGTGCTACGGCCAGGCACAAGCACGGTGTCCTTGAGACCAGGCACGCTTTGACCTGAGCCATCATCAGTGATGATGAAGAACTGTCCATGCAAGTGGAAGGGATGCTCTGGACCCTGATTGTTTTGAATGGTGATTTCGACGACCTCATCACGAGTGAACGTGGAGAGTGGTTCCATGGAGTGAGCTTTGCCATTAATGGTCCAGACGAGCTGTCCAAAAGCATTATTATAGCCATCCAGCACGTAGGTTTCCTGGCGAGTGGCAGGTGCTTCAGGGAGAGCAGGTCCTTGCCAGGTGCGTGGCTCAGGAGTGCTGAAGTCAAACGGTGTTGTTTCTCGTGTCGTTTCTGCAATGTCAAAGGTGCTCTCTACGACCTCGTTTTGAGCATTGAGCGTGGGAATGTAAGCGGTCAACGTATGTGCCTTATTTCTTTCAGTGAGAACTTCGACATCATAACGCTGGCCCACGGCAACCTGTAAGCGGTCGGTGACGTAAGGTTCGGGCAAGACACCACCATCGCTGGAGATGACCTTGAATGAAGTATCGGGGATGCCCAGTGAGAACGTACGCGCGTTGGCAGAGTTAATGATGCGCCATCGTTCAACGAGGCCACCATTTGTGGGAGCTTCCACAGGGATTTCACTTGAGCCATTGATCAACAGCGTATTCCCATTTCTACCATGTACGGATTCCATGTGGCTCTGGAAGAAAGGGGCGATGTCATCGTCATCAAGCAAGATATCGTCGACCATGAAGATACGCTCGACATCGACTTCTGGATCAGCAGGATCATGAATCACGATAGGGGCGTACAAGCCTTTTTCGACCTGCTCGTTGGCATTCACATGAGGGTGATACCAGTATGTCCCTGCATCAGGCACGATGAACGAATACGTGAAACTCTCGCCTGGTTGCACGGGGTTTTGAATACGCGGACTTCCATCCATATCATCGGGAATGCGCAGTCCATGCCAGTGTATGGTGGTGGGCTCGTCGAGATTGTTCGTGAAGTTGACGATGATACGATCGCCTTGTTTGGCCTGAAGCAACGGACCAGGCACAATGCCATTGTATGCCATCATATCGAGGACAATACCGTTACCAATGTCAACTGATGTGAGCCTGGCTTCAAGGTTGACTTCCACGACATCAGGATCGGGGTTGATGTCTTCAAGGACTTCATGATCGGCGATGGTTGGCATTTGATACTGTGGCATGGTGTCCAGATCAGGCTGTGCGTCGTGCTCAACCTCCATGTCTACAGCCATGTCCATATCGTCATTATCATTCGGTGTCATATCTAAAGGTTGGTCCACCATATCCACGTCTGAAACCATATCGGGGACTTTGCTCATATCTGTGGAGTCAACGCTTGCATCAGGTTCGGCCATATCAACGATAACGATAGTACCATTGTCGTCATTGTTTGTATCTTCACATGCAGCCATTGAAGAGCATGTAAAAATAAGTGAAATCAGTAACTTGTAACGCATAATAAATCCTCTGTTGGTGGCTTCATAACTCAAGAAGCCATATAAAATAAGTATAACACCCCCCATACAGACTGGTGCGATATCAAAAGAATATGTGCATGTCGAGAGGTGTGTTGCACATGTGATAAAAATGCAAAGAGCGCGGCGATGGAGGACTTACAGTACTGTAAGCCCTCCATCGCCGCGCTCTTTGCTCTACGATGATGTGTTAAAATTCAGCCCTCACTTGGCGCTGGATTTTGTTTGGGTTTTGGTAGTTGTTGTGGTGGACGATTCACCTGATTTTACTTTGATGGGTTCTGATGTTGCGGTGTTTGCGTCGGAGAAGTCTTCCACAACACCATCAATCTTGCAGGAGTAAGAGTAACGACGTGTGTTTGTGTTGTAAGTGCAGCTGTTGGCGACAAAAGTACCGCCACGCACATCTGTACATTTTTTCTCGAACTCCTGTTGTTTGGCGATGCTACAGCCGACAACTTCAGCGTAAACAGGGGTGGCAATAAACAGAGCAAGTGCGGTCAAAAGTAGTGTCTTCATCATGGGAAATCTCCATCAAAAATTTAAAATTGAGCATTCAATTTACGAGAAGATTTGGAGCATGTTCAACTTACAGAACTCTTATATAATGGAGCACAAACTTCTCTTAGCTCTTACTTTTGATCGTTTGTAACAGCTTGCGAGCGATGGCTTTTCCGCCTGTGGGATCATCTGGCTTTGAGAGGGGAGGGGAGGAGAAGTTCTCCTGAGAGAAGTCTTCAGACTCATCAATCCAGGTGCCCTTATCGGGTGGGGTGAACGAGACTGTGGCAAGCTGTGTGTTGTCGTGAGGGATGAACACCTTCAACAACCCTACTTCACCATGAGCATCCTCGGTGTCAAACCTCCATGTACATCCTCGCCCGTGTGTCTCATGGGGAGGACCATATTTATTCTCAAGGAGCTGGCGTAGTTGATTGGATTGCTCGGTGGAGAGGTCATGTTTTTGAGCAGCGAGCTTGGCAAGAAACACGTCCACATCAGCAACCTCCATATCTGACTGAAGAGGTTTGTCAGCAGATGATGTGGTTGTGTTGTTGTCCCACCCGAGAAAGAGGTCTCCCTGTATGCAGCTACTCATGATGTCACCGATGTAACGGAGCAAGTGTAATGGGATGCATCACGATATGTGTATGGACCCTTATACAAAGATCTAATCAAAGTGGCGCAAAAGTACAGGTTTATAATGATGCTTATACGATCGTTTAAATTTCAAAATTATTGTAAAGCGCAATAAGAAAGAGCGCCTTCATGGAGGCGCTCTTTTTTTTGGTTCAATCAGAATGAGGGCGGAGTGTCATGCCAAAGTCGAGTAAGGTTTTGACGACCATATCGATAGATTCCTTTGGAAATTCAGCACCATAATACAGGTGTGCAGCGGGTGATTTTTTACCATAAGGAGGGCTTAGGCGTAAGCTGGCGCCGTGACTTGAGCGAAACTCGCCCGTTTCAAATTGAGCAGCGGTCTTTTCATCTGTGTATGTGTCAAACGCGTTGAGATCCTGAATAAGAGGCACGAGCTTGGCGAGCTTTGAGCGCGATTTGGGTTCAAAGCTTTTGTAATAATATGGCGTGGGTTTGTCTGTGCGGGCATCAGTTCTATTGCTCATGTCGTAACCTGCGGTGGTGCGCAGGTAGCTGAGCATATCGCTAGCGCGATCCACACGTGCCTCATTGGGGTCGCCAGGGTGCCATGCATCAAGAGTGAATTCGGAGGAGGGGATGTCGATGATGGGATGGTCCCCATCAAATCCTTTGGCCTCGAACACATTGGAGTAGATGAAGTTGTCAACGCCAAGGTAAGCATATTGGAATTCAAAGAATGTCGTGGCGCGCACAGGTCGATAATCGCCAAGCGCAGCGCCATGGTCATCGGCCACAAGACATACTGGGTTTGGGATAGTTTTATGGGCAAACAGGGTTACAAACTTAAAGTAGTCTTCGCCTGGGTCTGTAATGACATACAGGTTTTCACGAAGTTCCTTGTCGTTGAATTTTCCGCCCAGTATCTTTGATGTATAGTTCGCATCACCATCACCAATGAGATAAGCGAGCCTGTCAGAGAACAGTTCTTCAAGTGTGGGGACATGGATTTCGCGTTTTCCAGCGCTTCCAGACTGATAGGCCTTGAGGGCTTCTTCCTCGTTGAGTTCAGCCTTGTTGACCCACTTGATGGTCCAACCGTTTGTGGCCTTGAAGTAGGCGAGGAACTCAGGGGCAAGTTCAAACCCAAGCGCGTCATGTACACGTGCAATCTCGTCGTCCGAGACCCCCTCACGCGTGGTGAACTCTGCCAGCGACATTTTTAGGCCCGGGATAAGTGTTTTTAAATGCTCAAGTTTATCATTCCAATTCATGGTGTCTCCATTTTCAATTGAGTTATCATCAGCATGTATCTCAACCGCTGTATGTTCGAAAGAACCTTGAAGATCGAGCAAAATGAGACGCAAGTCCAGTATGTAATTGATACTATTGCGATCATTTTAAAGATTGATGTTGACGTCACGGACGCTCGTGTTGGGGTCTATTTGGAGGTGTGTTCTGGGGTGGTGTATCCGAAACTAGTTCTTAGTTGAAAATGATTCTCAAGTACGATAGCAACGGATGAGATGTTGTTGTGAAGCAATGTCTTTACGTGACTGGAGGCAGGTCAGAGCGCCTGTTTCGAGCACCTCAATATGACGAGGTTTTATGATTAAAGATTTATCCAATTCAATACGTTTGGACTCGCTCAAGCCAGGTCAAAAAGCGACGATCTGGGCGCTGTGTACAGATGCAGAAAGCCATATTACAGAGCGTTTAATGGCGCTTGGTTTTGTGCCAGGAACCAGGGTGAGCGCGCTCAGAAGGGCGCCACTGGGTGACCCTACAGAATATGAGCTTCGTGGGACGCGAATCAGTCTGCGGAAGACTGAGGCGAGCGCGATTATTTTGAATGAGCTGGTCGAGGAAGGGGAGTGAGCTGAGGTTATGAGTATCAATGCATCTCCGGTGAGTGCTCCACCTGCTGAGCGCCCTCCCGAGCAAGAAAGTTATACGCCGCGCATCGCGCTACTTGGTAGCCCAAACTGCGGAAAAACAACGCTATTTAATGCGCTTACAGGTCTAACTCAAAAGATCGCAAACTATCCTGGTGTGACTGTGGATGTAGCGGCAGGCGAGTATGATCTTGAGCAAGGTAAGGTAACATTACTGGACTTGCCAGGCACGTATTCGTTGATTCCGCTGAGTCCTGATGAGCAAGTGACGCATAATGCGTTGAATGGAAAGTTGCTTGATCATGGCGCACCCGAGGGTGTGATTATTGTGGCTGATGCGACGACCTTACCAAGAGCGCTCCCCTTTATTGGAGAGGCGCTGCGTCTTGGTTTGCCATCGTTGGTTGTGCTGACGATGATCGATGAGCTCAAGGCGCGTGGTGGTGGTTTAAAGCTTGGTGTGTTGCAGCGAGAGCTTGGTGTCAAGGTCATCGGTGTGGTGGGGAACAAGGGCCTTGGGATGGACGATCTCAAGGGCGAGCTTGAGGACTACCAGAACTGGCGAGTGTCGGACCCCGATATTGCGATCCCGCCAGATCAGGCGCGTCGATTTGTCTGGGCCGATGGCATTCTTGAAGAGGCGTTGACCGAGCCAAGTACAGAGCGTGGTTGGTCGGACAAGGTCGACAAGTTGTTGCTGCACCCTGTGTTGGGGATTGTATCCTTTGCTGTGATCATGTTCCTGTTCTTCCAGATTATCTTTACAGTGGCAGCGCCATTGCAGGATTTGATGGAAGGGGGCGTGACACAGATTGGTGTGCTCGTGGCAGGGTTGTTAAGCGATGGATTGTTCAAGAGCTTGCTCGTGGACGGTTTGATTGCGGGTGTGGGGGGCGTGGTCGTCTTCATTCCTCAGATTGCGTTGTTGATGTTGTTGATCGCGATCCTTGAGGGGAGCGGTTACATGTCACGCGCGGCGTTTGTGATTGACCGTGTGATGGGTTGGGCAGGGCTTGAAGGGCGATGCTTTATTGCGTTGTTGTCCTCCTATGCCTGTGCAATTCCTGGCATCATGGCGACACGTGCGGTGCCCGATCCTCAGAGTCGTCTGGCGACGATCATGGTTGCACCCTTTATGACCTGTTCGGCGCGCTTGCCTGTGTATGCGTTGTTGATTGGCGCGTTCATTCCGCAGACCACAGTGGCTGGTATTTTTAGCCTACAAGGTATTGTTTTATTTGCACTTTACTTGCTTGGGTCATTCAGCGCATTGATCGCAGGATGGATCTTCAAGCGTGGGTTGCTCAAGGGCAAGACCTATCCTTTCTACATGGAGTTACCACCGTACAGGATGCCATCCTGGAGGGTTGTGGCGAGCTATGTTTGGCGAGGAGTGAAGGCGTTTATGAAGAAGGCGGGTGGGATTATTTTGGTGGCGTCGATGTTGCTGTGGGGGATGTTGACATTCCCTCAGGTCGAGGCTCCAGAGCACCTGAAAGACAACCCTGTGGCGGAGCGCTCTTATCAGCTTGAGCACAGCGCAGCAGCTACAGTGGGTAAAGCGATTGAACCTGCGATCAGGCCGCTTGGTTTTGATTGGAAGATTGGCATTGGCCTTGTGGCAAGCCTTGCAGCACGTGAGGTGATTGTCTCGACGATGGCTCAGATTTATTCCTTTGAAGGAAATGAGGAGGACATCGAAGGTCTTGGAAGCAGACTTCAGAACGCGACCAATGAGGATGGTTCAAAGACGTATGATTTGCCCACGGTGTTGGCGCTGATGGTCTTCTTTGTTTATGCCTTGCAGTGTGTGTCGACGCTGGCGATTATTCGTCGCGAGACGGCATCCTGGAAGTGGCCTGTCATTGCGTTCACGTACATGTTTGTGGTCGCCTGGGTAGGTGCCTTTATCACCCGTCATGTGGCGATATGGTGGTTAGCAGCGTAAGACATAAGAGAGCCAAAAATAAAAAGAGCGGGAGCCTGTCAAGACAGGCTCCCGCTCTTTTTATTTTTGGCTCTTGAAGAAAACCTCTTGCGTTGTGGTGTGTGTTTCACTATTAATGCGCAAGCAATTTGTAATTGCAAGCAACTTGCAATTACAAATTGCTTGCGCATTAATAGTGAATTACATCAGCGAATCATGTAGTGAGGAAGTCATGTCTTTGAGCACACACAAAGCATTTGAGCGTTTACCCGTGACAGTGTTGTCGGGGTTTCTTGGGGCGGGGAAAACGACGGTTTTAAATCATATTCTTAACAATCGAGATCATTTGCGCGTCGCCGTGATTGTCAATGACATGAGCGAGGTGAACATTGACGCGGATATGGTGGAGCGAGGTGGGGCTGAATTATCGCGCACAGATGAACAACTCGTAGAACTCTCAAATGGTTGTATTTGTTGCACTTTGCGCGACGATCTTTTGGCCGAAGTGTCACGTTTGGCGAGGGAAGATAGGTTTGATTATTTGTTGATTGAATCGACAGGCATCTCCGAGCCTATTCCTGTGGCGCAGACGTTTACCTTTGAGGATCAGGAGGGGAGTAGCCTTTCCAAGGTGGCACGTCTGGACACCATGACCACGGTGGTGGATGCCAAGAACTTCCTGACGCAGTACAAGGCATCATTGCCTCTGGCGGCGTTTGGTGAATCACTTGGGGAGGAGGATCAGCGTACTGTATCAGACCTGATGGTGGAGCAGGTGGAGTTTGCGGATGTGATTGTATTGAACAAGATTGACCTTGTGACGAACCAGGAAGCGTTGGAAGTCGAGGCTATTTTGAAGGCGATCAATCCAGGCGCAAAGATTTTTATGACATCCAGGGGTAATGTGCCTTCGGAGGCGATCTTGAACACGGGCTTGTTTGATTTTGAGCAGGCATCAAACAGCGCGGGTTGGATTCGTGAGCTTTCAGGGGAGCATACGCCCGAGTCCGAGGAGTATGGAATTTCAAGTTTTGTGTACAAAACGCACAGACCTTTTCATGCAGAACGCCTGTATGCATTTTTGCAGGACGATAATATTTGGCGAGGAGTGTTGAGGTCAAAAGGGTTCTTCTGGGTGGCTGCTGCACATCAGATAGCGTATGCCTGGGGTCAGGCAGGTCAGGTGAGCAGCGTTGATCCTGTGGGGATGTGGTGGGCTGCTGTACCCAAGGAGAAGTGGCATCATCCTGAAGGGCAACGTCCCGATGATATGCCCGAGTGGGATGCTCGTTTTGGAGACAGAATGCAGCAGCTTGTGTTCATTGGTCAGGACATGGACAGGGAGTATATCCTGAATCGACTGGAGGGGTGCCTTCTTGAGGAGGAGCTTCTTGAGAGCACCGAGTTATGGGCGACGTTGCCAAACCCATTTCCAGCGCTTCAGTGGAATTGAACAAATGTGCAAAAAAGGGCGGCGGTGTGAAAACACCGCCGCCCTTTTTGCACATTTGTTCAAGCAGGAGGGATAGACAGCGAGACTTCAGTCCATGTATCTTCGCGTCCTTCAAGAGAAATTTCCCCGTGGTGAGCTTCAGCGATACGTTTGACAAGAGCGAGCCCGAGTCCAAGTCCAGAAGCCGTGGAAGAGGTATGTTCTGCGCGATAAAACGGTTGCATGAGCATCTGCCGTTCTTCTTCAGAGAAGTTATAGCCTGTGTTCAGGACCTTGAAGACGACGTGATCTCGGGCGACATCATACTGGCAGTAGACCTCCACACGATCACTCTTGTTCAGGCTGTATTTATGTGCATTTTCAAGAATATTCTCCAGTGCACGTCGAAACAAGATGGGGTGAGCTTCGATGATGGGGAGGTCAGGATCGATGTACTGCACATGAATATCGCGTTGAGGGTAGCGCATCTGACAGCGACGAATCGCTTGATTGAGAATGTTGACAGGATCGATGGGCTTGCGAGATTCGGGAGGTAATAACAGCCCATCTCCGATGGTATTTTGCAGCCTTGCCGAGGCGAAGATATCATCTAGCAGTGATTCGATTTCGGCAATATCCTGGTAAATACTTGGGAGCGCTACCTCATGGACATCGCCGCTGCCTTCTTCCAGAAGTTCCAGCGCGACCCTCAGACGAGCCAGAGGAGTGCGCAATTCATGGGAGATATTGGCGACCATTTGTCGCTCTGAAGCGATCATGCTTTGTTGACGACTGGCCATGTGATTGAGCGTGCGGGCAAGCTCGCCAAACTCATCATTTCTGTCAATATCAGCGCGCGCAT
>Ga0207913_1000384_pt1 | contig 12425 bp, 10 predicted proteins | sample DeeseametaMP2913_FD_184168 | JGI IMG/M metagenome (GOLD analysis project Ga0207913, IMG submission 184168) | Marine microbial communities from the Deep Atlantic Ocean - MP2913 (SPAdes) | ecosystem: Environmental > Aquatic > Marine > Oceanic | place: West of Santa Cruz de la Palma, Atlantic Ocean...
ATTCAGGCTCCTAGGATCATCTGGTGATACAGATGGTTCACTCATTAAGCGGTGAACAGCGCTTCATACGACTTCACGTCGCACGCCCCAAAACGTGTTAAGGCGAATTACTCAAAAGAGCGAACTTCGGCCTTTCACAATTGCTTTTCTATTTCGTCAAAGTCTATTGCTCGCATAGTCAAGAAAACGACCCAATCGCACGTTTTTATCCTGAGGTGAAAGCGAGAACACCTAAATTTTAATAACACTGGTAATTAGTTAACAAGTTTGTTAGAAATAATCTAATAAGAAAAACGCGCGATTAGCTCGCTATAAACATGTTAGCCTTCAAGGAGTAGAGTTGTGAGCGCACAAAAACAAGTTTGTCCGATTTGCGGCTCTTTTAGAGAGTTAACTCTCCATCTACATGAGCTTGGAAAATTTTGCGAACTACTTGGCAATGAGCAAACAGTATTTAAGCTATTAAAAAAAGAAATCGTTGAATGTGGCGTTGCAAAAACACAAAGCATAGCCAAGTGGCTTCGCTTAGCTAGTCAATTAGAATCAGTTGAAATGAATACGTTTAGATACGAGGAAGCTCACTTTTACTGCGAACCTGTGGCTGACGAACTTAATTCAAACGCAAACCATGATTCTTCTCTTGCCACACAGATTACTAGATTCCTATTTATTTCGAATGCACTTGAAGAGGCATATCGGTTATCAAGTGAGCTTTACGAACAGCAGTTTTCCAAACAAAAAAATGCTGGTAAAAAGACAGAAAGACAACGAAGCTACTCAACTCAATCAGCATGGCTTTTAGAAAAGGTTTTTGTTTCGAAACATCTACCAGAGTATTATTTCCATAAAGTAGATGGATTAACTGAAGTATCTAAAATATACAAAGATATATTCAAAGTTAATTTTGATATAGACCTTGAAAATAGTAATCAAAGATCAACGGGGTTTGCTTTGGTAAGGAACATAAGAAATCATATTGCACATGCGGTTTTTCCTATTGTAGATAACCCTGAGTTCACATGGGAGTTTGATGACCCGAAGACTAAAAAACTAGTTTTAACTTTATTGTTAAGAGCTTCTCGATTAGCAGCGATGAACATTCAAGTGATTATTGGCTTTGTCTGTAATGAGTTTAAGTCCGATGAATATTTTTACCTTTCAGAAGATCCCGATGTAGGTAATGAGTTTTTAGAAACCTGTACTTTAAGGTATGCAGATAACCTTCACATCGAACAAGAATTTGGTCTTAATGAAAGCTCACAATGGGCATGGCGTTCAGGTGTGCTTGAAGGCTAACAAGTTACTCAAAAGGACGCAAAATGCTTGGCTTGCGCTCCTTTGTCGCTAATTTTAGCCAAGCATTTATGCGCCCATTAGTAAGGCATTATATACCTCTATGAGTCCACGAGTTGTAATTAAGCACCTTATCCTAATTTTGATTGCTGGAATTTGTATGAGCTATTTGCTGGAGCATATGCTGGCACTTGAGGATCGACAACCTTTGCCGTTCTATCAGCATGTTGGCTATTCGATGCTTTTCGCTATTCCTCCCCTACTGCTTGGCGTGCCATGCTCAGTCGGGTTGTATCACTTTAAAAAGACACGAAAATTATTGTTATGGGAGGTCGTGTGGGGACTTTACGTAACAATGTTTTTAGCACTGGGCTTATTGTTTTTGGGTGTTTATCTTTTTTACTAGTCGGTATATAACAAACTGTTTAAAGTGGACAAAATTACGTTGGCTTGGTTTCGCTCCGCTCCACATTTTAGCCAACTAATTTTTGCCGTTTATTTGCGGCGTTAGGTTGCTAAGGAAGATGTTGCTAAATGATTGGACTCACGAACGGAAGCAAATCGAATTCAACCCTGAAACAGGTCGAGCGAAAACGATACCCATGAGTAATGGCAAGAATACGGATGAGCCTTGCGTGGGGTTTGCTCATTGCGAAAAACGAATTTTTGGCTCTAAAGTAAACTTTGCAATCTACAGAGAAAACGACAACATTAAATTTTCCGCTTGTAATAAAAATTGGAATACAGGCAGTTCCGGAATAGAGTTTAAACATTTGCAGCCCTTTCCATTCATTTCAAAGTTTCAAATTATTGAAGACGGTGTTTGTACATTTAGTATTGTGTATTCTCATTTAGGTAGGGCGTTGTATTCGATTATTGATGTTACTTACGATCAGATTGATAGAGATGCAGACTTTTACTTGGAATTCGTTGCAGAAAACATACTAAATAAAGAGTGGCGTGCAATGGTTCTGGAAAAATGGGATTCAATCGCAACCTAACAAGCGCATTAATGAATGGACGTCTAACGCTTGGCTTGTGCTCCTTCGTCGTAAATTTTAGCCAAGCATTTTTCGCCGGTTAGGCGAGCGTTACAGATTAAATACTCTAACTCATTTTGTCCAAAAACGAGTTTGAACTACCCCTTTGTTCGTTCTTTGGCTTTAGTTAATTTGCTTATCTATATGGTTAAGTTAACTAATAGCATTTGAGGTTAATCAAACGCTTGCTATCTTTTTGGTGCGACTATTTGTTGCTAAGCTTTTGAAACTTTGGCAACAATGCTGTTTGCAACGTCTATTAATGATTGGTTTTGTGACATTGCCGCTTTTTGGAGCAGTTGATGTGCTTGATGCTCACCCACATTAGAGCTTTGCATTAATAATATTTTTGCTCTGCCTATTACCTTTTGCTCGTGCAATGCGCGCTTTACATTTTCTAGTTCTGCACTCATTTGGTTAATATGGTTTGCTTGTTCACAAATTAAATCATAAAACGATTTATGCCCAGATTGAACATCATGATGTTGTTCAGCTGCTGATCCTTCTTCACTATGCAGCCCTGAGAAGCGACGATCAAAGAGCATGTTAAAACCCGGGTCAGTTGCATTGTCATCGCTGATTTTTTCCATCAATAGGCTGTGATTCGAAATTTCAGCATCAGCTTCTTTAATTCTTACTTGAACTTGCTCCATTAGCCTAGTAGTCAGCATAGTTTCGATATTTTGAAGGGCATCTATTCGTTTAGTTGCAACTTCATACCAGACTTCACCAAGCTCAGGTGTGTAGCTATTTGATGCTGATAGTGCATTGAACATCGCTCTGAGTTTATTAATATCTTTAGTTAGCTCAGAGAGCTGTATTGCTTGCCAGGCTGTTTGTTCTTGGCTAACCGAAAACTCTAAAAACCGCTCAAATACGTCGTGTTGTGCGCTTTCAAGTTCATGCATTTTCGATAATATTTTTGGCTCATGTTTTTGTTGCGAAAACCCAATGGCTCCTAAAGCACGCTCCTGCCCTGCAAGCTCTTTACCTTGAATGAAATTAAACAGTGCAACTAACATTTTTGTTATCGATGCATCACTTGATACATCCGCTGCTTCAAATATTAGGTTTATGATTTTACTAATTAATCGGCAATACGCATCGGTAGATTTTAAAGGTGTAATCTGTAGTTTTTGAATTTGCTTTCTTAACTTTGGTAGCTGTTCAAGGCCTTGAGAAGCTAAAGTGATTGATGTTAATAATCGTGCTTGCGTGTGGATAGCGTCGTTATTTAAGAATTTTGATTTTAATAAAGCACGAAGTTGCTCTTCAGCCTCTGAGGTATGCTTAAATTGCACCGGTAAATTTGTTTTATAGGCAACGCCTTTTGAGCCTAGATAAACATTCGTTGTACCACGCTCTTTTTGTAGCTGATGGATCATCTGTGTTGCTGCCATGACGATTTTACAGTTTGACGATAGCGAATGTAAGCTATTCAGCTCGGCATGCTTTGCGGCAAGTAAAAAGCGTTTGGTACTCGTTGAGGTTGTCGGCATAGATTTTTAATTACTAATATTTCATAGATGCCACTAAGCAATTATTATTCCCTAAAAATTAATAGTCATTTTTAAGCAAGGTAAAATCAGTTTTGCTCGAATATTATTTGCGCTGTGCCACTGTAAATGGGGTTTACAGAAATTATTAACAAAAGCGAACTCATGATTTATTGCTCAAATTAGTTCAGCCCTTTTTAATTAGTTCGGCGTTTCGCCCCAAAGTGATGCGTGCAATGCGCCAAAGTAAAGCAAATGTTAATTTTCAATATTCTAAGAATAAAATTAAATTTCACAACTTGTTGAATATAAGAGTTTTTATTTTTTTATCACTTTTGGCATATAACTTGTTTAATAAATTGTGAACAGTTGAATAGGCTGTGACAATTGGAAATGCAAAGGACAATGGCGTCCGCAACCTGCTCTTAAAAGTAAGAGTCGGTGCGGGCGTTTTTTTTTGCCTGAAAGATGGTCATTTTAACTGTGAAACAGATTAAAGATTAACAATGAAAGGTGAATAACATGGCTTATTTATTACCAAGTGACTTCGTTACAAAAATGGTGGATGCGGGCGAATCAAAAATATATATGTCCACGCGTGACACTATTATTCGTGCATATATGGCAGGTGCTATTTTAGCGTTAGCTGCTGTATTTGCGATTACAGTTGCAGTGCAAACCGGTGTATTTCTGCTCGGCGCGGTACTGTTCCCTGTAGGCTTTTGTATGCTTTATTTAATGGGGTTTGATCTATTAACCGGTGTGTTCATGTTAACACCATTAGCTTGGCTTGCTCGTCGGCCAGGCGTTACTTGGCCACAAATTTTGCGAAACTGGGGATTGGTTTTTGTTGGCAACTTTGCTGGCGCTCTGACCGTTGCTGTCATGATGGCGTTTGTATTTACCATGGGCTTCAATACCGATGGTGGGGCTATTGCAGCTAAGGTTGCTGGTATCGGTGAAGCGCGTACATTAGGTTATGCTAAATACGGTTTTGAAGGATGGATGACCATTTTCATCCGTGGCATGCTATGTAACTGGATGGTATCTATGGGTGTTGTGGGTGCTATGGTGTCAACACATGTTAGCGGTAAAGTGATTGCCATGTGGATGCCTATTATGCTGTTCTTTTTTATGGCGTTTGAACATTCGGTTGTAAACATGTTTTTGTTCCCATTTAGCTTGATCATGGGTGGTGATTTCTCTGTTGTTGATTATTTAATTTGGAATGAAATTCCAACTGCGCTTGGAAACTTGGTAGGTGGTCTAGCATTTACAGGACTGACTTTGTACACAACGCACTATCGTACAAAACCAAAGCGCAAGTTAGCGACAACTGCAGCACCTATTGGTGACAATGTAATTGCTAAGTAATTAATGCAATCAATGTACAAAAACAACAAAGACGCATTAACTATGACAGCCGATGTAATAGCAGGGTTTTATACATCTCGCGGGAACAAAGCGGTTAATCAGGATAGTGTTAAATGCACTATCCCCGCATTAACAGAGTCTCGCTCAAAAGGGGCTGTAGCTGCTGTTGCAGACGGCATAAGTAGCAGCCAAGTCAGTCAGCATGCAAGTGACTTGGCTGCGATGCTTTTCTGTGATGAATATTTACGTACCAGTGATGTATGGTCTGCAGCCAGAGCTGGCACAAAAGTACTTGAAGTGATTAACCTTCAATTACTAGCAAAAACCCAACATAGCCAATATCAAGATAACTTTGATCAAGGGTTTGTTTGCACTTTCGCAGGGGTAATTTTAGCCAATAAAAAAGCCAATTTATTTAATTGTGGCGATTCAAGTATATTCAGAATTAGAAACAGTAAAATCAGCCATTTTAGCCAACAGCATCGTGCAGCTGATGAATATGGGCAGCAATATTTAAGTAATGCATTGGGTATACGTTCAAACTTACAGTTAGATGTTCAGCAAATCGACCTAGCCATAGGTGATTGTTTTATTTTGGCTACGGATGGTATTACTGAGTTTATTTCAGCTGAGCAATTATTGGGCTTATTTGCCAATTGTGAGAGTGAACAGCAATTGCAACATGCATGTCAAAAGGCTGCTGAACTTGCTTTGGCTAACGCAAGCGATGACAACCTGAGTATTGTCGCGATTAAACAACGTGCCGCTGATCCCAGAGAAACGGTTGAGTACACTTCTGATGGTTTTTTACCTTTGCCTGATGCGTTGAGTGTCGGTGATATCGTTGATAATTTTAAACTTATTAATCAGCTTCACAAAAGCGACAGAAGTTCTTTATTTGAAGTTCACAACACGATCACTGGTGCCACTGCGGTGATGAAAGTGCCCTCTTTATCCTTGCAAGCTGAGCTGTATTACTTAGATGAGCTAGCAAAAGAAGAGTGGTTAATTGCCAAAGTTGACCACCCACGGGTTGTTAATAGAGGGCACTGTGAGACTACACGGCATGTCTTTTACACGCTGACAGAGCGAGTGCAAGGAATAACGTTAAGGCAATGGTTAAACGATAATGGTCATGCAAATTTACAGCAAGTAAGAGCATGGCTAACACAACTTGTCTCAGCGTTAGGCGCATTGCATAGCAAAGGTATTTTGCATCAAGATATTCGACCTGAAAATATCATGATTGATCAATACGATAATCTCGTTTTATTGGATTTAGGCTCAGCCAGTTTACATGGTCAGCAATTTAGTAAAAGTGATGATGTTTTGCACATACCGGGCGACATGTTATATAGCGCACCAGAATACTTTTTGGGGTATTGGCCCGAACTGAGCAGTGATATGTTTGCATTAGCTGTGATGACTTATCATGCACTCAGCGGAACCTATCCTTATGATACTTCAGTCGCTAAAGTGTCTAATCTGAAAGAGCTACATCGACTCCAATATAAATCTTTGCTACATAATAATTTACAGATCCCTGTATGGGTTGATGCCGCAATCAACAAAGCCTGTAAACCTGATATGCAAAAACGCTATCTAAGTTTATCTGAGTTTTTGTTTGATATGCATAATCCAAACCCTGCTTATAATAGAGTATTACCGCTCATTGAGCGTAACCCGGTGCTCTTTTGGCAACTTGTTTCTGCTGTATTAGCGCTGTTATTAATTATAAATTGGGTGAGTAGCTCTGAGTGATAAAGCTAAGCAGATAACCGAAATTGCTGATGACGTATACCTAATTTTAAAGTGTGAAGTTACTTTTTGACCTTCACTAAATAGGCTTGTTTCGTGAATAAAATTCCATAATTCATTTGGTGATCTACATATTTTCTACACTTTTCAACCTTGCCTCTGTGGTAATTTTTTAAGCAATAATTCATGTAGGGAATTTGGTTATGAAATTAAGTAAAAAGGTGTGGCAATCACTGGCTGTGCTTGCGTTATTGGCAAACTTAGCGGCTTGTGGTGACAGTGACTCATCGTCGTCATCAGATACAGATACATCGACTAGCGATAGCAGTGGTACTGATAACAGCGGTACTGACAACAGTGGTAGTGACAACAGTGGCTCTTCAAGTAGCTCAGGTTCAATTAGTGTCAGTGACTTCAGCGATATCAGTCTAGGTGACTGTGAGCTCGATACCAGCCTAGAGTCACTCGTGTGTGCTGCAAATGCATTAATCGACACATTAGATGAAGATGAACTAGCTGATTTACAACTTGATTACTCAGACTCTGAAGCAAGAACAGTGTGGTCAAACTTACCGACGGGCAATGTAAGTCGTAATGGTATTGAACTTGGGGCATTAGACGATGAATCACTTGAAGCGGCGATGATGGTTGCGAAAGCGGCGCTGAGTGATGATGGCTATCAAGATTTCTTAGGTGTTATTGCTGCGGATGATTATTTGAATGAGTTAGGTGGTGGTTCTGCTTACTCATCTGGTAAATATTATCTGGCGTTTTTTGGCGACCCAGATGTGAGCGGCGACTGGATGTTGCAGTTAGGTGGTCACCACTTAGCTTATAACATTACTTACTTAAATGGCGATGGTTACCCTGTGCCAAACCATATTGGTACTGAACCTAAAGTCAGCTTTGAACTAGACTCGGCAAGCTATGCCCCGCTTGCGGATGAAGGTGATGCCCTCGTTGCTATGTTTGACTCGTTAAGTGAATCAGAACTTGAAGAAGCCTACTTAAGCGGTGAAAGCTATTCAGATGTATTAATGGGCCCAGATAACGGGAGTGGTACGTTACCAACTGATTACCCTACAGGGGATAATCGCAAAGGGATCCTTGTTTCAAGTTTAACGCAGGATCAACAAGCACTGGTTACAGCAGCAATCGAGCAGTGGATCAACGACTACCCTGAAGAAGTGGTTGAAAACTTAACGCTAAGCTATGTAACGAGTTCTGCTTATGCAGATACCTACATTGCCTGGGCTGGCACTGAATCGGCTGGTGTTGATGTGGATGTTGCCGGGACTTATATGCGTATTGATGGCCCTAACCTTTGGATTGAGGTGGCGTGTCAAAATGGGGTGATTATCAGTGATGAAACTCACTACCATACAATGTTCAGGGATAAGAGCTGGGATTATGGTAATAATTTATAAGCCATGAAAGCAGTAATTAATCTCCTATTTGGGCTGACCTTTTTGGTCAGCCTCTTTTGTACCAAAGCCTTTGCCCATTCTGCTTCAACGAGTTCTGTGTTTATTGATACGCATAAACCACAGATTGAACTCGAAATTTATTTACCCCTCGATCAATTACGTTTAGCTGATGAAAGTTTATTTCCTTCACAAAGTGATGATCTAAAGCAGGTTAATTTCTCGGCTTTACAAGACTACATGCAAACACATGTAAGTATCACAACACAAAATTCTCAGCCGTTAACAGCACAAAAGGTTGATGATTTTGCTATCCATGAATTTGATAACGTACTGTTTATGGTAATGAAGATGCAATTTATCAAACCAGATAATTTTGATACCAGTGGTTTTTCTTTGCATTACAATGCCATTTTACACCGAGTTGTTACTCACAAAATTTATGTTTCTTATCGCAACGATATGCATGAAGTACTAAAAGCAAGTCAAGACATAGCAACCATAGGGTTGATCCGCTATCAGCGCGAAACCTTATTTATAGAGCCTGAAAAAATCACTGCATGGTCTCAGTTTAAGCTGATGTTTGTAAATGGTATGAGCCATATTGCAGCGGGTATAGATCACTTGCTATTTTTACTTTGTTTAATTTTGCCCGCCCCTCTAGTTAGTGCCAATAAGCGCTGGCAATCAGTGGCACCTGTGCGCCAATGTGTTATGTCGGTAGCTAAAATTGTCACCTTCTTTACACTCGGACACTCATTAACGCTAGCCCTGACGACGCTTGGTTATATTTCATTTCCTGTAAAGCCAATTGAGATTTTGGTTGCGGCCTCTATTTTAGTTTCGGCGTTGAATGCAATCAGGCCGATTTTTTCGCAGTCAGCTATGTGGATAGCATTTATTTTTGGGCTTATCCATGGTCAAGCATTCGCGATTGAAATGAGCCATATGGGGTTTGATACTCAGGCTATTATCGTTGCATTGGTTGCATTTAATCTGGGTATTGAAACTGTGCAGTTGTTAATCGTTATTTGCGTTGTACCCGTGCTAGCAATGCTTGCCAGAACTTATTTTTATAGTGCTATTCGAATTACATTATCAGTGCTGGCAATGGCGGCTGCGAGCTATTGGATTATCGAGCGAAGTATGTAATGAATATCTTGTATCACAGTTAAGTAGGTGAAAGAGGCTAACTAATACCCTGTTACAATTGTCTTATTAACTAATATTTATAATTGAAGTAGTGTCATTAAGTTATTGATTAAGGATATAAAATGGCATTACTAAAATTTAGATTTCAGTATCTAGCTTGGCTTATTACATTTGTTTTGTTAGCTACAGGCTTGTATATCGCGATGAAATACCAACAGCACTATAGTTCACGCTTTATTGATATAGATATCAAGTCGAATGCGCTTTCAGAAATGCGCCGAGTTTTCATTCGCTTGCCCAAAAACTACAACCCTAACAAAGCTTATCCGCTCATCATTAAAACTGACGGCAATTTTAACCTTGATACTTGGGATGACGCTTTAAGTTTTCTTGAAAGCACCGATGACAAGCATGAGGTTATTCTCGTGGCCATCCCGAACCTGTTTTGGCATGACACACGAAATCGTGATTTAGTGCCACCTTACGCCCGTAGGGATGTGGCGATAGAAGCGCGCCCAATCAATCAAAATCAACGAGAAATATTTGGTAAAGCTGATGTGTTTTTAAAGTTTATTGAAACAGAGCTAATACCCTATTTAGAGGGAACGTACCGTATTAGTGGGCAGCGCACGCTAACAGGTTTTTCGGCGGGAGGTAGCTTTGTGTTATATACCATGGTTACTAAACCAGAGTTATTTAATGCATATTTTGCTTTTAGCCCTGCGGCTTGGTATGACGATAATGTTGTCGTAAAACAGTTCAGTAAAAGCTTACCTAATACAGCAGGCAACACTCACTATTTTTATGTCACATTAGGTGGTGATGAGAATCCAATCATAACCGGTGCATTTAATGGCTTAGTGAATGCTCTTCAAAAGCATGCACCAAACGACCTTACCTGGCAGCACCACATCAATAAAGGAGCTGACCATGAACAAAACGCAAAACAATCCGTTCGCAGTGCGCTAGATGGGGCTTTTAATTATTTTGATATGGCTAAGTAATGATTAAACAGGGCCTTATTTGGCCCTTTTACTTTCAAAACAAAGTTACAAATAGGTGTTAAACCAATTAACTAGCTCTGTTTCTAGTTGTTCTTTATGGTTCATTAAAAAGTGATTGTCACCTTCATACACCACAAGTTTATGAGGGATATGATGCGCTTCTAGCGCTTTGGCAAATTGAATTGAGTTATCGACCGATACTCGTTTATCGTCACTGCCATGTATAAGTAATATGGGCACTTTTGGCGATAGCTTATCAACCCAGTTCATAACAGAGCGTGCTTCAAGCTCTGCTTGTTTGTTCTCTTTATAATTGGGGATACGACGCACATACACGTTTTTTTCCATGTTAGGTCTAAACGTAAGCTCTTTGACTAAATCGGTCGCCCCCGCAATGGTTGCAATGGCTTTAACCTTGTTGGTGTGTTGCATCGCAACGTGAGTTTGCATGCCGCCTCTACTTACTCCTAACATACCAATACGGTTTTCATCTGCACTTGCTATGTGCGGAATAAAATCAATAAGCGCAAGTACGTCGTTAACATCTTTGCCACCAAACTCATCTAAATCATCATTTTTAGTTGATGTACCGCGGTATTGGCTGCCGATAACCACAAAGCCTTGCTCTGCTAAAGGAAATAAATTGCGCATCATTGCAGCAAAATAAACACTGCCAAAATTACCATTGCCGCCGCGGTTATAAATTAATACTGGAAGCTTATTCTTGATGACTTTAGGTTTGATGATATAACCAAGCACCTCAACATTATCGACCTGATATTTAAAATTATGGCAGGTTAAATTAGCTTTAAAGTTATCGAACATATCTTGTGGAAAGGTTTCTTCAAAGGCTTTAATACGCTTTAAGTATGCTTCTTCGTTTTTAGCTTTGCGTTTATTCTTTTGCGCAATAAATTGGTGCCACGAATCATAGTCAGTAAAGATGCCTGTGAAGCAGTCTGTTTCTTTTGTGACATGTTCATCATCGATAATTTTCGCTGCGCTGGTAGAAAAAACAGCGAGAAATAGGCTGACAAAGAGTAGTAATTTATACACAACAACATCCTTATTGGTGATTAAAAGTTACTAATCCACAGTAACTTAAATGATGGTTATTTGTATATAACTACTTTTTTACGTATCAAAACTTTTATATTATGAAAGTTAACTTATTGAATTGGAAGTCATAATGAGCAATAAACCGCCGCATATATTAGAGTTACTACCTAAGCGTTACACCTTGTGGGGGTTATTATGTTTATCCTTGGGGTTCGCTATATTTGTAATTATATGGTCTCGAGCTCCTGAATACCGGCCTTTGGTACAAGATATGCGCTTAGTCAATGCCGTCAAGATAGTTGATGTACTGGACGTTGAAGAGATCCCTTACAAGGCTGATATTAAAAATCATATTTTGTACGTCGATGTTCTTCATTCAGACCAAGCAAGGCTAGCACTTGCTAAAGTAGGTTTCGTCTTTGATTATCCAAATAAAGATACATTTAGTTCAATACCACAAGCATGTGCCTTACTTGAATCACAAGAAGCAAAGGAAAATAGGCCTATTCATCAAACTGAATGGTTTCTCCGATTAGTTCGCATAATAATGGCCGCGATAGTACTTATTACTTTAATCTTGGTCGTTGTACGACCCATTTTAAAGAATCTTATTCTTGAAGATAACAACAAGGATTAATATACCTTTTAGCAAACAAAAAGCCGCAATAAGCGGCTTTATCTGTAATGGGGCTTTACACTAAAAATAGGGTTTGGCGTTATTCAACCGAAATGAATACTTCAACTTCTTCACTGCTTTTATAAAACTCATAGTCAGTTTTATATGCTCGAATATGCGGGCACTGTTCATTACTAAAGTACTGCCAA
>Ga0207913_1000385_pt1 | contig 12399 bp, 8 predicted proteins | sample DeeseametaMP2913_FD_184168 | JGI IMG/M metagenome (GOLD analysis project Ga0207913, IMG submission 184168) | Marine microbial communities from the Deep Atlantic Ocean - MP2913 (SPAdes) | ecosystem: Environmental > Aquatic > Marine > Oceanic | place: West of Santa Cruz de la Palma, Atlantic Ocean...
TTATCTTCCCCTTAGTCGGGGTGATAAGGCATCTTTCAGCCTATCGGGTTTGCCAGCTTCGCTGGGCAAACAAAAAGGGGTGATAAATTTATAATTTATCTCCCCTTAAATTATTAACTTAAATGAAAGAAAGTGCTATAACTGGTTTTTCTCCAGTTAAGTGTGAATAATTAATTCGAGTCGATTGAAAGATAGCTCAATTAATCCCCGTTAACGACACCGCCAGCCCAACCAGCGCCGATATGCCAATCACTTTCATCACATTCATTTTGTAACGGAATAATGCAATGCTCGCAGCGATGGCGATAATCGCTGATATCCATTCAAACTGCCCATCAAAACCGGTTGGCCACAAAATGTGATAACCAAAAAACAGGGCGAGATTTAAAATCACACCCACTACCGCCGCCGTGATAGCAGTCAGTGGTGCAGTGAATTTCAAATCGTTGTGCGTCGTCTCAATAAAAGGTGCGCCCGCGAAAATAAAAATAAACGAGGGTAAAAAGGTAAACCAGCTGACGATAGTAGCGGCTACTGCACCCGCCAGAAATACCATGTCGGGGCCAAATACGGCTTGCACATATCCCCCCACAAATCCGACAAAAGCCACCACCATAATGAGCGGCCCAGGTGTGGTTTCACCGAGCGCGAGGCCATCGATCATTTGCGTGGGCGTGAGCCAACCATAGTGGCCGACCGCACCCTGATAAACATAGGGCAGTACCGCATAGGCACCACCGAAAGTGAGTAGTGCCGCTTTGGTAAAGAACCAGGCCATTTGTGTCAGTGTGTGATCCCAACCGAAATAACTCCAAAGTGCAAACAGCGGAACAGCCCAGAGTAATGCACCGGAGATCAAGATCATGCTGAAACGCGACCAGCGGAACATGGCGTGCGCGGGCGTGGGTGTGTGATCATCGAATAACGCGGTGCCGAAGGATTTATCAGCCTTGCCATGGCCACCGCCGCTGTTGAAGTAGTCAGGTAGAAACCGCCCACCCAAATAACCAATCAGTGCCGCTGCAATCACGATGTAAGGGAATGGGATATTGAGTGCAAAAATGGCCACAAACGCGGCGGCAGCAATCGCCCACATCACATTATTTTTCAACGCGCGTGAACCAATGCGATGGGCGGCATGCACGACGATGGCAGTCACCGCCGGTTTGATACCGTAGAACAAACCGGCTACCCAACTTACGTCGCCGTAAGCGATATATACCCACGAGAGTCCAATCAAAATGAAGAGTGATGGCAACAAAAACAGCACACCCGCCACTATACCGCCCCAGGTACGATGCATTAACCAGCCAATGTAAGTGGCAAGTTGTTGCGCCTCCGGACCAGGCAACACCATGCAGTAATTGAGCGCATGCAAAAACCGTTTTTCGCTGATCCAGCGCCGGCGCTCCACCAGCTCCTGGTGCATGATGGCTATTTGGCCTGCCGGGCCACCAAAGCTGACAAACCCGAGCTTTAACCAGAAACGGAAGGCTTCCCAAAAACTGACCGGCGCAGGCGCTTCAACCGGCTGGTGAGCTATTAATTCGGTGGTGTTACTCATGGTGTGTTTCCTTATCTGTAAAAGCAGCCAGTAAGGCATCGAAGACACCATTAGCCGTGGCGATGAGTTGATCGTCGTCATGAATACTGTTGCGCAATCCCCACAGGATTTGCTCCAGCCCACTGGCTTCACTGGGCTGGATACCCCCTACGTCCAGAAAATGCACCAAGGCTCCCAAGCGCGTTAAGCCGGGGTGATCGAGCCTAAAACTGTCAAGCAGAACCTCAAAAGTGACCTTGCCATTCAGGTGAGTGAAACTGGCTCCGTCAAAATCAAAGCCCAGCGCATCGGCGGGACAATCCTTCGGTGCTTGCAACCACACAAAGCGAGCCTCCGGATCGATAAAACGGCGGATTAGCCAGGCACAGGCAAGGCGATCCACCCAGGGACGTTGACGGGTTGCCCATAACCGCCCGCGATAGAGGCTGATATCCAACCGTGGGATTTCACCGGTGTGCTCATGGGGTTCGTTGGGCGATAACTGGCGATTGAGCTGAAGTTCAAGCTGTTGCAGCGCCTGCTGGGTTTGTGCCTGCGCTTCACCGGGGAAAAAATCCGTTGCGGCGATAGCGGTGAAGTTTTTGCGCAGTTTACGCAGCTGTCTGGTTGCTTCTTGCAGGGAACTACTGGCCAATTCTTTTATTGGGGGCAGCTCGTGTAAAAGATGGGCGTAATCATCCTGACGATCAAACAGGCCGCTGAATTGGCCAGCATCTTCGGTATCGACCAGGAGCACATAGGCTGAGCCTTCACTTGCCTCTATTTCTTGCAGCAAGCCATCGAACAATTGCTGATGTTCTGGTCGATGGGGAAGCAGATAAACGCCGTCACGCAATACTGCTGCACCGGAGGACTTGAGGGTTCGCCATACCCGCATACGCACTGTCGCGTTTTGGGTGGGCAGGGATAAGATCAGTAATATCCATTTCATATATTGTAGATCTAGTTACACAAAGGTAGGTAAATCTACAATATTTTATCGATGATGTAAAGCGGCCAGAATGATCCATGATCGTGGCGGTAACATTACCAGCTTTGGTATTTGGGTTTGGCCCGATACATTGATTCTGCCCCGAATGTTGACCGAATCATTCAGCATCCATCAGGGTTGCCATCTTCTCCATTAAGATAATTGACGCATTATTGCTGAGCTGCTGGCCTTCCTCGATATACTCCCAGACGGTGGCATCGCTCTTCCAGCCGCCTTGTTTCTTGATCAACTCAAAATCCACTCGCTCACGCGCTGCCGATGTGGATAACCCTCTACGGAAACTGTGGCTACTGAGTTCAGGCACAAAATCAAACTCACAGGCTTGCCCCAGCGTTTTGAGCAAAGCATTGACCGCACCTGGAGCCAGCGCTTTTTCCTGAATGTGATCCCAGCGGTTGGTGGGACGAAACACCGGACCGCTGGTGATGCCCGCTGCATCTAACCAAGTTTTCACGGCGGTAGCCGGACAACAAGCGGCCTTTCCGTAAGGTAAAGCTCGCATTAAACCCATGCCTTGCTGGTCGGTCTTGGAGCGCGGCAACCGGATGAGCAGCCCTTCCGGCTCCCAAACCAGATCATTGACCTGAAGAGCAACCAGCTCACTGCGACGCAAGGCGCCGAAGAACCCGGTGAGTACCAAGGCAATATCCCGGTATTTCTTTTTGTTGTCCGGTAAGTGCCGCAAGTAATTTACTAGTTGGGCGATGTGCTCCAAGCGCAACGCCTTGGCCTTGCGCTTGGGCTGTCCATGGGTGCGGCGAATGCCCTCCATGGTTTTACATACCAGCGGATCACGAACCGGGTCAGTCAACCCTTGGTAGTGGTGCCATTGGCTAACGGCCGTGAGGTGAAGGGCGAGAGTCCGGCTATTCAGCACATCGGCCTTGGCCACCAGGTAACGCACCAGGGTATCCCGATCCGTGGGCAACCGCCCGCCCCATTTTTCGAACTGCCGAATCGCTGAACGGTAGGCTGTTCGCGTGTAATTGGAGGTCGCCGCTTGCAGATAGTGGCGCAGTGAGTCGGATTCTGCCAGCGACGGCAAAACTGATTGCTCACTACGCAATGGCGAATCCGATGTGAGTTTGGGTGTGTAGTTATCCATGGTTATCCCTTTTCTGTGGGTCGCTGGAAGGCACCAATGTACTGGTGTTACAAACATCAATTTTTCATTTCTCACTCATAACCCACGATAACATTCATTATCGAAGGTTACTATTTAATTTTTATTGGCTGCATAAAAGTCAATACATTATGTTATATTACATGCTATGTAATACGTTACTAAATAATCACCGAGGGAAACTGTCATGGCTCGCGCCGGAATCACTTACTACGATGTCTCGAAAGCCGCAGAGGCTATCAAAATCCAGAACCAGGAGCCTACCGTAGATCGTGTCCGCGAGCATTTGGGAACCGGCAGCAAAAGCACCATTGCACCACTACTCAAGCGCTGGCGGTCAGATAATGGGGAGGTGGTCGATGTGAGCGGGTTGCCGAATGATCTCGTCGAGGTAGTAAAAGCCTTACATGAACGGGTTCAGCAGATGACCGACCAGCGCATCGCGCAATCCAGCGACGAGTTCAAGGCATCGAATGATCAACTCCGAAAAGAACTGACTGAGGCCCGTAATAGCATTGTGCAGCTTACCGCCCGCCAACAGGATTTGAACGCCCAGCTATTACGAGTGACCGACGAAAAAGCCCTGCTGTGGGTGAAAACGATAAAGGGGTGAAGCGATCACCCCAAGGTTAGACACTTTATTACTGGGCGACACCTGCAAGGCAAATCCAAGACCTGCAACTGCGACTATCACAGGCTGATTCAAAAGCGTCCGAGCTGGTTGACGCCAATGAGCAGTTAGAGCGACACACCCATGAACTCGAACAAGCCAATGCGATACAAAAAGGCACTCTGGATAGACAAGTGGCCGATATCCAGAAATTAGAGCATCAACTTAACGACGGCTCGGCAAAAAGCCGGGAGCAGCATAAAAATGAACAGTTGGTGGATAATATTGCCGTACTCACCAGCCAGAAAGCAGACGCCGATAAGTAGGTGGCCGTACTATCCCAAACATTGGAGGCCACAAAAACGGATTTGAAATCCTCACAGAATAGAGTGGAAGTTCTGTCCGAAGAGAACAAGTTGATTCTTCAGGAAAAAGCGGTTATCCAGGGGCAGTTTAGGCAACTTCAGGATTCTCTGTCACGGTATAGATTTTAGTTAAGCCCGTGTCTGAATGGTTTTATGAATCAGTAGCTTATCTATGGAGTGGCTAATTCCAATACTTTTACCGGCCGGACCTCATAATTTTGCAGATTGGTATGAGCATGCTTTTTTAGAAGTAAAGTTTAACTATTTTCAAGAGGTTCTATATTACTTAGTAAACTTGGCAAATCAATTTCTTTTCGGTCTTTATTAAAGGCGTATTCTCCGTTCAAATTAATATGTTGCCAAGCAACTGGGGATAGTTTAGAAATAATATCAACCACATCTTGCCGGCCATTTCTTTCTTGGATTTGTAAAAAGGCGCTAAGCAATGCTGAATTATAGTAAATAATGCAATTTGAAATAAGTCGAGCGCAGTCATTCCACTGAGATACCTGATAATCATTGCCACCACGGAACTTATTGCCATTGACAGATGTAATTGCTCGTTTCAGCTGGTGATAAGCTTCGCCTCTGTTTAACGCTTGCTGGACATAATGACGCAACGTTGAATTGTCAACATACTCTAATACATAAATTGCTTTGATCAAACGATCATACTCATGAAGCGCTGACAAAGTACGGCTTTTACCATTACTCAACTTTCTTATGATAGTGCTTTGAGTTGTGGTTTTTCGGTTTAATGAACAAACGATGTGCTGAATGCTATCCCATTCTTCAGATATCAACTTATGGTTGATATCTTTGTTTAATTGGATACGTCCACCATTCTCTTCCGTTACATCAAACAAATCGAAAAATACGCGCTTCATCTTTGCGTATCGCGGTGCAAACGTATACCCAAAAAAGTCTAAAATAGCGAAGTTGACGTTGTTAGTGCCATGGTTATCAGTTGATAATATGTTGGGCTGGATCTCAGATGTATTATTGTAAAGTAAGTCAAAAGCAAAATGACCTTCGTATTCATTAGCCCCAATCACTTGTGTGTTAACAGGCACATGATTTGAGACTAAGGTAAGAGCAGAAACGCCTTTACCTTTGGAGAAATATTTTGATGAGTAACGGGCTTTAAAGGTGTTTATTCTACATTCAAACTTTTGACCATCAATGCTTGAAAATAGTTGGTGATCATCAACATGATAGTAAGCAAATATTGGCAATTTAGCGATAGCATTAGATATTTGGTCATTGGACTGCTCCAGTGTGTCATACCTGATGTAACTATCATCTACATTGCGTAATTTCCCCATAGAACGGTCGGAGATACTGGCCATTTTATATAGGCCGTAATTCGTGCCGTTCGCCAATATACAGGCAACAAGATCTTCTTTATCAACAGGCAATTTCTCTTTTGTGGTTGCAATGTGAGTGAAGGAATTCAAGTAATTTGTTTTTTCATCAACAAACAACATTAATTCAACAATACCCATATGCTGTATTTGATTATAAAGCGGATTCTCAACGGCTTGTTGCCAACGGCTATTAGGTATTGACCATTTTAGTTCTGCTTTACCTGGTATCACTTCGACGTATTTATTGTCACCATTAAAAATATGATTACTTACTTCCTTCAACTTTTTCTCTAACTGGTACTGTTTTTCAGCTAGTATATCGTTGATTGGCACAGATAGTTTATCTAGGCCAGTACTCTCAATAATATCAGCTTTGTGTTGCCACTCTTTAGGTTGGATCAGATCTGACGTTAAACTACGATTGTTAACGCTTTCTTTTACCGTTAAGTGATTGCTTTGGAAAAGCAGTTCTGCCTTTCGATAAAGAAAATACTCAAAGCGATTCGCTGTTTTCTTAGTGACTTCTCCCTCTAAATACTTGCGATCACTTTTAGGTACCACATCGAGATTAATCGTTTGAATGGTTTTGGATACACCAAGCTCAGAATATGTTATAACATATTGCTCGTGTAGTTCATCCTTTAAATGAATAAATTCAATATCAATGGCCATGAATAATGAACGTATTAGTTTACTGATTTTGTACGATTGTTTATCAATAAATTGCCAGTTGTACTGTCGGTCATCAAAATCAGTGTTATCAAGATGCTCACTAAGCAACTTAATATTTTCAGCTGGAAGTAGCTTAAATGCCTTCTTGCGAACGTCACCAAAGATTAAATCATCATCAATGTCACTATCAATAAAGTATTTCAGTAAACTACCTGCCGATTTCAATTTCGTTCTAACGATATTTACATCTTCTACAATCCGCTGTTTAGCGTGATTTTTTGCCGCTTCGGTTAGTTTATGAACTAAATACACAAATGCAGAAACAAGGTTATCGTTGGTTTCTCGATACCTGAAGAATAAGTAGCAAACGAGATATAAAAGCGTTTGACTGTCAGTGTGTCTTCTTAGTTTATAAACAGACTTATGCTTTACTAATGAAGCGTAGTATTCTAGATTTTTTGGTGATAGCTCAAGTTCAGCAATAAGTGCTTTTATTTCAGGGTATAATGAGCGAATAATCTTATGTGTTGTTAATTCTCGCGTTATCTGGCTAGTTGAAAAGTCTTTAGCCATTCGTTTTAACTTAGCAAGATCTGTAAACGTACTCTTGGAATCGAGCAATTTAAGCAGCATCACTTTTGTATTAGAACTTAAGTGTTGATTGAGTACTGATTCAATACGACTTCTCTCATTTGAGAGTACGGTTGATATTGTATCTTGAAGCGTTGTGTAACCAGCAAGTGCAATTCGGCGTTGACCAAAATAGGCAATACATTCATCGAAAACATACCTTGGTTCCAAATTAATTTTAACGACTTCATTGAGACGTTTGAGTAATGGTTGTTTATCTACTTTACTTTGATAGGTAGTAAAACCAGTGTATTTTAATAGTTTGTTGATTAACTTTGTCTTGGTCGTTGGTGATAAATCATCGAGAGACATACTTTTATCACTGAAGTATTTAGCACGAACATATTCTAAGTCATTGCTGACCTTGTCAAATGAGAAATTAAATACTATTGGACGTGAGCGAAAATATCCAAGTAACAAAATAAAGTAAGCTCTGGTTTCTGTTCGCCTTAACTCGTTAACAAGCTTTTGAGTTTCATCATCTAAAGAGAAGCAATCATCACGTTCTTGGCGACTAAAATTTGGCAGTGCATAAAGTTCATTGATTTCAGATTCACTCAGTATCTGAATACGTTTTGAGTTTATGGAAGAAATAACAGATAACCTTATTTTTATTTATTAGGATCATTATACCTTCAAGCAGCTGGTTAAGTAATATCTTTAAGGTTAATTCCGAGGGGATGGGCGCAAAACCCCATGTAGCAATATTCAACTATTGATTCAGAGTGCTTCAAGTCAAACTTTTCAGATGTAAGCTTTACTATAAGCTTTGTTCCTTGTACGTCGTCTAATGTTGAATATTGACCATTCGATAAACGCGTAACGTTCATTTTTGGCCTAGCACCACCCGATCCCCCCGTTTTCATCAAGTGCTCAAGCAAAGCAGACTCAGTGCCTTCAAATTCTTCAATCGCAGCTCGACCGAGGGTAATAATATCAATTGAACCCTTGGACTCATCAAGTAAATCGAACTCAGGCTCATAGCTCAACGCCCCCATACATCTCTCACCAAGGTAGGCCAAACGCTCTAAAGCGGTAACTGTTTTTGGGTTCTGATTGTTCTGCCTAAATACACGATCCATGAGATAAAGACCCCAACCATCAGGGAGGCTGTCTGCAAAAACTCCATGGATGCCATAATGCGGTTTTCTAGGCGCAACTTGTAGGCTTGTGTCTGCTTTTAAATTGAACGGGGCCAAAGAAGTAGAGTGAGCGTTTAAATACGTCTCGTCAAATTGAAAGAAGCTTTGTTGACTATTTTCAACAAGCTTGCCGACAAGCACCTTTTCACCAGTGCTAAGCTTACGCTTTACGGTTAGGGCAGATTTAAGCATGTCGTAGCACATCCTCTATTGATTTAAATTCAGGTTCACACGACTTTGTTAGCTCTTTCACTTTTTTCAAGTCTCCGACGGTCTCATAAAGCATTAGAAACTGACGTAATGAGATGTTACCGGATGACTCAAACTTTCGGATCGTCGCATAAGGCACGCCAGAGAGATCGGCTAACTTCTGAACACTGAGTTTGTCTTTTTTTCGAGCTGACTTGATAAACTCTTTAAGATCCATCTGCAAATCATAAGCAGTATAAAGGGATAACATAAATACCTCCAAACCTGTCACTATAGTATCAATTATAGCATGTACAATGACATTATTTGTTACTATTGTAACATATATAAAGTGGTATTGAAGATTACTTCATCAAGAGACAATATAAAAGCCATCACCGATGATGAATGAGACTGCCATTATAGTAACAAAAAAATAACATCATCAGTTAAATTTGTTATTATAGTATCAAAAATTGTCAAGATTAGAATTCAGCCTTATAAATTAATCTGTGTATTCACTGTTTTAATAATTAAACCTACACCTCCCATTATTTCTGGTGATGACTTTGGCTTTAGGTATTGATTCTAATGGTATTAAGAAGGGTTCTACTGACACTCTTCTAATTAAATTTGTGTAAGAATCGAACGGGTAAATTTGATAAAGGTTCAAAATAATTTCTACTACCAAATCTCAATCGAGCTACAACTGAGTATTTGAGTATTAAAAGTCATAATAGATGGTTTGAGCAGCCACAATCTTGACCAAAGATAAAACTCGTCTTTGGACAAAAACGTTTTAGGTCGTCGGCTATTAGATGAATTTCACATAAATATTTCTATGAGGCAACGCACTAATAACAGGCTAAAAATAGTGGGCTAAAATGGAGCGAAGCGAACAGCCCTTTGGTTTAGGCACTTGTTAGGTTCTTCTACTATTTTTCCCTATACTATTTGCTGGAGGTCGCAATAAATCAATTAGATAAGCCTCGATAGCCACAATTTCAAACCACGAATCTCTTGGGACTGGCAGAATACCGATTGTTTTAACCTCACCATACCACTTAGAGTTTTTAGCGAAGTGCTTACTCATGCGGTAACCGAGGATCTCAGCTTTACCAATATACTGAAGTTCTTCTTTATTATTAAAAAAGAAATACACACAAGGCTCATCAGTATAAGTACGTAGTAATCCTTTATCTGCCCAAAGCGAGGACCAATTGCTTTGAGTCACATAAGTTGATTGAAAGCATTCAACTAGGGAATCTATCCCTGGACGTTTAAATTTACTATCAAATTCAGCTATAGCTTCTTTTACAGATTCAACGTTCATTTTTGATTCCATGCTCCATGAACCTAACATTTTAGTATTTATGCAACACGCAGTTTGTGTTGCATAATCGATTGTTGGACTGAGCCTCTACCTGCTCGATGTGTAAAAGCTTGTGTTGTTTATGCTATGGCTTACTTATATAAAATAAGCTTTTTGGAGGCTCTCATTTTCCTAGCTAGTGTTAAGTTAGCTTAGATAATGTAAAGTAAGCTTCCCTGCATTTCTCAGCGCTTATTATGTATTCATTACACCTAAATTTGCCTTAATAAGCAATTATATTTTTACGCACACAGAGGCAGCTAGCCCGAGCAATTAAGCTTAGCTCGTGTTGGGGCAAACGCGAGTTATATTTATAACTCGTCGATGGACAGAACCGTGTTAAATCTAATGCTCTAGAAGGTTTCTATCGGATTAGAAAAGTATCTTGTGATCTGCTAGATTGATGATGGACACTTCTGAATTAGAAAGTGCTATGGGCTAAAATTCAGGTTGTAACGGTCTGTACAAAAATGAAGTTGTTTTAGGTATGGCGTTACTAGAAATTCAATCCAAGCTAAAAAATTAACAACCACAGCAAAAGTACTAAAAGTTTCACGTTACACCAGTTATAAGATTTAGGAGTTAATTGTTGGCTCCTATCATCTAGGAGCCGAAACATTTTTAATCTGTGGTTATGCCTTCTAAGAAGTAGTCATAAATGTATCTATCAAAAGAACTAAAGATACGTAGTAACATACTTTTGTTCTCTATAGTCATGTCTATAAACTCTTTAAATACGTCGTGTAACTCAATTTCAGTTCTTTCTAAGTCGATAACACCGTACTCATGTATTTTTTTCGACAACATTCGCGGTAAGCCATACTCTTCTAATTGGTAAACAAGAGGAGGTAAAAAAGCGTTTGATGTCTTTGCTATGAACGGTGATATGTCAACTGATTTGTCAATGATATTTTTTTGAATTACATTTATGTCATTTAAAAGTGTCGTTAATTTAAAGGTAACGTGTCTTTCTAGTTCAAAAAACTTGTCAACGTCAATATCGTAGTGATCTAACTCGTCTAGTAATTCAGGTATTGTTAACTTCCAGTTGTTTGATAACACTTTTATAAAGCCTACAAAACTTCCGTATTGGATTCCCCATTGTCCTGGTGCCATTTTAAGCACCAAATAAAGTAAACGCTCCCAATCATTAACATTTGTTGAGTTAAGGTAATTTAACCCTGACCAAGTCTGCTTGTTAGCGACAAGCTCCTTAGCTATATCACGAAGCGCCATTGAGTTGCTGGATTCAAACTGACCGGATTCTTGTAATTCGTTGAACTTGCCGTAACCAAGTATCTCGTCCATTTCCTGCTTGTAAGCGATAATATGGGCAATTTGCTCAGAAGTAAGTTCGTTCTTAAGTTCGTCGAGATTAACATCACCAGCTAGCTCTTCTGGTAAATCTAGATTTAACTGTGTATCACTTGCCTGTGGTGGTTTGTCTAATATGTATATTTGACCAATAAAATGCTTAAACATTCTGCCGCCACGGCCGATTATGTTCCTATAAGTGAAATCATTTAATTTAGACCTGCCATTTTTGTTCTTCCAAATAATAACGTTTTCCGCTGATGTGTTTACACCTTCAATGATGGAAGAAGTTGAAACTAGATTGGTCAATCCTTCTGGCTCTTCAAATAACCTAACTTGAATTTGAGTTAAGGAGCGATGCAACTGCCCGTTGTGAATACCGGAACCTCTTTTAATCAAGTTCGTCAACTTCCAATTTCTATCATAATTTTCAGTTAACCATGACTCAAAGTCTCTCAACAATCGACGTTCATTTGGTTTGTGCTTATCTATCAATAAATTAGAAATATTAGTAATGTTTGAGTATGTACCTGCATAAATTAGAGACTTTCCTCTAGTGTTAGAAAGAATTTCCAATAAAACGTCACTTTTTAGATTGTCATCTTTACCAATATCTCTATATAACTCATGCTTCTCTAAAAATACCGTATTAAAGTTTACAGGCACAAACTCCATACCCTTAGTGAATATACTTTCGTTCACGGACTTAATGTTGGGTGCTAAGAAATAACGTTGTTTAGCTTTAGTACCAAGTTTCAAAATCGCATTTATTAGTGCAGGAGAACGTTCCTTATCGAAATCAGCACTGGCTTTATAAAACTCATCTATAACAAGCATATCTATTGAATCCAATTTGTTAACATAATGGATTGCTCGTTCCTGAGGGAAAATAAAGATGTTCTTGTCTGCCAAGGAGGCTTCTGAAGTCGTAATCACCTTATATTCACGGCTAAATTTTTTGTGTAAGCGACGGCGTGTTTCATCGGTTAAGGCTATTGTGGGTACGATTATGACAACATTAACCGGTTTTTTGATTGCAATAAATGAATCGATAATGAAA
>Ga0207913_1000390_pt1 | contig 12358 bp, 8 predicted proteins | sample DeeseametaMP2913_FD_184168 | JGI IMG/M metagenome (GOLD analysis project Ga0207913, IMG submission 184168) | Marine microbial communities from the Deep Atlantic Ocean - MP2913 (SPAdes) | ecosystem: Environmental > Aquatic > Marine > Oceanic | place: West of Santa Cruz de la Palma, Atlantic Ocean...
TCGTGGAGTCGTCTTGCGACGAGTTCTTTACCCGTACCGCTCTCACCGTTGATAAGGACTGTGGCGCGTGCGGGTGCGACCTGGTCGATGAGTTTGTACAGGTCTCGCATGACAAGACTTGAGCCAATCATCTTCTTTTTCTGCCGTGCTCCCCCCTCAACTTCATCACGTAAAACTTTGATTTCTTTACGCATATTAACGCGTTCCATGACGCGTTTGAGGACCAGCTCCACAGCATCAAAGTTCAAGGGTTTGGTCAGGTAATCATCTGCACCATGTTTCATGACCTCCACAGCGGATTCAATGCTTGCAAACGCGGTCATGACCACGCAGGCAATCTCTGCACTTTCAGGAAGCTCCTTGATATTACTCAGGAGTTCAAAGCCATCCATCAGAGGCATGCGCAAGTCGGTCAGGACAATATCAGGCTTCCAGACGCCCTTGAGAATACCAAGAGCCTTGAGTCCATCACTGGCTTGACGGACTTCATAATTGCTCTCTTCAAGGAGCATGCTGAGGGTTTGCCTTGCATTGGCCTCATCATCGACGACAAGGATCTTTCCAGCGATTTTCTTGGATGTCATAAAAGTTTAAACTGTTGATTGTTGGTCGTTTATTTGACAGGTCGAGGCAGATAAATCGTAAACTGTGTTCCCTTGTCCTTGTGGGAAACCACATCGATTGCACCATCATGCGCGTCGACTATTTTGGCCACGATAGGGAGGCCAAGACCGGTACCTGCTGCCTTGGTGGTATAGAAAAGATCGAAGATCTTGTACCGCATACCTGGAGGCATGCCTTCACCATCATCGCTGAGCAAAATACGCGTACCATCCATATCATTGTGAATAGAGAGGCTAATCTGACCATCTTCACCAATAGCTTCGATGGAGTTTGTCAGAAGATTCACAAGGATTTGAGTCAAGCGATCCACATCGCACCACATATCATCAAGCCCATGTGTCGTGGCATCAAACGTGATGTTGTACACCTCAAGAGTGGGCGCATGCATTGTTTTGATGTCATTGATCAGAGTTTGAGAGGAATGCCATGTGGGGGAGATCATAATGGGCTTGGCGAAGTCCATGATTTCACTGGTCAAGCCACGAATACGTCTGATCTCGGAGCGCATCACTTCCAGTACGGAATCAAGGCCTGATGTATCTGCCTCGATAGAGCGCAATCGTCGCTCCATCAAGGTGACATTTAAATTCAATGAATTCAACGGGTTGCGTATTTCATGCGCAAGTCCTGTCGCGAGCGCTGTAGGCATCTGGAGCTTCAAGTCCATCATCACATCCCAGTAGGACTGGACCATGATCGTCAACTCCAGATCAAGGATACGGTTGATCGCTTGAATCTTGAGTTTTCTTGCCTCCACAGAGTCATCGAGGTCGAGCACTAACCCCACCAGACGAGAACGCACCACGTTCATGGCCCCAAACATAAAGTGGGGTAGCAAGCCCACATCCACATGAACCTTACCAATCATGAGTCGTTGCTTGAAGTACGCCTCATCAAAAGGTCCTGTAAAGATATGATCAAGCCAAGACATGAGCGTGCGGCGCAGCCGCTCCACTTGCTCTGGCCCACTAAAGACCATGCGTGTGCGTGGATTTTGCCACAGGGCTTCATAAAACGAGTCTACAACCTCTGAGAAGTGTGGCTGTATATACTCATACAGGGAGAAGAGCTCTTCTTCATCACTCTTACCAAAGCCTGTATATTCTCGAATTTCCTGGAAAAACTGCATAGGTATCAACCCCGCGCGAGTTGTCGGTGTATGAAGCCTACCGTGGTGACTCCCAGTGGGCCACGAGGCATCGTTCCATGGGTACCTCATCTCCTTGTCGTGCGTCATGATAACAAACCTGTGCAATAATCAAACAGCCAAGTCAGCTTGATGCGTGACATCAACCTGCCGATTCATCAGAAGTAGTCGGATCCATTAGCATTCGCACTGCTGGAGTTTCCAAGTCTTCAAACTCCCCCTGGCTCACTGCCCAGAGGAAGGCTGCTACTGCTCCTGCTGCCAGTAGCAGCGCCAGTGGTATGAGAACGAATAATATGCTCATCGGGTGACTCCTGTTGGCCAAAAGATAGCTCAAACGTTTTGGTCCATACGGTCATCGCCACAAGCCCAAGCGAACTCAAGGGCATCAATATGGCGGCAACCAGCGGTGTGACAAGACCCATCCCTGCAAGCACAATACCAACTATATTATAAACAACTAACCACATCACATTATGGTAGACCAAGGACTGCACTCTCTTGCTCGCCTGAATCACTTCAAGAACTGGACTTAAACCCTTATAAGTCAAGAAGATATCAGCTGCTACAAGGCTCACCTGAGCGCCTCCTTTGACGGCGATTCCGACATCCGCTGCTTGCATCGCAGCGGCATCATTCACGCCATCGCCTACCATCATCACAGTAGCACCGCGTTCTTTGACGCGCAAAATATGCGTTAATTTATCTTCCGGGCTTTGTCCACCCATAATATCATCTTTTGAAAGTCCCAATTTCTCGCCCACAGCCTGTACAAGGGCGGGATGGTCACCCGATAACACCTGTACGTGAATATTTTGCGCTTTCAGATCTTCAATCAGTCCATATGCATCTTCACGCACTGTATCACCCACACCGAACATCGCGACCAGACGTCCTCCTCGGCTCATTAACACTGGTGATGCGCCCTGTTGTGCAACATTTTCGCACGCATTCAATAGCTCATGGTGCAGGTCACCTTGTGGTGCATCGGATGCATCAAGCTCGGACAATATCCAGGTGGGTTTTCCAAGTCTTATCACTTCACCCTGGTAAGATGCCTGCATCCCCAAAGCAGGTGCTTCATGAATATCCTCAAATTTGAGATACTCTCCCTTGTGACGTCGAACTCCCTGACCATACAGCGTAATCGCCTGCGCGAGTGGATGTGAACTGAAGCGCTCAAGATGCTGTGCAATTTTAAGGTCTTCGGGCTCTCCTATCGTCGAGACAACCTGCATGTCTCCTGTCGTCAGCGTCCCCGTCTTGTCAAAAATGACATGATTCACATGCTCAATTTTCTCAAGCACATCATCATGTTTGATGAACACGCCTCGGCGAGTTCCTCGTGCCATGGTCAACGCCAAAGCAAGCGGTGTGGCCATACCAATGGCACAGGGGCATGACACCACAAGCATTGCAATCATGATCGACAGTGCTTTTGCAGGGTCTGTCTGCCACCAGATGGATCCTGCAACACACACCGCCGAGAGGACAATCAACACAAACCAACCGCCAAGTTTATCAATGCGTTGCATCACCTCCGAACGAGATACGTCCTGTTCATTGATCCACTCCAACAATTCACCCACACGTGATTGATTCCCCACAGCCTGAACTCTCAGCGTGAAGTGACCTGCCACGTTTTTCGTGCCAGCCTCCACGCGTGAACCTGGTCCCATGCGTTCGGGCACACTCTCGCCTGTCAGGATTCCTCTGTGTAACGCGCCCTCGCCCTGATCGATGATTCCATCCGCAGGGCACACATCACCCATACGCACTTCAACCAGATCGCCGGGCAAGAGATCGTCCACGCTCACATCTTCAACCTCACCATCTGCCCCGACTTTACGTGCATTTCTAGGAATAATTTCAAGCAGTTGCCTTGCCATATGCTTGGCCCTACTGTTGGCGCGTTGTTGCAGCCATCGTGCGGTGATAATCGCAGCAATCAGCATCGCAATGGAGTCAAACCACAGCTCACCCGTTCCTGCAAAGACGGCATAGGTGCTGTAAAGCCATCCCATGGTAATGCCCAGCGCAAGCGGAACATCCATGGACAGAGACAACAGCTGGCGTTCTGAGATGAGTGCCTGGAAGAAGGCACGCAAAGAATAATATGCGCGGCGTAAAATAATACCTCCGCCATACACCACACTTGCAAGCACCATTAGCCACATCAACACCTGACTTGCAAAAGCCAGCGTTGGTTCGTTTTGAAGATCAAGACCTGCATAGTGTGCCCAGGACAGGAGCATGACGTTACCAGCAAGCGCCCAGCTCACGCCAACACGACGTAACATGGCTCGCTCCTGTTTATCGTACTGGCTCTGTTCCTGCGTCCTGAGTGGTGTGGCTTCATAACCAAACTGAGCGAGCCACTTCATGATCGTCGTGGGATCAGTCAGAACCTCTTCTTGCCAGCGAAGTTTAAGGCGAGCCTTGCCGAGGTTTAATTGCGCCTCAACGACACCATCGACGAAGCGGGGCATTTGTTCGACGAGCCAGACGCAGCCTGAGCATGAAATACCATCCAGACCAAGTTCTGTTTCAAGCGTCCCATCTTCGTGGCGGATGGCATGTTCAAGCAAAAGCTCTCTTGAAACCTCCACCACGTCCTTGACCTCTTCAGCAGGTCGTACCTCACGACCATCAAGGTCACGCCACTGGTAAAAGTCTTCCAGACCAAGATCACCAAGCGCGTAATACACGGTTTGGCAACCGATGCAGCAAAAGTATTTGGGTTCAGTGTGTTCTTCTGTCTCTTCAGCCAGAGCCAACATGGATTGTGGTACGGGTGCTTTACAGTGAGCACATTCTATGGATGTCAATCGATCTGTCATGGGGGGTCGCTCGCTTTGAGAGGTCATGGTGTGAAGGAGGCGTCGAAACTTGTCAGTTTCGACGCCTCCTTCACACCATGACCTCTCATGAATTTGAACAGTATGAAGATTTTAATAAAGCGTTACCATTCACGTCGAAACGTCTTCAGGTAAGAGTTACCCTGTGCATCTTTGAAAGAGAAGGTGATATCCCACAAGCCAGGCGTCTCCGATGCATGACGGGGGATTTTAAGCCCCTGATGTTCTCCTCGCGGAAGATCCTTGAGTGCATAGGTTGCAACATCCTCACTCAGGTGAGGGCGGCTCAAGACAACTTCTCCTTCTGCCAGAGTGATGGGTTGGTTTTGAGCGTTCATCGCCTTGAACTCAAACCCATCAGGTGTATCCATGAGTGTTAATCCTTCACCAAGGCTTTGAGCACGAAGAAGCGCATCTTTTTCGCTGTCCCACTCCACAGAGCGTTGATAGTAGTCGGGCTCAACCTGAGCACCACCATCGGAGAGCGCCGAGTTAAGAAGGATCATCTGTGCGAGCACAGAGCCCAACAGGAAGAATAAAATCATACCAGGGTAGCGTATATGTGCAGGGATCTTGTCGAACCACTTGTCCTGGGAGGGTTGTACGGATGTCGTCATGGTTTCCACCATCAATCTATGGAGAGGGATAAATGAATCAGGCATGAAACGGGGGAGCGCCCAGATGAATTATGGGGCCTGGGCGCTCCCTTGAGAAAGCATATACACTACTTTGCAGAAACCGGGCCAAGCATCTTGTGTTCGATGATTTGTTCTGCACCTGAGCCATTGCTCACACGCAATTTAGCAGTACTTTGCCCTGACTTGAACACCTCATTGGGGGATACAATCCAGAGGTCGATGTATTTCATCTGTCCAGGCTTAAGCGTAAATTTTGCGTCGTTCTGAGCTTTGATGACTGCACCTTCAGGTTCAATCACGGTGACCTGAAGATCTTGAGATGAGCCGATACGGTTTTGCGTACGCATTTTGAAGTGGTTGGAGACCTGTCCATCAGGAAGTACCGTGAATGGTTTATCCGTGGCGCGCATCATGTTGATGTCAAACATACTGGCATGTGTGACAAGGTACAGAAGCACGGAGCTAAAGAGGACAAGGAGACCGGTATAAAGCACAAGCCTTGGTCGAAGGATACGAGAGGGTTTATTGTCGATCTTGTTTTCGGAGGTGTAGCGCACAAGACCTGGTTCTTTACCCACACCAATCATAATGGCATCACAGGCATCAATGCACTGGGTGCAGCTAATACATTCGAGCTGAAGACCATCGCGAATATCAATACCCGTGGGGCACGTTCTGACGCATGCGCCACAGTCGATGCAGTCACCAAGGTTCTTCAACTTGATGCCCTGCTTTTCTTGCTCGCGTTGAGCCTTGGTGCGACGACCGCGAGTTTCACCACGTGAAGGATCATAGCTGACGATAAGAGAGTCGGGGTCCATGAGCACGGATTGCAGGCGAGCATAAGGGCAGGCAATGGTGCACATCTGCTCTCTGAAGTAGGCGAAGTCAAAGACGATAAGGGCTGTTGTGATGCCCATCATCAGGAAGAATCCCCAGTGCTTTGAGGGAGCGCCCGTCATCCAGGAGGTGAGCACATCCCAGCTCACAAAGTAGGCGACAAAGGTGTGGGACATGGCCGCAGCAATGATCGTGTACAGGAACAGTTTGACCGCAGTGCGCCAGACTTTATCAGGGGTCCACCCTTGCTTGTCACGACGTTTACGTTGAGCCTCTGTACCTTCGACGAGGCGTTCAATCGGGCGGAAAATAAATTCCATATACACAGTCTGTGGGCAACCCCAGCCACACCAGACTCGCCCGAACAGGGCGGTTGCCCAGACCACAGAAATCACGAGTGTCAGGCCAAGAAGCATGAGCAGCAAGGTGTCCGTGGCGTAGAAGATTTGACCAAAAATGGCGAACCTACGATGGACTATGTCCAGGAACATCGCAGGTTCGCCATTCATTTTTACGATCGGCAACGCAAAGAAGAGCGCAATCAGGATCCAACCAACGATCTTGCGACGAGTGTACATCGACCCCTTGGACAACTTGGGATACATCCACTTTCGTGTACCATCCTTGTTCATGGTGGAGAGCACCGCTTCGGGTGCTTCAAGGATGTGACTGGGACGTTCGGGAGGGTCTTGTTTCTGTTCTTGTTTCGGATCGTTGGTTGTGTTTTCCATGAGCTCTACTCCACAGAGGGTGCTTTAGGTTGTATTCTCTGATGAGAATCAACCCTTGCTCTCCTCTGCTGGAGTGGGTGCTTTCTCATCAGGTTTTTCAGTCTCACTTGAGTCTTTTGAAGGGGGGTCATATTTCTCCCCTTGTGGTTCTTTAGCTCCAGCAGGATTCGTGCCACGTGTTGAGCTCACGAAGACAACGAGTGAGACGACCTCTTCAGGAGGAAGCACGGACTCCCAGGGAGGCATGCCGTTGGCAGTTCCCTTGGAGATGGTTTTGTGGATCTCGATGGGCTTCTGACCATAGAGCCAGAAATCATCGGTGAGGTTTGGTCCAATGCCGCCCTGAGCCACATTACCGTGGCATGAGGCACAGTTTGTCAGGAACACTTCTTTACCCTGTGCGAGCTTGTCAGCATCGCCCAGCGCGGCAAGAAGCATGGCATCATCCACAACGATCTTGGGCTGACTTTTTTCATGCGCCTGACGCATCGCCAGTAGCTCATCTTGACCCGCTTTGAGGTCATCGCCATAGCGTGGGATGATGTTGAGTTCGATACCTATAAGGTAGACCGCCGCCCAGATTACGGTGAGGACAAAGATTGCCTTCCACCATCCTGGCATGGGGTTGTCAAACTCCTGAATACCATCGTAGTTATGGTCCAGGATTTTATCTTGATATTGGTCCATGGAGAACTCCTTGAGTGGACTTTATGAGTATATGCGATTGAATATTCTAGAATGACGCTGTCATTAGATGGCTTCGTCTTCTTGCAGAGGCATATGAAGCGCAGCCTCTCTTTCCTTGTTTGACATGCCAAAGAAGGCAAGCATCAGGATCATAAAGAAGGAGCCAAAGAAGATGAGAACTCCAATCTCGGCGTAGGCTTCTAACCCTGCATTTTGCATAACTTCGCGAAACATGATGTACCTCCTTGAAGGCTTCTTTGGAAGTGGCTGCTAGAGATGTGTACAGCCACTTCCTGGAAAAAGATTACTTGCTAGCTTGTCTTGAGTGGTTGGACGCATCATTTGCGTCGACTTCGGTCTCGGAGATCACCGTGCCCTTGAGCATCTTGGCATCTTTGAGATCCTTACCAAGACGTTGGAGGTAAGCCACGAGAGCTACGATTTCCTTGTCTTCAAGACCTGCGGGACCGCCTTCAGCCTCGATTTGCGTTGCAACTTCCTTGGCCTGATCCATGGCGAGCTTCTCGGCGTTGTCGATTTGCTCAAGACCATAAGGTGTGTTGAGCATGCTCAGGACTTCCAGTTTCTTGGGAAGTGCGCTGGTGTCGAGCGTTTGCTCAAGCAACCATGGGTATGGAGGCATCAGGGACTGCTCTTTCACATCGCGAGGGTCGCGCATGTGGTTGACGTGCCAGAGGTGAGGATACTTGCCACCGACGCGCGCCAGGTCAGGACCTGTACGCTTGGAGCCCCAGAGGAAGGGCCTGTCGTAGATGGCTTCACCAGGCTTGGAGTAATCGCCATAACGCTCGATTTCGTCACGCATGGGTCGAACCATCTGTGAGTGACAACCCACACAACCTTCACGGATGTAGATGTCGCGGCCAGCAAGCTCCAGAGGAGTGTAAGGACGCACGGTCTTGATGGTTGGCACGTTGGAGTCCACGAGCATCATGGGGATAATCTCAACCAAGCTACCCACGGCAATCGCCATCACAGTGAGTACGGTGAAGATGGCAGGCCAGCCTTCAAGAGCACGGTGTGCACCGCCCTTGAGTTTGGCGCTCAAGGAGTCAAGCATATCATCATACATGACAGGCATGGCTTCCTTGGACTTGGAGCTAGCCGTCTTCCAGGTAGGACGAGCAACTTTGAACTCGGGGTCCTCAAGGTTCTTGGGAGCGCTCTTGACGGTCATCAGCACGTTGTACACGCAGAGGATCATACCCAGGAGGTACATGGAGCCACCGATCATACGGGTCCAGTACATGGGCATAAGCTGGGTCACGGTATCCACAAATTCAGGGTACATCAGGCGACCCGTTTCATCGAATGCGCGCCACATCAAGCCCTGAGTAATACCTGCGGTCCACATGGAGATGACGTACAAGACGATACCGATGGTGCCCAACCAGAAGTGCGTTGTCGCAAGCTTTTCGCTAAAGAGATCGCGTTTCCAGAGACGTGGCACAAGCCAGTAAATCATACCGAAGGTCATGAAGCCGTTCCAGCCAAGAGCACCCGCGTGCACGTGACCAATGGTCCAGTCTGTGTAGTGACTCAAACTGTTCACTGCTTTCACAGAGAGCATGGGGCCTTCGAAGGTGGACATACCGTAGAAGGTGATACCCACAACGAGGAACTTGAGGATGGCGCTATCACGGAGTTTGTTCCATGCGCCACGAAGGGTGAGAAGACCGTTAATCATACCGCCCCAGCTTGGCATCCAGAGCATGATAGAGAAGATCATACCCAGTGTAGAAGCCCACTCTGGAAGTGCTGTGTAGTGAAGGTGGTGAGGACCAGCCCAGATGTAAATAAAGACAAGTGACCAGAAGTGAACAATACTCAACTTGTAGCTGAACACGGGGCGTTCAGCGGCCTTGGGCATGAAGTAGTACATCAAACCAAGGAAGGGTGTGGTCAGGAAGAACGCCACGGCGTTGTGACCATACCACCACTGCATGAGCGCATCATGTACACCCGAGTAGATGGGGTAACTCTTGATGCCTGTGACAGGAATCACAAGGTTGTTAAAGATGTGAAGCACGGCCACAGTGACAATCGTTGCGATATAGAACCACAGCGCCACATACATGTGCTTTGTGCGCCTGTTTCGCAGCGTACCAAAGAAGTTGACGGCAAAAATCACCCAGACAAGCGTAATCGCCACATCGATGGGCCACTCAAGCTCGGCATATTCGTGGGACTGTGTAAAACCAAGAGGCAAGGTGACAGCTGCCGATACGATGATCGCTTGCCACCCCCAGAAGTGTATTTTACTCAACAAATCATTGAACATCCTTGCTTTCACAAGGCGCTGTGTCGAGTAATAAATGGCAGCGAAAATCGCGTTACCAGCGAACGCAAAAATCACTGCGTTGGTGTGAAGTGGACGCAAACGTCCGAACGTAAAGTACTGGGTGACGTTGGCTGGCCACCACGCAATCTGAAGCGCCAAAACAACACCAACCAACATACCGACAAAACCCCATAGAAGGGTCGCCAGCACAAACTTGCGTACGATGGCATCATCGTAACGCACAGTCTCCATGACGGTTGATGCAGCGCCTGCTGCGGATTCTTGTTCACTCATGGTCTCTCCAAAAGTTGTGTGCAATGCAGGTCATCAACACGGCCTGCTCGTATCTTGAACAAATTAAGAGGTGCGTACAGACTCACGCCAGCACGCGCGCGATAAACTCAGTGAAGCGCTTTTCAAGGTGCGTACCAAAATACAAATTTTTTACGCCCTGTGCCCAATCAGTCGTGTTAAGTCCTTGATTTGGGTTCAGAAAAACATGCGCATTGAGGTGCCGCTATAAATTCCCAATGTGTCTGATTATATCCATTAGCGCATTTTTTTCGCAAGAAGATGTGCTAATGCAAATATTGCATAGAAAGTGGCCTCTCGAAGAGGTTCACACAGGCAACGTTCAGGCATGTTCAAACAAAACGATTATTTATCAATGGTTTAAAGCTTTTAAATCATGAGGTTACGACAGGCAAACCTTCCTGATTTGCTATCTCATGGCACAGTCCTTGAAGTCCCAGCATTCTCCCAATGGTGTGGTTCATGACCACGACCCCTGACATACGGTGAACTATGCTCGCTTTATATTTACAGCTCCTTGGCGTTGGGCTTTTATGGGTAACCTTCCACTGCATTGGCATGTGTGGTCCCATCATGGCAGGTCTTGTCGCTCATAATACCGCTGTCCCAAGAGACGCCTCGCGTGCTGAAGAGCTGCGTATCAGAGCCCAGGGTGTGCTCTCCTATCAGGCAGGTAGGGCCGTGATGTACGCCATTCTTGGTGGGCTCGCAGGTGCGCTTGGTGCGCTTGTCGAAGAACAGATGCGTTCTATCACTGCGATCACAAGTTTACTTGGCGCGGCATTGATTATCAGCATCGCGCTCTACAAACTCATTCCCTTGAAAAAGGCTCAGGTCAAGGGCAACGAAATCTGGGCCAAACAGGGTCGATGGCTTGGACGCCAGATGAAGCGCGTAAGCCGCGTATTACCAGGTCGAGGACCTGTAAAAATGGCTATTTTTGGTGTCATTATGAGCCTGTTGCCCTGTATGCTCATGTTCTGGGTATTGAGCCTCTCCATCACATCGTCATCCATCTTACATGGTGCCTTACTCATGGTGTTGCTTGTGGTCATGACCACGCCTGTACTTCTTATCGCAGGGTGCTCATCATCGCTTGTACCTGTAAAATGGAGAGACCGAGTTGAGCCTCTGATTCCAGTGGTTCTACTGGGGACGGGTATCTGGACGGGGCTCATTGGTGCTGCTGCAAATGGCTGGATCGAACACATACACCTCCCCTTCAAACTTGGCGGAGAACTCTACACATTCATGTTATGGTAAAACCAAAACATGCCCCCCTTTCACGATGATGCACAAGGATGAATAATCTTATGAACCAGGCGCTGATGATTCCTGGTGCAGAGGGGTACGCCCTGTCTGCACAACTTGACCTTCCTTCACACTGTAAACCAGGAGCATGGGCCATTTTTGCCCCATGCTTTACCTGTGACAAACGTCTCAAGGGCGCCAGACATCTCATCAAGGCTCTGAACCAGGCAGGATTTGGTGTCATGAGCTTTGACTTCACAGGTCTTGGACAGAGCGAAGGTCACTTTGAAGAGACGAACTTTTCCACGAAGATTCAAGATCTTGAGCAGGTCTTCCACTACATGAAGTCACATCAGATGACACCATCGCTTCTGGTGGGTCACTCGCTTGGTGGTTCTGTTGCGTTATATGTTGCAGGAAAACATGATGAAATCAGGGCAGTTGCCACCATTGGAGCTCCCTTTGAGCCTGCATACATTACACGCAAGACGCTCGCTCATCTCAAGGAGGAGGTCGACACGCATGGCAAGGCAAACGCTGTGCTTGCAGGTCGACCTTTCACCATCACATCACAGCTCTTTGATGATCTGGAGTCTTACGATCCACACAGCTATATTCCAAAAATGAGGACTGCCCTGTTGGTCCTGCACGGACCTCTGGACGAGGTCGTCAGTGTGGATAATGCAACGCATATATTCATGGCTGCACGAGGAGCAAAAAGTTATGTCACGCTTGATAAGGCAGATCATTTGCTCTCGCGGAAGGAGGACGCCGAGTATGCAGGAGGGCTTATCGCACAATGGAGTACAAGGTATCTTGAAATGACACCTGAACTGGTGTTGGAGTCTCGCGGTGCAGAGGTGGTGGTGAGTACGGGTCGAGACACATATCACACGGACATTCTTGCTCGCGATAAACATCAACTTGTCTCGGATGAACCCATCAAGGTCCAGGGCACAGACCATGGA
>Ga0207913_1000393_pt1 | contig 12311 bp, 8 predicted proteins | sample DeeseametaMP2913_FD_184168 | JGI IMG/M metagenome (GOLD analysis project Ga0207913, IMG submission 184168) | Marine microbial communities from the Deep Atlantic Ocean - MP2913 (SPAdes) | ecosystem: Environmental > Aquatic > Marine > Oceanic | place: West of Santa Cruz de la Palma, Atlantic Ocean...
CGCAAACAGACTCGTTACTGACGTATGATAGTCCAGTGACATAGCGACGGATAACAGCGTTATATTCACAATGGAGAAACCAAAAACACGTTTTGCCCAGCCTTCTACGTTGATGTCGGGTCTGTATCCGCGCAGCGCCATCAACAGCCACCAAAGGCTTGTTGCGAAAGCTACTGTTAAAAAGCCAATACCTGTATAACCGTTAAGTGGAAGCAGCATTACTACTAAAGCAAATAACGCAATATGAAGGACGATATGGCGTTTTGCTTTCGCAATACCTTGCGATACAGGCAATACTGGAATTCCAGCCGCCTTATAGTCGTTATATCTAAAGATAGCGATGGCATAAGAATGGGGCATTTGCCAAATGCTGAACATACCCAGCAAAATAGCCGCAGCCATATCAAACTGACCGCTCGCGGCGCAATAACCGACTACGGGCGGAACGGCCCCCGACAAACTGCCAACGAAGGTGCCATACACCGAATTTCGCTTCATATACAAGCTGTAAACACCCACATAAATGACGTAGCCAAAAGCGGCAAAAAATACCGCGGTAAGGTTGGTGTAAGCTGCTAACAAGCCGAACCCCGAAATGCCTAGCACAGCACCGTGCAACATCGCAGTAAGTAATGGCAACTCGCCTGTTACCGTAACCCGGTTGGCCGTGCGCTGCATTTTGCCGTCGATATCTCGGTCAATGCAGTTATTAATGACACAACCTGAAGCCACCACCAGCGATAAACCGATGAGCGTTGCGAGCAATAGCCAATAATCTATATCGCCACGGGACGCGAGCAAGAAACCGCCCGTTACCGAAATAGCATTGCCCATAATAATGCCGGGCTTGGTGACTGAGAGGTAACGTTTATAAGTAGAGGTCATGGGTAAAATCCAAATTTAGAACGCGCCCATTTAGACACGTATCAAGGTGTACTGAGAAGCCCCAATGTTGCCCCAACAATAGGTTGCACCAATAGAAGGGCTTATCGTACTGACCGCGATGAAGTAATCACATTGAAAAGCCTGACATGATCGTCAGGCTAGACCACGCATATACAGAGATTTGCTAATACATCATCATGGCGTTTGATTCGTAGATGATCCAAACGGATAACCCAACCACCATGAAAATAATAAGCGCACTGAATAAGAATGAAAACGTATTGGCTCTGCCTTCTTCAGTAACAAAGTTAAGGTGCAAAAAGTATTTAAGGTGCACCCAAATTTGAACCAAGCCCAAAGTTACCACGCTCCAAATCGTGGTAACTTTAGATAGGTCGCCATTCATCACTAGAGTGAACGGAATAGCGGTAAGTACCACAGATAGAATGAAGCCAATAATATAAGACTTCACATCGCCATGTGCGCCATCACTATTGTGGGTCGATGAAGCGTGACCGTCCGTATTTGAAGCTAATTTTGCATCGTGTAACGCCATTACATTGCCCCCATTAAATACACTACGGTAAATACACATATCCATACGATATCGAGGAAGTGCCAAAACAGACTTAAGCAACTAAGTCGAGTAACGGTTTGCTCACCTAGACCTCGGCGGGTTACTTCAATAAACATGATTGTCATCCAAATAAGGCCCGCTGTAACGTGCAGTCCGTGCAGTCCCACTAACGAGAAAAACGCCGTTAGAAACGCACTTTGCTGCGGCCCGTTGCCATGCTCAATAAGGTGATGAAATTCGTACACCTCCATACCAATAAAACACGCACCCAGTGCCCATGTCACCGCCAGCCAAGCAAGGGCGCCTGACTTGTTTTGTCGGTGAGCACATATCATGGCAAAGCCAAAGGTAATGCTGCTTAAAAGCAGAGCGGCTGTTTCAACTGCAACAAAGTTGAGCTCGAAAATATCTTTGCCAGACACACCGCCCGCCGTATTCATAAACAGCACGGCATAGGTGGCAAAGAAAGAAGCAAACAACAAACAGTCGGTCATTAAATACAACCAGAAACCAAACACGGTGTTGTTTTCATGATGTTCTTCGTGTGCGTGTTCATGCGGCATTGATGCGGCGCTTGATGTTGCAATAGTACTCATGAGCGACCTCCCACTGTATTGGCACTTAAGTGCGTAGCTTCAACTCGTTCAACCTCATCTACCTGCACGTAGTAATCAACATCCGAGGTATAGCAACGCTTAATAAATACTCCTATTCCTGCCACTAAACCGACAACAGCAAGCCACCAAATATGCCAGATAAGCGCAAAGCCCATTAGGGTAAAGCTCATGCTCATGAAAACTCCGGCTGAAGTATTTTTTGGCATATGAATAGGTGTGTATTTTTCAGGGCGTTGATACGACTCGCCGCGCTCCTTCATATCCGTCCATGCATCAATGTCTTTGATGTGAGGAATCTTGGCAAAATTGTAAAATTGAGGCGGTGACGCCGTTGACCACTCTAGCGTGTGACCATTCCACGGATCGCCCGTTGTATCGTTAAGCTTCTCTTTGTTTTTGAAGCTTACAAACAGCTGAAGTAGCTGGAAGAAAATACCAATTGCTATAACAAACGCACCAAATGCAGCAATGTATAACCAGATATTCCAGTCAGGATTGTCAGTGTGATTTAAGCGGCGTGTCATACCCAAAAAGCCAAGCACATATAGGGGCATGAACGCCAAAAGGAAACCAATTTGCCAGCACCAAAAGGCTGCTTTTCCGGTTTTTTCGTCAAGCTTAAAGCCCATGGCTTTCGGGAACCAAAAAGCAAAGCCAGCCAGATAGCCAAATACCGCACCACCAATAATGGTGTTGTGAAAGTGCGCAATGAGAAACAAGCTATTATGAAGTACGTAGTCAGCACCTGGAATAGCAAGTAACACCCCTGTCATGCCGCCAATGGTGAAGGTCACCATAAAGCCTAACGTCCACAGTACAGGCACACTCAATATTAAGCGACCGCGATACATGGTGAATAGCCAGTTAAACAGTTTCACGCCCGTGGGTACGGCAATAACCATGGTCATAATGCCGAAGAAGGCATTCACATTGGCGCTCGACCCCATGGTAAAGAAGTGGTGCAGCCAAACAATAAAACCAAGAATGGCAATGGCACCCGACGCATACACCATCGACTTGTAGCCAAACAGGCGCTTAGCGGTAAACGTAGATATAACTTCTGAAAAAATACCAAATGCAGGCAGTACCAGAATATAAACCTCAGGGTGTCCCCACGCCCAGAACAGGTTGATATACATCATAGAGTTACCACCAGCTTCATTCGTGAAGAAGTGGAAATCCATATAACGGTCTAGCGTCAGCATGGCTAACACAGCCGTCAGAATTGGGAACGAAGCAGCAATCAGAATGTTTGCCCACGTACAGGTCCATGTGAAAATAGGCATTTGCATTAACTTCATGCCGGGCGCACGCATTTTAAACACGGTAACTAAGAAGTTTACGGCGGTTAGCAGCGTACCGAGCCCGGATATCTGCAGTGCCCATATATAATAGTCGACGCCAACCCCGGGACTAAACTCCAACCCGGCTAGCGGCGGATAAGCAACCCACCCTGTTTTTGCGAATTCACCTAACCCCAAAGACACATTTACTAGAATTGCGCCACCTGCGGTCAGCCAAAAACTTAAGTTATTTAAAAATGGAAACGCCACATCGCGAGCACCAATTTGTAGTGGCAAAATGATATTCATCAACCCAATCATAAACGGCATCGCCATGAAGATAATCATGATAACGCCATGGGCTGTGAAGATTTGGTCGTAGTGCTCTGGCGGCAGATACCCGGGCGCACCATTGGTTGCCATTGCAAGCTGGGTACGCATCATAATGGCGTCGGCGAAGCCACGCAGCAGCATGATCATAGCCAACACAATGTACATAATTCCAAGACGTTTGTGGTCGACAGACGTTATCCAATCAAACCACAGGGTTCCCCACTGTTTGTGCTTGGTGATAAGCATGGCAATGACCACACCCACCACTGCCACAACAGCAAGTGTCACCATAATAATCGGCTCGTGATAGGGCACGGCCTCAATAGATAATTTACCTAATAAAGACATGGTTATTGTGCATCCTCTTGGTGATGGCTGTGTTGCATTTCAGGCATGGCGTGATGTTCGCCCATGGCGGCATTTTCCGGCTTGTTGTAGAAATCCATAGAGCCGTGATCTTTCATGTATTTCATAACAATGTTATGAAATAAGCCGTCATCGACCTTGCTGAAATAGGTCACCGGAGTGTTTTCGCTTGGCTCAGCAAGCTGCTTGTAAGCACCTGAAGTTAACGATGTTTGCGACTGCTTAACGCTGGCAACCCACGCCTCGAAGTCATCTTCGGTAGGTGTGGCAATAGCGTTAAACTTCATGCCAGTGAATCCCGCACCGCTGTAATTTGAAGAAATGCCTTTGTACGTACCTGGCTCGTCGGCAATAAGATGAAGCTTGGTTTCCATTCCCGCCATGGAATAAATCTGGCTTCCTAGCTGAGGAATAAAAAACGAATTCATGGTGCTTTCAGAAGTAATCTTAAACGCAACGGGTTTATTGGCTGGAAACACCAATTCATTGACCGTTGCGATACCTTGTTCAGGATAAATAAACAGCCACTTCCAGTTGAGCGAGACTACTTCGACAGTAAGATGCTCTCCTTGACCTTCTAGCGGTGCATAAGGGTCGAGTGCGTGAGTAGAGCGCCAGGTGATCACACTCAACGACACGACAATGAGAATTGGAATGGACCACACCACCGCTTCTATTTTGGTCGAATGTGCCCATTTAGGGGTATAAATTTCGAAATCGCGACTAGCGCGATACTTCCACGCAAAGTAAAGCGTAAGAAAAATAACGGGAACAACAACAATCAGCATTAGGATGGTGCAAAGAATAATCAGATTCTTTTCATCCATACCCACTTGCCCTTTAGGGTCAAGCACGCCACCGCTGCAACCGGCCAACGTCAGCCCTGCACCAGCAACAATTAAAGTAAAAAGGTTACGAATAGACAAAACAAGTTCCTATAACCCACAAGTTAAACGGCGATGACTGGGCCGCTTAATAGAGAATGGCAGCGTTACAGCATCGAAAAACACACCGGTAAAGCTTTGTCACACATACTGCGCAACGCTTTCGGCGTTAGATAATCAAATCGGAGACGTTTAACTAAAAAGTGGGGGCGCTCTACTGCCAACCGTCTGAACAAAAGGCTGGGGGAATGTAGGGCAAAGGTAAGGAATAGGTCGGCGCTGTTTTGTTATTTGCGCCTTTGCTATAGCCGTGGCTTTAACCAAGAGACCAACTAACACTAATGCAATAGTGGGAACAATAAATTGCGAAAGCGTGTGATTGGCCAGTGCAATGAAAAAAGGCTCTACAACCAAACTTTCATTAAACGCACTGACAAATTCTGCCGAGTCAGCCAAGGTACCACTGATAACTAGCGCAATGTTCAGCAGTAACACCAGATTAGCCAACCACAGCATAGCGCCTACACCACTGGTGTAGTTTATTGCGGGTCTAATCGAAGAATTCAGTTCGTCTAAAAAAACGAAAGAACGTGGTGCCATATAGAATGTAATGCCTTACAAGAACAGTGCTCTAAGTTTAACGCTGCTTCAAATGAGAATGAGAAAGCAGGCGTGGCAGAGTAATCTCAAATAAGGACAAGTACAAGCCACCTATCGACGGGCTAAAAAGACCTAGTAATTAAAGCACCAGACACAAATGACTATTTTATTAACATTCAGAAGGTAAGACTCTGCTTCCACAGATTTATCGTCGCCCTTAGTACAGATGTCACGCATTTATTCACTTTTTCGCTCGCTGAGTCTTCGACTTGCACCTCGGCAGCACCTACACATGTTAATTTTTTGTTTCAAATATACAAAATTAAACCGCTTACCGGACGCGGTTGATAAAGCGTTAACCTTCTTATAGATGCGATGAGTTGCACGACAGTTTTCTCTCTTTTCTCAATGTAATTGATTTAAAAATCATCAATAATTTAAAATGCCACCGGTAGCATTTTGTTTGATTCGTGTTAATATCGAGCAGTATTATCTTGATTTCGGGACCGCAAAAAGATGGAAAGGTATGTAATTCCCAGTGTTATGCAGGCGCTGCAGCTATGTCAAGCCATCGCCGAGTCTCGCTCGGGGTTAAGTGCCTCTGAAATTGAGTCAGCGCTTAAACTTCCCCGCACATCAGTATTTAGGTTACTTAGAACATTAACCAGCGAACGGGTAGTCGAAAAGCGTGGTACAAAATACTTCTATGGCACACGCATTTACGAAATTAGCGCCGCTAACTCGCGCAGCAGATACGTTCAGAGAATCACTGCACCTGCACTTTCGAAACTTATAGCTGCAACCAACGCTAGCGCAATCATCTGCACATTAGGCGACTACTGCGCGTTTGTAATTGACGTTTTAGATGCCAGAGAAAAGCAAATAACAACAATTAGGCCAGGGACAAAACTGCCCTTATTTGAATCTGCTGCGGGTCATGTCATGTTGGCCTACCATCCCAAGTATCAAAACATGAACGACAGCTCACACCCCGCAAACTTTGATGAACAACAAGCCGCGAAATTACGAGCAACAACGTGTACCAGAGGCTATGCCGTCAGCCACTTCGCACCGCGCAACGTAACGCTTGTTGCCGTGCCAGTCTTCATGCGAGATGGAGAGCTTGTATCAATTTTAGCAATAGAGTTAGAAGGTATGATCCACGACGTTAAGGTACTCCAAGCATGGAGCGCTAAACTCAAAGACATCGCCCGCCAACCAACCACCGGTGCCCACCCTTACGAGCAGGACATGCAGTAATGAAATATATTCCAATTCAACTGATTGTCGCTTTCGTCGCGTTTCTCGCCTTGTCTAACTGTCACGCACAATCATTGGCGTTTGAAGGTGCGCTGGGGTTCGGAAAATACACACAAGGTGGAAACCAAGGAAAAGTGTTAGTTGTTAGCTCTTTGTCTGATAATGCTAAAAGCCCACAAGAGGGAACATTGCGATGGGCTATTGCGCAAGACTATCCCAGACTGATTGTCTTTAATGTGTCTGGCGTGATCGCGCTAGAAAAGGAGTTAGAAATAAAACATGGCAACGTCACCATTGCAGGACAGACATCTCCCCACGGAATTGTAATTTCTGGCGCATCAACAAGCGTTGAAGCTAATCAGGTCATTATTCGACACATGCGCTTTAGGCCGGGGAAAGACAGTGAAGAAGGCGATGCAGTAACCGTTAGAAATACCACTGATGTCATTATCGATCATTGTTCGCTAAGTTGGTCAAAAGACGAGGTAGGCTCTTTCTACAATAACCAACGCTTTACACTGCAATACAGCATACTATCAGAGAGTTTAAACAACGCGGGTCATCACAAAGGTAGCCATGGCTATGGCGGCATTTGGGGTGGCAGTAATGCTAGCTTTTTGCGCAATATATTGGCCAATCATACCAGTAGAAACCCGCGCATTAACGGATGGCGACTGAACCCGCCTTACCCACAGCAGCAAGAATTCGTTGATATCAAAAATAACGTTATTGCCAACTGGCAAAAAAACTCAGCTTATGGCGGCGAAAACGGCACCGCAAATCTGGTTGGGAATATTTATGCCCCAGGCCCCGCTACGAAAAAGCTATGGTTTTTCCAATTATGGGACGATAAGGAATCACTCACTCGACTGTATGTTGCTGAAAACGTGATGAAGGGCTATGGCGACATGTCTGAGGACAACAGTAAAGGCATAGATGTTAAGAGCGCCAAAACCGGTTCAAAGAAAGAAAAAGACGTAATCACTCGTTCTCTTTCAACGTCGCCTTTTCATCAGAATGAAATAGATAAATTAGGCGATGCGCAACTTACTGCGCAGCAAACATGGACAAGCTTGATTGAAAACCAAGACGTAGGTGCTAATCTCACCCGCACAGGTAAAGATCTAGACCCTGTAGACTCGCGCATACTTAAGCAAATACAAAGCAATCAGTACACAAGCAAAAATGGGATAATTGATAGTGAATTAGATGTGGTTGACTGGTCAATTTACAGCAGCTACTTTACTGCCAACCCCGCGCCCTCTCTTACTTTTCATGAAGAAAACTCATGGAGGGTACTCGCAGGAATCTCAACACTGTGATCACTAAATATTCATATATTAATAATTTGTGAAATAAACGTTAAATATTAGTGCATTCCTATCTGACAAGATCAATACTGCCACCGGTGGCATAGCAAAATACAAATACTACAGCTATGTCGATTTTGGAATTTAGGAGTTCAAAACATGAAAGTGTTTCAATGGACAGCCCTCGCTCTAGCCGTGTCCACGGCGTTTTCCAGCATGGCGCAAACTGCACCCGCTCAGGAAAATACCGAGCAAACTGAAACAAATGAGACCCCTAGCGAAATTGAAGTAGTTGAAGTAAAGGGTGTTAAACAGGCAGACCTTAAAGCGCGTGACTTAGAACGCATGAAAAGCGGCTTTAGCTCTGTTATTTCTACCGATGATTTAGGCAATTTTGTTGATCAGAACGTGGCGGAGTCCCTTCGACGACTGCCGGGTGTTACGCTACAGCGCTCTGAAGGCGAAGGTAAGTTTGTCACCGTAAGGGGCTTAGGGCCCGGCTTCGTATCCATAAATATGAACGGCGCACAAATGTCTGGTGCAGGCGAAGAACGGAAAGTGGGATTAGACGCACTTCCTGCTGACCTTCTCGGTACCATTGAAGTGCTGAAAACACTCACCCCAGACCAAAACCTAAATTCCATAGGCGGTACAGTCAACGTTAAAGCAATTTCAGCTTTCGATCGCGGCAAAAATACATTAAAAATGCGTGTTCAAGACGCATATTCAGAAGCGCGCGAAAAGCACTCTCCGAAATTTAGCTTAGACGGCACCCAGTTTTTCCTCGACAACACCTTTGGTATTGGCTTTGCCATCTCTCACGAAGACCGCAAAACCCAGATAGACGAAACGCGCCACCACAGCACCAACGAAATGAAGTTTTACACCGCCGACTTGGGTAAAACAGAAGAAGAAATTGCCCAGGGTGACGAAATTCTTGCGCCTTCTCAGTTAGAAGTTCGTCGCGAAATTGCAGGAAGAACTCGTCAAGCTGCAGCACTAAACCTCGAATACAAGCCCTCTGCAGACGCTTACTATTATGCCAAAGGCACGTTCACTCAGTTTGAAGATGATGATCGCGCACAGCGAGAATTTTACGATTTTCAAGATGCAGGCTCTGTCGGAAACGATGAAATTGTATACGTAAACGGCGCTACGAAAGAGTTTATTCTTAGCGATATAGACGTATTCCACCAGCATTTCCTACAAGAAAGTAAGAACAAAACCATAACGTTCAGCTTAGGGGGCGAAAACCGTATTGCTGAACGCTTCGTGTTTGACTACGAATACGCTCAATCTCGCTCTGAAGAAGACTCCACTGGTGACCGCCGCGTTCAATTCCGTGAACGAGACCTGATTGTTTATGGTCAAGGCGGTCGCGACAACATTAACGCCCGCATTTTAAGCCCACAGGAAGCTGCTGAAATCGCAGGTCTAACCTACGACCCGGAAAACAGTATTTTTGGAACGTCGGGTAGTGGCGATGGTTCTGACCTTTCAAATTATCAATTCGATAACCTGTTTTTAGAAGGCGGAACGCGAATTGATGAAATTAAGACAGTGAACCTTAACTTGCGAACCGACATTTTTAATGACTGGTTAAACACCATTAAATTTGGTGTGCAGGTGAGCGAGCGCGATCACGTGCGTGACAAGGACCGCTGGAGTTTCGACCCTTCTGCCGGCGACTGTAGCGACGACGCATGTATTGCCGCAGTGAATTCTACCCTTGCCGACTATGACACCCAGATTCCTTCAAACAGTGCATTCCAGCTGCCGTTTGAAAGCCGCGCAGTTGTCGACCAAATTGTTGATGCCACTCGTCAAACGGTTGAGCCTGCCACAAATGGCGAAGTGTCGATAGAAAGCACTAAGGGCGACTACAGCATTACCGAAGATACGCAGGCTGTATACGCAATGGCAGAGTTGCCATTAGGCGCAGATGCCACACTAACAACCGGCGTTCGCTGGACACAAACCGAGTTCTCTTCTACCGGCTTTTTGTCTTTAGAAAACGATGACTTTGAGTTTAATGGCGCAGGGGCTGGTGCATTGGATATTGCTATCCCTCTTCCAGAAGCGTCTATTAAATACAGTGAGTTTTTCCCTAGTGCACACATTAAATGGGAGCCGAGTGAAAACTTCCTAGTGCGTGCCGCAGCATGGACGAGTTTTACTCGCCCGTCGTTTAAACAAGCCCGTGCATTTGCTGTGTTTGACAGCGATATTGAGCTTTGTCCTCCTGGTTCTGACGATTGTGATGACAGTCAAGATGGCGCATCGCTTCAACAGTTAAGCCAGTACGTGTTGGGTTCTGATAATGCACTAGATGTGGGTAACCCTAACCTCGTTGCAATGACATCTATTAACTACGATGCGTCAATTGGCTGGTATCCAAGCGAAAACCTCTTTATGGAAGCGGCAGTTTTCTATAAAGACATCGACAACTTTATCGTAGATGTAAACGGAATTGGCATGGCGCTTAATGACCTGCCGCTAACGCTTCCGGTAAACCAGGTGACTGAGTTTGTTATTCCGCAAGATTTATATCTTAACGAGATAAACATTACCGTTAACGGCAACAAAGCCTCGGTTATCGGGTTAGAGCTTAGCTACAACCAGTACTTTGAAAATGGTCTATTCATTCAAAGTAATGCCACCATCCTCGATAGTGAAGCCACGCTGGATAGCAGTATTCGTCAAGGCAAAGTGGCACTGCCCGACCAAGCTGATACCACCTTTAATCTTGTATTTGGTTGGGAGAGCGAAACGTTCTCAGCTCGCTTAATTGGTAACGTGCGTTCTGAAGTTCTTGAACAAATTGGCTCATGCCCAATTACTGCCGATCTTAACGACCCGAAAGGCTGCAAGATTTGGGGCGACCAATATCAAGATTCGGTTAAGAGCTTAGACTTTAAACTTCAGTACGACATTACCGAGTACGCACAATTGTACTTTGACGCCATCAACCTTACCGAGGAGTCTGACCTTCGCTACTTCCAAGGTAACGCGTTAAGCGGCGGCAACATTCTGTACCAAAAAGAAGAATACGGCCGCAGCTACCAGCTGGGTGTAAACATTAAGTTCTACTAATTGTCTGCGCCGGGGAAACCCGGCCTTTTCCACATAATAAAGCTGGAGCGGACATGTAGTGCGGTAGTACGCCCAGTAAAATATGGAGATTGAGTACCATGAAACTCACGAAAATTGCTGCCCTTATGGGCGGCGTTATTCTCGTTACCGCCTGTGGCGAGAAAAGCTCTACCAATGTAACCCTCCCCCCCGACCCAGCACTTACTGGCGTATTTGTTGATAGCCCCGTTGAAGGAATCAATTATTCCTCTGCTTCTGTGGAAAACGGTACCACTAATGCGCAGGGTGAATACTCTTACTTCAGAGGCGAGCAGCTCGCTTTCAGCATAGGTCAGCTGACGTTTCCAGAAACACCGGCATCAAGCGTTATCTCTCCTCTTGACCTGTTCGCAACTGACAACCCTTTTAACCAGTCGGTCGTAAACACGCTTCGACTTTTACAATCCCTCGATACCGATGGCGACCCAAGTAACGGTATATCGCTAAGCGCCAGTGCTGGCGATGTGGCGGTAGCTACGCTAGACGAAGGGCAAACCATTGAAGATTTCTTTAATCAATCTGATGCTGATTTTGCAGCCGATGTAGAGGTGTGGCTTGGTTCTGCTGGCGGAGCCAGTGCTACGCTTGTGGATAAAGCACAGGCTATCAGCCATTTCGTAAATTACCTTGAAGCCGAATTAGGTACGCTGTTCCCTAACACCTTTGATGTAACCCGCTTCACAGGCGACATTTACGCACCAACACTGGAAGGCAGAAGTGTATCTCAAGCCACTTACACCTTTACGCCAGACGACGAAACGAACTTGTCAGGTACATTCGTAAGAGTGCACGGTGAGGAAAGCACAACGGGTAACTATGAATTCTCTTTTGGACGAAAAGTCATAGCCCTTAGCTACGGTGAGCAAACTGAGTATCTTATTTCCCGTGCTTTCAACACGGTTAACGAAGTATACAGCCTGTGCGTGATATCCCCAGATAACGCTCAGTCTATGCCGCTAGTGCTGCATGTTGAAAATTGCCTTGCCAACGAAGATCCACAGAACTACCTGTTTGCATTTACCCAGGAACAAGCAGATGTTGAACTTGCAAAGCTAGAGGAAGCA
>Ga0207913_1000394_pt1 | contig 12305 bp, 10 predicted proteins | sample DeeseametaMP2913_FD_184168 | JGI IMG/M metagenome (GOLD analysis project Ga0207913, IMG submission 184168) | Marine microbial communities from the Deep Atlantic Ocean - MP2913 (SPAdes) | ecosystem: Environmental > Aquatic > Marine > Oceanic | place: West of Santa Cruz de la Palma, Atlantic Ocean...
CTTGATGGCGTACTTCCCCCTGTCGCCATGCAAGCTACCGTCAAGCCGATCGACACCGCCGATGAGAAGCCGGGCTCAGTTTTCGCTCAAAACCGTGGCACGGACGGCGTAGACGCGCGGTCTATTGGGCACTGCCCGCGGCATCTTGTACTGCAATGCGCCACTCAAGAGTAGCAAGTCCTTGGACTTGTGAAGTCTGGCAGCCTCCTGTGGATCGAAACCCGCGTGGATCTCACGCCAGCGGTCCGGCTTGATGTAGAACCAGTCCTGATCGCGCCACCCGGCATCAGCTGTTTCAGCGCTACCGACCTCCTTGAACCGCGTTGCATTGGCTGCGAGATACGTTGCGGTCCGGTTGATCGCCTCCCGGACCTGAGCGGCAGTCTTGCCACCCCGCTCCTCGTACCAAGACCTGAAGAGCCTGCGGGCTACGCGCCAAGCCTCCTGGTTATTCCACCCCGTCAGACCAAATTCTGTAGCTAGCTCGCCGGCCAGCCCGGCGAGCGCGAACTTCTTGAGGACGCGATGAGCCTGCCCGTCTGACGGCAAATCAAGCTCCTTTGCGCAGATGCGACAGAATTGCTCCATGACCCTCCGCCACTTCTCGACCTGATCGCGTCGGGCCATCAGCCCTTCTACGAAGGCAGGTCCTGCCAAGCCATAAGACGCCGCAGCGGCCGCTTGCAGGCTATCCGCGAAGTCCCGGCCGCTGGCTGCGCCATGCAGGCAATCGAAGGCTCCGAAGCGCCTGCTGCCGCCGTCCAGATCGATCAGTCGCACCTCCTGTCCGGCCGTCACCTTGCGGTTCGCGCTGCCCATATGATCCTCGAGCGACAGTTCACCACTGGACAGCACGGGCACTGTCCACCGCAGCCGCCTGTCTGCAGAGGCTGAGCGCCCCATCCTCGCCTTGCCGCGGCCGTTGGCGAGCATGTAGACGATCTCGCCCGCGATCCGCGCATCGACTTCATGGAGTTCGTCCAGCGCCAGCAATGTGTTGTTGCAGGCAGCCGCGATCGCTTCGATGCCATTGTCGGTGCCGTGCCAGCTTTGCTTGAAATCGGGCGCACCCCAGACACTGACAGCGGCACGCAGCAAAGTAGACTTGCCGCAGGATGATGGACCGCGAAAGTGAAAGCCGCCCCCCTCCGCGCCCATGATCGACAGCAAGGGCCCGCTGAAGGCTGTGGACAGCGCCAGAACCATCAGGGGGTTCCCCGCGCAGCATTCGGCAACATCCCGCTTCCATTCCTCCAGGGTGCCACGGGTGTGCATGGCTTCCGCGACGGCCTTGGAGACGCCATCAGAGATGGCCTGACTTTCTCCTATGACGTCACCGCTACCAAGGACGAAGGCATCGAAATCCGCGCCTATCCAGCCGAGGCGATCCGTGCGCTCGTATCGTGACACAGTGCACCAGCTTGCAAGTATCCTCAGAACGGTCTTGTCGGCCTTCTCGATCTCGCCCAGTTGCAGCCCAAGGTCGAACAGCGGCTCAAGCGCAGCCGGGGCGCGCCTTTGCACCTGGCTGGCGTCGAGGATCGCCTCATGCCAGCGGCCATCCGGGTCCTTGACCGTGACCACCATGCCCCATCCTGTGCCCTGACTATCGCGGCACCACCCCTTCACCTGCAAGGGCGAGCAGACCCTTAGCGGCGCGCCCTTGTCGGTCGGGTCCTTCACGGTCATGTAGATACCGTCTTCCTTCTGGAAGAAGTCCTCAGGCAAGCCGCGCTCAGGCTTGAACGGATCGTTCGCGGGGTCGGTTGCGGCGCCACGCGCTTCGGTCGCTTGCATGGCAAATGTCGGTTGGTGCATGAGCGGTACTCCTTGGCAATAGCATATAGACGGCACGCCATAGGGCGCACCGGCAGGATGGGAAAAAGCTAGTCAGATGACATGCTTGGGGTGTCTGATTTCTGTTATAGCAATCGGCTCACCGCTCTGCGTTGAGGCGCGCGAAAAAATCGCACAATCACGAACACGTGATCACGCCAACGACCGAATGCTCTTCGAAGCCCCGGTGTTTCGGACAGCCGGTTCCTGATCCCCCGAACCGTGCGTTTTGGGGTTCGGCTTTAGAAATAGTTCAGCGGGTTCCCACGTTTCGCCCCAATTTTCCGGGGTGGGTCTGACGGTCGTGGCCGGCTCGGGTAGAGGACGATTTTTCCGTACGAGGGATCGTTCATGCCGGGCCGTCATGTCACCGACCACCAGATGAGGCTCTTCATGACGCTCAAACAGACCCATTCCATTCCGATTGCTGCCGCAAAGGCCGGGATCAGCCAGGCGACCGGCTATCGCCTGAACTCCGACCCGGTCTTGCCGGGACAAAAGAAGCCGCCGCGTGGCCGGCGTCGGCCGGACCCGCTGGCGGAGATCTTCGACGCAGAGGTTGTTCCGCTGTTGACGTCTTCTCCCGGTTTGCGGCCGGTTGCCATCTTTGAAGAGCTCCTGCGTCGGCACCCCGACCTGAGTCCGGGCATTCGGCGGACCCTGGAGCGGCGCATACGCGCCTGGCGGGCCGAACACGGCCCCGAGCAGGAAGTGATCTTTCGCCAAATCCACACGCCGGGCAGGATGGGCCTGTCGGATTTCACCGCGACCGGCAAGCTGTGCGTGACGGTTGCCGGGCAGCCGCTGGATCATCGGCTGTATCATTTTCGGCTGGCCTATTCCGGCTTCGAGCACGCCCATGTCGTGCTGGGGGGCGAAAGCTACGTGGCGCTGGCGGAAGGATTGCAGAACGCGCTCTGGTCGCTGGGCGGCGTCCCGCGGGAGCACCGGACCGACAGCCTTTCAGCGGCTTTCAAGAACCTCGATCGATCCGCCCAGGCCGATCTGACCGACCGCGTCGACGCGTTGTGCCGCCATTACGGGATGACGCCGTCGCGCAATACCAAGGGGGTGGCGCATGAGAACGGCGCCATCGAAAGCCCTCACGGCCATCTGAAGCGCGCCATCGAGGACGCGCTCATCATGCGCGGCTCCCGCGACTTCGAGACCCTGGGCGCCTATCGCGCCTTCATCGACGAGATCGTGGGCCGGATCAACGCCCGCAATGCCAAGCGCATCGACATCGAGCGCGCCAGCCTCAAACCTCTGCCTGACCGCCGGACCACGGATCACGAGGAAGTCACGGTGCGCGTCACATCTTCGGGCGGTTTTTTGCTGCGCAAGGTCTTCTACACCGTGCCTTCCCGGCTGATCGGGCATCAGCTGCGGGTCCGGCTCTACGATGACCGGCTCGAACTGTTTCTCGGCGCCACCTTCCTGCAGACGCTGCCCCGCGGACGCGCCACGCCCAGTGGCAGCCACGGACACGTGGTCAACTACCGGCACGTCATCCATTCGCTGCGCAGAAAGCCCATGGCGTTGATGGGGCTGGTCTATCGGGACCAGCTGTTTCCGCGCCGGGCCTTCCGAGACATGTTCGCGGCGCTGCTGGAACAGACCAGCGAGAAGACGGCCTGCCGGATGGCGGTCGATCTTCTGGCACTGGCCCATGACCGCGGCTGTGAAGCCGAACTGGCCGCCCAGCTCGACGAGGATCTGCGCCAGCGACGGCTGCCCGACATCCAGGCCCTGCGCGCGCTCTTTGCGCCGCCGCCCGAGACTCTGCCGGGGATCAGCGTGCAGCTGGCCGACCTGTCGTCCTACGACCGGCTGGTGGGTGATGTCACGATCACCGAGGAGGCGGCAGCATGACATCGCACGAGATCGATGCCGCCCGTCTCACCCTTGCCCTGAACGAGCTGCGTTTGCCCGCCATCAAGGTGCTCTGGCCTCGCTTCGCCGAACAGGCCGACAAGGAAGGCTGGCGCGCCGCCCGCCTGCTCAGCGCCCTGGTGGAACATGAATTGGCCGAACGCGACCGTCGCCGGATCGAGCGCCACCTCGCCCAGGCCCGCCTGTTGCCCGGCAAGACCCTTGAGACATTCGACTTCGCCGCCGTTCCCATGGTGTCCAAGGCGCATGTCAATGCCATCACCGCCGGCGACAGCTGGATCGGCAAGGGCGACAACATCCTGCTGTTCGGCCCGCCGGGGGTGGGCAAGTCGCATCTCAGTTCCGCCATCGGGTTGGCCTAACGGGCCCGAGCGTGCATATTTGGACATCTGAGAGAACGCAACAGGAACGAACTACCCGTGGGCGGCTCTGAGATAGGCGAGGACATTTTCGGCAGAGAACTTGTACCCGCGGCCGTCGGCGATGCGTTCGGCACTGATCGGGTATCTGGGCCGGTTTGGATTAATGGCGGTAATCCGGAAGGCGTGGCCGTCGGTTCTGAACGTTCGACCGTAGTCGGAAGGCTCAAGGCCAAAGCTGCCGGCAAGAGCCTCGAACATGAGCTTGTCATGGGAGAACAGGGAACCGTCCTCCATCGGGATGCCGACGCGGAACGCGATGTCAAATCCGTGGCGCAGGTCGATGTCGCTGAGCTCGCCACCTTCGACCGTCAAGCCATGGGTTTCTGCCACTTGCTGGCAGGCGGCCATGATATCCCGGCGCAAACGCTCGCACAGGCCCGGCGTCAGGTTCCGCGGCGGCGCCACTTTTGAGTTTCCCATTTGCGCAGGTGGCTTGGCAGCCCGTGACGGCTTCTTACTGGTGTTCTTTTTCATGATGTTTCCAGCCCTGCTGAGCCGTCGCCTGAAGTCATTTGAGCCTTTGCCTTGTAAACCGTGCCGCGCGAGATACCCAGGTCGTGGGCAATCTGGGTAGGGGTCTGACCTTTGCCCAATCTGGTCTGGATTTCTGTCATATCGATCTTTGGTGGGCGGCCACGATAAACACCGCGTTGCCTGGCAGCCTTGATGCCTTCAGCCTGGCGCTCGCGGCGCAGGTTTGTTTCGAACTCAGCGAAGACGCCCAGCATGTCGAAGAAGGCCTTGCCCGCGGCGGTAGAGGTATCCACCGGTTGCTCGGTGGCGGCGAGATGCGCGCCCTTTTCCTTCAACCGGGCAACGATGATCTGCAAATCGCGCATGGACCGCGCTAACCGGTCGATGCGGGTGACCACCAGCGTTTCGCCGGGATGGATGAAGTCGAGGATGGTTTTCAATTCGGAGCGGTCTTCCAGACTGGCGCCGCTCTTCTGTTCCCGGCGCACCATGCCGCAACCCGCGGCGGTCAGCGCAGCGATCTGAGCATCGAGGTTCTGATCCACGGTCGAAGTGCGGGCATAGCCGATTTTGGCGCTTGAACTGTTCATTTTGGGTGTGCCTGTGACATGGGGTGTTCAATAACCCGCTTCTGACCCAAAATGAACACCAAAGTGGCTATGCCCAGTGTTCACGGGCCCTGCCATCTTGGGTATACCCGTAGTGACACCTTCAATGCACCGGGCCCCGCGGCTCGGGCGTCAGGTCTTTGGTGACCTCGACCAGCCAGTCGATGGCACCTTGGGTCCCCTTCCAGGCAAACCCGTATTCCTCAAGGTAATAGGCGGCCTCATCCTCGCCGCCCCAAGTATAGTAGCCGTTATCCTCAAATCGAGCGCGCTTTGTTCCGGCGAGCAGCTTGGGAATGTGGCTGTTACAATGCCAGGCCTCCTGCGCTGCTGCACGCGCGGCGCCATCATCACCGTTCCGACGAAACGCATAGAGGGCCTGAGCATAGCTCATGAAGGCACTTGCCTCGTCACTGTGCTCTTGGAGATGAGCCTCGACAGCAGCGTGGTCTTCCGTTGCCATGAGCCATCCGAGCAGGACGTATCGAAGCCCCTGATTGTCGCCGGGATTGAGAGCAAGCATTTCACGCAGATGCACGATGGCGGCTTCCCGGCCGCCTGCCTGCCAGAGATCCTCGGCCAGGCTGTGGCGCGCACGCATATAGGGTCGAGTCTCGAGGAACCCCCAAAAATGGCCAGCATACTCGGTGAAGCCGTCCGCTCCGAGCGCCAGTTCGCCGGCCTTGACCGCGCGCTCTAGAAACGACCGGCGCTCCCGCGCTGACAACGACGGGCGTTCGGACAGTATGAGCCAGGCATCCGCGCAAAAGGGCGAGATCTTCAGGGCCTTGCGGGCCAGGGCGTATCGACTGCGGCCATCGACGGCCTCCCACGCCTCATAGGCCAGGTCCTGGGCCTCGCCCAAAGCGTCATCCCCCGGTCCCACACCGAGCTCTCGCCACATGCCTTCGAGCGCAGCCAGATCGGGCAGCGCCGCCAGGTCCGGCAGGGATGCCGATCGATTGGACTTCTTGCGGGGTCTTTTCGAAACGGGCATTGGTGTGGGACCTTTCTTATGCAGCCTGCCTGTCGAAATCGATCCTTGTGACCAGATCGATCTCGTAGCGGCCATAAGGCGTGATGTGGGCGTAGATCAACGGGGTCAGGCCGCGATAGTCCGCGGGCGACAGGCGGTTCTGCCAATCCGGGTCCGATAGGACCGATTGAACCATGCGCGTATTCACATAGACCATCGACGCCTGGACCAGTTGCAGCGCCAGGGCGGAGATTTCCTGATCGGCGATCCGGTTTGAAGCTATCTCGCCACCCTTGCCGAAGAACACGAACCCGTTCGCGCTGTTCCAATTCTCGACGACGTTCAGGCCTTCGTGGATTTCCCGACGAAGGGCTTCGGATCGCAGATAGCGGCAAAGGAAGATCGTCTTGATGGCACGGCCCAGCTCGGCCAGCGCCTTGTAGGTCGGGTGCATCACGTCAGTCCGGGCAAACCGGCGCAGGATCGCTTCGGGGTCGGCGGTGCCGTGCTGCATGGCGGCAGCGTATTTGACCATCTCGTCGTATTGCTGCTCGATCGCGGCCCAATCGACCACGTTCGACAGGATCGGCGCAAGGTGTGGCAGGTGCGCCCGCATACCTGCAGCGGGGAGGACCAGCTTTTGGCGGGCGATCGCTTTCAGACGTGGCGCCAATTCGAACCCAAGCAGATGGCAAAAGGCGAAGCCAACAGCGGTCTGACCATGGCTATCGACGTATTGGCGCTGGATTTCCATGTCGGTGCAGTGGCGGAGCACCCCTTCGATCATGGCAGCCACTTCAGATGACGAGCAGCGTTTCAGCTGCGAATAGATACAGGTCGCCTGGCGCTCGACATGCCAATAGATCATCACGCCGCGCCCACCATAGCGCGCGTGCCATTCCGTCATCAGGTTACGGTCCCATGCCCCGAACTTGGTGGAATCCGATCCGCAGGCAGTGCCCGCCTCACCCCAGATCGCGGGATTGCGGACCGCCAGTGTCGCATTGGCCACGCGCGCCGCTGCAGCCCGCAGCGCGTTCGGGTCAACATAGCGACGGTGGATATGGAGCAGTTCGTCATAGCTGACGTCACCGACCCCGGCGGCGACGCGTTTGATCCCGGCATTGGTCCCCGCGGCATAGAGCGCCATCAGCAACCGCCGGTCCCGGGCTGCACGCGATAAGGCCTCGCGGCTGGCGGAGGTCTCGAAACAGTCCAGAAACCCCGTATCCAGTGCCGTTTCCTTCAGGACATCGAGCAGCCCGGTCATCGGCCAGACGCGTTCGACCTCGCGCTTGAGAGCCCCCAGCCCCGGTGGTTCCGGCACCGGGGCTGGGGGCGTGAGCCTGATCCGGTTTTCCCCGAATGTTCGCAACCGGACCTGGTCGTTTTCCGGCAGGGTGCGGTTCAGAAGATGGAGCTCGCGCGTCAGCTCATCGCGCACCTGCGCGACAAACGCCCCGGCATCCTGGGTGAGGTCAAGGCTCTGATAATATATGTCCCTCTGCGCCTCGAAATCGGCAGGCAAGTCATCGTCCGGGTTGCGGTAGCGGTCGGCACCATCGACCCAGATTTCCTTTGCGCGCACCCGCTCACGCAACTGCGCCAATACGCAGAGTTCAAAGGTAATCACGTTCACGCGGCCGGACGCATCGATGACGCCCTCACGCCATTTCGCGGGAATTGACCCATGAGGTGCCAGATCGGCAGGTGCGATCCGCCGTCCATCCTTGCGCCACCGCTGAATCAAGTCGAGCGCGTCCAGGATCGGGCGCCAGCTTGCGTTGTTCGACCGAAATCGCAGCACAGCCAGAAGCGGCGGCACCATTCGGCGATAATGGCTGGCATAGGATCCGCGCATCACCGTTTGAATTCGCCGGTCCAGCGTGCCCTTGGCGCGGTCCTCCTCGATCACTGCCTTCAACCTGGCCACGCTCGCGACAGGAAAAATGACCTCAAGCACCCGACCTTCGGGGTCATCCACGGCGGCAATGGCCATATCGACCAACAGGCGCTCCTTGCCATGAACCCGCTCGATATCCCGCGCGATCGCCCCCACCACCCTGCGGCGCGAACGCGTCTGCATCCGGTGGGTAATCTCAAGCAGCAGATCAATCAGCGCGTCGATCATTTCGGCCCGGCGGTGCATCAGATACAGCGCAAACAGCCCCAGCCGGCGCGTGTCGATGTGGCGACGCATTTCGGCTGCTGTCTCACGATCCACACGGCGGGACAGGCGCTGAACCAGGGCGGGATCGACATCCGCCATGACCGGGAACGGCAAATTGAGCGCGTTCACGAAAGCCAATCGCGTTGTCGCCGCCAAACTATTCTCCAGCGTGGCCGCCCCTGCATCCGACTTCAAACTCAAAAATCCCGTGGCGCATTTTGGGTCAGCCAGGCTGGTCTCCAGTTTCCGGCGCGTCTCTGCGGGCAAGCCGTCTGCAATTCTCATGAGCAGATTTTCAACGGCATCATGCCGAGCCCCGCGCACCAACCGCTCCATGATCTTGTCCGACGGAACAAAAAACCCTCGTGCACGGCTCTGGCGATACCCAAGCTCGATTTGATCATCAATCGTCCCGAAGGACCCCCGAAATAGCTCAGCCAGTTCGTCCCGCAACGCCTGACGATCCCGATCAGTGGCACGCCGAATACCCGAATGCCGCAAGATCGCCGCCCGGTGCCTGCGTGCAGTCACATGGCCAAACTGGAAATCCGCCACGTCCGGCGCTGTAGCCCCCAGCTGCTCGGCCAGGTATCGCAAGACGTCGGCCCGGACATCGCCCGGCCGAGACGGAAATCGCGCCCGCGCGCGGAAAAAACAAAGCTGAAACGCAAACCAAACCCGACCAGAACGATTGATCCCCTCGATCAATCCGATGTCATCAAAGGACAGGTTCCAAATCTCGACAAAAGACCGTTCCAATTCGCTACCCTCGCACCCAAACCAGAGATAGCCAACCGCGATCAAACGCAGCCGTCAATAGCCAGGCCGTTCGCTAATTGTTCCTAAAAACGATCAAATATGCACGCTCGGGCCTGTTGGGCCTTCTTCTCAAGGGAAATGCACTGATGCAGCTGGGGCGCGCGCCGGAGGCCTTCGAAGCTTTCGCGGTCTCCTTCTGCCTGCGCAACCGCCCGCAGCCGCTGGCACTCATGGGACATGCGCTGCGGCAGCAGGAAGAGCCGCTGGAGGCACGCGCAGTCTATATCAAGACCTTGCAGCGCTGGCCGAACCATGCACCGGCGTATTTCGGGCTGGGCTTGGCCGAACTCAAACTCGGCCATCGAGAGGCGGCGCAGGACGCGCTGCTCAAGGCCTGCACAATCGACCCCAAGAACATCCACTTCCAGAGCTGGCTGAAACGGCTCTCCTGAGAGCCACTTGCCTCACGAGCGGGTCAAATCTGAGGCCGGCTCCTCGGTCTCGCAACCTCCAAGATAGCGTGCGGCCGCCTCGACCACTGCAGTATGGGCGGGGGCGATCTCCTGTGCCTTGAGGATATGCCGCACCGCGGACTTGCGTCGCCCGCGTGCATTTTCCACCTGTGCCAGAAGCAGATGCGCAGTCGGCAGAGCCGGATTGCGCTTCAGGGCCTCGCGCGCCAGGCTGCGAGCTTCCTCCTGGTGGGCGAGACCCTGGCGCATTAAGCATTCGGCGAGGGTGAGATAGATGTATTCGTTGACATCTGAACACCTCAGCGCCCGCCGCAGTTCGTCAATCGCCTTCTCGATCTGCCCAGTTTGTATCGCGACCTTGGCCAGCACCAGCCGTGCGCGGCCCCCGTGGTTCGCGGCCGGCAGCGCCGCTCGGGCGAACTTGTAGGCCCATCTCGGGTCTTCGCCGCTGTTGGCCAGCCGGGTCGCGGCCTGCAAGCAGGCGGTGGGGCCGCCGTCGGCCAGGATCCGTTCGCGCCGGATGCCGAGGCCCCCGGCCATCCCGAGGATCCTGATCCATTCGATCCGCGCCGGTTTTGCCGCAGGCGGGCCGCTCTTCAGCATCAGTTCGACGGTCGATGTCAAATGCCTGGTGACCCGTTCCGTGAGAATCTCCAGATTGTCCTCGGCTTTCCGATCCGCCATTGCCGCCGTCGCCTCGGCCAGGCCCGGATGCGCGTGAAGGTGCTGACGCAGGCGGGCCTCGATTGCCGAGACATCGGTGGAATCCACAAGGTATTCCAAAAAGAAGAACCCCAGCAGCCGCTCGGTGAGCGCGGCGACCGGCGCCGGCGTTTCTGTGAAGACCTGCTCCAGCGCCGCCAGTGTCTCTACTGGGCGAGTCATGTGGCGGTATTCGCTGCGCGCCATGCTATAGACCGGGGTATCCTGTAGCAGCGCCTCGAGCCCAACACCGGAATTGGCCACCAGAACGGCACGGCAGCGGGCGATGAGAGCATGGATCGAACCTTCGGAGACAAAGACATACCTGGACTTTGAGACGGTCTCGAGCCAAGCGGTGATCGCCCCGGAACGGCAGAGTGGGTGACGCTTGATCACCACCGGGCGGCGGTGTGTTTCGGCCAGTTCGGTCACCCGGCGGAGGGTGTCGCTCTGCTCCCACGGCAGATGTCGGAGGACCCGATCGTGATCGACCTGCAACGGCAGGAAGATGAAATCTTGCAGTCTGGCGATCTCCGGTTCCAGCGGGGTTCCCGGCTGCTCCAGCTTCGACAGGTTCTCGCGAGCGATGCTCTCGCGGTACTGCTTGATGAACTTGCGGGCGCGGCGCAGGTCGAAATCCTTTCCCGCCGCCTGCAGTGCCGGGTCTGTCGCCATCTGCGACCAGCCGCTGTAGCCGCAGGAATCGAAAAACCAGTAGCGCGGCAGGGCGCCCGGCTTGAGGCAATAGACCTGATCCCCGATCTCCTCGCTGTGATAGGCATAACGGATCTCAGCCGCGTTCTGCACCTCCAGGCGCTGACCCTCGGCAAGCCGGGCGCGGCAGAGCTCGGTCTTCAGTTCCAGGCGCATCGCCGCCTGGATCACATTGTCATAGGCCGTGCGGATGATGTCGTGATCGGCGTAGCTCTCGAAGGCAAACTGATTGGGAATGTCGAGACGCAGCTTCATGCCGTGCGCAGCCCCAACTCGAACAGCGCCTCGGCGAAATCCCAATCCTGGGGCGTGTCGATATCCAGCGCCCGCTGGCGCGGCATCACATGCGGGCGCGAGGCCGGATTGAACATCGGCGCGCGCGAGACAAAGGCATCGCGCCGCCCCCAGTAGAACATGCCGGCATCGTGGAACGCCTCCGGCAGATCCTGCGTGCGGGTTTTGGCATAATCGGGAAACAGCATGCCGATGCCCGCCTCGCCTTCGGTCATGGCGCGGTGAACCGGGTGCGGATAGCTGGCGGCGGCAAAGACAAAGCCGCCCTCGGCGACCCCGTCGAGGATCCGGCGCGCCTGTTGCAGATCCGCCGCCTGCACAAAGGCGGCGGTGGCATAGATGCAGCACAGCCGCTCGACCTTCTGCCCGACGATCTCTTCCATCGTCTCGACCGCATCGACGATCGCCTCGCGCGCCGGCGTGAAATCGTCGGCCAGGTGGTCGGGGCGTATGAAGGGCACCTCGGCGCCCTGGGCGCGGGCAACCTCGGCGATCTCCTCATCGTCGGTCGAGACGATCACATGGTCGAAGAGCCCCGAGGCCCGGGCCGCGGCAATCGGCCAGCCGATCATCGGACGGCCGGCGAAGGGGCGAATGTTCTTGCGGGGGATGCGTTTGCTGCCCCCACGGGCAGGAATGAGGGCGATTTGCATGAAATTCCGGTCAATTTAAGAGGATACGGCGTATTTCGCCGGAGTATCTGGCACCTGTCAGGGCAAGTAAAGGGGGGCGCCCCGGCGGCAGGCCTGTAAGCGCCAAATCAACGTTATGTTATACTTATTCCCCGCGCGCGGCATCCGGCCCGGGAAGGACAGCCTCTACGCAAGCTCTCCCGCCACCTTGTCCAGATAACGCGTCACCAGCGCCCACGCCGTCTCGGGGCTGCCTGCTTCGGCATAGCAGCGGAATTCCGGCGCATTGCCGGAGGGACGCAGATGCACCACCTCGTCACCCTCGAAACACACCCGCAGCCCGTCGGTCAGA
>Ga0207913_1000401_pt1 | contig 12196 bp, 10 predicted proteins | sample DeeseametaMP2913_FD_184168 | JGI IMG/M metagenome (GOLD analysis project Ga0207913, IMG submission 184168) | Marine microbial communities from the Deep Atlantic Ocean - MP2913 (SPAdes) | ecosystem: Environmental > Aquatic > Marine > Oceanic | place: West of Santa Cruz de la Palma, Atlantic Ocean...
TGAAAAACATTTTTTGCCAAGTCGATGCTAATTAGGTTAAATTTTGACATGTATGGATTCCTTATTGGTAAAAGTAATTGTCCAATTTCTTTATACCGTACTCACTATATTTGGGGGAGGAGTCCATACATCTCCTACAGAATCACCTCTATTAGCAACTGCGCTTACAATCACACTAATAAAAGAGTTAGGCACTTTTAAGCCTGCTACTTGCTCTATTTTTAACGCCATATTTAACTCCTTTTAAATTAAACCATGTTCAGCAAATGAATACGTGCTCTCGCCAATGATGATGTGATCAAGCACTGATACATCAATTAGGTTAAGTGCCTGTTGAAGCTTGGTAGTAATAAGCTTGTCTGCTTGAGATGGGGTAGTAACGCCGGAAGGGTGGTTATGCGTTAGGATAACGGATGCAGCATTAAGCTCCAGCACCTCTTTAACGACTTCTCTAGGGTAAACACTAGCTGCGTTAATAGTGCCTCTAAATAGCTCTTTAAACTCCAGTATGCGGTTCTGGCTATCTAAAAAAAGTACGGCAAAAACTTCATGCTCATGTATTGCTAGTTTATGTTTCAAGTACTCTTCGCAATCATTAGGGCTATTTAGTACACCATCTCTAAACTGCTTCTGAGCGATGATGTAGGCAGCAGCTTCTAGTATCTGTTTATCATTTACCGGATGCTTAAATTCATATAACGACTGTTGACCTTGCATTATTAATTCCTCTTAAGTGGTTTATGCAAGTTAGTGATGTATATGTGTAAGTTTTTCATTTGAGAGACATAAAAAAATACTGGTCCCGGAAAGGTTATGTACTAATAACCAACCGGAGAAATTCCATGCGTTTAATTAAACTGAAAGAAGTGATGGCAAAAACATCACTGGGTCACTCGAGTATCTATAAATTTATTTCTGAAGGTACTTTCCCTAAGCAAGTCTCGTTAGGTGCTAAGTCAGTAGCTTGGGTTGAATCAGAAGTTGATGATTGGATAATGGAGAGGATAGGTGAACGATAAGAGAGTTAAGTCGTTTATATCTCTAAGTAGCAGATTGATTATAGAAAATTTATGATAGTATAACTTTCATTGAAGGTAAGTGAATTAGAGTCAATGCTGACTCTAATTCACTTACTAAAATGTGCAGATAAAAGATAATATGCCTTAAGGGAATTTATTGATGACAAGTTTACAACAACGTGCCGAACTTCAACGCCAAATATGGGCGATTGCCAACGATGTCCGAGGCTCAGTGGATGGGTGGGATTTTAAGCAATATGTACTAGGTACGCTGTTCTACCGCTTTATCAGTGAAAACTTTGTCAACTACATCACGGGCGGTGACGAGAGCGTTAATTATGCGGCCATGCCTGACGATGATGAAAACATCAAGTTTGCTAAAGAAGATGCCATTAAAACCAAGGGCTATTTTCTTTACCCTAGCCAGTTATTTAGTAATGTGGCGGCTAATGCGCACAAGAATGAAAATTTAAATACGGATTTGGCGGCTATTTTTGCTGCAATCGAAAACTCAGCCAATGGCTATGATTCAGAAAAAGACATCAAAGGCTTGTTTGCGGATTTTGATACGACCAGTAATCGTCTGGGTAATACGGTAGAGGCAAAAAACAAACGCCTGGCAGCTGTTTTAAAGGGCGTTGCAGGTTTAACCTTCGGTAATTTTGAAGAAAACCAAATTGATTTATTCGGTGACGCTTACGAGTTCCTGATTTCAAACTATGCCGCCAATGCGGGTAAATCCGGTGGCGAATTTTTTACCCCTCAGCACGTTTCAAAATTGATCGCGCAGCTCGCCATGCACGGCCAAACCAGTGTGAATAAAATTTATGACCCTGCGGCGGGTTCGGGCTCGTTGCTGTTACAAGCTAAAAAGCACTTTGATGCGCATATCATTGAAGATGGTTTTTTTGGCCAAGAGCTTAACCACACCACCTACAACTTAGCTCGTATGAATATGTTTTTGCACAACATTAACTACGACAAGTTTAATATTCAGTTGGGTGATACCTTAACCGAACCACACTTTTTGGAGGAGAGAAACAATAGAGGTTTCGACGCGATTGTCTCTAACCCGCCTTATTCAGTGAAATGGATTGGTAGCGACGACCCAACCCTAATCAACGACGACCGCTTTGCGCCCGCTGGCGTACTTGCACCTAAATCAAAAGCCGATTTTGCCTTTGTGCTGCATGCGCTAAGTTACCTATCAAGCAAAGGCCGTGCTGCCATTGTTTGCTTCCCCGGTATTTTTTACCGTGGCGGCGCTGAGCAAAAAATTCGTAAGTTTTTGGTTGATAACAACTATGTTGAAACCGTGATTTCACTGGCACCAAACCTGTTTTTTGGCACCACCATTGCCGTGAATATTCTTGTGCTGTCTAAACACAAAACCGACACTACCACCCAGTTTATTGATGCCAGTGGCGAAGCTTATTTCAAAAAAGAAACCAATAACAACATTCTGACTAATCAACACATTGAAGACATCATGAAAGTGTTTGCCAGTAAAGAGAATGTAGAGCACTTTGCTCAATCGGTAGAATTGGATGACATTGCTAAAAATGACTATAACCTATCGGTGAGCAGTTATGTCGAAGCCAAAGATACCCGCGAGGTCATCGACATTACCGAACTCAACGCTGAACTTAAAACCACGGTTGCTAAAATTGATAAGCTTCGCAGTGATATTGATGCCATTGTTGCAGAGTTTGAAGGTGAGGAGCTTGAGGCATGAGTCATTTGAGCTATTTAGAGACGCTGCTGGATGAGGTTGAGGTTGAGTGGAAACCATTGGATGACATTTCTGTAAAGATTTCTTCTGGTGGTACACCAAAAACAGGTGTTGCCGAATTTTATGATGGTGATATTCCTTGGCTGCGTACTCAAGAAGTTAATTTTGATGAAATCTGGGATACTGGCGTAAAAATTACTGGAGCTGGAGTTGATAATTCAAGCGCAAAATGGATTCCTGCAAATTGTGTTATTGTAGCTATGTATGGAGCAACGGTTGGGAAAATTGGCATTAACAAAATTCCTATGACCACAAATCAAGCATGCGCGAACATACAGCTAGATGGAAATATAGCTAATTACCGATATGTATTTCATTTTTTATTAAGCCAATATGAATATATAAAGTCACTCGGTTCTGGCTCGCAGACGAATATTAATGCGGGAATAGTAAAAAAACTTTTAGTCCCCATTCCATGCCCAGACAACCCAGAAAAATCGCTTGCAATACAAGCTGAAATAGTGCGCATTCTGGACGCATTTACCGCCATGACCGCCGAGCTGACCGCCGAGCTGACCGCCGAGCTTAACATGCGTAAAAAACAATACAACTACTACCGCGACCAGTTGTTAAGTTTTGAAGAGGGTGACGTTGAGTGGAGGGCTTTGAGTGAAATGGCCGAGTATTCAAAGGCTCGTATTAGTTACACAGAACTAAATGACAGCAATTACGTTGGTGTTGAAAGCTTACTTCAGAATCGAGCTGGTAAAATAGACTCCACTCGAACCCCAGATAGTGGAAATCTTACACAATACAATCCTGATGATATCTTAATAGGGAATATACGTCCCTATTTGAAGAAGATATGGCATGCAGATCGAGTTGGCGGCACGAATGGTGATGTTCTTGTGGTTCACCCTACTGATACAGCTATAAATCCACGATATTTGTATCAAGTTTTAGCTGATGACAAGTTTTTTGAATACAACATGCAACATGCAAAAGGCGCAAAAATGCCACGAGGAAATAAGCCAAAAATCATGGAGTATTTGGTTCCTATTCCATTTGCTAGCAATAGAGAGAAATCTCTTTCGGAACAAGAACGCATCGTTACTATTCTCGACAAATTCGACACATTAACAACTTCGCTGCAAGAAGGTCTGCCCCGCGAAATCGAGCTTCGCCAAAAGCAATACGAGTATTATCGCGACCTGTTGTTGAGCTTCCCTGCTTGTCCGGCAGGCGGGCCGAAACCTGAAGAGGCAGCTTAATGGCCTATCAACCACCTTTTACCATCACCACCGATATTTTGAACTTGGTGGCGAAAATCAGCCAGCAGGTGGGTGAATTAAATGCCAGCCAGCTCAATGCCTCGCCGCAATTGCGCAAGCAAAACCGCATTAAAACCATTACCGGCACGCTGGCTATTGAAGGCAATACCTTAACCGAAGAACAGATTACTGCCATTGTTGAAGGTAAGCCTGTGCTGGGAAGCGTGCGCGAGCTGGCCGAAGTAAAAGGTGCCATTGCGGCTTATGACGCACTGCCCACCTTTATAGCTAGCGAGATTTCCGATTTACTCACGGCCCACGGTTTAATGCTGTCAGATATTCTTGTAAATGCGGGTGAGTTTCGCAGTAAAGGCGTGGGTATCCATAAAGGGGGTGTGGTGCACCACGTTGCGCCGCCTGCCCATCAAGTATCCGGTTTAATGGCGGATTTAATCCAATGGCTCAAGCAAACAAACGATCACCCATTGATCGCAAGCTGTGTATTTCATTACGAATTCGAGTTTATTCACCCCTTTGCCGATGGTAACGGTCGTATGGGCCGGTTATGGCAAACGCTGATTTTGTCTAAATGGCATCCGTTGTTTTTATCTTTGCCGCTTGAAAGTGTGATTAAGGACCATCAGCAAGCGTATTATCACGCACTGGAACAAGCAGATAACCAAGCGGATAGCACGCCGTTTATTCATTTTATGTTGTCGGTTATTCAGCAAACACTCGCACAAAACGCCTCTGTAAACGCCCCTCTAAGGGAGGGTGAAAACGCCCCTGTAAATACTCCTGTCAATTTAACGGGACTTAAAACACCGGAGGCTATTTTAGCATTGCTCAGTAATACGCCCGAGCTGACTCGGCAACAACTCGCCGATACCTTGAATAAAGACGTGAGAACCATTGGCCGTGCCATTAGCAAGCTGCAAAAAGAAGGTAAATTAACCCGAATAGGCTCAGATAAAACCGGCCACTGGCAAGTAACAGAATAATGCGATGCTGTGGCTATTTCCATTTTGGAAAACACCACTGCTAACCAAAAGAAAAGGATGTAAACGAATGACGACGTATAAAGCGGTGGCAGAATCCAATAATTTTATTGTTTTAGATAAATACACCAAAGAGTGGAAAGTCGCTGAAAATTTTCAAAGCGAAGCCGATTTGGAACGTGAGCTGATTCAAGACCTAAGCAACCAGGGCTATGAGTATGTGCCTGCGTTAACCACGCCAGATGCCATGATGGCGAATGTGCGCAAGCAGCTACAAGCACTAAATAAGGTCCAGTTTACCGATGCCGAGTGGGCTCGCTTTTGCGAGCAATACCTAAACACACCGAGCGACAATATTCTTGATAAAACCCGCAAGGTGCACAGTGACTATATTTTCGATTTTGTCTTTGATGATGGTCATATAGAAAACATCTACCTGTTCGACAAGAAGACCATTGCTCGTAACAAAGTGCAGGTGATTAAGCAGTTTGAGCAAACGGGAAGCCATGCCAACCGTTACGATGTGACGATTTTGGTCAATGGTTTGCCTTTGGTGCAAATTGAACTTAAAAAGCGTGGTGTGGCGATCCGTGAGGCATTTAATCAAATACATCGCTACAGCAAAGAAAGCTTTAATAGCGAGAACTCGTTGTACAAGTTCTTGCAGCTGTTTGTGATCTCTAATGGCACCGACACGCGCTATTTTGCCAACACGACAAAGCGTGACAAAAACAGCTTCGACTTTACGATGAACTGGGCCAAATCTGACAATACGCTGATCAAGGATTTAAAAGACTTTACGGCGACTTTTTTCCAGAAAGAGACCCTGCTTGAAGTGATCTTGCGTTACTCTGTGTTTGACGTAAGCAATACCTTACTTGTAATGCGCCCCTACCAGATTGCCGCTACAGAGCGCATTTTATGGAAGATTAAGAGCGCATTTAACACTAAAAATTGGAGCAACACCGAGAGTGGCGGATACATTTGGCACACTACCGGTTCAGGCAAAACACTAACCAGCTTTAAAGCGGCACGTTTGGCCACCGATTTAGACTGTATAGATAAAGTCTTCTTTGTGGTGGACCGAAAAGACCTCGACTATCAGACGATGAAAGAGTATCAGCGCTTCTCACCTGATAGTGTGAACGGTTCAGACAGTACCGCAGGGCTTAAGAGTAACCTGGATAAAGACGATAACAAGATTGTCGTCACCACAATCCAAAAGCTCAACAACTTAATCAAAAGTGAAAGCGATTTAGCAATCTACAACAAGCAAGTGGTTTTTATTTTTGATGAGTGTCATCGAAGCCAGTTCGGTGAAGCGCAGAAAAACCTGAAGAAGAAATTCAAAAAGTACTACCAGTTTGGCTTTACCGGTACGCCAATTTTCCCTGAAAACGCCTTGGGCGCAGAAACCACTGGTAGCGTGTTTGGCCAGCAGTTGCACACGTATGTGATCACCGATGCCATTCGTGATGAAAAAGTACTCAAGTTTAAAGTGGACTATAACGATGTTCGTCCGCAATTTAAGAGCATTGAGACTGAGCAGGATGATAAGAAGCTTAGTGCGGCGGAGAATAAGAAAGCCTTCTTACATCCAATGCGCATTGGTGAAATCTCGCAGTATATTCTGAGCCATTTTAACCAGAAAACACATCGAGCCTATTCTGGCGCCAAAGGGTTTAACGCCATGTTTGCGGTCAGTAGTGTTGATGCGGCGAAAGCCTACTATGAAACCTTCAAAACATTGCATGCCGAGGCTGAGAATGGACCTACAAGTAAACCTCTGCGCATTGCAACTATCTTCTCATTTGCTGCCAATGAAGAGCAGGACGCCATTGGTGATATTTTAGATGAGAGTTTTGAAGTCAGTGCCATGAACAGCAGCGCAAAAGAGTTTTTGAGCGCCGCGATTAAAGATTACAACGCCATGTTTAAATCTAACTATGGCGTGGACAGTAATGGCTTTCAGAACTACTACCGTGACCTTGCTCAGCGCGTGAAGAATCAAGAAATAGATCTGCTCATAGTGGTGGGGATGTTTTTAACGGGCTTTGATGCGCCTACGCTTAACACCTTGTTTGTTGATAAGAATTTGCGCTATCACGGCTTGATGCAGGCATTTTCTCGCACTAACCGCATTTATGATGCGACGAAGACCTTTGGCAATATTGTTACCTTCCGTGATTTGGAACAGGCAACCATTGATGCAATCACCTTGTTTGGTGACAAAAACACCAAAAACGTGGTGTTGGAGAAGAGCTACAAAGAATACATGGAAGGCTTTAACGATATTGCTACTGGCCAAGCGCGTCGAGGTTTTGTTGATATCGTAAAAGAGCTGCAAGAACGCTTTCCAAACCCAGAAAATATTGAAAAAGAACAAGATAAAAAAGAATTTGCCAAACTGTTTGGTGAATACCTAAAAGCAGAAAATATTTTACAAAACTACGATGAGTTTGCTGGATTAAAAGCGTTGCAAAGCTTAGATACCAGTGATGAACAAGCTGTTGAAGAGTTCAAGTCAAAGTACTATCTGGACGATGCTGACATCGAGGCAATGCAAACCATCGATATGCCAAGTGAGCGTGCTATTCAAGATTATCGCTCTACTTACAACGATACCCGTGACTGGTTGCGACGCGATAAAGAAGGTCAGGACAAAGATAAGTCAACGGTAGACTGGGACGATGTGGTCTTTGAAGTTGATTTGCTTAAATCTCAAGAAATTAACCTCGATTATATTCTTGAACTGATTTTTGATCACAACAAAAAGAACAAGAGCAAAGAGGGCTTGATAGAAGAAGTTCGCCGTATGATCCGCGGTAGCCTTGGCAATAGAGCGAAAGAAAGCTTGGTGGTTGATTTTATTAACCAGACAAACCTAGATGAGATCAATGACAAAGCCAGCATTATCGACGCTTTCTTCAAATTCGCCCAGGCGGAGCAGAAGCGCGAAGCCGATGCCATTATTGCCTCTGAAAAGCTCAATATCGATGCTGCCAAACGCTATATTGCGTCATCACTCAAACGTGAGTACGCCTCTGAAAATGGCACTGCACTGAATGAGGCGCTGCCCAAACTTAGCCCATTAAACCCACAGTACCGAACCCAGAAGCAAACGGTGTTTCAGAAAATTGCCGCTTTTGTTGAAAAATTCAAAGGTGTGGGTGGGCAGATATAAAAATGACGATCTATTTTAGTGCCGCTCGCTTGCTCGATGATATAGATTTTACAGAATCTATTCTTTTGGTGAGTAGCACTTTAGTGATACTAAGTAAGAAATTACCGCTTTTAAGTTCAACTGAACTGGTTTAATTGAGCCGGACAGGACTGGTTGAACTTAAAAGCACAAACAGCTTAAGAATATTTTAAAGGGAAGCGTATAGCTTCCCTTTTATGCCGTGCTTTGGCTAGGCTTTGAATATCAGATTAACTTACTTAGGTTATTCTTCGAAGAACTGATTACTTTGCGGATCTTTGTAAAAATACTTCAATTTTAAGTTTACATGTTTTTTAATTTCATTGAACCATGTTAACTCGTCAGTGAGTGGATAATTACCACCAACAACCCATATTTCACTACAATCTTCCGTGTTTGGATATAAAGCATATCGAAGTAACTGTCCTATCGCGGCTTCAATATCCTCTTTGGCATTTGATTTAAATTTTAGCTCAGCAATTAAAGTTGTGTTTGTTTCTTTACTTTTTAAAACTACATCACGAATGTGAGCTCGCCCTAGATCTTCGCTTTGACTTGAAATCGCATAGTGGCAATATTCAGAGTTATGCAACCACTGGATAAATTGCCTCTCTAACTCCGCTTCTCTAAATTGTATCTCTATAGACTCAACTTGCTTCCTAATAGCTGTTTTTAGAGTTATGTCACTTTCTCTCGATGCTAAATCGCTTAAGTGTTTTTCTTTGTAAATTACCCAGAGTACTATATTGATAAGTAACTCATCATATTCATGGTTTAAATTATTGCGTATGAATTCTTTTAGCTTGATATTAGCGCTGAACCAGTTTGAATATTTATATTTAAACCCCCAATTCTGAGTGAAATATGAGCATATATATTCAAATGCATCTTTTGTAACAGTAGTGGAAAAATGTTGAGGAGCAGCGACCGCAAAAACACGATTGAGTAGTGCTTTATGTAAGTCTTTTACTTTGCCATCGTCTTTCAGCTTTTGTAAGTCTTCTACACATTCTTGGTAAGTGACTAAAGATTGGCTATTAATTATTTTTTTAGTAATATTCTTTAAAGTACTTTTAGATAATTCAAATTCCTCTTTAGATAATGCTCCCTGCTTTAAGCTTGAGATATAATTGTCTCGACTATACCAAAGATCCCGTAATAGCTGATCGCTTATATCGGTTTCGTTTTTAGCGCTTAATACAGTGCTAACAATTTTTTGATAACTTATGTACCAATCATTACGATCAATTTGGTATGAAGCAATCATAGCACTGAAAAAACTATCAAGATGCGGTGTTTCTGTATTAGTGTAATCCGTAGGGATATGCGGTAAGCGGGAGATATTGTATTCAGTTACAAAATTACTTAAAAGTTCTAGCTCGTTAAGCTCAGAAATTCTCTTTTCAGTAAGCTTACCCCTAACGGACGATAAAACTAAAGAACTGATGTTGTGATTAAACTTATACTCAATACCGTTACTGGTGAATCGAAAAGCAATATAAATTCCAATAGCGCGACTAGCATCATATTCTCTTCTGCCTACACAGACTTCCCATTTATTAGATGTAGGATCACGAAAATAAATATCTAAACTCTTCTGATTATAAAGTTCCAACAACTTAAAGAAGGCAGGAGATACATCATCACTCCAACTTACGGAGTATTTTTTGTAGCTAGGGTGATCTTTTATAGATGCTATAAGCGTCATATTAAGTTCCTTCTATTATGATTGAAAGAAGTTGCATAATTTATAGTACATAAATTACGTTGGTTTTTTTACTCTTTTTATTTTTAGAAGCATTAAGCCTCTCTTCTGTAGTAAACTTATTTATTATTACGAAAAGTACAAAAGCATAGTTTTACTTTTAGTACCCATGTTAGTACCCATAGACTGCAGTCTTTTAATAAAGGTTTTAAAAATCAAATGAGTAGAGCTGGAATACAGTGGTTCCCAGGTCCAATAAATACATCTGCTTTTGAGCCTGTAATTTTAGCTACCAACAAATGAGCTAAATACTGTTTCGAATAATATGGTAGTACGTGATATGTGGGTAGATTCAAACTTGTTAATTTTTAAAGATAGAAGTTCATAGTGTTGGGCTTTGCTTTAAACGGAAAAATACTGCGCGAGCTATTCTTAAAGAGATCGGCTTAAAATAAATTTTTTAACGAGACTGTAACTAATTTTGTGTAATTGCCTATCTCAAATTACCCTATAGAAGGGTTAAGGATAGGCATATGAATAAGAAAGAACTTGAAGCTTTCGCAAGGGAAGCCGCCAAAGGGATTAAAACCCCTGAGGACCTAAACGAATTTAGCCAGATGCTCAAGAAAATCACCGTTGAAGCGGCACTAAATGCAGAGATGGATGAGCATCTAGGTTATGAGAAGCACCATAAATCAACTTCTACAAACAGTCGCAACGGTAAAAGTACTAAACGAGTTAAAACTGAAGATGGTGAATTTGAACTCGATACTCCTCGTGACCGTGAAGGCTCCTTTGAGCCAAAGTTGGTCAAAAAGAACCAAACCCGCTTTACGTCCATGGACGATAAAATCCTTTGGCTTTACGCGCAGGGTATGAGTACCCGTGAAATCGTCAGTGCATTTGATGAATGGTATGGTGCTGAGATATCGCCTACGCTGGTGTCTCGTGTCACAAACGCGGTTATTGAGCAGGTAATTGAATGGCAATCTCGACCTTTAGACGCTATTTACCCTATTGTTTACCTAGACTGTATCGTCGTTAAAGTTCGCCAAGATAAACGGGTTATCAACAAGTCCATTTTTCTGGCATTGGGAATAAATACCGAAGGCCATAAAGAGTTGATGGGAATGTGGATTTCTGAGAATGAAGGTGCCAAATTCTGGTTAAATGTGCTGACCGAACTTCAGCAGCGTGGTGTAGAAGACATCCTTATAGCGTGTGTTGATGGCCTAAAAGGCTTTCCTGATGCAATCAATACAGTCTTCCCTACCAACATTCAACTGTGTATTGTGCATATGGTGCGAAATTCATTGAAGTATGTTTCATGGAAAGACTACAAGGCCGTTACAGCAGACCTCAAGCGCGTTTATCGCTCAGCTACAGAAGATGAAGCCTTACTTGAATTAGAGCGCTTCGGTGATGCCTGGGATAGCCAGTATCCGCAGATTACAAAATCATGGCGCAACCATTGGCAAAATCTAAATACGCTTTTTAATTATCCTGAGGATATTCGAATGGCAATCTACACAACCAATGCGATAGAGTCGCTTAACAGTGTGATTAGGAAAGCGATTAAGAAGCGAAAAATCTTCCCAAGTGATGACTCAGCAAGAAAGATGGTTTACCTTGCGATTAAAGATGCCAGTAAAAAATGGACAATGCCCATTCAAAACTGGCGTCAGGCGATGAGTCGATTTATCATCGAGTTCGAGGAACGCCTCGAAAGACATATTAACTAAGTGGCAGTTACACAGAATCTGTTACAGGGTCCTCTAGTAGATAACTTATTAATTTAACCGTATCTAGATCTTTAATTGCCTGAACTTCAGACATACTCCCTCCTAGTCACAAGTTATTGATACCTGATAACAGCCAGTGCGGTAATACTCAATAAAGTTTGAAACAAATAAAGTAAAAAGTTCCTTAGCTTCATGCTGATTCAACCAACCGACAAGCAAATGAAAAACTTGCTTGCTAGAAAAGCAAATATCAATTTCTTTAACCAATTCAGGGTAAACATTTTCCTGGTAAGAAAAATTAGTAATATATGCGAACTTCCAATTGTTAGTATGCTTTCTAATCGCACTTCAACTGGATGATAGGCCCGTATTCAGGATCTTTAAAGTTGAACGTTAACGACTTCGCTTTGTCACTATAACAGTCACTTAACGCAATCTCCTTACTAACTATTTCAATAAAAGTGTTTGGCACTTTTAAACCTTTTATTTGCTCTATTTTGATTGCCATTACTCAGTCTCCTTTTAAA
>Ga0207913_1000410_pt1 | contig 12165 bp, 10 predicted proteins | sample DeeseametaMP2913_FD_184168 | JGI IMG/M metagenome (GOLD analysis project Ga0207913, IMG submission 184168) | Marine microbial communities from the Deep Atlantic Ocean - MP2913 (SPAdes) | ecosystem: Environmental > Aquatic > Marine > Oceanic | place: West of Santa Cruz de la Palma, Atlantic Ocean...
AAGCGGTTGCAAAGCTAGCTGCCAGCAAGTAAAGCAATCAGTATTTTGGACACCGTTTTAGGTGTCCAAAACGCAGCTTTCATTTAGTCCTTTTAACTAAATTGGCTAGATAGAAAGCTACAGTTGAGTGACCGCGGAAAGCGAGTGTGCAACTTAGTGTGCTGTAAATCACATTGCTTTCCACTGTCATGCTTACTAAATCTCCATATTGGAGGCGTTATGAGCAACAAAAATATTCCTAACCGGGAAGCTATGCCTGTTGTCCAAAGAGAATCGACAACGCTAAATGGTACTACCCCTTCATCTCTGAAGTCGTCCCCCTTGTTTGGATGGCTTTTTGCTGGTTCCGACCTATTGTCTGCAAAGCTAGATCAAGCGGCAGGTGTGGTCAGCCAAAAAATTGATAACACTCAAGAAACCATCAATGCTATGCAAGCTAAAGGCTTGGAAGTGGAGAGTGAACTTAGACGTACGCTTAATCCATTCGCCCTAGTTGATACTGCTCAAAAACTGGTTGCATCAACGCCATTATTTTCGGCGTTGTCTGGCGGTCAAAAACGTCAACAGAAAGAACAACAGCTTGAAATGCTGAGCGCAAAAGTGGACTTACTCGTCGAGCAAGTAGCCCTTTTAGCTGCAAAGGAGGCGGCTAAAAAAGCCGAAGTGACAAGTACTGCAAGTAAGGCTACTACCAATAACAGAACAGCAACTAAAAGCTCTTCAGCTAAGTCAACAACGACCTCGTCGACAACTACCGGTACCCGCAAATCGAGTAAAGCAAAAACAACCACTACAACGGCCGCTTCATCGCCTAGTGCGACTAAAAAGGCCGCGACCGGAACAGCGAATAAGCGCACCGTAGCAAAGTCAACGGCAGCTAAGAGTACAGCACGTAAAACAACGGCTAGTACAAAAGCTACATCGGCCAAAAGTACGACTAAAAGTACATCGGATTCGTCTGACATCACAAAGAACGACGAGTAAAGGAGTTCAATAAAGGTAAAGGTAGTTTTTGGTAATAGCGCCAAATAAATGAATTCGCGTATATTTGGCGCTGCTTCGTCTAGGTTCGTTTAAATTATCTTTTTGTTTGAGTGTAGAGATAATTATCGGTGATGTCAGGCCTCTAAACTATCCACCTCTAATCCAAGAATTTTTGCCAGTATATCCGAGTCATCTTGTATAGCGTAATAATCACCAATGAAACATTAATACAATTCTTGTTTGGTTAGTAGTTAGGGTGCTCAGTTTGTGACATGCCAGTGAGCTTTCAGATGTATATATTTGTGTCGTTACTAAAAGAAGCTTTTCAAAAGAATCAAAAGCAACTTTTAAAATGCAACTAGATAAATTCAAAGTCATCAGCGTTTATACTTTAACTTAAAAATAAGAACGTAAACTAACCAAAGAAATACCGACCAAGAAACAAGAAAACCGACAAGCAACATCGACATATGTTCCCAGATAACACGCTTGATCAAAATGGATTCTGCCGAGTTTTTGGGGTTTATGAAAATGTCTACTGGCTCAGAAGCTGCAAATTTTCTTTTTAATTCAAGCCCTAATTTAAGCATAAAGCCGTCGTCATAAATGTCATACCAAGTAACTTTTCTTCCGGTATGTTCTTGGCCACTAGTATTGTATTTGTAAAGGATACGAGGCGTGTATAAAGTATATTGGCTTCGATTATCTCTAGTCGTTGTTGTAATCATTTCGTCAATATATACATCTATTAAAGTTGCTTTGATAGGAACCCAATTCATTGAAGAGATTGGGCCGGCTAACCCTTTAACTACTTGTATTGAAAAGACGATGACAAAAATTAGGGCAACTAAAGCGACAAAATAGACTCCCAATCTTGCTTTTCTAAGTTGTGCTCGGCTTACCTCAATAGTCATAAAAACGTCTCATTCAGTCCGTGTTTTATCATATTTTTATAGAAGAATACTTACTCGCTATTTATTTTTCGCCCACAAATTCTGATGCTTTTTAAAACCGAAGAAGTCATAGGGTTCCCAGAAACTCGGTACTAAATCGTCAAGTGCGTCTGGAGTGAAGTTGCTCGACAATTGACTCATAATTTCACTTAATCTGTCTTTCCCTACGCGCATGAGTTTCTTGCGGTTAGCTGGGAAATAAAGGTTTCTTCCTTTGGGAATGATTTCTTGCGTACCGCTGGTAATGTACTTCTGATTTCTTGTTACCACTTTACATAAAGGCTCAGCTGGATTTGCAGGGTTGAGGCCAATCACTATTGCACATTCGTACTGGTCCTTTTCATGACCTTTCTCATTCATCGGTATGTAGGTAATGCCGAACCCTTGTGGGAAATACCCCACAAGCTCAACAAAGTCCTGCGCTAACTGCTTATTTAAGCCGCCTTTTTTCGCTAATTGTTCAATGAGCATGTAGCCTTTAGGCAAGCTCATACGTGAGTAGTCAGACTTAGTTGAAAGCACAATCGAAACATAAATTTGAGGGATCTTTACAATCTCTCCCAGCCCCGTTTTCGACACAAATGCATCTTTTACCAGCTGCTGCAAAAATTCATTGGCTTCTTTGTGAGTTTGAACAAAGCGATCCCTTTCTTCTTTGTTGTTTCCTACATACTTAGGTAGGCCTAACCCCTCAGACAAGTACTTTAAAGTGAAGTGATAGTTTAGCTTCAGAAGATCCTTTCGCTGCGACTCTTCCAGCAAACGAAATTCGTCTAGATCGCCATTTTCCCCTTTCAAGATGGTGAGTGCGGCAGGGCTTTGCAGGCCAATATCTTGAAGTAACGCTGCGGTAATTAGCGGTCGTCCAAGCTCAGTTTTCCATTTATCGCGCCAATAGCGGTTCCCACGAAACCGGGATGCAGCTTCGCGATACTTCGAGAGATATTTGTGAGCAATCGTGTCGTGCTCTAACAGTCTATCGACTAAGCGCAGTGTAAGCACCGCTTTGTAGAGCGGTTTGAAGCGCATGTGCACACGTGCAAAGTTGCCCTCTGGTCCTCGTGTGAGCAGCATAAGTGTACCAAGCAACTTAGCGCTGAGCTGTTGTGTTTCTTGCCAGTTGTCGCCCTCACAAAGCTCAATAATTTTGGTGCTTACAGCGTCAAGCCGCTCTATCCTTGCCAGACGCTCTTCTTCAAGCTTTTCAGTGCTGTTTGTTATTTGCTTGGTCAGTTGCTCTGCAAGCACCTCTTTGTTTTTATTTCCCTCAATTTTCTTAAGCTGAGCTTTCAAGTCTTCAATGTGCTGCTCAAGAGAGGGGGTAAGCGAAAAATAGTGACTCGCATCCTCGAACACCGAACCGTAGCCCGTTTCTTGAGGATAAATCATATTGATTAGTTGTTTTACTTGCTGCGTGTAAATGCTGTCGGGGTTTTGGCTTTGTGCGCTCACCGTTTTCCTTTCAAAAGATGCTGCGAATTGCCATTACTTTGCTATTGGCAATTCAAGACAGGTCAAGCGACGCACACGCTATCTTACTTCGTGCCCAAGCTCTACTGCCTCACGTTTTTTCAATTGGCCTAAATGATACCGTAAATTTTCGCTAATTTTGGTATTTCTTTTAATAACATGAAGTTGCGGCCATGATGCCCGTTCGCCACTGACGATCAACTGATTGATGCTTTCGCGCGTCGGATTAGACAACACCTGCGATAAATTTCTAATTTGGCGCTTGGGTAAAATATTGATGTTACCTACGTATTGCTGATCAATGATAGAACGAACTTTATGAATAGCCAATTTGGCACTTTTATTACCGGTTAACCTTTCAATGATATCAATGGCGAAAATACTGTTAGTTTTCGCTAGTTGGCCAAGATGGCGCGCAGACATGTCCCACAGCGAGTTGGGGTCAATGCGGTTTGCGGAAATGAATGGCACTGCCAACGGGTTTGTTTGGCTCACGATACTGTGATTTACGCCATATAGCCTCGCTAAGCGCTCGAAGGGAAGGTCGGCCATTAATGAGCCATCGGCAAAACGACGGTTGGGAATATAAGGCACAATATCGCCCGAAGGCGTTTTCGCTCTTAACTGTACAGGGCTAAAAATGATGGGAACTGCACAGGATGCACGTACCGCTTGAGTAATAATTGCATTCGGTGAGGTTTTAGCATTTAACAAGCGCGAATGTTGATGGAGGTCGGCAGGGGATACCGTCACAGTAATGTGTCGACCTGTTTTCTTAAAGGCTTCCTCAAAAGTGGTAAGGTCGAAAAGTTCAATCAGCGCATTTTCGAGCACGGAACTATCAAATAGCCCTTTCTTTCCAAGACCGGCAAAGCTTCGCCAGTGTTTAAAAGTCTCGTAAATAAAGTCGGCGCTGAGTGCTTCTAATAATTGGTCGTGAGTTCGTGTACCCAACATGGCTGCGATGATAGAACCAGCGCTAGAGCCAGACACTACGGTAGGTAACAAATTCTTTTCGTTTAATGACTTAACCACGCCAGCATGGAAAAAGCCTAAGCCTGCGCCACCTGAAAGCATAAGGCAGCTGCGCCCGAAGGCGTGTGCAGTCTCTTCAAAAAATGACAGTTTCTCGTAAAAGTCTACGTCTTGTTCATCGGCGTGATAAATTTGCTCTAGCGCCAATATCACTTCGTCAATAAACTGTTCAATAAGATATTTAGTGCCTATTTTACACTGGGTAAGTAATACGGGGTTGGCAATATTGCCTAAATTGCCGTGTAGCCCCTCGTGCAGAATCGACATAAGCGCATGTAAATCGCCTTTGCCTCTGGCAAGCTGTAGGCGCTGAACTCGTTTGCGAATTAGTTTGTAGTCGTAGTCATCGCTAGCGTCTTCGGCTTTCCATTCCTCAGCACCAGACAATGCATCGTGCGCTAAGCACGCGGCCTCATATTCATCATAATTGCCTGCATGCTCGATTTCATGTTCAAGCTTTTTTAACCGCAAGTCGAATACTGCCATGACGAGTACCTATTTTTGATTGATGAGGGCTGTACCTTCTACTCATTCGAAAAAGTACACTGACCCGAAAAACACCAGCAAAACGATAGTTTTCACTTAGAACGCAGTTCTCAAAAATTACAGGTCTTTAAATGTCCATATAGCGAAGACTCAAAGCAAGGGCATGAGAACAGCGGTTCATACACTATTTTGAGTGTATGGCGTAAATTTAGAATTCACTACCTAATCGTTTGTTGTTGAGAAAACTGATGCACATTAGGTGAATCACACAAGGTCAAACGTTCTAACTTTTAGACTTTCATTTAGCTGTTTTCAATCAACAATTAGCAGTAATTTCACTTTTTACATTGACCATTTCATAAGCACTCAGTAGCCTGAGAGAGAAAATAACAAATTGGACCACATGTTCGTAGTATGGAATGGAACTTTGAAACGCTAAGTCTGCTATCAATTCCTTTAATTAGCGCTATTGTTGGATGGCTAACCAACTATCTGGCGGTAAAAATGATGTTTTACCCCATTGAGTTTGTTGGTATTAAGCCTTTCTTAGGGTGGCAGGGACTCATTCCTGCGAAGCGCCGCCAAATGGCCGAGATTGAGGTTGAGCTAGTGCTAGGCAAACTGCTTAGTGTTGAAGAGTTAGCACAGCGTTTAGACGCAGACGAGCTCACTAAAGCAATTGAGCGGCGTTTAAGTCAAGTTATTCGCAAAGTCGTTAACGATGTAATGGCAGAATCTGCGCCTCAACTTTGGGCTGCGTTACCTGTACAGGGCAAAAATTTAGTCTATCAACGTATCAAAAACGACATTCCTAATGTGGTTCATAAAATGGTGGACGATTTTCAGCACAATGTTTCAGAAATTTTAGATATTAAAGAGCTGGTGGTAGAGCAGCTGGTGAATGCGCCCGAGCTCGTTAATGAAATTTTCTTAACGGCAGGTAGCAAAGAGTTTCCGTTTATTGTGCGTTCTGGCTTCTATTTTGGCTTTTTGTTTGGTTTGCCCACCATGCTACTTTGGTATTTCTACCAAGCATGGTGGATTCTGCCGTTCGGTGGGCTGCTTGTGGGTTATGCCACTAATTGGATTGCTATCAAAATCATATTCGAACCCAAACGCCCAAGAAAACTGGGGCCTATTACTATTCAAGGTATGTTTTTAAAGCGCCAAAAAGAAGTGTCCGAAGTCTATTCAAACATTATTGAAGAAAAGCTTATAACGCCTAAAAACATCACCCATGTAATCTTGCATGGTTCAGGCTCAGCCCAGCTTTTAGAACTCATTGAGCTTCATGTCAACGACGCTATTGAACGCTATGTTGCTATAGCGCAACCGTATTTTGCGTTGGGTGTGGGGTCAGAAAATTACCATAAAATGAAGGCACTAGCGGTGCGTCAGATATTTGATAATTCTGATAAGTATCTGCTTTATGCGTTTGATTACGCTAATAATGCTATGCAGATTGGGCACGATTTAAGTGAGCGCATGCAGGCGTTAAGTGTTGAAGAATTTGAAGGCGTTTTGCGCCCAGCTTATCAACAGGATGAGTGGAAGCTCATCGTAACCGGCGCTATTCTAGGTATGGTAGCTGGTATTGCTCAACTCTATCTGGTGTTTATGTAGCGTGTTTCACGAATAAAAAATTAACGCACTGGGTTGGCAAAGGATTGAACTAAATTATGAAAACCGCGCAGAAAATACTTCTCACCGCGCTAACCTTATTTAACGAGCACGGCGAAAACACTGTTACCAGTGTTGATATCGCCATTGAGCTGGATATTAGTCCGGGGAATCTCTACTACCACTTTAAAGGCAAGGACAGCCTGGTTAACGCGTTGATGAAAATGCATGAGCAGCAGATGCAGAAGATACTAAGCCGAGAAAAGCTCGATACACTTCATCCTGAAGAAATTATGTATTACCTGTATTTGCTTATAGATAGTATTCATGTATTTCGCTTTTTCTACCGTAGCCCGGCTGACTTAGCAGAAAAATATCCCAGTATCGTGCGCCCTAGACAGCACATATTGTCTAGCTTGAATAAGCAATTAGCGTTTCTTTTTGAGTCACTATCGAAACGAGACATTCTTATTGCCTCAAAGGCAGACAGGGCACTTATGGTGGATTTAATGTCCTTAATCATCACACAGTCTTGTCAATTTGATGAATTAAACAGCCATATGGATAGTACGATGCAGCGCTATCATGCCTTGTCGCTAATGATGGTAAGCGTATTGCCAAGGTTGGCACTGTCCGATGAACAAAAACAGCAGTTAGAACAGATGCTCGACTCTCATGACTTTATGAGAGATGCCTCAACCCCGTCACCCCTCGACTTCGCGTAAAGGAATAGTAATGGCAAAAACGCTCAGTTTCTTAGATAAGTCATTTTGGATAACCGAGTCAGACGAGAATCCAAAACACGTAGCTTGCTTGCAGCTACTTGCCATACCTAAAGGGGCAAAAAGTACCGAATATGTCCCTCAATTATTCCAGGAAATAAGAAGCTTTGCCCGTGCTACTTCTCCCTTCAACTGTGCGGTAAAAACGGTATTGGGGTACCCGGTGGGGTTTGCGCCGGTAAAAAAGCTCAACATGGATTATCACGTTCAAATTCATCGTGTGGCTGATGTTACAAACCGCGAAGCACTCGATGCGTTTGTAGCAAGATTACATGCTTCGCGGTTAGATCCCGACAAGCCCCTTTGGCAATACCATTTCATCTTTGATGACAACAGCGAGACGTTTGCTATTTATGCGCGGGTTCATCATATGTATGGCGATGGGGCAACCTTAGTGCGCTGGTTCCAAGCGGGATATGTATCAAACTCTCATGAGACTAAGTTCACACCAGTATGGGCAGTAAAACGACTGCGCCATAAGCGCAGAGAGCCTGTGAGCTTTTACAAGCGCTTAGTGGGAGTGGGTTACGCGCTTAAAACCGCGCTTGATTTGCTAATTATCTTTATTCGTATATTCATGAAAGTGCTGCGAGTGAACCCACACTATATGCCTATTCCTTTCACTGGTACGAAAACAGTGCTGACTGGACAAGTGAAAGCGGGAAGGGCTGTGGCTACCATGGACTTAGACTTTAAGCGTGTAAAAGCCCTGGCAAGGCGAACGCGCTCTACGGCAAACGAGGTGTTGCTATGTGCCTTCGATATTGGCGTACATAAACTGCTGCAAGACCACGGGCAAGTATTTAAAAAAGCCTTGTTCACCAATATGCCAATTAACTTGCGTAAACCCGGCGAGAAAACCACGGGCAATAAGATAGCTATTGTGCCGGTGCAGCTTGCTCACGGCGAAACCGATCCTTATTTACGTTTGCGCCAAATTGTAGTGAATCACCGCATTGTAAAACATGCAGCGCAGCACGCGCGGCCCGCAGCATTTAGCGGCTATACCATTGTGATTCAATCGCTTGCACTGGTCTTTGAGTGGTTAAGGCTATCTAGCGTAGTCAAACCCATTGCCAACATCTTAATCTCCAATGTACCTGGGCCAAAAGATACGCGGTATCTAAAAGATGCAGAGCTTCAGGCTTGTTACCCCATTTCTACCATGACGCCTGGTGGCGGGGTAAATATTACGCTTATGACATATGCAGGCACGGCAAATGTGGGATTAGTGTGCTGCAATAAAAACATTGAATCGCTACAGCCGTTAGCGCGCTACGTCAAAGAGGCGTTCGATATGCTAGAAGCAAGTGTGGACGATCCCAGGTTAAACATCGACGATATTGGTGAACAGGTGGATACCGTCCCTGTTTCTATTGTGTCAGATCACTAGCGTGCATTGTTCCAAACAGTAAGCGTTGTCATTCAATGAGGTAGAAGCGCAGCACGTCGTCTTCTATACGCACGTTTTGGCCAGCTTTTGAGAACAGAACCTCGCGCCAATGGTCGTTACGCATGGTATGGCTTAAGTCTTCCTGCTTAATTTGCTTTTTAATGGCGTTGTTAATGAGAGGGATGTGGTAGTCCAACACGGCTTGTTTCGAGCCAGATAAATAGACCTTTAGATAGTCTGCAGCCATATCGGATGTGCCGGCGCTAAACAGTGATAACGCTGATTTTAAAGAGCCACCAAGCAAAGAATTAACGCTTTTGGGGAAGAGTCGCGACATCAGAAATTGCGTGTCTTTAATCAACGCGTAATCATCGTTAACTAAGGTGACGCTGTCAGTGGCGACGCCTGTCAAATAGAGTGTACTCATATTTTTGTCGTAATAGGGTGAAGCTGACACGGTAAATACAACATGAGCGCGATAAATAGTCGTGGTGGCAACCACAATATTAAGCGCAGCGAGGCACTGCAGACCAATACGGTTGCTTTCACTATCTAGCGTGATGTTTCCTTCAAGCACGGTAACCGTGCCAGTTCCCATGGGGATATCGAAAGTGAATGAGTAAGGAAAGCTGCCTTTTACGAGGTCATGAAGCTCTGATTTCGTGAAGTCGTCGTGCGTCAGCTTGCCCCATTTCACAAGCCATTGTGCAAGGTAGACTTTACATTTGTCTTTAAACGATAGGTTTTTGGTCAACGTTCATTCTTAGCCTAAATCTACTAGGCGGTGGCTTGTTGTTAGTTTTTTCAGAGTAGGGGCTACTTCGATATAGCACTTAAGTTATCAGGATTATTAGATTTTTTAAATCTTACAATTTAAGTCTTTTCTTGGCGAAGTGTTGTTTGGTAATCTGGTCGTACCACAACGTTTTTTTAACATTTAATAGTCTTGCCCTCAAGGAGTTGGCGAAATGAGCGAAGTACTGAGCAAATACGATTACATTATTGTAGGCGGCGGTTCTGCGGGCGCGGTGCTTGCCACCCGTTTATCAGAAAACCCCGCGTTAGATATTTTGCTATTAGAGGCTGGCTCAAAGGACACTAATCCGCTTATTCATATCCCGTTTGGGTTGTCTTTACTCAGTAGATTTGAGGGGATTGGCTGGGGTTATCACACAGCACCCCAAAAAGAGATGTATGACAGAGAACTGTTCTGGCCCCGCGGTAAAACCTTGGGCGGCAGCAGTTCGGTTAATGCGATGTGTTATATTCGCGGGCAAAAAGAAGACTACGACCGCTGGGCTAATGAAGAAGGGGCTGAAGGTTGGTCGTTTGATGATGTACTGCCTTATTTCAAACGCTCTGAGAACTTTGAAGAAGGTGCTGATGAATACCACGGCACAGGCGGCCCACTCAATGTTAGCAAGCTTAGGCATACCAGCGTGCTGTCAGACGCATTTGTGAACTCAGCGTCGATTGCAGGCTATCAACAGCTCGACGACTTTAACCGAGACGACAGGGAAGGGTTAGGGTATTACCATGTTACACAGGCCAACGGGCAACGCTGTTCAACGGCGAAGGGGTATTTAACGCAGGCCAAGCATCGCAACAATTTAACTGTACTTACTAGAGTCGCAGCCGAAAAAGTGCTGTTAAAAGAGGGGCGTGCGATTGGCGTTCAGGTACGTGAAAAAGGCGTAGTAAATCGCTATTTTGCTAAAAGCGAAGTTATCCTGTGTGGCGGCGCGATTAATTCACCACAACTTCTTATGCTTTCGGGTATAGGACCCAGAGCAGAGCTAGAAGAAAAGGGGATTTTTGTTCAGCAAGATTTGCCTGGTGTGGGTCAAAACTTACAAGACCATCTTGATGCAATTGTACAATATACTTGTAAAGCGAGAGAGGGCTATGCCGTGGCGTTAGGGGCCTTGCCTTCCTACGTAAAAGCCACCGCAGACTATGCGTTTAGGCGCAAAGGTATTTTCTCGTCCAACATTGCCGAAGCAGGTGGCTTTGTTAGCTCAAGCTTAGCGACACAAGGTCCAGACATCCAGTTTCACTTTCTACCGGCAATTTTAAACGACCATGGAAGACAGTTAGCTTTTGGTTACGGTTATGGCCTTCACGTATGCTGTCTATACCCCAAAAGTCGCGGCACTATTTCGCTTCAAAGCAACCATCCTGCTGATCAAGCCCTTATTGACCCCAATTATTTGACTGCAGAGGAAGATCAGCAAGTCATGATTGAAGGTGTGCGCATTGCTCGTAAGCTGCTATCTGCACCAGACTTCGACAAGTTCCAAGGCAGTGAACTATATCCTGGGGTAGAAGCACAAACAGATGAAGAAATTTTAGAGTTTTTACGTGAGCGTGCTGAAACCATCTATCACCCAATTGGTACCTGTAAAATGGGCAATAATGACGATGAGATGGCAGTGGTTGATACCCAATTGCGGGTAAGGGGTATAGCAGGTCTTAGAGTGGTAGACGCTTCGGTGATGCCCAGCCTAATTGGCGGCAATACCAATGCGCCCACCGTCATGATTGCTGAACGTGCTGCTGAGTTTATTAAAGCGACGCACGAAGGCCAGCCAGTATCTATGGCTAAAGCGGAATCGGCGTAACTAAAAAAAGTGCTACGAGCGAGTCTTCGTCTCGCTCTGGCAATTCATCCGTTATAAGCATCCATTTGCTTTTGCATAAACAAATCTGCTGCACAATCACACATTTCCTCGATATGACTGCTGTCAGCGTAGATACCATCAATAAGCAATCGTGCAATCCCGTGTAACGTGCCCCAAGTAACCTGTGCGAGTCTCAGCGCATCCTGATTATTTGGGAGAAGCCCTTTATCTTGCCAATAGCGCGTCATCGTCACTTGAAACTGAAAGCAGGGAAATGCAACCTCTTTCAGATCGTTGGTCGCCGCTTGGTTTTGCCAAATTGTGCGACCAAACATCAATTCGTACATCTCTGGGTTGTCGGCAGCGTAGCCAATGTATTCGTGCACAAATTCGCGGAAACGTGCCTGCGGTGTTTTGTCTTCTTGTTCGAAGATTCGTTTAGCTGCGGTATGCCAATCGCTAAAGCCTTTGGCTGCAATGGCGCTTAAAAGCGCACTCTTGTCTTTAAAGTGGTGATAGGGCGCAGTACGTGACACTCCGGCATCTTCTGCCAGCTTTCTGAGAGATAAACTATCAACGCCGTATTCAGACAGACGCGCCGTTGCCGCCTCTATCAGTGCGCTGCGCAAGTCGCCGTGATGGTAGCTTTGTACTGCATTAGCCATAAACCCGATGTTTCCATTTTCAAATTGAGACGAATAGATAACGTTTTATCTTGACACTGTCAACATAGCCTTTTATCTTGACGCTGTCTAGTTTGCAAATTTGTTAACAGGAACAGCCCAAGGAGACAGCGCAAACCATGAAGTACTCTACATTAG
>Ga0207913_1000413_pt1 | contig 12129 bp, 9 predicted proteins | sample DeeseametaMP2913_FD_184168 | JGI IMG/M metagenome (GOLD analysis project Ga0207913, IMG submission 184168) | Marine microbial communities from the Deep Atlantic Ocean - MP2913 (SPAdes) | ecosystem: Environmental > Aquatic > Marine > Oceanic | place: West of Santa Cruz de la Palma, Atlantic Ocean...
AGAATAATTCTCATTATCCACGAAACCCGCATAAATACTAGCGCTCTTGACCTTTCAAAAAACATCCCTATACTCAAATCCAACACACAACGCACAGGAATCATCCTGCGTTTACACACGACATTGACATCAAGGAATATACTCATGAGTGATCTTAACGCCTTTCTCGAACGCCTGAACACAGTCCTCTCCTGGGAACTCGCTGGCACCATCCAGTACCTTCATCATAGCACCATGGTCACAGGCCCATGGCGTGAGCCCATGATGAAATTCTTCCAGGAAGGCAGCGAAGAAGCACGTGAACATGCTCAGGCTGTCGCCAACAAAATCGTTGCTCTTGGTGGTATCCCCACTGTGGAACCTGCAACCATCCGCCCTGCTGCCTCCATGGAAGCCATGCTTGAAGCCGCTCTTCAGCTTGAAAAAGACGCGCTGGCTGGCTGGCTCCACGCTTACGAGCTTGCTGAGCACTCCAACCCTGGCACCGCATTCTGGATGGAAGAGTTCATCGCACACGAACAAGAGCACGTCGATCACCTCATGAAGCTCACCAAGGAAGTCTCACCTTCCATGGGCGCTTCCAAGGACACCGAATCCGAGCAGGTCGGTTAATCCTCGCTCCACATTAGATGCGTAAAAAGAATGCCCTGATTGATATCATCAATCAGGGCATTCTTTTTACGCACACACAAGACAGGAGAGGGGGTGGCTGCGCAGTGCGCAGCCACCCCCTCTACGTTCTCATCACACTCTAGTTGCTACAGTACAGACCAAGAGGGAAGGGGAACCCGCCCACATCAAGGTACGTAAACGCACAAGACTCACCAGGGTGACAATCGCTATCGAGGTTGTCCTCACAGGAGCAGCTACCAAGAGCAGAATCACAGATGCCTGAACGACAATCGGAGTCATCATCACACTGTCCATAACCTGGATAGCAGATGTTGGCTGGCTCATCACAAATATCACCAGGACCACAGGAAGGAGTACATTGAGCACCCTGCACACACTGGTTCTGAGCATTACATGTGTTTCCTGTGCCACAATCAGAGTCACTGATGCACTCCACACATGTATTTTGTGCCGTACAGAACGGCTCACTTACAGGGCAGTCCACATTGAGTACACACTCTTCACAGGTGTTGCTTCCTGTATCACAGACAGGCGTGCTACCAGAGCAATCACCGTTCCCGAGACATTGCACACATGTTCTGTCTGCCTGGCAAATCGGGCGAGAGCCTGGACAATCGGCGTTCCCCACGCATTCAACGCATTCGTTTTGTGGAGAACAGATCGGCTCGCTGGCAAAACAGTTGGCGTTGTTCACACACTCCACACATGTGAACGTACTATCACACACCTGAGGCGAGCACTGTGCGCTGGTCAAACAGTCACGACACACACCTGCGCTGGTATCACACACCTGACCTGAACATTGCGCGTCCGAGGTGCACTCCACGCAGGTGTTATCAGAGACACGACACACCTGACTACCTGAGCAATCCGAGCTATCAAGACAACTTACACATTGCTGCGAGCTGGTGTCACACACCTTTCCTGAAGGACAGTTTGAGTCATTTAAACACCCCACGCACTGGCCCTGATCACAGGTGCCACCACCACTACAATCCGTGTTGCTCAAACATCCCACGCAGGTGTTGTTGGCCACATCGCAGCGCTCTCCTGTGGGGCATGTGGAGTCATCCACGCATTGCACACAGCTAAAGTCTGATGTGTCGCAGGCGCGCTTGCCAGCAGTCATACAGTTGGCGTTGCTGGTGCACTCCACGCAGGTATTGGAGTTAACATCACAGCTTGTTGTACCAGGACAGTCCGAGATCTCCAGACATGCCACACACTCATTCACAGAGGTATCACACACGCCCTGAGCACACTCGGCATCACGTGTACAGCTCACACAACGGTTGGTCTCCTCATCACAGACCTGACCTGTGGGAGAGCACTCCGAATCGTTGACACATTGAATACATGTCAATGTGGTGGCTTCACAGTATTCGTTAGGCTGACATTGCGTGTCATCAGCACATCCCACACAACGGTTGGTATCAGGCTGGCAGACAGGTCGTGCAGGATCGCCACACTCGCTGTTATCAGTGCACTCAATGCACTTTCTATCCACGGTGCAGGTCAAACCAGCAGCACAGTCTTGCTGAGAGATACATCCCACACAGGTCTTTGTGCCTTCAACGTCACAGACCTGGCCCTCGGCACAATCACCATCATCAAGACATTGATAGCAGGTCCCTGTGTCCGTCTCGCAGACAAGACCAAAACAATCATCATCAGAGGCACAGAACGGGAGACACAATCCTGTATCAGGCTGACAAATCTCACCCTCTTCACACTGCGCATCGGCACAAGGGTCGAGGTTGCAGTCTGCCACATCCGGCAAACACAAACCGCTTCGACCTTCATCGGCCCTGCAGGTGTATCCTTCAGCACATGCGCCAGAGACGCACTCCGAGACACAGTACTTGAGCGCAGGATTTGTGGAGGATGTGTAACATGTCGCCCCATCACTGCACGCCGAATCATCCTGACAGGGTTCACACAACCCCTCGGGGAATGCCTCGCACTGACCTGTAGCGCTATTACACGCAAGAGGAGCATCACAACCAGCGGTCACACAGCTCTCAGGGGCCATATCAACCTGGCCACCCGTATCGGGCAACTCTCGGATAGAGCCCATATCTTTTGTTTGTGATGGAGGTGTGGTTGCGGGGACTTCACCCTGAGCACAGGACGAAGCCAACACACCACAGAAGAGCAACCCTGCCCCTGCAAGAGATACGCTCCTTAAACGCGAGCGATTATTTATAACGTGCCATAATTGCATGACATTTCTTCCTTTCTATAGAGACGCACACTCCCCCCTAAACGGGGATCAGTCACGGCCTTGTGTGAACCACATCTGCATGGGCATCATGGTAAAACACCAGCTTACTCAAACTGTTGTAATGGATCAAATCAACCATCAAAAAGTATGGTCGTGCCTGCATGTCCTGGAAGTAGCAGCACTGCACACAGATTCCGACAAAACAGGGTGATATCTCTGCTACTTACATCAAGGTCTATCAAAGATTCAAGCCTCGAAACGCATTTATTTCGCGCATAAAAAAGAAACGGTCACCGCGTATGACTTAGTTCCAGTCTAACACTGGCCACTGTTGACGGATTGCCTCCTTTGCAAGGCGTGGATCGGGGTGCACAACACGAGGGAACCTGGCGAGTTTGAGCAGTGGAAGATCGGAGTAGCTGTCGGTGTAGAAGTAGGCGTGTCGCAAGGAGGTTTTGTAAAGCGTTGCGAACTCGCGGGCATAGTGAATTTTGCCCGCACCAAAACAAAGCGGTGACACAGGTTCACCCGTAAAGAGCCCCTGTTCATCCACCTCAAATTGATTGGAGGCAAACCCATCGCACTGAAGCTGTGCGTTGACAAGCTCTGCGATATAATTGGAGGAGCTTGTGAGCAGGATCACCTTGTCGCCCTGTTCCTGGTGTTTTCTCACAGCCTCAAGCGCGCCTGGTCGGATGGTATGCGCGATGTACTCCTCATAAAAGCGCGCGACGTCCTCTCGTATGGGCTGTTCTGCGCGTCCTCTGAGATCGCGCACCACGCTCCTGAGCACATGTTCAATGCGTGACACCCCCACACCATAGAGGCCCATCCAGAAGAAGCCGCGCAGCGCATCTCGCTTTGAGATCGTGCCGCGCTCAAGCTCATAACGCACCCAGAGCTTGGCCGAGTTCACGGTCAGGATGGTCTTATCAATATCAAAAAAGGCGATGGTCGTGGGATCTTCTTGTGATGTCATGCCTGTGTCACCAGCGTTGGAGGTAAGTAAACATGGAACAGTGTCTCACGTTGAATGAGCGCAGAATGCACAGGAGTCTGTGCTGTAATCAACCCGAGACGCTCAAATAAATGAGCACGCACATGATTGACACTGGCCACGTAAAGTTCAAGAGGCGAGTGCCACACACGATATGACCCCACTCTTTGATCAAGACGATAGTAATATCCGATCAAAGGGTGCGTCAGCGTCACGCGAGTGTCTTCCTCATTGTAAAAGCCATCAAGTGTTGAGAGTGGGGTTGTGGTCCCGACCATATCAAGCTCCATGGGAGCCCACTGTGACAGGGCGCGCAGTGAGTATGTCGCGCAGACCTCGGGGTTTTGATCAGAGTAGGACACATCAAAGGAGAGGGATGCTGCGTGCCATGGGAGTTTCCAGCGATCGCGCGGGATGCGAATCCAAAAACCACCGAGCGTTGTGCCAAAGAACCAGACAACCCGCTTGCCCTGATGGATGACATAAGCCCTGTAATTGGTTTGTCCCATGGAAATCTTGTAGAATGGAAAACCGTGGAAGTGAAAGTCCACATCTTCAAACGGGACGGCAGAGATCAGCGCCACACGTCGGCCCGAGGCGAGCGTAAAAATCTCGGGCTCAAACCCCTTGGGGAGAAGTGCCGAGAGCGCTTCGGGGTCCACCGCCCAGGAGATGATCGCAAAGTGGCGCAAGTGGGTTTTGGCATCCTGCCAGGTAAGTGATGGCGGATGTTGATCTTCGTGGTGGAATTTTGCAGGAATCCGAGGCATAGAGACACCTTGAAGTTGGGCGCAAGCGCAGCCACGTCAAAAAAGACAGTCCTCAAGAAAGCATGAGATAGCACAATGAATCAGACACAATCACACTCCGCTCCCGCTCCAGGTGTTTCACGCGCAGCGCTCAAGCTCGCCGTGGAAGCGATTGAGAAGTTTGAGTTAATCCAACCAGGCGATCGCATCGCAGTCGGCATGTCAGGAGGCAAGGACAGCGCATTATTGTATCTGGTGCTGGCCTCAGTACAACAGCGAAGTGACTATGATTTTAGCCTTCATCCGATCCATCTTGATCAGCACCAGCCAGGTTTTGATCAAGAAACCTTCCAGGAGCAGCTACGCCTGTTGGGTGCCGATCTTGAGGTCATCTCGGAGGATACTCACAGCGTGGTGCAGGCCAACCTCAAGCCTGGACAGATCCCCTGCGCGATTTGTGGGCGCATGCGACGAGGAATTTTAAATCGTTTTTGCATGGAGCGTGGTTATAACAAACTGGCGCTGGGTCATCACCTGGATGATGCCATCGAGACATTCTTCTTAAACCTGCTGTTTGGCAGGCGCATGGACCCGCTCAAACCCGCAACACCTGCGAGTGATGTGGACGTGACAACCATTCGTCCGCTGATCCTGGTCGAGGAGAGAAAGGTGTTGGGATGGGCCGTACAGGAAGAGATCCCTGTGGTGGCCTGCCCTGTGTGTGACACAGTCCCGGAGAGCCGCCGCCGCGATTTAAAACAGTTGCTCGCACAATTTTCTGCAATGCAACAGGATGTTCATGCATCTATGAGAGCCGCCCTCTACACGGGAGCAGATGGAATGACGCTCATTGATCGTGTCGATAGTTATTAAAGGATGTCTCGTAAACAGTGTAGACGCATAAAGTTAAGACGTCAGATTTACAGAACAAAGCATCTTTTTGCACATGAAACGTGATGTGTTGTTGCGTGGGCATATGATATACTTACAAGGAGTGTTTTGATGGGAAGGCCCTCCTTTGTTCGCATCCAACTTCAAAACAAACAGGTAGACCATTGACACAATCACCCTCAAACATCCCCCCACGCACATTTCCTGGTGCTGGCAGAAAGACGCCATCGACCATGACAGGTGAGCTGCTTGATAACCGTTATGAGCTCAAGCACATCATCGGTGAAGGTGGCATGGGGACTGTCTTCAAAGCGACACAACTCTCGGTTGGACGCGACGTCGCCATCAAGGTGATGAAAGACGAGATGTTTGAGGAATATGGACTGGTGCGTCGCTTCAAGCTTGAGATGGAGATCATCTCAAGCTTGCAACACCCCAACATTGTGCGCCTGCTTGACTCGGGACACGATCGCAGGCTTGGTGTGTTGTTCCTCGTCATGGAATACGTGGAGGGCGTCTCGCTTGGCACACTGATCTATGAGCGACCTGAAGAGGTCGCTTTGCACCCAAGCCTTGCCCTTGAAATCGGGATCCAGATCTGCGCTGCGCTCACAGAACCGCACCAGCTTGGCGTCATTCACCGCGACTTGAAACCTGACAATATCATCCTCACCGTACGCTCCGATGAACAGCTCGCAGTAAAACTCCTCGACTTTGGCGTCGCGCGCATTGTCAACCCACACGAGCGATTAAACACCAAGGGGCCAAACACTCGCCTCACCGCCACAGGTGGCATTGTGGGCACACCACCCTATATTGCCCCCGAACTGTGCGAGATCGGCAATAAAATAAGCGCAAAATCAGATATCTATGCAGTGGGCGCACTCCTGTTTGAACTCCTCACAGGATTCCCTCCTTTCACAGGTCGATCCACAGCAGAGGTGCTCTACAAACATGTCCATGAGCCAGTCCCTTCATTGATCAACTCCATCCCGCTCCCCGAGTTTCAGGGTGAAATCCTTGACGCGCTCCTCACAAAAATGCTCGCCAAAGATCCAGAAGATCGCCCCGAAAATGCGCTTGAGGTCAAGAAACTCCTTGAAGAAGTCAAGCGCATCAATAACTTTGCGTCGCCCACGCTCGACTACTCTCCTGGTGCACCAAAAACCACCACCTTTGACCACTACATCGTCAATCTTGATGAGGTTATAAGTGGCACATACAAACCCAAAAAAGTCGCCACAATCCCCGATGCGCCCTCGGCAAAACTACTGAGACTCGCCACACCTCAATCCCACACCCCAAGACCAAAGGCGCATCACACCTCTGAACTTCCACACGTCGATGTGGTGCCTCTCTCCGATGCCGAGGACTTCTCCGAGGTTGAAGACTACGAGCTCGTTGAGATCACTCCTCAAAGACCTATTGCAAAATATATTGCCAGCGCTGCTGTACTTCTCATCGGCGGTGCCGTCCTTATTTATGGCATGTCACAGTCGACCCCAACGCCCGAAGAACCAGGCATCACCACCTCCGCTGCGGGCATCGTGGCTTCGCCTCAAACCGACATGCAACCTCGTCTTGAGGAGATCCCTACACAGGTCGTGCTGACACCTGCAATTCAACATGCCTCTGGCTCTATCCATAAGGCATCCACAAACGCGCTTGAACTCATCCCCAAAACCAAAAAGATTTCGGCAGATACACCACCACCAAAATTGACATCAACACGCAAAAGCACTAAACGAGCACAGGGCTCAACCAAAAAATCAACTGACACCAAACCAGAGCCCACAACCAAATCAAAACCAAAACAACCTAACAAGCTCAAGAATAAAATTGATTGGCTTTATCAAAAATAACCCTCTCTCCCTGTTGATGGCTACACTTGGTGTAGTCAGCGTCTTCACATGCTCGCCCGCCGCATTCGCACAGGAATCTCCTCAAGATCATGCACAGGCTCTGGCGAACCTCCCTGAAGAACAACAAATTAAATTCGGTGAGCTTCTTGGCCTCGCACAAACACGCTTTGAACAGGGAGACTTTGAGGCAGCCCTCACCATCCTCAACGAAGCTCAGGACATCTACCCTCACCCAAGAATTCTCTACAAGATGGCCGAAGCTTACGAGCGCTCAGGACAGCTCAAGGAAGCTCGCGAATACTACCAACTTTACCTCGATAGTGGTGATGCCACGGGCAACAACAAGACCATCACACAAGGGCTAATCAGCAACCTTGACCGTCGACTCTTCACGCCTGCCACGCTCATCCTGAGCTCCAATCCCTCAGATGCGCTCGTGTACCTCGATGCACAACCCAAACCTATCGGGTCTACCCCGCTACGCTACCCACTCGACCCTGGCGAGCACACTCTGACACTCAAACTCAAAGACCACGAAGATCTGAAGATCGACGTCGTCGCCAAGCCAGACTCCGAGCTTGTGGTTGAAAAATCTCTCACGGCGAGCCCCAACTCATGGGTCGCCCCACCAAATCCCCTCGATCCTGTCGCAGAAACTCATTTCAAACGTGCCAGAATCATCGGACTGAGCAGCGCCGCACTGGGAGCAACTGGCGGCGTACTCTTCCTTTTAGCCAATAAACAAGCCAACATACTTGATCAGGCCATTGAAGATCGCCAAACGACAGCAAGGCCCGATGAGAGCGTCACCTCGCGCCATAACGCTCTGGTTATCTCGGCATGGAGCCTCTCCGCACTCAGCGCTCTTGGCTCCACATGGAGCATTCTGGAGTGGCGAAAGTCACGCGCATCGCATGTGCAAAGTATCTCCGTTGAAGCAAGTAAAGATGGTGCGTCGCTCTCCCTGGAGGCTGTGTTTTGAATTCGACAGTAAACCTGCTCGCAACCCTGGCTCGTCCTCTCTCTCTGGCAACTATCCTTGCTCTGGGAGCGTCCTGCACACGTGATGCTCCTGGCATCAACTGCACGACCACGGCAGACTGTTACCTCAATGAGACCTGCTCTCCTCAGGGAGAATGCGTCCTCTCATCCACGGGTACGGCTGATATGCCTGACATGCCTATCATAACGCCTGATCAAAGCGTCGATATGCCTGATCAAAATCCCAACCTCGATATGGACATGCTTCCACCTGTCGATGACATGACAGACATGGCTCCCACTGGGCCAGCCATACCAGAAGGACTCGTGGTGGAAGGAGGGTACCTCCCTGGACCACGCTCCGTTGTCGCCCTTGATCAACAGGGACGACTCGCCTTCCTCTCCTATCATCCCGAAGAAGAGGGTGGTGCGTTAAAGCTCTCTTATGTAGACGCCTCCCGCACACTTCAGACACTGGAGTCCCCCATTGCTACGGGACTTAACTGGAGCACATCCGATACCACCGAAAATGCGGCGTTACTCATGACGAGTGGTCAATTGCTGGTGATCTTTGAATCACACGCGACCTCAGACAATGTGATTAGCTCCGTACAGGTCAATACAAGCACCTGGAACAAGGCACCTGCAAGTGACATCACCACACTGACCACCACAGGGAGTGTGGAGTTTGATTATATCGAAATTGGGGCCACGCCTCACTTCCTCGTCGCTGCACCAGACGCCATACAGACGTTTTCAAAATCAGGCACCACTTGGGCACCTGGATTCACGCTCGCAGGAAGCTTCAACAAGGCACGCTTTATCCTTGATGAAAAGCACCTCTGCGCGATTGAATCCACACAACAGCACTTACAATGCATCGATCTTGGAAACGACAGGATTGAAATCACAGAAGAGCGCGCAATTACAGGCATTGAAACGCCTGTCATTGGTCAGCTCATCTTCTCTGACGATGCCAACATCTTCTATGGTGAAATTCAAGACAAGACCAACGGCCCTCAAGACAAGCAGGGCTTACAATGGATTGGAAACGAGGCGCGTCTCACACCTCTGAATGCAGGGAGGGCCCTCTCCACAGCCGTGCTTCCTGGTCAAAACACCCTCTTTGCGCTCTCATACACGCAGAACAATGACGCGCTCATGTACGCCAAAGAGGTCAGCAACGTGGCGAGTGCTGCACAGGCCACATACAGCCAGAAAGAAAGCAGCCTCACAATCTCGTCGGGTGACATCCACCTCTTCTCATCAAAAAAGAGTTCGGCACCTTATCAAATCTACCACGAGACAATCCCGTTGAACTGACGACAGGACAGGAACGCAAAAGGGGCGGCCATTGCTTGAAGCAATGGCCGCCCCTTTTGCGTTCCTGTCCTGTCGTCAAGGAATCACAACATCCTTATCGACTTTCTCCTGCGCACGCTCGTACTTGGAGCGCACTGTAGTACCAAATACTTTCACAATCGCAATCACCACACAGGCAATCAAAATAAGAAGGATGATGTACTCTGTTGCACCTGCACCCTCTTCATCATGATGAAGTTGAACCAACCTGTCCTTGATATTATCCATCATCACCAATCTCCTTCATTCAAACCATGTATCACAACCCCTGCTCGATCAGAGGCATTGTTCTTCATCTTCACACTAGCCACACGCACTCGCTTGCGCGCTCATCATAACAGTGGGGCAAAAAGAATGCCAGCCACAGAGCGTGTAATTTGTTCTAAACAAGCTGCATTTTAGCCACACATGCGAGACAATTATAACACACATGTGGTCAAAATGTTATTCCTCCACAAGGATCAAATACTCCCAGGGATCAATTGAAAGCGATAGCTTTCCTTGGCTGACCTGCATCATGCGTGGACTCACCGCGCTCTTGAGCATCTTGCCATCAAGGCCAAGCTCATCGGGAATTGTAACCTCTTCCACACGACTTGCACCCTTGTTCATGGCGATAATCACAGACTCACCCGAGCCCTCGGTACGCGCATATACATAGAGAGAGTCGTCCACATACAGCTCACGGCGAGTGCCTCGACGCAATGGCTGATACAACTGACGAATCTGACCCAACGCGCGAATGCGAGCGATGAGCTCCTGCTGACCTGCGTTCCACTGCCAGTCCATCATGCGGCGATTATCAGGATCGCCCGAACCAGCAAGACCGATCTCATCACCATAATACATGAGCGGAATACCTGGTTGTGTCAGCAAGAACGCGAACCCAAGCGTCAAACGGTTGATAATGTTCCATTGCTCATCAGAGATTGAATCCTGAGGTCCATCCGCCATCACATCAAGAGAAGAACTCCATGGGTCCCAGTCATTACCAAGTGATTCTGTTACAAATCGGGGGATGTCGTGGTTGCCAAGGAACGGAGACATCCAGGGATACGCATCGCCATAAGCCTGCTCACTACGAAGGACTGCGGCTTCAAGATCCCTGAATGAACCATCTTTTCCAAACGTGTTACGAATCGGATACAACAAGGGGAAATCAAACTGACCATGCAACTCGTAGTCCGCGACATAGTTCATAATTAGCCCGTAGCCATCGCCTCCTGTGTAGGTTTCGCCCACGGAGTAAAATGGTGTCGCGCCCTGCTTCTCAAGCTCGTTCAACTCATAACGCAACCTGCGCATGATGATGTGGTCCATGTGCTTTGCGGCATCGACCCTCACACCATCCACATCAAACATCTCTACAAACTTGAGCGTGTCCGACACCTGTCGCTTTAAGATGTCATGATTACGATAATTCAAGTCAGGGAGATATGATGCGAACTGACATGTCAACGGCTTGCCATCAGGACCTTCCCAGGCACAGCCAGGACTGCCACATGTACATGTGACCGCACACCACGCAGGGTTCTCACGGCAATACACATGATCCTCGTGCACATGATTGTGCACCACATCAAACAATACGCGAATGCCACGCTCATGTGCCTTATCAATCAGCTCCTTGAGCCTTGCATCAGCGCTGTTCTCGCTGTCACCATAGCGTGTCTCTGCCTTGAGCGGCTCGATCGGCCAGTAACCATGATATCCTGTGAAGCGGTTAATGCCATCGCCACCAGCCCAACTCTCCTCGGTGTTCTCATACACAGGAGAGAGCCACAGCAGATTTACGCCAAGCTCATCAAAATAGCCCTCTTCGATCTTCTGAATGATCCCACGAAAATCTCCGCCCATATAACCTGCAATGGCGTTCACACCCTGGATCGGCTCCTGTGGCATGCCTCCATCGGTATCAAGGAAGCGGTCCGTGAAAATCAAGTACATGGTCGAGTCTTGCCATTCAAAAGGCTCCTCTTCATACCACATGGGGACCCAGAGCGGATATTGCTCGGCGGTGTGACCATCCTCATCTTTGCCCCAGGCTCTGATGCTATACTTACCAAAAGAAGAGGCATCATAAGAGACTGTAACAACACCACTTTCAGCATCAAACGAAGGTGTAACCTCTTCATCACCTACCGTAATACGAAGGCTTTCTTGCTCAAGTTTTGACCCATCTCTGGAGGAGACAAACTGAAGCTTGACCTCGATTTTACCATCCTCGCTGACATCCTGACTGACCACATTCCATGCAGGCACAGTACAATCGGGCACGATGAGGTTACGGTTCTCAAAATTCCCCGACCACTTGGTGGGCTCTGATGCAGGAGGCTCACCTTCATACTCGCCATCCACCACAAACTTGTAAGCATACTCACCAGGTTCAAGCTCAAGCTCCGTGAACCATAAACCGTTCACACGCTCAAG
>Ga0207913_1000416_pt1 | contig 12094 bp, 11 predicted proteins | sample DeeseametaMP2913_FD_184168 | JGI IMG/M metagenome (GOLD analysis project Ga0207913, IMG submission 184168) | Marine microbial communities from the Deep Atlantic Ocean - MP2913 (SPAdes) | ecosystem: Environmental > Aquatic > Marine > Oceanic | place: West of Santa Cruz de la Palma, Atlantic Ocean...
TCAAAGTGAAGGCGCTAAATAAGATCAACACCCTTGGTCTGCCTAAATATCAGTAAGTTAAGTGAATTTGTTAGAGAGTTGCATTTGATCAACAAGGCCGTTACAAGTTACAAGTTACAAGTTACAAGTTACAAGTTACAAGTTACAAGTTACAAGTTATACCTCGGTTTTTGAGTGGCCTCTTAGTTAAATGGATATAACGGCCCCCTCCTAAGGGGCAGTTACAGGTTCGATTCCTGTAGGGGCTACCAATTAAATCAATGGCTTAGTATGTTTTTTATTTGAGATTTATTTTGGTGTAGCGTATATGTAGCAGCTTTCAATATTCTTCGTTATAAATCCAAGCATGCCTAATTGCAGTTTCAAACTCTTGGCCTTTGATACTTTCTAGATTGTCTCTCAGCATATTTGATAGATCGTCACAATCACTACAGAGTTCGTAAAATGTTTTTATTTCTTCAAGGTAAGTTTTTAGTGTAGTAGCTCTACTATTTACTAGACGAGGGTCATTATTTAAATTAAATACTTTAATTGTTTCTTCAGCTTTAGATGTATCGAGTTCGCTTATATTATTTTTTGAAGTAACTTTGCCACTAGTTAAAAAAAGTAAATAGTCGTCAGGGTTATCAACATCAGGCTTAATTACCTTTTCTATATCATACTTTAATTTTCCACTATCCTTAAATATCCCACATCTAGGCCAACCTCCTTGTTTTGAGCTATCACCACAAGAGCCAAATAAATTATCCCAAGAAAATGTCTCATTGGGGTATGACTTTCTACACTTGAAATGTTCGATATGTTTTCGATTTAATTTACATTCGCAATAAGCACAAAGCCCCCCTTGCATTTTATAGAGTTCTTCCCATATTAGATCTTTTGGGGCATCTTCCCATGCATCTTTTCCACTCTTGAAACCATTCAGGCAAGTTATTGAATTAACTCTTGATAATTTTTTCATTAACTATTCTTACTTCTTATTTTTGATTGAACTTGATCTTTCATTAATTGTATGCGGATAAGACTCTGGCATTTCTTCACCTCTGAACTATTTTCCCCAAAGTGAGAAGTTATTTTACTGTAGTACTCTTGGGCTACTTTGTTATCTTTAAAAATACCATTTTGTAATGCTTTTTCGAAATCACTTATGAAATGAGTTTCTTCAATGTTTTGCGGAGATGCGAATGTTCCCATTAACTGTTCTAGAACATCTGAGTTAATAACTCCTTTAGTTTGAAACTCAGGTTTAGAAAGCTCAATGGATTCAGCAAGATCATTATTCTCAAATAATCTAATGTTTCGCTTGTCTATTGTAGATAAAACAAGAGGGCTATGAGTCGTTATAATAAGCTGGAGGTTTGGGAATGCTTTTTGTAAATCAGGTACGATATTTTGTTGCCACTTTGGATGTAAGTGCAGTTCAACTTCATCAATTAAAAGTATACCTATACCTTCAAGGGGATTATCTAGCTTAGGATTGAGCATAATTAAGCGCCTAACAATATCTGAAACTAGACTTAAAAACACTCTTTGACCATCGGATAGCTGTTCAACTCGAATTATCGTTGAATCATTATCTATCATTACAATATCAGAGCCTGAGTCTGTTTCTACCCATATATTGTTGATACTTGGAATTATTTTACATATTGCGCTGACAACTACTCGAAGGCGCTGAGAGTCGGTTAAAGTCTGATTCTCTTTTGCTGTTTGATACTTTAGTTTTGAAACTACTAACTTTTTTTTGGTTTCTTCTAAAATTGGTTTTAAAGAATTAATACCGTTTGTTACAGATAGTTCTAATGCTTCTACTTGTTGCTGAAGTTCGAAAATTTCATGGGATGAGTCTTTTTTTGCTTTTTTATTGAGAGAAATAAACCATTCAATAAAATGCTCAAACTTACCGGCTCCAGAGAGTGAAGATGTGTATGCGTCAAATCGGTCATCTCGAAGTTCACTGCTCTCTTTATTTGATTTTGAAATGGGATGAGAGCGTTCAACTGAGTAGAAGCCTAATAAAGGTAGGTTCACTATTTCATTATCATTTATAATTCTGAAAATATTAGCAAATTCTTTTAATTGCTTTACATCGCTGTCTCTTTTGTTACTTGTTCCGGCTGCTGATCTTGATAATCTAGCTGTAATTCTTTTAGCTCCATTACCAAAACTAAAATTAGTTAGTATATCTGCATAGCGACCTGCTGAGTTACGGTTAATATCATAAATATCGCTTACTCTTTGGCCTGCTCCATCTTCTTTAGATATATTAGATGTTAACCAGCTTAGCGTTTTAGCAATTGAATTTAAAATTGATGTTTTCCCTTGACCATTGTTGCCAATTATTACAGTTAGGTCACTTTCAAATGAGCCTTTGAAGTGCTTAAAAGATCTAAAGTCAATTAACTCTAGTTCATCTAATACCAACTTATTAACGGGTTTTCTTTTGTTAATGTAGTTAACGCACTCTTTAAAATATAGTTCAGATTTTTCTTTGTCTTTTTCTATGTTATTTAAACCATCTTTAAAGTTTTGATATAGTTGGAACGTCGGAAATAACTCACCTTTGTTTGCTTTACTTTCTAAATCTTTTAGTGTTTTTTTGTTTCTATTGTTCATATCCTGCTCCACAAAGGCTATCAATAATATTGTTAGTGTACTTTTCTTTTAACCTTAGTATGAATATAGGTTCAATATGACTTGCAAATGCTAGTAACCCTCTTAAATGGTTCTTATCACTCTCATCTAATTTATTAAATCTATAGTTGTTAACAAGGTGCTTGATATATCTTTTTCTTTCTCTTCCTAGAGATAAATTGCCATTGTTATCGATTGTTACACCTGTAATATGTCTGTTATGTGCTTTTGAGGAAAAAACAGTTTTACTATGATTCAATCTAATATGGTCATTAAAGCACTCTTTAAGCAACCTTCTGATGATTGGGATAAGAGTGAAAAGAGTGTCTTTTGTATTTGTTGAAAACGTAAGGTCATCAGCATATCTTGTATATTTTATATTTTGACTTTCGCATATTTCAAAAAGAATTTTATCGAAATTATATAAGCAAAAGTTTGAAATCTCTGGTGAGCTAGGAGCTCCTACACTAAGAACTAACTTCCCCCCTTTAATTTTACTCGGACACCAAAAGAGGATTTTTTCAACTAATTTTTTTTCATTTAGATTAAAAGAAGGTGTTGTTTCGGAGCATGATTGCAAACACTTCCAAAAAAGTTCCGGAGTAATAGAGTTAAAGAAGTTTTCTAAATCAGTTTTTAATAAATATTTATTCTTTGAGTGTACAAAAGCATTATTCTTTATACTTTTTCCTTTTCGATATGCCATAGCTGAGTTATGAACAGGGAAGTCAAAAAGTTTGATAAAGGAACGTTGATATTTTTTCAGTTCGCTGGTTGGTTGGGCTATTGTTCTGTATCCATGAGTACGTTTAGGTATTTTGTATACTTTGTACTTATTTGGAGCATTAGTTAGGAAGCTAGATATTACTAGTTCATTCTTATTAAGTTCTAAAGCTAACTTTTTAGTTAAATTCATAAGTGTTCCATATGAATGCCCAAGAGCAGTAGCTCTTGGGCTAACTCTTTACTAGAGACAGCGAAAAATGCACAGCACTTCGTTGCCTAAAGGAGGAACGAGTTTAGGCAACGAAGTGCTGTGCATATTTCGCAACCTAAATCTGTTCAATAAATTAGAGTCTGGCTAACCACCCGACTAGACATGTATGTCCTAAGCTAAAGAGCTATTTTATATTACAACAAAGTAATTACTATAACAATGAAACAGTATAGGAGTAATAGGCCGTAGTAGTTTGTTAGATTTTAGATATTATTACTGTTAAGGGATAAAGGGTTTTATTAGTACAGTTATTTACAGAACTCCAAGTAAGAGCTTTCTTGCCATTCTGGCAAGTGGGTAGCTAAAGGTTGTTTTTGAAGTTTGGTAGAGAATTTGAAGTACCTAAAGCTCGTTTTATAGCTTTAGGTCTTCTGAAAAGCATCAAAACAATGCTTTGAGTATGACTTGATAGCTAAAGCTCATAATTGTGCTTTAGCTAGTTAAAATAATATTGTTATGCTTTTTCTAAACGCCATTGATAGAAGCGAGTAACAAAGGTTTTACCCGCGAACCAAATACCTTTTACTTTTTGGATTAACTCACCATCGTAATAGCTTTGTGAGCATTCGCCTGTTTCTTCATTTACGTTAACATCGTAATGAAGCTTTATAGGTCTATCCTTACTTTTAATGTTTAAACCGCCCATAGCTAGAGTGTAAGCTTGCCAGTCGCTATTATCAGCAGCAAAACGCGCTTTTTCTAATAGCGAATTACTTTCGCCTTTGAACATCGAACGTAAGCGTCTAAGTTCGCGCCATACAGATACACTTGCACCGCCAATTTGCTGAAATTGACGAATACACCAACATGACGCCCATGCATCAATACGTTGAGCTACCAGTAGCGAATCGTTACCGAATTTATCCTCGCCAACACCTTCACCATCAATGTTTTTCGCTATGTATTTTAAAATATAACCTGTGGCAGAGCCTTTATTTGGGTCGATACGTTTAAAGTCACAGCGGTTTTCGGCTGCGCCTTTTTCGTCACCATCAACTTCTAACGCATAATGACGAATAATAGCTTTTAATGCGTCTAGCTTTTCGCCCTCAATAAAAAACAGCATATGCCAATGCGGTGTTCCGTCATGTTGTGGTTCAGCTACTCTAAATCCATAAGGAGCAATATTTTGACGTTTGAATTCAGCGCGGGCTTTTTGCCATTGTTGATTTAAATAGCTGTTAGCTTGGTCTGGCATTAACCCTTGCCATTTAGGGTTAGGCGCACCAGATTTAGAAAAAGCACGATGGTATTTAGAGGGGCAAGTTATGGTAATAAATAGCGCTTCGTGACCTAAGTCTTTTGCTAGATTTTCAAACCCTCTGGCACGACAAAGTAATTCGTCTTTGCGAATTTTTGGATTTGATATATTTAGGTCTGATATTTCTTTTAGTGAATAACGTTGACCTTGCTCGTTTAAGATATACGTTGAGCTAAGCAAATTTTCGTTTCGAGTATGTTGTGCTATTCGGTTACGAGTAGTTACATCACTGGCGTAAATTTGCCTTTTGCTGTTTACGAAGTTTAAGTGTATCGCTGCTTTTTCGTTTGCTTGGTTTATCAGTTTTCGAATACGGCGAAGCCACCAACGATTATCTGAATAACGCTTAATGCAACCAACGAATTCGATATTATTTTCGATAGAGATAGGCGAAACACCGATGTTCATAGCAAAATTTGATAAGTACTCATAAAGAGACTTTTGCTTTGCTAGAGCGAATTCGCTATCGAATTCGTTGTTAGTAGGGCGAATAGCAGCGAAATTTTCACTATTAGTTTCGCTATTTGCACTATTAACAGTACGAAATGACAGTGAACTCGTTCGCTTGAATTCGCTCTCATTTCGCTGTGAGTGTAATGCTTGGTAGTGAATGAAGTTAACCTTTTCTGGGCTAATGGCAAGCTGGCGGCAATAACTTGCACACTCTTTAGCTTTTATACTAATTTCGTCGTCAGAACAAAAAAACAAGTGAGCTAGTTTCGCTGGCAAAAGAGCAAACAAGGTTTTTGTTGTTGCCAGAATATGCCTATTGCGTTCGATAGGAGTTGGCTTATTAAATGCCTGAAATAGAATTGTGCTTTTAATCAGATTTGAAAAAGGCGAAAGCCTTTTTATGATAAAGGCTGCATCATATTTATCTACTTTCGCTAAGTATGGGGCGAGTATTGTATCTTGGTCTAAGATAGCTTTTGCTATCTTCTTTTCTTTAAATGTTTTCATTGAACTAATTTAGGTAGTTTTTCAACAAACTCAAAACCAAGTTTTGTTAAAGCGTATTGCTCGTGCTTAAGTCCAAATGGGTAAATTATTTCGCTGGAAACTAGGGCTTCGCTAATTAGTTTATTGAGGGTACGAATATCAAACTTGTAAGGGTTGCCAGATTCATCTGTATAGGTTTTTAGGCCGTTCACTTGATTTAGTGAATGGCCTTGTTGACGACAAATTTCTAAATGATTATTTGGTTGAGCTAACCAAACTAAAAGTCGCTTTTGCTCTTTAGATAGCTTAGGCATGATCAGCACCATGCGGATCTTGGCCTAAATGTTCTAAACGGCTAAAGCTATTTAGCCAATTATCTAAATCTTCTTTTAAGTAACGAACAGCACGACCAATTTTGATAAATGGTGGTGCGGGTGTGCGATTTGTTCTATTTCCTTCCATACGTGATTGGCGAAGGAAAGAGCGACTCATACCGATGTATTCAGCGGTTTCTATTTCTGAAAATGCGCGTTTGTTTTCTGTTGTTGGCATGATTGCCTCCATGTACGTTTAAGTTCATGGAGGACTTTAAGAGGTGAGTGAACTCCTAGGAGTCCTTCTAGGAGTTATGACTTTTAATTTATTTTTAATTTTTTAATTAAGTTATAAAAACTCTTCTTCTTCATTTGTTGTAACTCAGCTCGTGAGTCATACCAATACATAGTATCTTCGTCTATTTCATCAATGATTTCGTCAGTATCAAATGAGCGTGGGTCATTAATGATGTCATTTTTTAACTTTTCCCAAATTTGGCTTGGTCTATCGTTAGGGAATTCATTAAGCATATTAATCAGCATGGCATCAATAAGTCGGAGATTGGTATTACTTGTTGATTCTTCTTTATTGCCAAATAAGTAACGTTTAGCTTTTTCGAGTTCATCAGGCTCAATGCAAACATCATCAAATGAGAATGCTTTTGACGTTGGGAATAACTCAGCAGGTATGGGTTGGGATGGATCAAAAATGGCAGATGCTTTTTCTCTTAGCTTTTCTTTATTTTCAGAGATGTCAAAAACCCCTTTGCAAAACTGCTTTAGCATACTCTGTCGTTGTTCAGGCTGAAAATAGAAAGGAATAGTTATTAGCTGTATTTTTTCTAAAGGTGCTGCAAGCCAACCTTCAAACATTTTGTTTGGTAGCTCTATAGAGTAGGGGTAGCCACTATTGTAGTTAGTTATTTTATCTTTCTGTAAAAGAGTCGACTTAGTTAAGCTAAGCTTTTCTCTTTCAAAAATTGTTGTTTGTTGTGCTTTAGTTAATTTGATCAAACCAGAATAAGTAGCCTTACCAAAGCCAAAAAACTTAGACTCCTTATAACCACCTAGAATAATGTTTGACGTTTTACAATAGAGGCAAAATGAAACATCAGTTTCTGAATTAAGGTAATGAGCATCATCAACCGATATACCGAATGCTTTATCCAGCTCTGTCAATTTGTAGTATTTTTTCAAAATAATATCCTTATTTTCTAAAGCAATAAGTTCTATTCCTTAGCTTTCAATGATTGTATCTTATATACTTAAGAAAAATAATAGATAACAGTTTGTATTTAAAGACTTATCAGAGTTTTAAAGGAAAGGGAGTTTTTCATGAAAAAGGTTTCGTTATTATTGGTCCTTGTTGCCGCATATCTTTCTGGCTGCGCAACTCAACCACCAAGCTCGGAAGTAGTTAAAATAGCACCATCTGAACGTTTATATGATCAAAGCTTACTTAAACCTGAAGGGCAAAGAAATATACCCGTAAAGATTACTAGAGACTCTGGCATCAAAGGGATTTTATCAACAGCATTTTTGAAAATTGATGGTAAATATGTGACCTGGTTCAATGTTAGCGAAGAAGTAACTATTTATTTATCTGAGGGTGGATATGTTTTTGAACTACTTATATCAAGCTGCCCTGATTCACCTATCTGCATAAATACATCAGATATAACGATTAAAAGTGGTTTTGATAATAATTTTAGAATTAAAATGGAACAAAATTTCGAGTTAGTTCGAACAAAAACCTAACCTATCAAATTAACCGCAGCGGCTTTATGCTCTGGCGCTAAGTGCGCATACCTTAGCGTCATTTTTAAGTCACTATGGCCTAGCAACTCCCGCACAGTATTTAAGTCTACACACGCCATTACTAGCATGCTTGCAAAGTGGTGGCGTAAATCATGAAATCTAAAGTTAGTGATATTTGCTAGCTCAAGTAGGTTAGCCCAGTCGTATCTAAAATCGTTTAGCGGTTGCTGATTACCATCTTTGAATACGTGGCCTATATCACCAGATAAGTCTTTCCAGTGAGTAAGCGTGTTGAAGGCTTCTGTGTTTAGTGGAATGTGGCGAGAATTCCCCGATTTAGCATTTTGAAAATCAACAGTGAGGACTTTATTTGTTAAATTGATGTCTGCCCATTTTAGCGAAAGTAGCTCACCTTTACGCATACCTGTATTTCTAGCAAGCAAAACCAAAGCTTTCAAGTAATCAATATTAAGTTCATCTAAAGCAACTCTTAAGCGTTGCTCTTCATCTTTAGATAGGTAACGTACTTTTGAGTTATCAACGGTTAGCGCTTTAACTTTATGTAAGTCATGGCTCTCAATTAACCCCCATTCAACAGCACGGCTTAAACAGCCCTTAATTAAGTTTATCTGGCGGTTAGTTGTGGCTGGTTTTATTCCGCTATCAAGGCGTTTGCTTCGCCATTTCTCAACTTCCCACGCTGTAATATCCTTAATCTGATAATCCATGAATTGTTTAAAAGATGACTCAAATGCTTTGATGGTTTTTTGAATCGTTTTTGGGTTTCGAGATTTAAGCCAAGGGTAGTATTTCTCTTCTAGAAACTTCTCTAGCGTTGAAAGCTTAGCTTGCTCTGTGTTGATGCGTTCTTGCTTTTTAACAGCTTGAACATCTATGCCTTTTGTAACCTCGGCTAATTTATCTTTAGCAAGATCTCTGGCTTGAGCGGGAGTGATTTGACCATGAACACCCAACTTATAATTTACTTGTTTGCCATGGAGCCTATAAAAAAGGTAATAAGAGATTAAACCTTTAGGGGTAATACGTACGTGGAAACCTGAAATTTCAGTATCATTTAGGCGCTTGTCTTCTGGTGTTAATCCTTTAATACTCGATGCTGTAATTTTAGCTTTTATAGCCATTGCTGCTTTCCCTGTGTAGCATATTTGTAGCAAGGTCATTGTGCTACAAAGAACAGCAAAGAACAATGGTATAAAAACGACTTTAAATTTATCTATTAAAAATCATGTGCTTATGCTTTATTTTTGTACTTGGTTGTACATGGAGGTATCTGGAGAATTCTGCTTTCCTCACACTCCTAAGGGGCAGTTACAGGTTCGATTCCTGTAGGGGCTACCAAGTTTCTCAGCAACCCCAATTAAATTAACCCGTTACTTTTTCAAGCTCGCCTGTGCGCCATGGTTCAATGATGATTTTGATATGGTCGTTTGGTTTAAATAACGTATCAAATGCACCTTGTACGCCGTCGATGCCGACTTTACCAGTGCGCATTTTTTGCCATGCAATTTTGCCTGACGCGATGTTCTCAAGTGATTGTGCAAACTCTTCTGGTTGGTAGTAATAAGAGAAAATAAGGTCTAACTCTTTTACTGTGGCATAAGCAAAGTTAACGTTGAGTGGCGCGGTATGTACACCTGTTACAATGATTTTTGCTTTTGCTGGCGCACGTAAAATGTAGTCGTTTAATAAACGGCTTACACCGGCACATTCAAAAATAACCACCTTGTTGCTACCTGCAAGTGCTGCGGCTTTCGCGACTTCATCATCAACCATAGGGTTAACATATTCTGTGGCGCCAAATTCAAGGGCAATTTGTTTTTTGCTCTCTTGTGGATCAGAGGCAACGATGTGGTTTACGCCTTGTAACTTTAATGCGGCAATTGCAGCAAGGCCAATTGGGCCACAGCCAACGACAATGGCTACATCATCATTATTCATTTGTGCGCGGTTTACTGCGTGTAGGCCAACGGCAAGAGGCTCTGTAATGGCTGCTGCTTCTGATGGAACTGCATCGGGAATAGGTAATAGCAAGGCTTCATCAACAATAAAGTATTCAGAATAAGCACCATATAGCCCAGGGGTTACACCTACGCCAGCACCGCCAGCTGAAAGTAAAATAGGCACTGAGGTGACACGAGTACCTTTGGCTAATTCGCCTTTTGTATTGGGGCCGTAGCTAACGATTTCAGCCGCATATTCATGGCCTAATAACACTTCTTGGTCATCGCCAGCATCTTTTGCCATGATGCCGAGGTTTTTATAAATATCAAATACATCGCTGGTGTGGCGAGTTATATGAATATCTGAACCGCAAATACCGCAAGCAAGGCTTTTTACCAGCACTTGACCGGGCCCAGGAGTTGGAATATCAATTTGTTTTACATGCAGCTTACCATTTTGCATGGCAACAGAATTCATTTGGCTCATATGTGTGTCCTCTGTGAATGTGAAGGAAGTCCTTCATCGGTATTCTCTACACTAAGTCATAGTGCTAGTGAATATCTTGACTTTTTACGACAGAAATAGAACAAATTGCGCCAATGAGAGGCTTATACAGGGGCTAAGGGTTATTAAGTTGAGCCGCTTTTAATAATTGGCCAAAAATACAAAAGGGAGCAACAAGGCTCCCTTTCTTTAAGCTGCAAAGTGCTTTTCTAAATCGTCAGAGCCACCAATGTGCTCACCGCCAATGAATACTTGTGGCACTGTTTCACGACCTGAAATCGCTTTTAAACTCGTTAATGATGCGTGTTGACCTAATACGATTTCTTCATACACATACCCTTTTGCATCTAGTAGCGCTTTAGCTTTTGTACAGAATGGGCAATTAGGTTTGGTAATAATGCTCACTGATTCTGGTTTTACTTGTGCAGGGTTGATGTAATCAAGCATGGTATCTGCATCCGACACCTCGAATGGGTCGCCTGGCTTTTGCGGCTCAATAAACATTTTTTCGATAACGCCGTCTTTTACAAGCATAGAATAGCGCCAGCTGCGCTTACCAAAACCTAAGTCGTTTTTATCGACTAGCATACCCATGCCGTCAGTAAATTCACCGTTGCCGTCTGGCAATAGGGTAATGTTTTGCGCTTCTTGGTTTTGTGCCCACGCATTCATTACAAACGTATCATTTACAGAAATACAAACAATCTCATCAACACCGTTTTGTTTAAATACAGCAGCTAGCTCGTTATAACGTGGTAAATGAGTTGATGAGCAAGTTGGTGTAAATGCGCCAGGTAATGCAAACAGCACAACCGTCTTACCTTTAAAAATTTCGTCAGTGGTTATTGACTTCCACTGCTCGTCTACACGTGTTGCAAATGTAACGTTTGGTACTTTTTGGCCTTCGATATTGTTTAACATTGTTTTAATTCCTCTTGATTTGTTGAGTGCCATTATGCGATTTAATTTATGATAGCTCCAATCGTTTGTTTGTATTAGTATGATAGGTAAAAGCTATTGGTGGTGTGGTATGAATTTAAAAGACTTCGAATATGTAAAAGCGGTGGCACAATATAAGCACTTCAGAAAAGCAGCCGATGCCTGTTATGTCAGCCAGCCGACACTGAGTGGGCAAGTTAAAAAGCTTGAACAAGAGCTGGGAGTGATCATTTTTGACCGTTCTACAAAACAGGTTACGTTGACTGTGCAAGGTGAGCAATTACTTAAACAAATCACGCTGATCCTAGAACAAACTCAGGTGCTTAAAGAAATTGCCGCCAGCTCACACGACCCCCTAAAAGGGAAAATAAATGTAGGTATTATTCCGACCATTGCGCCTTATTTACTGCCAACACTCTTAACATCGATGAAGCAGGCCTTTAGTGAAACCCAGTTTTCATTTATAGAAATGCAAACAGCGCAAACGCTGGTGGCGCTGGATAATGGTGAGATTGATATTGCAATTGTTGCAGATGTGGCTGGCTTGGCACCGTATCATGTGTCGCCACTTTATAAAGAAGACTTTTTAGTCGCAGTCTCTGAGCAGCATGCTTTAGCAAAACACGCTGAAGTTGCTTTAGCTCAATTGCATGAATGTGACTTATTAATGTTAAACGAAGGGCATTGTTTTAAAGAGCAAGCCGAGCAATTTTGCTTTTCTGCTGGGGTTGAAGTTTCGAACCAATATAAAGGAAATAGTATAGAAACCTTACTCGCGCTGGTGGC
>Ga0207913_1000418_pt1 | contig 12068 bp, 9 predicted proteins | sample DeeseametaMP2913_FD_184168 | JGI IMG/M metagenome (GOLD analysis project Ga0207913, IMG submission 184168) | Marine microbial communities from the Deep Atlantic Ocean - MP2913 (SPAdes) | ecosystem: Environmental > Aquatic > Marine > Oceanic | place: West of Santa Cruz de la Palma, Atlantic Ocean...
GATTATTCAAGAGGTTATCACCCACGATCAGATGCAATCTCATATGGGCGATGCCACTATCAAAAGCATCTCCACAGGTACATTTTTTGGTTTCATTTCAAGCTCTTGCTCGTTTGCCGCGCTCAGTACAACCCGTGCATTATTCACACGTGGAGCAGGGTTGACGCCAGCCATTTCCTTTTTGCTCGCGAGTACAAACCTCGTCATTGAGTTGGGTCTGGTGATCGCCATGTTTTTGAGCTGGCACTTTGTGGTCGCCGAGTATGCTGGAGGACTTCTCCTGATCATCATCAGCGCATTGATCATGAAGTTTACGTTAAGCGAAAGCATGGAAGAAAATGCTCGTGAGCATGCACAAGACATTGAGAGTCAACACCATCATCATGACTCATCTGATAACGACTCGGACAGCATGAGCCTCGCTCAAAAAATGCGCTCAGTGCACTTCTGGAAGTCGTTATCAAACGCCTACCTCATGGAATGGAAGATGGTCTGGCAAGAGGTTACTGTGGGATTCACCGTTGCAGGAGTGATCTCAACGATGGTGCCAAAGTCCTTCTTCAAGTCATTGTTTATTGGTTCAGGACAGGCCGATGCAGGCTTCTTTGATGTATTGATTCAAGCAATCATAGGACCTGTCGCCGCATTCTTCACCTTTATTGGCTCGATGGGAAACATCCCACTCGCGGCAGTTTTGGCGAGCAATGGCGTAAGCTTCGCAGGAGTAATTGCTTTTATTTTCAGCGACCTGGTTGTCTTTCCCGTCCTCAAAATACAGGCCAAATATTATGGCTGGAAGATGGCGCTCTACATTGCAGGTGTCATGTTTGCAGCGCTTGTATCGGCGTCGATCATACTCCACTATAGCTTTGATATGATTGGATTATTACCCGAACCTAGCACGTTCAGCAGCATCACTGAGCGTAACTTCTTCAAGATGGACTATAGCTTCTGGCTCAACATGCTCTTCATTGTCTTGACAGGAGGATCACTTGCGTTAAAGCACTGGGGGAGTAGCTCTGAAGAACATGGTCATCACCATGATCATGGGTCGGACGAATCACTTATCGACAAGGCAGTCAAATGGGCAGCTTATCTCAGCTTTGTATGGCTTGGCCTTGGGCTTATTCTTCATTTCATTCACGCCTAACTTTTCATTCGAGAGCACTCATGCCAGAACTTGCAGAAGTAGAAATCACACGACGACAACTCCTCCACTGGTGGCAGGGAAAGTCCGCACAGGATGTGGAGGTTCTGGATGACAAGCTGCTTTCAGAGAGCAGCCTTGAGCATCTTGAAGCGCTCTCAAGCACGCTTGAGGACATCACACGACGGGGCAAATATCTTGTGCTCTGCTTTGAGGATGGCTTGTTTGGCGTACTTCACCTGCGTATGACAGGGAGGATCGCGCCGAGCACAGACGCAAAACTCAAGTACACGAGATTCTCGGTTCAGATGCGCGACGATTTTTGGATTTGTTTTGAGGATAGCAGACGTCTTGGCACCTTGACGCTCACAGACGAAGATCCGCTCACCCACCATCCGCGCCTCAAGACCATGGGGCCTGAGCCCCACGATATCAAGGATGGTCACGAGCTCAAAACGTTGTTGGGCACCACCAAACGACGTCTCAAGGATGCATTGCTTGACCAGAACATCATCGCAGGTGTGGGAAACATCGCCATCAGCGAGCTCTTCTTCGATGTGGGGATTCACCCCGAAGTGCGAGCCCATGAGGTTTCGCTCGACAAGCTCGACTTGCTTGTGGAAGCCATGCCACCTTATTTTGATGCACTCATTGACGCACAACCTGTTGATGTCCCCATGGAATACATCAATCAGGGAGGTGATGTGGAGAACCCATTTGTGGTCTATGATCACGAGGGAGAAGAGTGCCCCAAATGCAAAAGCGACACGATCGCACGACTTACATTTGGAGGACGCTCAACCTACTACTGCCCGACATGCCAACCTGTTTAAGTCATTCATAAAAAGAGAGCGACGCTGTGGCGTCGCTCTCTTTTTATTTCAGGCGGACTTGATCGTCAGCCAGGGTTTAAGGCACGCCACTTTACCTGCAATATCAGCACCTTCGATGGTATTCACCACGGGGGTCACATCCTTGTATGCGTGGGGTGACTCCTCATAAATGCGCTCCATCAGGCGACGTCGAATCTCCTGATGTTCGCGCAACATCTGACCATCAAGATCAAGAGGAGTCACAATGCGGAGGCGCTGATCAAGACCACGCTCCGAGCCACGACGAGCCTGACCTCGAGAGAGCTTTCGCCCCGCACCATGACATGCGCTACAGAGCGCGTTGTGATTTCCTCGCCCGGCGAGCAGGTAGCTAAAGTCACCCATGGATCCAGGCACAATGACGGGAGGGCCAGTGTAGGCGAAAGGATCGTCATGTTGAAGTGATGGACCATACGCAGGACATGCGCCTTTGCGATGTACAAAACAGGAAGATGTGTTGCCATCAAACTCGACCTGATCATGCCAGATGAGGTTGTGAGGAGCATCGTAGAGCAACCTCACATCAAGCTGTTTATGCAACACATCTTCAAGCGCCCTGACGACCATGAGCCCCAGGAACAGGCGATTGGCGAAGGCGAAGTTTGCCGCGTTGTTCATCGCATCGATGTAACGTTCAAACAGCTCCTGATGCTTGCCCTGTGTGGGGAGTGGATAGAAGTTATTCTCGGGATGAGCTAGCCCTGAAGGATAGATTTGTCTAACCTTATCCATGAAGAACTGGCCCACACGACGTCCAAGGCCCACAGAGCCCGAGTGCGCCATGATCGTAAAGTCACCTGTGGAGAGACCCCATTGATGTGCGCAAGCGTTGTCTTCAATGGCGGTAAGCTCCTGAATTTCCACGAAGTGATTCCCACCACCGACGCTCCCAATTTGTGAGTCTCTCCCCTGCTCACCACTGGCGGCAATGAAGTCCTCAAACGCGAATGTTTTCAGTGACTTCATGCAACCTGACTGATGTGTATAGAGAAGGTCACGCTCCTGCTGCTTGAGGTGATAACCATGCCATGTCGTGCGTTGCAGGTCGGCGCTATTGAGCAACCCAACAAGTCCCTCTTGGAGCATCGCCTCGCGTTGGAATGGAGACATGGCAATATCGCGCTTGCCCTCAAAGAAGATCGCACGCAGACGGTTCATCAGTTCGTCCTGATTATCTGCAAGTTCCTGCCTGGACAGGTTCTTGACGACCAGCACACGCATACCACAACAGATATCGTTTCCAACTGCCTGGGGCAGTACAAAGCCCTGTGTGGCAGCGACTGTCCCAACAGGAATGCCGCTACCCGGGTGGAAATCAGGAGTCAGCACAAGTTTTTTCAACGCAGGTGATGCATCGCCAAAGAAGGCGTCATCGTGGCGTTGAATGGTGTCCACTGTGCGTTGTACATGGAGCACATCCAGCGCCTGATCAATGCCCTGGGGCTCGATCATGACATCATGGCGAGCGTACAAGGTCGCAGGGATATCAAAAGGGTTATCAATGGATAGCGTGTTATCATCGACGCGATGCACGCTCGGGTGAATAAACGAATTTTGGTTGGATTTGCCCATGATTACATCTTTCTTTTTTGCGGGTGTCACACACCCGAACAAGACGCAAGCAACGCATAAAAAACAATGCATAATGAGTCACTTAAACGCCTTAAACACAGGCCGTTATCATATAAAAAAACGGCCTACTGAAAATACAAACAACGTGAGCGACCTTGCATAAAGCAAGGTTCTTTGTGTTGTGTGCATTCTTCAGCTGCCGCGCTGTACAAGAATACGATGTGCAAGGGGAACATGACCTCGCAGGATTTTATTTCAGGCGCCTGAAATAAAATCCTGCGAGGTCATCCTCATGAGTGTTAAAACCCAATACGAATGCCCAGAGACCCAGTCACAAGATCGAGTTGAACGATGGACAGCTCAGGCACAATGGCAAAGTTCTCATTCACTTTGAGGGTGGCGTTGATACCAGTGCTCCAGAGACCATCCAGACCAAAGCTGGTGTCCTGGCGCAGCGTGGACACCAGCATGCCCTTGAGAAAGAGGCTCAGGGTGAGCCATGGCGTGGGGTCAGCGCTGCCGATTAAAGTGGGAGCCACAGCCATGAAAAGCGTGTCTGTATTGGAGCCAAGACCACCAGGAGCATAGAGGGCGATGTGATCATCGATCAGAGAGAACTTTGGGCCAGCCTCAAACCACCATCCGCCCACAGATGTGCCAGAATCCGAGTGAAGGAGGGACATACCACCCCCCATTCGCAGATCGGCGCGCTCCGAGACACCAAGGCCAACACGAAGCCCCACGTCCGTCTGTTCCTGAATGGCCGAGCTTGCATACAAGGTTGCATCGCTCTCACCTGAATCAAGGAGGCTAGCGTCCTGAACTACTGCCATTGGAGGTATACATGCAGCCAGAGTGGAGACTGCCAAACACACAATTGCACCATACATCTTCACATTCATATCTCTCTCCTCACATTGTCGATAAATTCGCGCATGTAGTAGCACACAAAGAGAGGGAGCGTAAAGACAGAGCACCAGCGATCAGCAGAGCCTAAGAATAAACAATCAAGGTTGTGGGTTGACCTGAAGTGTAGATAATTTCAGAAGCTCGTGACATAAGACAAAGAACACTCTAGAGTACGCTCCCATATTTAAAGTGGGCGGTTGAGTTCAATGAACACAGCAATGATAGCACATCCATTCTTTTAAAATTCAGAGATATATGATGACCCAGGAAAACCAACTCCCCGAAGAGTTCTTGACCCGTCAACGCGAGAAGCTTGAGCAGCAGCTCAGAGATCTTGCCGCGCGCTCACTTGAAGCACGCCAAAGCATACGCAGCCAGGAGCATGAAGTGGGCGATTCTGTGGACACATCCGCCGAGGAGATGGACACGGCAGCGATCTTACAGCTCAAAAAAAGCGAAAGCGAGACGATGCATCAGATAGAACTCGCGCTTGAGCGCATGGCTGATGATGAGTACAACGAATGCGACGAGTGTGGTGAAGCCATTGGTCTGCGTCGCCTTGAGGTCAAACCTTTCGCATTGCTCTGTGTCGATTGCCAGGAAGAGCTTGAGCAGGCTGAAAAAGCAAAACGCTCTCGTCCAGGACTGATCGACGAATACATGTAAACACCTGATAAAACTGTTCATTTCGAATAAAAATCAAAATCCAAGCACCAGAATAAAATGAAAACCACCGATTCAAACAGTCGAGTTCGCTGCTCTTTTTGTGGCAAGGAAGCTCGTGACGTGCGCAAGCTCATTGCAGGACCAAAGGTCTACATCTGCAATGAATGCGTCTCGCTTTGTCGTGAGATCATTGATGAGGACAAGGAAAAAGAACCCATCGTCGATCGTCAGATCGAAGAGATGCGTCCTCGCATGATTAAACAGTTCCTTGATGAACATGTCGTCGGACAGGACCGCGCAAAACGTGCCCTCTCTGTCGCCGTGTACAACCACTATAAACGCATTCAGGCCGATGAAATCATCGAAAAGTTTGATGAAGATATGGCCATCGCCCCTGAAGATGATGTCGAGTTGACCAAGGGTAACATCTTGCTCATCGGCCCCACAGGTTCTGGCAAGACCCTGATGGCAAGAAGCCTCGCCAAAAAGCTCGACGTCCCCTTCACCATTGCCGATGCAACAAGCCTCACCGAGGCAGGTTACGTGGGTGAAGATGTGGAGAACGTCATCAAGAACCTCTGGCTTGCTGCGGATCGCGATGTCGAACGCGCCAGCCGTGGTATCGTGGTCATCGATGAGATCGACAAGATCACAGGCGGCGGCACAGGTCCAAGCGCTACACGCGATGTGGGCGGCGAAGGTGTCCAGCAGGCATTGCTCAAGATGGTCGAGTCCAGCAAGGTGATGATCACCCCCGAAGGCTCTCGTAACCGTCCTCAGCAAGAGTTGATTCAGGTCGACACCAGTAACATCCTCTTCATCTGTTCGGGCGCATTTGCAGGCCTCCCCGATGTCATCGGACGTCGTGTAGGTGAGTCCCAGATGGGCTTTGGGGCCGAGGTTGACCGCAAAACTGAGAAGTCCAACGCACTCCTCAAGCACACTCGCCCCGAGGACCTCACTCGCTTTGGTCTGATCCCCGAATTCGTCGGTCGCTTCCCCGTGATCGTCACATTCGATGAACCCGATGAAGATATGCTGATGGACATCCTCTGGATGCCCAAAAACTCCCTCATCAAACAGTACCAGAAACTCTTTGAAATGGAGGACGTCAAGCTGCGCTTCCATCAGGAAGCTATGCTCGCCATCGTGCGACGCTCCATCCAACGCCGCACAGGTGCACGTGGACTTCGTGCCATCATTGAAGAAGTGATGCTCGATATCATGTACGAACTCCCAAGCCTTGAGAACGTGCGTGAATGTGTGATCACCGAGGATGTTGTCCTCAAAGGTGAACGCCCCATGCTCGTGTATCAGGACTCGGAAGTCGCATAAGCCATTGATATAAAAAGCAATAAAGGGGCGAGATGGGTGAACACCCATCTCGCCCCTTTATTGCTTTTTATATCAACGATTACAATGACTTATATCAGCACAAAACTCAGATCACCTTATTGAACGAATCGTTCAACGTCATGAGCTGCTCAAACAATACGCGGTGCTGTTCTTGCTCAAAATGAGCCAGGACCTCATTGTATTTCTCTACACTTGCGCTTTGAATAAACTCACCAAGATCTCGCCCATCATCTGTGAGCTTGATCCTCTTTGCTCGTCGATCCTTCTCATCGCGCGTCATTGCAATGTGACCTGAATCCTTCATACGCTGGCACAAACGTGTGACGTTGCTTTTATCAATATTAAGAAGGTCCACAAGCTCTGAAAGTGTGGGGTTGACTCCCTGTAAATCAAAATTAAGCATAATCATAAGTGCCTGAGCATACGATGCAGGAACGCACTCTCCACCCTGCGTGGCATACTGCTCAACGGCGTCAATATATCGTGTCAAGCTTTGCAGCAGCTCGCGCAACGTCGAAGCACCATCCTGAAGCGGCACATGTTCTGTAACCTCTGTCTTCTTTTGTTGCATATTCATCATCCTGTCCTGATTGCAACCCAATCAGGATCACTACATGGTTTTTGTGGGGGCACCGACCTATATTTTTGCACAAGCAGTGGACATTCAAATCACATTTAAAAATAAAATATATACAAGGACATCACACAGCCCTGCTGATAGCAAGATGCGCGCAACGCAGCAAAAAGTGCAGAAAAAACGGGATGAATTGTATTAATACAATTCATCCCGTTTTTTCTGCACTTTTTGCTGCGATTTTTATTTTAATTTAAATCACTTATATCACATCTATACAGAGCATCTGCTCAACCTCATCGGAGAGCGACACCAACGCCCTACTCTCCTGTGCTGTGAGGTGCACATCATCCGCGTAATGATCGAGCAAAAACCTGGCCTCCTCAAGAGATGCTCTTGCGCGTGCAGGGTCTTGCTCCGATACAATGCTTGCTTCCAGCATCAAGACCCTCGACATGGCAAGCACATCATCAGACATGGACGCGTGCTGCTTGGCCGATTCAATGACTCGCAACGCGCTCTCTTGCTGATGATCATGCCTGTCGATCCTCGCCTGAATGAGCAGTGCGTTAATCAGACGCACATCACCGTGAGGTAAGCGCAGCCGCTCGGCGACCTCATTCCAGCGATCCAATACATGCTGCGCACGAAAGGACTCACCCATCTTACAGAAGTGTTGCAACGCTCGCTCAAAGAGCGTCAACGCCTCCTCAAGTTGAGATGCCGCAACCCTGTGATAAGCGATCCTCTCGGACTGACGAGGATCGGCCATCGACTGACGACACACCAACATATCTGCCACATCCTGGTTGAGCTGCCTGAAGATGCCTGTCTCTCTGGACATTTCAACCAGACTCTCACGAAGCATCTCATGGTAGAAACTCCAACCATCAGCAATAAAGAATGCCAGTCGCCTCTCAACCAACACACTCAACAGCTCCGAGGGAATCACCAACCCCATCCGCTCACACACCGAGCGCCACTCGTCGGTGCGCACATCACGACCAAGCACAGCCGCTGCCTGAAGCACAAGCAACACATCCGATGCACTACACCCAAGCTCAAGCCCCATCACCTGCGCTATGCGCGAGCGCCACAAATGATCCATGGTTGAAGGGATCTGATCGCATACCGAGAGGTCGAGAGCAAAACCCTCGCGCGTTTCAGTGAGCGCGTCGCGTTGAACCCAATCACCAATCAGCTGGATGGTAAACAAGGGGTTCCCTTCTGTGTGGCTCAACACACGATCAATCAGATCAGGAGCCAGAGGGAGCAGCTCTTCCACGAGCCTGACATGTTCCTGTCGTGGCAATGGCGACAGCTTGATGACCTCTGTTTTATCACGACACTGACGCATGAGTGCATTCAGCATATCTGACTGAATACTCTCCTCTTTTAGAGCATCATCACGCAGTGTACCCACGATCATTAGCGGTAATTGATGGCAGGATTGATCCATGAACGCGCTACGAGCAAGCAGGAGCAAATCACTGGCATATTGAATATCATCGACCCACAAAATAATCGCCTTGTGGAGCGCCAACCTGCGCAAGAAACGAAGCCATGTCTGTTCACGATCCTTCCACTCGGGAAGTTCAATTGCAGCATCCTGTGTCATGGAGAGCAACAGCTCACGAGGCTTACAAGTTAACGCGGTGAGCACATCAACATCATGGGCAATGATCGCATCATTATCATCAAGGAGGCGATGCCGTTTAATGTACTTTCTGATCCTCTCCTTGGCCTGCCTGTACGAGAGCCCCTCCACGCGGAGGTGGACCTCAAACATCTTGCGCATGACCTCCAGAGCTTGTGGATTTGGCTCGTGGAATGCCCAGAGCACCATGGCAGCGCCCAGCTCATGAGCACGCTCGACAAGCCATTGTGCGAGCCTGCTTGTACCAAGTCCCGCATCACCCTGGAGGATCATCATGTGGGGTTCCTGAGTCGAGATCGTCTCCTCAAACCCCTGCCACAACTTTTGACGAATCCACTCTCGCCCGACCATGGACACGGGACGAATCTCATAGAGCGCACGTCCAGCGCCCGAGAAATGCTGACGACTCTCGGTGGGAAAAGATCGATCGTGTTCACTCAGACCGATGGCGACATCACGACTACGATCAAGGAGGCGCAGCGCACGTGAAGCATCACTGGCAAAAGCAAACCGTTTGTATGGATCCTTGTGAAGCAAAGATCTCAACCAGGCGTGGAGCCCATCGGGCACATTGGGCGTGGTGGGATTCCAGGCAGGGAGGTCATCGTTGAGGTGCATCCTCAGAATTTCGCTATCTTCCTCGTTGGAGCCGCCTCGACCAAAGGGAGGTTCACCATGCAGGAATTCCCAGGCCATGCAACCGACAGCATAGAGGTCTGTCCATGGACCGAAGTCTCTGTGTTCATTACGAATTTGCTCAGGTGCCATGTATGCAGGCGTACCGACCAGGTAGGACTGCTTCTGAACGAGCGTCTCTTCCTCGGTCATCGTGCGTTGCACAGCATAGGCGAGTCCGAAGTCACTGAGGATCAAGTCATCGAGGGCACCGAGTCCCTGGCGGAGGAGAATGTTACTGGGTTTAAGATCACGATGAATAACCTGACGCGAATGCGCATGTGCGAGCGCGTCGAGGATCGTGAGGAGGAGGGTTTTTATCTGAGGCCAGGACAGTGAGATGCCATCGAGGTTGAGAGGACCGCCCGCAGCGTATTCCATGACAAAGTAAGGTGCGCCCTCAACGAAGGAGCCCATATTATGGGAGAGCCTGCCATGGTCGTAGATTTTGATGATATTTTCATGTTCCAGCGCGGCGATCGCTCGGATCTCCTGACGGATCGCACGCAGGGCGCGCTGCGTTGGCGGGCGAGAGGGATCCAGGAGCTTGATCGCCACCTGGTCTTGAAGTTCGTGATGATGTGCACTCCAGACCTCACCCATTCCCCCACGGGCCAAACGACTGTCCAGAACAAACGGACCTAATTGAAGCGCCTTAAGCACAGTACCTCGTCCACCAGTAAAACACACATGCCCTCGCGCAGGGCATCTAACACATTTAAGCCTCATTGGAGGTCATGTAAACAAAAACCCAAACTCCTTAAGAAGAGCAGGTCATGCGACGTTGAAGACGTATGGCGACTCTCAAGCATTCACACAAGGTCGAAATGTGAATATTCAGCATACAGTTTAACACCTGTAAAAGGTTTATATTCTGGTGTTGTACAGCCTTGAGAGTCAGGCATCAAAAAACCTTTTCCTACAGATTAGGAATGATTTGGTTAAGCCTGCATGTTGATCCCATAGCGATTCATTGATGTGCGGCTACCACACAGCGTCAGGTGCCTTTATGCTAACCACAACCCTATTACATCCTTACAAAGTGTCCCCTCACATTCTGAACGCATCATCGTGCCTTGTCGCACAACACAACCTCTCATACGAGGGAGCCAAAGCTCAGCCGCAGTCAGTCCTGCCGCTGGGCTTTATCTGTCTGATGCTGGAGAGGTTCTTTATTTTTATGCACAGGCGACTTGATACGATCAAAAATGCTCTCCACACGAGAGCACAAACTTGTTATTCTATAGATCCAAACACATTGCTCAGGTCAGTAAGACCCTTGCTTATGGCGTATTGCCACAGACTTCTACTGGACACCAGGATGGTTGTGCACAGATTGTGGTCGCCCGCGTCAATTGATTTTTTTAAAGGCAAGGAAGACTTGGCTGTTCTCACACGGAGGTTTAACCATGGCAGATATGATTGAATACGGTTCAGAGATGATGAATGTCCCCCTTCACACTCCTCAGCTGGAACGCATCCATGACAAGAGCGTGCTGCACCAGTTTTTGATACAGGACCGCTACGCGAATGCCTATCTCCTTGGTAAACTTGACCAGGCTTACGACCCCTTCTGTAAGTGGTATGGACAAACCGACGCACAGGGTAATATCACCAATCTCATGCTCCTGTATCAGGGCCTCAGCATTCCTGTCGCATTCTTCGACAGCGCACCTGACAAGGACGCACACCAGTTCTTTCTCGCATGCCAGAGCTACCTCCCCAAACGCTTTGAGTTCCACGTCATTAACGAAAACATGTCCGCATTCCGCGAGATATATTCCATTGCATCCTGCCAAAAAATGCATCGCATGGGCCTTGACCGAAGCCACTACAAGCCCAACCCCGAGCTCTACGCCAACGTCAAGGTTGAGCGCCTCGGACACCGCGACACCGCAGCGATCATGGAGCTCTACCAACACTACCCCGACCACTTCTTTGAGCCCTACCAACTTGAAAGCGGCCTTTACTTTGGCGTGCGCAGCACCACCGATAACTCCCTCCTCAGCATCGGTGGCATCCACAACATCAGCCCCGAGAACGTCTCCATCATTGGCAACCTCGTCACGCGCCCTCAAGCTCGCGGCAAAGGGCTCGCCACAGCCATCACCGCCCGACTCCTTGATGAGCTCTTTGAACGCGTCTCCTTTGTTGCTCTGAACGTGCAGTTCAACAACAACCCCGCCATCCGCATGTACACAAACTTTGGGTTTGGACCAAACAACGTCTTTTACGAAGGGCGCTCCGATATTTAGAGCTTGATGCCCGAGCAAGAAACGCCAGAGGGGGCGGCCTGACTTGTCAGGCCGCCCCCTCTGGCGTTTCTTGCTCGGGCGAAGGTTGTGACTGAAAGCCACAACCTTCACATCTTATCAGTCACGCTTACGACGGAAGAAGAATGAACCAAGCATGGCCATGATCGCCATCAACCATGAGCCAGGAACTTGCTGCGCAGGTGCTTGCTGACAACCACCTGAGAGCACGTAATCAGCGAACTCATCGTCAACCTCGTCAGCGGCCTTCGCTGTAAAGTTGATGGTGTCGGTAGTCTCTGAGCGGTCACCATCCGTGACCTCGGCGCGCAGGTCATGCTCTCCCTCGTCGACAGCCACATCGAAGGTCCAGTCGCCGTTTTCATCG
>Ga0207913_1000423_pt1 | contig 12001 bp, 9 predicted proteins | sample DeeseametaMP2913_FD_184168 | JGI IMG/M metagenome (GOLD analysis project Ga0207913, IMG submission 184168) | Marine microbial communities from the Deep Atlantic Ocean - MP2913 (SPAdes) | ecosystem: Environmental > Aquatic > Marine > Oceanic | place: West of Santa Cruz de la Palma, Atlantic Ocean...
CAGCGTCACGAGCCACTGCACTCTTCGCCAATTGAGCTTGCGGAAACCAAGGTGAAGAGGGCTCAGGAGCCCGAGGTTGTCAGGCTCAAGACGCCTGAAGAGGTCATGCAGCAAAACACGCATACGAACACTGATGATGATAGCAAGGTTGCGCTGTACGCCATGTTATTGCTCGGGATTTCACTGGTGATCGCCTTGATTTTATTGCTCATTCTGTGAGCGCTGCAAATCCTTGTAAATACTTTCAGAACTTGAAGTTTGATGCGTCGATGTTTAGTATATGACTGATGAGTCATCTGCTGGACTGTATGATGGCGAGATGATCTCATGTGCTTGGACACATATCCGAAGCAGGAGGCGCTATGCTCGCTTATTTTGCGATCCCGATTTATATCTTCTCGCTGGGTCTTGAGATCTGGTGGAGTCATTACAAACAAAGCAAGACCTATGAGTTCAAGGACACTGTTGCGAGTCTGTCCTTGGGGTTGGGGAGCGTCTTTATTGGGGTGGTGTTCGCGTTTATTGAGCTTGGAGTGTTGAATTTTTTCTATCAATTCAAGCTCTTTGATTTGCCCACGGATCAGTGGTGGTTCTTTGTGGTGCTCTTTTTTGGGGAGGATTTTTGTTACTACTGGTTTCACAGGTTAGGCCACGAGATGAGGTGGATGTGGGCCAGTCATGTGAATCATCACTCGAGCACCAAGTACAACCTGGGGACGGCGCTGCGTCAGTCGTGGACGACGGTCTTGACGATGCCATTTTTCTGGTGGCCACTTGCATTGTTGGGCGTGCCCCCTGAGTGGATCTTGATTCAGAAGTCGATCTCCTTGATTTATCAGTTCTTTATTCATACTGAACATGTGCGCACGCTGGGGCCTCTGGAGTGGGTGTTGAATACACCATCACATCACCGCGCACATCATGCCAGCGACCTTAAATACCTTGATGCGAACTATGCAGGGATCTTGATTATCTGGGATCGCATGTTTGGTACCTTTGTCAAGGAGGAGGAGGCTCCCACATACGGGTTGATTCATAACATTGAGGGTTACAACCTGTTTACGCTCGCGTTTCATGAATGGCGAGATATGTTCAAGGATGCGTTGCAACCAGGGATCTCTGTGGGGGACAGAGCGAGGTATATCTTTGGGCCTCCAGGCTGGAGTCATGATGGTCACAAGTTGACGGTCAAGCAGATGAGGGAGCTTGAGCATGAGGAGAAGCCACCACACGATGTGCAGCCGACGCTCTCATAGTTGGTGCTTGCTGTTCTAAGTTGCTAAAATGATTTGTTTTTGCAAGGTATTATGAATTCCCTTCTTGACGCTGAATAAGTATTCACTAACATCGTGTTCGACACCTGAGTATATCCCTCTTATTCTGGAGAACAATGATGACAGATGCTTATATTTTTGATGCGGTCAGGACACCTCGCGGTAAAGGCAAGCGTACAGGATCGCTGCACGAAGTGTCACCGATTGGTCTTGTGACCACGGTGCTTCAGGGCCTTGAAGCTCGCCATGAACTGGACACCTCTTTGGTAGATGATGTGGTGCTTGGTTGTGTGGAGCCCGTGATGGATCAGGGCGCAAACATTGCTCGTGTGGCAGTGATCGCGGCGGGCTATCACGAACATGTTGCAGGGGTGCAAATCAACCGCTTCTGTGCTTCGGGTCTTGAGGCATGTAACATGGCCGCAGCTCAGGTGATGAGTGGTCAGTCTGATCTTGTGATCGGTGGTGGTGTGGAGTCCATGAGCCGCGTACCAATGCAATCAAGTGGTGGCGCATGGGCGGCTGATCCCAAGGTCAGCATCCCCTCCTTTTTTGTGCCTCAGGGCATCAGCGCAGATTTGATCGCCACAAAATGGGGTTACAGCCGTCAGGATGTCGATGCCTATGCGCTTGAGTCTCAACGCAGGGCCGCCCATTCCTGGGAGCAAGGTTACTTCAAGAACTCTATTATTCCTGTCAAGGACGCCAATGGCTTGACCATCCTTGATCGTGACGAGCACATGCGTCCCTCCACCACCAGTGAGTCGCTCGCCTCGCTCTCACCCGCTTTTGAGCAGCTCGCCAAAATGGCTGGTTTTGATCAGGTGGCGCTGATGCGTTACCCCGAGGTCGAGTTCATCAATCACGTACACCATGCAGGGAACTCAAGCGGTATCGTGGATGGTGCTGCGGCTGTGTTGATCGGCAATGAAGAGGCTGGCAAACGTGCTGGGCTTAAAGCACGTGCGAAGATCAAGAGCTTTGCTGTGGTAGGGTCGGAGCCCACAATCATGCTCACTGGTCCAAGTTTTGCGGCGCAAAAAGCGCTCAAGCGTGCGGGTATGACACCTCAAGATATTGATTTGTATGAGCTTAACGAGGCGTTTGCGTCAGTGGTGCTTCGGTTCATGGAGGCGCTTGATGTGGATCATGACAAGATGAACGTCAATGGTGGTGCGATCGCAATGGGGCACCCTCTTGGTGCCACAGGTGCGATGATTCTTGGCACCTTGCTAGACGAGCTTGAACGACGAGATCTTCAGACTGGCCTGGTCACGCTGTGCGTGGGTGCAGGCATGGGGATCGCCACAATCATCGAGCGCGTCTCCTGATTGGTGGTCCATTAAAGTTAATACATACAAAGATTTATATAATCCATGTCTGGAGGTTCTCATGATATCAACACATATTGACTCACATGGCGTCGCAACGCTCACCTGGGATATGCAAGGCTCTCCCATGAATGTGCTCAATGCACAGAGCATTGAGTCCTACAAAACACAGTTACTGGCCGCGTTGAGCAACGACGAGGTCAAGGGCATCATCATCACCAGCGCACGCAAGGAGTTTATTGCAGGCGCTGATCTTCGCATGTTGTCCAATGCAAGCTCGCAGAGCGCAGAAGAACTCTTTGATTGGGTGCGCGACCTGCAAAACCTCTTTCGCCAGCAGGAAACGGGCAAGAAGCCTGTCGTCGCTGCGATCAATGGCACCGCGCTTGGCGGTGGCCTTGAGCTGACACTCGCAGCGCATTACCGCGTTGTGGCTGATGATACAAAGATCAAACTCGGCCTCCCCGAGGTCAAGCTTGGCCTCCTCCCTGGTGGCGGTGGTACTCAGCGCTTGCCAAGATTGATCGGCATCCGTCAGGCACTTCCTCTGCTGACAGAAGGTTCGCATATCTCACCTGAAAAGGCGCTCAAGCTCGGCTTCGTCGATGCAGTCGTGCCTCAAGATAAGTTGCTTGAACATGCACACGCTTACATCCTCTCGGGTGAAGCACGCAGCGCTCAACCATGGGACGATCGCAAGTTCAAAATCCCTGGTGGAGCTGTGCAGACGCCCAAGAGCTACGAGGCTTTTGTGGGTGGAGCCGCGATGCTCCAGCGAGCAACCTGGGGCGTGTATCCTGCGCCCAAGGCGATCATGGCGTGCGTTTATCATGGTCTTCAGATGCCCATCGATCAGGGGCTCAAATACGAGGCCCGCGAGTTTGTGACGCTTGCTCGTGGTGATGTTGCTCAGAACATGATTCGCTCTCTCTTCTTTGCGCTTAATGATGCCAACAAGCTCAAGACACGTCCAAAGGACGTGCCTACACAACGCTACACAAAAGTAGGTGTGCTTGGTGCTGGTATGATGGGCGCAGGGCTTGCCTATTCTTTGGCGATGAGTGGCATTGAGGTCAGCCTCATTGATACAAGCCAGGAGAGCGCCGAGCGTGGCAAGGGTTACAGTGAGAAGCTTATCGCCAAACGTGTCAAGCGCGGGAAAATGACCGAGGAAGCTGGTGCACAGATCCTCGCAAAAATTACACCCACCACAGACTTTGCCGCTCTTGAGGGGGCCGAACTTGTGATCGAAGCTGTATTTGAGGATCGAGGCATCAAAGCCGAGGTGACTCAGATGGCAGAGCAAGTGATTGATAGTAAGGCTATTTTTGCCTCAAACACATCCACGCTCCCTATCACAGGTCTTGCCAAGGCATCTTCACGTCCAGAAAACTTCATCGGACTCCACTTCTTTAGCCCTGTGGACAAGATGCCTCTGGTGGAGGTTATCCTGGGCGAACAAACCTCGGAGGAGACGCTTGCAAGGTCTCTCGATTTGATCAAGCAAATGCGTAAGACTCCCATCGTGGTCAATGACTCCAGAGGGTTCTTCACGAGCCGTGTCTTTGCGACCTATGTACAGGAGGGGCTTGCCATGGTCACCGAGGGTATCAACCCCGTGTTGATTGATCGTGCCGCACGTATGGCGGGCATGCCTGTTGGTCCTCTCGCTTTGGCCGATGAGGTGTCACTTGAGCTGATGCACCGTATCGCAACACAGACACGCGCTGACCTTGGTGAGGATGCTACGGAACATCCATCCGCGCCTCTTGTGAAGCTCTTTGTGGAAGAGCTCAAACGCACAGGAAAGAAGGTCAAGGCGGGTCTGTATGAGTATCCAGAGGACGGTTCTCAAAAGAGGATCTGGCCTGAGTTGTCTACACACTTCCCACTTGCAGAGCAGCAACCTTCTGTGGAGGACGTCCAACAACGCCTCCTGCATATTCAGGGCGTGGAGAGTGCACGCTGTCTTGAAGAAGGTGTCCTGAGAGCATCGGAAGACGGTGATGTAGGCAGTATCCTTGGATGGGGTTTTGCGCCACAGCATGGTGGTGTGTTCTCATACATTGACACCGTGGGTGTGAATGCATTCTGCACACAATGTCAAGAGCTTGCAGCAAAGTATGGTGAGCGTTTTGCGCCACCTTCGCTGCTGACTGATATGGCAAAAGAAGAGCGTACATTTAGAGCGTAAGAAAGAAGGATCTGTTGGGAAGAGCTTGTGTAAAGCTTGAATTTCAGTGTCGCAAAAACAGAAGGTAACATAGCTACATTTCTTGATTTTCACTCCTTGAACTTCAATCCTTTCTCCTTCGCTCTTCTTCCAACAGCTCCTTCTCCATCACGCTCTAAGCGTAAAAAAGAAGTGGGCGGCGCTATAAATGGTTCACCATTTATAGCGCCGCCCACTTCTTTTTTACGTCTTCATGATGAGAGTACGTACCAATTAATCACCAAGCACCTGTCCGACCTCTGCTGTGACGACATGTGTCGTGACGCCAATGCGCTCAAGCTCCTCGGAGAGTGCCTTGGGTGTACCTGTCAAAAGAGGGAATGTGGCGAAGTGTCCAGGGATCACATGCTCCACATTCAGGAGCTTACAGGCGTAAGCTGCCTGCTGTGGGTCCATGGTGAAGAAGTCGCCGATGGGGAGGATCGCCACGTGAGGTTGTTCCATTTCAGCGATGAGGGCCATATCGCCAAAGAGCGCGGTATCGCCTGCCATGTAGAACTTTTTGCCGTTCGAGAAGCTGATGACAAATCCTGCGGGTTGGCCAAGATAGACGATTTCGCCGTTGTCATTGAAGCTTGATGAATGGACTGCCTGTGTCATGGTGACTTCAATTTTGAGGTCATTAAGTTTCAGACGTCCACCAATGTTCATGCCTACGAGCTTGTCCTCGGGCACACCTTTTGTGCCAAGCCATGAGGTCAGGTCAAAGATACCAACAATGGGGCCATTGCATCGTTCGTGTGCTGTGAAAATGTCGCCGATATGATCGTTGTGACCATGTGTAATTAACATGGCATCAACTTCGAGATCATAAAATTCTTCGGGGCAAGATGGGTTGCCTTGAAGCCATGGGTCCACGAGGATCTTCTTGCCTTCGGGGGTTTCAAACAAGAATGTACCGTGACCGAGCCATGTGACTTTTACTCCTCCGAACATGTGTAATCTCCTGGTTTTATTAGTGTAATGCATAATTGAGGTAAGGAGCCAGAAGTTTAACACAGAAGAAGGGGAGGGGGCACTTCATTTTTGAAGTGCCCCCTCCCCTTCTTTGTCTCATATGAAAGAGCGTGGGACTTAAAAAGTCGCCGAAAATCCGAGGTAAGCGCCTGTGGTAAATACGCCTGGAGATGCGTTGGAGTCGTCAAAGATGAGAGATTCCTGAATATCGAGGCGAATCTCTGCGCGTCGATCGATGACCCAGGCCACGCCGCCACCGCCCATGACGCTGGGGAGCGTATCGCTCAGAGATGGAAGCCACTGCATACCACCACCTACGCGCACAAATGGGCGAATAGACCAGGGCAAAAATCGGTACGAGACCGCGCCCCTGATGCCAATAGACTGTTGGCGATCCTCGCCGCCTACAAAGCTCTCATCTTCTACGCGCAAGATGCCCGTGTCGAATTCGGCTTCCATGAGGAGATCGCGATTCCATTGTGCGCCAAGGCGTAGACCTGCACGAAGTTGTCCGTCGTAGTCAAACTGGCCGAGCTTGAGCTTGGTGTTGAGGACATTGTGTGTACCTGCGAGCGCACCGACGTAGAGATGCCATGGCTTCTCGGGCTTTTCTGGTTCTTTGGGGGCCGAGGCGATGTCGCCGCTTTGCAGTGAGACTGTGGCGAGTTTTGCGCCGAGGATGCCAGGCGTCCCGATGCGCATGTCACCGCTTGCGTTGGGTGTGTTGGCCATAAACGCTGCGGTCCAGATACCCTCTTCATTTTGAATGGGTTCGCCGACAGCGGTGAATCCTTCAGGATAGAATATCTCAATGTTTTCAATTGGGTAATCGAGCTTGAATTGGACTGTTTCGACCGTGTCCAGAGAGACTTTTTCAGGTGGTGCCTGTGTCAGTGTCGCGTTGTTTGGTTGTACGATGAAGCGTTGTGGTGGGAGAGGATTACCTTGCTGATCTGTACATATAAGTTCCTGAGGACCACTCTTTGATGTGTAGATCGTGTTGTTACGCAGAGGTTGATCACCGAGCATACAGTCGAGGTTTTCCTGAACGCGAAGTTCTTCGCCAAGGAAGAGCTTTCCTGTGGCCACGCGAGCTTCGCGAGCGGGGTCGTCAAGTCGCGCGAGGATCTCGGCGACAACGAGCTTGAGGGGGTCGCTCATTTTGCTTTCAAAGCCATCATTATCAATGGTGGCGATGCGCATGGTGTACTGCCCTGGCGCGAAGTCTTCAAACGAGACTTCCTTGAACTTGCCATCAAGAACAGCGACATCAATGAGTGCGTCGTCGCTGGCCTGACGGACTTCAACCCTCCATGCGGCAACATCTTTGACGGTATCCCACGCTGCGAGCACGACGCTTTTTCCACCCACGGATGAGACGGCAAGTTCCTTGTCCTTCCACAGAGGAGGATTGGGGAGAGGTTTGGGTGGTGTGGGGTCTTTGCCCTTTTCGACCTTGGTGCCTGTGTTTTTGGGTAGCGAGACGGACTTCTTGGTCTTAGTTCTGCCACGCACACTTGTGGATGGGCTTGTGTGGTTTGCGACAAGTGTGGTGTCGCCTTCAATGAGGCTCACGAGTGTGTCGCCACCTTTGGTGGAGACGACCGCAGAAGGAGTCTCAATATCCACGGACGCCACTGTGCTGGAGCCACCCGAGAGCTCGCCAAGTCGTGATGCAAGCGTGCCTTTTTCGAGCACAGCCTGGCGAGATGTGGAGGGCGTGCTGGATGTGGAGGATGTGTCGCCGTAGATGACGACGAGTGTGTTTTCACGCATGCGCAATGTGGCGCGCTCTCGCATGAAGAACACTTCTGCGGAGGACTTCTGTGCCGAGTTGACTCGCCAGCGTCGCCACAGGTCCTTGTTTTTTGTGGCGTTGGTCCAGTCAGAGGCATCGGGCTCGCGTGTAGTGACGCTGCCTCGAAAGCGTTTGAGCTGTGCGTCAGGACCTTCACTGAGGCGTTCAAGACGTTCGCGCTCGCGCTGCTGTTGCTTGATCTGTTCCTTGGTAGGGAGCTTGAGGATCTGACCTGGGTAGATGCGAAACTTCTCATCAAACTCATTGGAGCCCGCCATGAGGTCATAACACAGATCGCCATCATCATAGACTTTTCGAGCGATCTTGATGCACGTATCTCCTCGTTTTACTTCATATTCGATGAAGTTATCCTGAGCGTAGGATGTGTGTGGCAAAAGCGCGCCAGTGATGCATGTAAGTGCAGCCAACACGATATGTTTGGGTTGCATGTTGGAGAAGATGCTCATGAGTTAATCCTTGTTCCTCTTGAGTTCACGTTGTCTACGTCGTCGAACACGTTCCAGTCGTTTCACGATCTCGTTGATGCCAGCGTCATGGGGCATGATATCCAGGACCCCAGCGCGAAGCAGGGGCATGGCATTGGCAATATCGCCTGCGTCCACATAAAGAATGACTCCTGTACGCTGAGCAAGATACTCAATATCAGGAAGCGTAGCATCTCCCAAGATCAATAGATCAATATCCTGCAACTGTGTGAGATCAAAGATTGTGGAGAGCACAAATCCAGAGCTTGCCAGGGCGAGCTCGTGATCCTCGCCAAGTTCAAGTCCCCAGAGTCCAATTCTGCACACTTGAAGTTGTTTCTTCTTGCTACGATCAAACTTGGCCGTGTCCTGTAAATTATCGTCTCGTTTTGTAGGGGCTTGAACCTGCCTCTCTTCACGCGAGAGGAGTGAACCCCCACGACCTGTCTCTGGCAAGTGCTTTATATCGCGTAAATTCCTTGAGATGGTGTGCGCATCGGGTCTCAGCGAGGGGTCCTTGGCGAGCATGCTCATGATCAGTTCTTCCAGCGGAAGAGGGACCTCAGGAGCTTTGTGTCGCAAGGGTTCTGGGGATTTAAACAGGTGACGCGTCATGACCTTGATGACCGTCACCGCATCACCTCCTTCAAAGGGAGTTTCGCCGCTGACAAGTTCGTAGAGCAGGCAACCCAATGAGTAGATGTCCGTGGCGGAGGTGAGCGCCGCGCTGGAGATCTGTTCGGGAGACATGTACAGCGGCGTGCCTGCGACGTTGGTGTCACTGTCGCGTGTCAGGCGTCCAAGGTCGTCGGACTCTTCAATGAACGCCAGTCCAAAGTCGAGCAGTACGCAGCGGCGTTGTGAGGTGACGGGGTTTTCCTCGACCAATACGTTGTCTGTTTTGAGGTCACGGTGGATCAGACCAATATCGTGTGCTGCGCCCAGAGCATCGCTGATTTCCCAGCCAATTTGCAGGATCTCATGGATGCCGCCAATACGGTTGGTCCACAGTAATTCGGACAGTGGCGTACCATCCAGGTACTCCATGACAATATAAAGTAGCCCTTTGTAGACACCGCTGTCAAAGACCTGCACCACATGTGGGTGATTGAGGCGAGCTGTAATCTTTGCCTCACGCATGAATCGAGTCTGGTAGTCGGTGTCCATGCTCAGTCGTGGTGAGAGGACCTTCATGGCAAACAGGCGATCGATGCCAATGTGACGCACAGTGTACACCACGCCCATTCCGCCTTCACCGAGCTTGTTTTCAATACGATAACGATCGGCGATAACCTCATCAACCTGAGGCATGGATGTATATTTATCAGTGCTCATGGTGTCACCTCAAAGATTTCCAGCGGCTCTTCATGTCCTGGCATGAGTCGCTCCCCTGCGTAGTGGACCTCAAAGAGCTCGTCAATGAGGTTTGCTGTCTGTCGTGTGGTGAGGATCTGGTTTGGACGGGCGATGGCTTCAAGACGAGCGGCGAGGTTTACGGTGTCGCCAATGGCGGTGTAGGCCATACGTGTGTCACTGCCCACGTTACCCACCACGGCAGGACCGCTGTGTAGTCCAATTGCAAGCTCCACGGTGACGCCATAGCGTTTTTGCCAGGTGACGTTCCCCAGCTCAAGCCAGCTCAATATCTCTTCTGCGGCGGTGCACGCATCCACAGCATGATCCTCGTTGGCTTCAGGGGCGCCCCAGAATGCCATGATGGAATCGCCGATGAATTTGTCTACTACACCATGATGACGGAAGATGATCTCTGTCAAAATGGTGAACAACTCGTTGAGGATTGTGACAGTGGCTTCGGGAGACAAGGTCTTGCAAAGTTCAGTGAATCCAACCACATCGGCAAAGAGCACTGTGATCTCTTGAGACTTGCCTTTCATGTTCAGGTCTTCCGTACCATCGACCACAACGCGCTCGACAAGCTCAAGAGGGAGGTAGCGACTCAGGTCGTTTTTGATGCGTTCCTGACGAAGTAGCTCCTCTTCGCTGTCTGCGAGCTGTTGCGCCGAGTCGTTGAGCGTGTGAGCCAGGACGCCAAGTTCATCGTTGGATGCGAGCGTGATGCGATGTGAGAAGTGGCGTTGTGCCAGTGCCTTGCATTGTTCCATGAGGGCGTTGATCGGCTGTGTGATCTGTCTGGAGAAGAGGATCGAGACGAAGATGCCGATGATAAGGATGAGCAACAGTCCAATGAGGACGCCGATGCGCATCTGATAAAGTGGGGCGTAGGCGACGCTGCGAGGCACGCGCGCGACCACGATCCATGGCGCTTGCTCAAGTGGTTTGAATGTGGCCAGCGAGTGCTCTCCCGAGCTTTCTTTGACCTCCTCACTGGAGGCAACGCCCTTGAGCTTACCAAGCTCTCTGGCGCGTTCGGTGAGTTCAGAATCAATGTCGCTGGTGTGTGTATCAAGGAGTGTTTGAGCGTTGTTGTTGAGGAGGTAGAGCGCGTTTGGATCGCCCTGAAACTTTTCATCAACGAGCTGTTTTTGTCGTTGTTGCACCGCGCTTAACGAGACATCCGAGATGACATACCCCGTGAGTGTGCCTTCAGGTGTCTGAAGTGGGACGCCCATGCGCATGCGTGAGGATTGTGTGTTTTTAACCCACTGTGCGCTGATGAACTTTCCATCTTTCATGATGGATTGTCGTGTGTCTTCAGTCAGATCCGAGGTGTCGGGTGTGTAGGTGAGGTTGTTGTTCTTGATCGTGTCAATGTGTTTGCCCTGAGCATCAAAGATCATGGCGTGATCAATACTTGAGCTTGAGCTGACGAGTGTTTGTACAAGTCCAAGCTTGATCGGCCCATCGAGCTCCGGGTTTCCAAGCGCCTGTGCGATGGCGATGAGCTGTTCGGTGGCATCTGCGATCATGACATCAAGCAATACGCTCAAGGACTCTGTGGCCGTGAGACGAACTTCTCGGCTTGATGTTCGGATCATCTCTGCATTGCGTTCAAGCAGGACGGCACCAAGTGTCACAGTGGGAATCAGCGAGAAGAGGACCAATACAAGGGCCAACTTCTTCCAGATCGGGCGCTTTGCTCTGGGGGGTTGTGTAGGAGCATCGGAGGGGGACACGACGGGCCTCGTGGTGATGAAGTAATGAGTCATGACATGCAAGGAGTTACATGTGCTGTCATAACACCTTCTCCCTAACCTATCGTGAACACAAGATGTCTTCGTGTATAATGCCGTCACAAAATTATGTCGATAAAATAGGGGGCGAACCGCTGTATTCACATTTATACGTCTATTTTGTGTTGTTTTGTGACGAGGTGTTGATTTTGTAAATGATTCTAATTATTGTGAAATATATAACGATGTCACACTGTTGTCACAAAGGCGACATAATAGAGTCTTCATGGAGGAATCATGGATGATTATGGTCTGTACGAGATAAAGGTGGGGATTTATGCGTTTTGTGCGCTGTTTGCATTGATCACAGCATTCATGATGCGTCACAAAACACCCTTGCCCGGCGCGTTCAAGCTCCCTCACGCTTATGCGCCCGAGAGGATGCTCATGTCATCCTCGTTCTACTGGGGTGTGGGTGTGTTGGGGATGCTCAGTCGGCCGATGATGCAATATGGTCAGCTTCATGTGGAGGCCATTATGATCAGCGCCTTGATGTGTGTGACCTCACTTGCACTGGTCGCTCGCTCTGTGTCCAAAGCGATGCCTCGCGCGTATTTCGCGCTGTATTCCGTCCTGTGTTGGGGGGGCCTCATTTCAGGCGTGATCATGGCAGGTCCTTCCTGGATCGCGGGTGAACTGTGCTTGTTTGCTTTGGGTACGCTCTCGCTTGGATTGATCCTGGTGACCTCACTTGTGCATCATCTTGAGCGTGTATGTGTGGAGCGCTAACTTCCCCTTTCAAGACAAAAGAAGACAAACACAAGAGGCGAG
>Ga0207913_1000424_pt1 | contig 11996 bp, 14 predicted proteins | sample DeeseametaMP2913_FD_184168 | JGI IMG/M metagenome (GOLD analysis project Ga0207913, IMG submission 184168) | Marine microbial communities from the Deep Atlantic Ocean - MP2913 (SPAdes) | ecosystem: Environmental > Aquatic > Marine > Oceanic | place: West of Santa Cruz de la Palma, Atlantic Ocean...
CTAAAACGAGGTAACGTTGTCCTAACCCATATAAATAATACCAACATAATCAATATTTTAATTATAAAAAAAAATGAAGAAAAAATTGGTGCAGACCAACCTCCAAAAAAAATCAAAACCATTAAAATAGAAATAACTATAATATTACCATATTCTGCCAAAAAGAATAATGCAAAACTCATTGCTGAATATTCTACATTATAACCCGAAACTAGCTCAGCCTCTGCTTCAGGAAGATCAAAAGGTGCTCGGTTTGTTTCTGCTAACGCAGAAACAAAAAATAAAATAAAAGATCCAAAATGAGGTATTATAAACCAAATTTCCTCTTGAAAATAAACTATATCTGAAAGATTAAGTGATGTTACACTAAATAAAACAGATAATAAAATTAAACCAATAGATACTTCGTATGCAATCATCTGTGCAGCCGATCTTAATGCCCCTAAAAATGCATATTTAGAATTACTAGACCAACCTGCTAAAACAATACCATAAACACTCAAAGATGATATTGCAAAAAAATACAAAATACCTAAATCAATATCCGCAAAAACAACACCATATTTAAATGGAATTATTAACCAATTCAATAAACTAAAAAAAAACACTGCAACAGGCGTAAATAAAAAGATAACAGTATTCGCATTACTAGGAATTATTGTTTCTTTAAAAAATAACTTTAACCCGTCCGCTATAGGTTGTGTTAACCCTAAAAATCCTACTGTATTAGGCCCCATTCTTCGCTGACTAGCTCCAATGACTTTTCTTTCTACTAATGTTAAATACGCAATAATTAACAAAATAGGTACTAATAATGTTAAGAAACTAAAACCAATATAACTCGCGGTCTGAATAGTTCCAATAAAAAGTGCTTTTATCCATAATTTTAAAAACGAAATATAATCTGACATTTTTATTAATTAATAAAATGTAAAAAAGAAATCATAAATTTCTTTATATTTTTTTTCGAAATATTCATAAAGTAATATAAATACTCGCTCTTCTGTCAAAAAATGAAATTCAATAAAATAATCTACACACGCGATCAAATGCAATGTAAAAAAAAACCAAAAAAATAAATTAAACATACGTTTACAAATTCTAAAACTCCAAACAACTCTTTTTTTGATACATCTGTAAATCCTAACTATTTTAACAAATTTAGCAATTTTTCTATGTCTTTTCTTTCTATTGCGACAACTACTTTCATTAATAATAAATCTAAATAACAAAAAGTTTCTTATAAATAATAAATTTTTTAATTTAAGATCAAATAAACCAACTAAAGGCTCTCTTGCTCCGTAAACATATTTTTTCTTATAAATAGAAAAAAGATAAATAGATTTTATTATATTTTTAGTTTTTATCAACAATAAATAAAAATATAATAATTTTAATTGCCATTCATAAAATTTAAAAACACCGATCAAAGGCAAAAATCTTTGAATATGATTATTAAAAAAATTACGTGTATCTATAAACGCGTTATATTTTCTTTGTTCAAAATAATTAAAAAAAGGTTTTTTCAATTTTGATAATTTATCAAAATTGAAAATCATATTTTTTAACCTAGGTAAATAAGGTCTATATTTATGTTCAAAGAACAATTCATCCCTATATTTAGAATGATATTCTCTAAATACAACAGAATATTCTTGCTCAATTTTAAATAATTTTTGAAATTTAAACATACATGCATTATGAATACATTTTCTAAATAATGCCCTATAATCCATAACACTATGCTCTAATAATAAAAAAATAAATCTAAAAGATATTTTTTTATTAATTTTAGGCACTGTTCTAAAATATATATTATTTAAAAAATAAAAATGATTTTGTTCTAAATACCATACATGTTTAAAAAAAATAAGTTCATCTGTGTTTTTAGACGTAAAGTCGCTAATATGCCAAACCGAAATAACTAAAGAAAAAAAATAACTAAAACAATTATAATAGAATTCGAATCTCAAAAAAAAACAATCTCGCAACAAATAAACAATTTGTGCGGGGAAAAACGCATTATAATTGATATATAGTCTTATTAAAAAATGTAATTGATCTGCATTAGTAAAAAATACCCTTAAATTATGATTATCTAAATTAGTAATTCTTCTGACCATCCTTTAAAGCTTCAAATTAGATTTTTTTGAAAAATGCAAATAACTTATCATATTCAAATTAGCTGAATAAGTAGCTAATAGACTATTCTTAAAACTGTTTTTGTTTTTTGAAGAATATGTATAAAAATATACAGAAGAGTAAGTTATTTGATTTTCAAAAAGATTATAAAAATTCATCCTTCTTTTAGCAAATAAATAAATAGGAATATAAGAATATAACGCTATATTGTTTTGTTTATTCATATAACCTTTTGAATTAAAATTAATATCAAAAACCATTTTATGAATTAATTTAACAATATCTTTATCATCCTGAACAAAAGCATTTCTAGGTAAAAGTAATTGTCTATTTTTTTTTAATATACCAAAACAATTAGTATAATAACTAGACTGTCTCTCTAAAAATGAATAACTTGGGAAAAAATAATCTACAAAATTAAAATACGCGTCTCCATGTGAATTTTGATAAAAAAAAGTTTTATGAGCTATTTTTAATTTATTCAATAAAATAGAATCGACTTTTATGTCATTACAACCAATAAAATAAAATAAATTAAAATTCATATTTGGTTTTTTTTTTAAACTAAGTGTTTTTTTTTTTACAATAGATCTATTAAATGAAATATCTAAACTTCCTACCGAAGCAGCTGTTTTAGGTAAATACATTATTTCAAAAGAATTATTTAACGTCTTTAAATAATTAAACAAAGATCTATGAAATGTTGGTTTATACAACAATTTTAAATTGTTATTATATAATACCAAATTAGATTTTTTGGTTTTTTTTAAATTATTTAAAAGTGAATAACGTCCTTCAACCATTTTTAATAAATTTTTAGTAGAAACACCTAATTGAATATATTTATATGTCAAATTATATTTAGCTCCAAAATAATAAATTTTTAAATTATTATCCCAAACAAATTTTTGTCTTAATTTAGCATTTAAGATTGGATTTTCTATTCGTAAATTTAAATTTACAAAAAAAACATTTTCATATTTTTCAAAATTTGATAATTTTAAAAGATAATTAGAATCGAAATCTTCATTAACTAATTCTACAGAATTATTCATTGTTTTTTCACTTAAACTTTTAAGACTATTAGATCCATAATACAATGCGCTTTCTTTTATATAAACCATAGTTTCCAAATCTAAAAACTCACCAGTATAGTATGAGCAAAGAAAACCGTATTGATTTTTCATTTTATTTAAAATAAAATAACCAATACTTTTCCAACTAATAGCCATCATGTTTGTGTTTTTTTTCCAAACAGAGTTTATAACTTCATCATAAACTAATATTGAATAATTTTCATCATAAAACATATCATAATAAACGCTTTCCTCATAAATTGTTTCTTTTTCAATTGAAGAACTAAAAACTTTAATACAAGGATAATCTAATTGTTGTACAGTTAAACCATCTGATAAATATCTTGTTCTTTCTGTAATCCAACTGATATCTAAATCAGTGTTATATTGCGGCAAAATTCTAGATATCCTTTTTCCATTAGAATAAACACGTAAAGGGACACAAAGACTATCACTTAAATCAATTGATTCAAGGTATATTTCTTCCCAAGGACGTTTATTTAAAGCATAAGGTTTTATTGTTAAAGCCCCTACTGGGCAAAAATCTGTAATATTAGAACTTAATTCAGAGGTTAAAATAGAATCAGTATACAATCCTATTTCCGATGAATTTCCACGACCTAACATACCTAAAGTATAATCCCCTGCAACTTCATTTAAAAATCTAACACATCTTGTACAATGAATACATCTTGTTAAAATTAATTTAACAAAATGATTACACATAATATCTGTAACAGACCGTTTAAGATCATTTATATGATAAAAGCGACCGCGGTCACTACCATAAACTAAACTTTGATCTTGCAAATCACACTCTCCACCTTGATCGCAAATAGGACAATCTAAAGGGTGATTAACTAATAAAAACTCCATAATACCTTGTCTTGCTCTAGTTACTAAAAAAGTATCTGTACTAATCTTTTGATTAGGTGCTAAATCTACAGCACAAGCAACGACCGGTTTAAAAGAAGAAGATAATTCTACAAGACACATACGACAATTACCTGCTATAGATAAATTAAAATGATAGCAATAATGCGGGATAACATTATTTAATATAATACAAATATCTAAAATAGATATATTTTTCTTTTGGTTATCTGTTTTAATAAATTGATTTATCAAATTTAAATTATAACCTTTTTTATTTAAAAAAAAATAATTTAAATTCTTAGGCTCTTTAATAGACCTCAAAAACTCGTCCTTCCTTTTTTCAAAAATTAAAAAATCCTTTTTTCTATTTTTTATTAATGTAGTCATGTTATTTAAAATAATTTGTATAAAAATTTGTATAATCTTCCTTGTTTTTTGTTAAACTATATGATTTTGTATCAAAATCACTAAAATATTCTAATTTTTTTAAATTACAATTTAAATTGTAATTTAAAAAAGTTTCATCAAAATCTTCGAATAAGGTCACTTTTCTCAACCCATCCGTTTCCTGTATTTGCAAATAAAGATATAATGGCGCTTTGTGGTAATTTAATTTCATAATTCTACAAAATATTAATTAATTTTAAACTTAACTTTAAAACTAATTTATTTAAAATCTTTAAATTTAAAGATTTTAAATAAATTAGTTTAGTTAAAAAGGTTTTTTGTTTCAATTTAGCATTGAAAAGAATTTTGTTTAATTTGATAAAAAAAAATCGCGAAGTTATTTTTTTCAAATATTTGAAAAAAAATTTAGAAACAGTAGAAACAAAAAAATAATAAACTTCTAATAATTCGTTTTGAATTCTATATACTTTTTTAATTTTCAAACGTAATTCTCTTAAACTTTCTTTTTTCAACTCATGGAGCGAAAAAAATATAAAAAATAAAATTATAGAAGAAAACAATCCAATAATTAAATCTTCTTCTAAATAGTTTTTATTAAATATAAAAACTAAAATCAAAATAGCATTAAAACAAATATCGAAAGTAAACTTTGGGTTAACAATAAATCTAGAAATAATAGAAAACATATTTTTTATAATTTAAAAATAGGTGTTGCATTTGCTGCAATAGTTTTAACATTTTTTACACGAGCCCTGTCTTCAAAAGTCCAAGCATGTAAACCCTCTTTTAACATAATAGTTAATCTTTTTCTTTTTGTCAAATAAAATTTATTAGAAAAATTCAATAAATACTTTTGGACAAAAGTATAAGTTGAATTTTTATTAAAAAAAAAATTCAACTTATACTTTTGTCCAAAAGTATTTATTGAATTTTTTTTTATAGAATTATCATTCAAAAAAAATAATTTTTCAAAAAAAAAGACTTTTAAAAAAGAAAATAAATATTTTTTTTTTCTAAGTCTTTTAAATACTAATTTTGTAAAATTACCAATTAATGCTTTTAATAAAACTACTTTTTGTAACAATGCTTTAACAAAACTACTCAAAGCTACAACACCATGAGCGTATGTTAAAAACGCGTAATATTTTACTTTTACAATTAAGTTGTTTAAATAAAACCATAATAATTTTTTAGAATGATTTAATAACAAATATTGAGGTAAAATTAAATTCAACATTGTAATTAATAAACCCCAACTAAAAAAAATAATAGCACTGACTTGTACAGACAGAGTTAATAAATCTAATTGTGGCATTATTTTCCTCTAACTAAATATAAATAAAATTATATTATATTTTTTCACTTTTTTTTAAAAAAATCACTTTTACCATATGCGGAGAACTAATCAAATACCTCCATTTAACAACTTCTTTTTGGTATAAAGAAGTAACTAAAAAACTTAATGAATTTTTTTTTCTTTTCTTTTTTTGCAATAAAACGGTTTGTTGATTCATTCTAAAATTATCACCACCTCTTCTTTTTTGATTATATGCTAAAAAATGCAAACGAAGATAGTCTCCTTTTTTTATTTTAGAAGGATGTTTATTTTCGAATTTTCTATAAAAATCTATGTTCGGTTTATAAATACTTTTTTTTAATTTCATCATCTAAAAAAAGCCTTAATTGATCTTCCTTAAAATAAAACCAATTATTTAAATTATGCGCTCCTACAAAATAATAGTACAATTGATGCAAAACTGTTTTGTTTGGTGTAGCTCCTTTAGAATAATATACCATAATTTTATAAATATCTAAAACAATATATCTCATTTGTCTATTTTGTCTAATATCCCAATAACCTAAACTAACATGATATTTACCACGCTGTCTAATATTTTTCGGAACTAAAATGAATCTAATAAACTCTTGATTTTTTTTACCAACAACTCTAACTTTAATTTTAAGACGACACATAAATTAAATTACCAACCCCATAAAACTGTATGCAACCCCGTCACTAAACTAGATTGTGATCTTAAGAAAGGATACGCCACAAAAGAAGGATCAATTAATTTAGGAACAACTAAAACCATTAAAGTCCTATAATTTATTTCAAAATAAAAAGGAGGTTGGACAAAAAACATTTTAATAGGTATTTTATGATGTAAACTACCATATATTAATGTTTTTAAATCTTCAGTAAAACTAACAATTTGATTTTTTTTTACAATATAATTTAAATAAGTAATTGGCTTACCTTCAACTAGAACTTTTCTAGATCTAATCAATTCTCTCATTAAAAATTTATTACCCAAATTTAATCTTAAAACAATACTATCTATTCTACTTTCTAATAAAAGAAAAAAATAATTAATTCCGCCAAACTGACCCTTTCTACCTAAACGACCAAAACGTTTCAATTTTGTATTGTCAAAATTATTATAAAACAAAGTGACTTGTTTAAAAAACATTTTTTTTTTTTCAAAAGGAGTACGGTTAAACGGCTTATAAATTCTATAAGACGATTTGACCCCTAATAACAAATCATTAGCAAAAGCATGTCTATAATAAAAACATTTTTTATAAATATAAGTTACAAAACGTAAACCACGTCTCAAAAATAATTTATAAAAATTTAATTGTTTTCTTACATTTAACAAATTTTTATCCAATGCATTTAAAAACGGATTGAAATAACGTCTTGATTTAGGATACCCTTGTAAAAAAGACATTTTAGCTGTTTTTCTAGGCAAAAATCTTAATTCTTTTTTTCTTGTTAACTGTTTTATTTTGTGAATTAATGAGAACTTAAAATAATGAAAAAATCTATTTTGAGCAACTCTATAATACGTCAAATTCCAAAAATCACAATCATGTTTTCTAATTAATTTTAATCGTCCTTTAATTAACATTTGAATTAAACCAAAAAAGTAACTTTGAATAAGGTGTTTTTTTTTTCAAATTATTATAAATACAAAGAAATGTATTTGTCAAAATTTCATCTTCCATTTTTGTTTTTGAATTAGTATATATTTTTTTAATTGCTTTTTCAAAAATTCTTCTAGTCATTCTTCTAAAAACCTTTTTGTTTCTATTTACAAAACGTATTTTTCTAATTTTTCTTATCTTTTCATATTTACGTGGCAATTGAAAATTATAACCAACTTCCAATAAATTATTATTTGACATATGAAATTTTCTAGACCAACGGTTTTTTCTATAAACATTCATTTGTTTCAAAACACCATAAAGCAAACGTAAATTATTTCGTTCTTTTATATAATAATATTTAGAAAACATACGATGTCTTCTCAAATTCGGGGGTTTTCTTTTGAAAAAATCACGTAGATTAAAAAGCTTATTTAATTTTATTTTTGCTTTATTGACTTTCCCCAAATTTCTATTGGAAATAGCCATGACATTAGCCCGTAAATAAACATCTAATTTTTCAGAAATATTTTTTCCAAAATAACGTATTTTATTCAAATTATAAACGTAATTTTCTTTTTGTGAAAAATTTAAATTATAAGAAGGATTTGACAAATTATAATGCAAATCCAAATACTGATCTGAAAATTTATTAATTTGTCTATAATAAAACCAATTACCTAAAAAGAAATCAAGCAAATTCATCAAATCATTTGAAAAAAAAAATTTACCTTTTTCTTGAGCATTTTTATAATTTAATTTATAGAGATAACTAAATAAATTACTAAGTAAAAATTTAGTTTGAATATTTAATCCTTTTTTTTTATAAAAATTTTTATAGAAAATTTTTGTTAAATTAACAAAAAATATTTCTAAAAAATATGTAAAAAATCTATGCAACTCCCTAACACTACTATAACCTAAATAAGCCCATTTTTTTTTCAATAGTCTGAAAGGTTTAATCATATCTTCATAAGAACGTAAACTACTATATGTTTTGAATTCTTCAATATTTAAAACAGACATCAAATTTAATTGACAATCTAATAAAAAATAAAAATAAAAATAATACAAAGTATACATATTAAAAAAATAAGGTTTATAATCTAATTTTCTATAAATTATTAATTTTTCTTCTAATTCTAAAGAATCATTTTCCTTCCGCAATTTAGCAGTTAATTTATTACGTTTCATACTAACAATAAAAACATCAAAAAAAAAATGAAAAAAAGATAATTTAGAAATATGATTTATTAAATTTTTAGTTAATGAAATATTAAAAAAATAACTTTGCAAAAATTTCGAAAATTTGTTTTTTCGTTTATATAATTTAAAAAAAAAATAAGTTTTATTTTTTTTTAAATAATCTCTAAAAAGATTTTCAAAAATAGTAATAAAATTTTTAGAAATCGATTGAAATCCTGCTAAACTTTTCAAAAAATAAGAAACATAAGAAACCGCTTTAGATTTTGTTTTAATTAATGTTAAATAAAAATTTAATACTATTTTAGAAATATTAAAAAAAATAAACATTACTTTTGTTTGTTGGCTATACAAACCAAACACGCTTTTATTTATATGTTTATTATTTAACATATTTATAAACAAATTTTTAATTTTTGGTTTTTGATTTAAAAGAGAAAAATGCAAATCAAAATTAGAATAATCTAAATAATATTTAAAACTTCTATATTGCTGTATTAAATTAAATGTGGTTTTACTTTGACTTAAAAATCTTTGTAATCCAAAAAAATGATTAGAATTATAATATAATAAATGTCTAACATTTTTTTTAATTTTATTTATTACTTTTTTTTGAAAATTTTCAATTTTAAAAATAATATTTTTCCCCTTTTTATCTTCGTAAAAATTTGGAAAATAATCTTCATCTATAGTATATAATTCTTGATGTAAAAAAATATCATTACATTCTACATCACTTTTTAATCCTGTAGATACGAACCAACTATAATTACCTTTACTAAAAGGAGTTATAGATCCATTATAATATTCAAAAACCTCACCAATAACAAAAATACTGTGATTATTTTTTTTTTTAAAATTAAAATCTGTTTTAAAAGATTTATAATATTTGTTCTTAGCTAAAAACTTATGATGTTTTTTTAATAAAATGTTTTTATAAAAACTATTTAACATATTTACATTTTTTTTTTCAAAACCGTTTAATAAATTTTTGTTTTGTTTTAAACTAAGAGTCCAAAAAAGCATTTTACGATCTTTTAAATCTAAAGTATTCTTTAATAAAAAAAGAATATATTTACGTAAAATATATTTTAAAACAGGCAAAATTTCTAACTTATTCTGGATAATTTTTAAGATTTTAGTTTTAGAAAAGAATTCTAAATAAATTTTTTTTATTATTTCATTTGTATCAAATGAAACTACTTTTAGTGTTTTTACCATCTTCAAGATATTATACATACCATTATATTTATTAAATAACTTTAATAACAATAATACTTCATGCTCACAACCTTTTCCATTAAATACACGCATTTGAAAAGAATTTTTAATAATCATATTAATACTATAAAATAATTTTAAATGTACCCGGCTGGATTTGAACCAACATCATAACCATCATGAGTGGCATATCTTACCATTAAACGACAGGTTTTTTTTTCAGTACGGCTGGACTCGAACCAACTTCCTCCCGGTCCCAAGCCAGGTGTGCAACCAGTTAACACCTCGTACAATAAGTTTACTTACGTGCTACTTTTCGTAATCTTACTCCATTTCTCATAACTTTTCTTCGAGGAACTAATCTTACAAAATTTAAAATATAAATAGTTTTGAAGCCTCTATTCAAAAATCGCAAAAATGTTTTAACTCTTGTATGATTTAAAAACGGAACAAAAGTAATTTCTTTTGCATTAGACTTATATAAACGCAAAGCTAAAACTTCTCCTAATTGTTTAGCTACAAAAACAGTTGTTTTTTCTTTTCTAGTTCGCAATCCTGTAAAAAACCCCGAAGAATAAGAAAAAATAACATCTCCCTGTGAATTTGTTATTGTACCAAAAAAATTAGATCCTGTAAATTTAAAAAATAATTTGCAATAACGTAAACCTTTTTTATAAATATATTGAAATTTAGTTTTGACTTTTAATAAATTAACGATAGCTGCTTCTGTTTCTAGATCAGGGTTTTTAACATATTTAAACCAGAAGGGCGTTTTTTTTTTTGTTCTTAAAAAAACAGTATGATAAAAACGGGTTATATTTCTTTTTTTTTTAGGAAGCAAACCGTAACGTGTTTTTTTCCTCAACTGACAAATAAGTTCTTTAATATAATTTTTAGTTGAATTATTTAACTTAATAGCTAAAGTTTTGTTTAGTGTTTTTGTATTATATGTTAATAATGATTTACGTAATTTTTTAGAACAATTTAATTTATCAAGTAATAATTTTTTTTTAACAAATAACATTAATATTTAATTCTTAACTTTTTAGATGTTTTCGCATTTGTATGTGTTCTTTGTCCATGCGCAGGTAAGCCTAATAATAATCTATTACGTCTATAACATTTTATTGAAAAGAATTTATCTTGTTCTAAAGATATTTGTTTTTTTAAATCTGAACCAAAAATATTTAAATCAGGCAAATAAAATGAAATTAAATTTCGTTCCGTTACATTCAAATCTTTAATTTTATAATTAGATCGAGTATTTACTCCAAATACTTTATTTAAATGTCTTAATTTTATATAACTAAAACCAAAAATATTTTTCAAAGCAACTTTAAATTCCTTTTCCAACGAAATTGGGGTATCTAAAATAATTAATGTTGACATTTTTACTTATTTTTTTTTTTTGTACTAAAATAATCTAATTCAAACCCATTTTCTAAAGTTAGATTATTAAATTTATAAATAAACAATTTTTTTTTTTTTGCTAATTTTAAATAACTTTGAAATTGTTCTAATTTATTTTTTATATTTTTATCCATAATAACTACCCCCGGAACCTAATCTAGACTTTCCTTCTACAATTTTAAACTGTTCATTTTCTACAAAAAAACCTCTAACTTTATATAATCCAATAGGATAAAAACTTCTAATTTTCAAAACTAAATTACGTAATAAAATATAATTTAAAGAATACAATCTAATTGTTCTTCTTCTTCCAAATAATTTAGCCCAACAATTTTCTGGTAAATGCAAAAAAATTTTATGACTATAACCTAATTTTAAATAAATACATAGTTTACCTTTTCTTGTTTTTAATTGTAAACGTAAACCTTTTCCTTTTACATATAATGTTGTTTTAAATCCATGAGATAACCCATCTAAATGCATCCATAATAAACTAAAAAAACTTCTTATATATTTTTTATGTATTAAAAGAACAGAATTAGAAAGTAAAAACATTTTTTGTTTTTTCAAAGAAAATTTTCCATTAGATAAAAATCGTTGATATAACAAAAACTGTTATCAAAAGAAATAGTAACTGGTTTGTGTAAACGCTTTTTATAAGATAAAAATTTCACAACCATTTTATTTAATTAATAAAAGTAAGGTACCACCCTTTTTATGCAAAAAACACTG
>Ga0207913_1000426_pt1 | contig 11945 bp, 4 predicted proteins | sample DeeseametaMP2913_FD_184168 | JGI IMG/M metagenome (GOLD analysis project Ga0207913, IMG submission 184168) | Marine microbial communities from the Deep Atlantic Ocean - MP2913 (SPAdes) | ecosystem: Environmental > Aquatic > Marine > Oceanic | place: West of Santa Cruz de la Palma, Atlantic Ocean...
TGGATCATCGGCCCGTGGAGTTGTACCTCGCAGCGCGAGTGCTCGTGGTGTATGCCATGGAGCAAAGACTCTGGAAAAAGGTTGGATTACGGACACTTATCAAGAACCATACGACGGTTCTTCTCTCCAAGTGTCAGGAAGCCTTGGCGCGCCAGCATGCGTTGTTGCCGATGAAGCCTCTGTACTCGTTGCCACGCGAGGCGAATAACATTTCAAAGTTCTTTGTGTCTCGTGCAGAGGACCTCGTGCTGGAGGACAAGAAGTCGATTGTGCGCGGGACGTTGAAGCGCTCGGGTGTGAAGGTTGTGACGGATCAGGGCGGTCAGCGAACGCTCTTTTTTGATGCAGACCTGGTGACAAAGCGTTCGGGCAAGCAGGATGCATACATCTCGCTTGAGCTAGCCACACCTCAGGCGGATATTCTGGGTGCGTTGATGAAGGCAATTGAGCAGTTCAACGTGGAGCCAGGTGTGTTTGAGCACTTGCCGCGAGTGTGTGCCGGGATGTTTGCCGCAGCACATCGAGATCGCAAGTTGCAGTTCAACTATCCAGGTACGTTCTGGGATACGGAGTCAGGCAACAGGCTGTGTCGCATCATTGGGTTTAATCCCGATAATGGTCGGCACCGCAAGCGTGTGCAAGATGCGCGGTTGTTGTTGCAGAACTTCTTTCTTCATCGTGAGGTCAAGGGGCGTGATGAGCAAGGTCGTAAGATCGAGCTCAAGTGGTCTGGACCGATTATCGAGGCGAGGCGAGCGAAGTTGGAGCTGTCGATCGACAAGAGAGAAGGGATGAGTGATCATCATGTCTTTCAGTCCTTTTCTATTTCCAAGGAGTTGTGGGAGATGACACTCCCTGAGGATGAGGGAGGCTCTCCATCATTTATGCTCCTTGATGAGCGTGCGTTTGCTCTGGATGATCGTAGCTCCTTGCCCTTCAATATTTATTGGACGCTCGTCAACCGTGCTTACATGGGAGCGTATACAAGCGTCCCAGAGGACCGCGTGCAACCTGACGGGACATTCAGCCCACGGTTGTGGACGTTGCATGACTGGGCGGGCATGGAGAACACGTACATCAAGGTGAAGCGTATCAAGCAACGGTTCACCGAGGCGCTCGATCTGATGGTCGAACATGGACTGTTATTGTCCTGGCAGTGCGATGTACTGAGCGAGAGTCGTCAGAGCACGCTTGAAGATTTGAAGACGGCCAGGGTTCAGGTGCGCTTCTCGGAGGAGCAACTGGACAACTTCCCGGATACGATCATGAAGGTTGCAGGGTCGTCACATGCACGACTGAGCTGAGCTGTGTTCGGGTCGATTTGAAATTACGAAATTCAGGGGAATAAGATTCGTGCGGAATAAAAATTATCAAGATGTGCTTGATTATTTTTGAGGCTGCACTTATTAATTCATTTCAAGCATTAATGAGTTTTGACTCATTAATGCTTTTATACGTTTGTTATGTGTTTATCAGTGTATGAAACCATCTCACAAGAGCACAGGTTAAGTTATCTATCTTCCCTGTATACCTTGATTTTTTACCCACCTTATTACCCATGTATGTCCTATGGCACGTCCAGTCAGTATTTCAGATGAACAAATTTTGGAGGCTGCGCAGCAGCTCATTCTTGAGAAAGGCCTGGATGCGACGACGCTTGAGATAGCTCAGCATGCAGGCGTGTCGGAAGGCACCGTATTCAAGAGGTTCAAGACCAAGGAGCAGCTCTTTGTGGCGGTGCTCACACATGACCTGTTTCAACATAGTTGGATTCAGGTGCTTCATGACTATTCGGGAAGAGGAGATGTGCGTGCAAATCTTGAGCTTATCGCCGAGCGGATGCTCAATTTCTACATCGGAATGGTTCCCAAGATGCATATGATCATGTCCCGTCATGGGGATCTCAAGCAGAAGCTTATGAAGAATCCTGATACGTCACCACCGCTCAATGGCATTCGTCAGTTGGAAAGGTTTCTGAAAAAAGAAAGGGAGTTAGGAAGGCTCAAACCTCATAACTCGGAGCACTATGCACGCATCCTCATCTCCACCATGCATCACTTTGCTGTGATGGAAAGTATGGATATCAATCAATATCTTACGCTCTCAAAGGAAGAGCACATTCGTCAAACTATCGCTGTGTTATTTGAACCTTTGATTTTAGAATAAATTTGTAAATTATTTTAAATAAAATCAATGCGTTATCCCATGTTTTTACGTGAGGCTTTTTATGTATATTTACCGCCATGCTCAGTCATGGCTTTCTTCTTCCACCATGGTATTACTCCTGGCTTTGTCCACGCAGGTCGCATGTTTTGGTAACCAAAAGGTACCAGATGTGAAAGAGACTGTGGAAATGCCAGCATCATTTGCGACATTGGAGCAGCAGGATCACGAGCTCCAGAAAGTTCCTCTGGACTCCTGGTGTTCTGATTTCAATCAGCCCGAGCTTGATCGGGTTGTGAATCTGGCGTTTGAAAAGAACCTGAACCTCATGGCGAGCTGGGCAAGGCTTGAGCAAAGCGCAGCGATACTGGAGCAAACGAGGTCCAATCGGATGCCTCAGGCAAACTTGAATGCCAATGCGTCTCGAAGCAAGTCACCTGCGTTTGGAGGTCAAAACATTCCTGGCCAGCCCACTTCCTTTACCAACAGTTTGTATCGCGTTGAAGGCACGGTCGCGTATGAGGTCGACCTGTGGGGGAAACTGGCGGCGCAACGCGAAGCTGCCGAGTTTGATTACCAGGCTAGTCGTGCAGATGTGGAGACAGCGGCGTTGTCGTTGACATCATCTGTGGCAGAGGCATGGTTTGATGTGGTTGCAGCTCAACAGAAGTATGAACTGATTGAGGAGCAAATCAAACTGAATGAGCGCTATGTGGAGTTGTTGGAGCTTCGCTTTGAACAAGGTTTGTCAAGTATTCTGGACATTAACCAGCAGCGCCAGCAGATTCAATCGCTCCTGGCTCAGCAACGTAATGTGGAGCAACAACAGGTGCTTGCAAGGCAGCGTCTCGCGGTGCTGCTGGGAGCTACGCCTGAACAGGCAAAGACACTGTTCACCGTGGAAGGTTTGACGCTCCCCACCTTGAACACTATTCCTGAAGTGGGTGTGCCTGCGGACTTGTTGGAGCGTCGCCCTGATTTACGTGCGGCCTCACTTCGACTGGAAGCCGCTAACAAGCGTATTGCAGTGGCAGTGCGCGAACGTCTTCCCACATTACAGCTTTCCTTGAGCACATTTTTGCAGGCGTTGGAACTTGCCAACCTCGTCAATGATGTCTTCTGGAGCGTGGCTGGAGCAGCCACACAACCTCTCTTTGATGGTGGTCGTAGACGACAGGAAGTCGTTCGCGCAGAAGCCGCTCAAAAAGAGGTTTTTTATACCTATGCAAATACACTGTTGACGGCCCTGAATGAGGTTCAGAGCGCGCTTGTCTCGGAACATTATCAGGCTCAGTTTATCGAGGACCTTCAACAGCAACATCAGATCGCGGAGACGTCCTTGACGCTTTCAAGAGAGCGTTATCAGCGCGGTAATTTCGATTTTTTACGCGTACTTACAGCCCTTCAATCCCTCCAACAAATTGAGCAAAGTATGGTCGACGCTCAACGACTGCAGCTCACCAACCGCGTACAGCTTTGTCGCGCTCTTGGTGGTTCCTGGACTCAAGACCTTCAGCCACCCAAGACCAACTCATCAGCACAATCAAGCGCGTCAAAGTAAGAGAGTTTTTCATATGTTAAAGACAGTTATCAAGATCCTCCTCCCTCTGCTCATTCTGGGTGCTGCCATCGGTTGTGCTACCACCCTGGTCAAGAGTCGCCCCAAACCCCCCAAACAAGAGCGTCAAGTTCAGGCATACCTCGTTCAAGCCATGCCCGTGGAGAAGAAGTCACATCGTATTGATGTGCGCGCCAAGGGTACGGTCACCGCAGCCAGAAGACTTCAGGTGCAACCGCAGGTGACAGGCCGCTTGCGCTCAGTCTCGGACTCGGCCATTCCTGGCGGTATTGTGAAAAAAGGCGATGTGCTCGCGCGTATTGATGCCACAGATTACCGCCAAAATCTCAATGAAAGCCAGACTGGTCTTGAAGATGCCAAGGCTCGCCTTGCACAGGAACAGGGCCAACAGATTATTGCACAGCGTGAGCTGGAGCTTTTTCAACAAACTCAAGAAAGTAATGAGCAACAGTCCTCTCTGGATGACACATCACTTGCGTTGAGACAGCCTCAGCTCAAGATTGCCAAGGTCGCCGTGCAGGCAGCCGAGACGCGTCTGGAGCGCGCAAAAACAAACCTCTCAAGAACCACGCTCAAGGCTCCATTTAACGCGCTTGTATTGAGTGAATCCATGGAGAATGGTCAGCTTGTTACACCTCAAAGCGTGCTCGCTACCATTGTGGGTACGGATGCTTTCTGGATTCGTGCCAGTGTACCCATGTCCCAGCTTTCAAGAATTGCCATCCCTGGCTTTAACTCCAAGGAAGCGTTGGGAAGTGAAGTGACCGTGGAGATCGATGCAGGAGAGCAGAAGTCCTCACGAAAGGGTCATGTGCTGCGCCTCCTTGGTGAGCTTGATCAGGTCGGTCGCATGGCTCAGATTATGGTGCAGGTTGACGATCCTTTGCTCCTTGAGAGTGAGAACAAAGAAAAGGGAATGCCTTTGTTGTTAGGAGGATACGTTGATATTTTGTTCGCTGGTTCGCAAGAAATGCAGCTTGTGCAGATTCCTCGCCAGGCCATTCACAATGGTGATGAGGTCTGGGTCTATGCCAACGATAGTACGCTTGAGATCAGGACCATTCATGTGATGGCAACCTTTGAAGATTATGTGCTCGTGTCCTCTGGTATTGAAGAGGGCGAACTCCTTATCACAAGTCAGATTGGCTCACCTGTGTCAGGTATGCAGCTTCGACGTCTTGAAGAATCCTCGACATCAGCAGCCAAGGGAGGTGACAAGTGAGTTCAGAACCCTCAGATACGCCTGAACAAACTCAGGCATTTTACAAAGGCCCCGTGGCCTGGATGACTCAGAATAGCGTCGCTGCAAACTTGCTGATGATGATGTTGCTCATTGGCGGTGCGATGATGATCTCAAACCTCAAGCAGGAGGTTTTCCCCGAGGTCGAGCTTGATACGGTCAGCGTCACCATTGCGTACCCTGGAGCATCTCCAGCCGAAGTGGAACAAGGTACAATCCTTGCCATTGAAGAAGCAGTTCGCGATGTTGAAGGGATCAAAGAGATTACATCCACGGCCAATGAGGGCTCTGGTATGGTGTATGCCGAGCTTATTTTGGGCACAGACCCTGATGAGGCTCTCAACGACATCAAGAGCTCTGTGGACCGTATTACGTCGTTTCCAGGCGATTCAGAACGACCCGTGATCAGCCTGCTGGATAACAAACGCGCTGTGGTCAGTATCATTGTCGCGGGCGACTACGATGAAGGCACCATCAAGGGGCTCTCCGAACGTGTGCGTGAAGACTTGCTTGCACGTGATGACATCACTGTCGTTGAAGTGACAGGACTCCGTGATCCAGAGATCAGCGTGGAGATTCCTCAGGAAAAGCTACGATTGTATAACCTGACTCTTGATCAGGTCGCGACGAGCATTTCTCAGGCATCCGTGGAGCTGCCTGGTGGTGGTATCAAGACCTCCAGTGGCGAGGTGCTCTTGCGTACCACAGAGCGTCGAGAAGTTGGAAGTGAGTTTGATGATATCATCGTGCTCAGTCAGCCTGATGGCACCAATGTGACTATTGATGATCTTGGTGAGGTCAAGGACACCTTCCAGGAGGTTGATCAGTTCCTCAAGTACAGGGGCAAACCTGCGGCTCAGGTGACGGTGTATCGTGTGGGTAAACAAACGCCCATTGAGATCTCCAACGCTGTCAAGGATTACCTTGAGAACAACCGTCAGAACTTCCCAGAAGGCGTGGAGCTTGCGATGTGGGATGACCGCTCCGAGATCTATCGTGACCGTATCAGTCTGTTGCTCAGGAACGCTTTTCAGGGCTTGATTCTTGTCCTGATTGTGTTGGGGCTCTTTCTCGAGATCAGGTTGGCGTTCTGGGTGACATTGGGGATTCCAATCTCGTTCCTGGGTGCGATCCTCTTCATGCCGATGATGGACGTATCACTGAACATGATTTCGTTGTTCGCCTTTATTCTGACACTCGGCATTGTGGTCGATGATGCCATTGTGGTGGGTGAAGCCGTCTTCAAGCATCGTAAGGATGGGATGGGTCCTCTGGAAGCAGCCATTGCAGGTGCCAAGGAGGTTGCAGTTCCTGTGATTTTCTCGGTGTTGACGACCGTGATTGCCTTCTCTCCGCTGCTCTTTGTACCTGGCACACGAGGTAAGTTCTTCAAGGTGATTCCCCTCGTTGTGATTCCAATTTTGTTGTTATCACTTGTGGAGTCACTGCTTATTTTGCCCTCTCACCTTTCTCACCACACGCCACCTTCAAAGAAGGGCTTGCTTGGCATGATTAACAGTGCTCAGCAATGGTTCTCTGACAAGGTTGAGGCAGGCATTAAGAATTACTATCAACCTCTGGTCAAGGCATCTATTCGTCAGCGCTATCTGACCATTTCCATTGGCGTGGCCTGCCTGATTCTTACAGTGGGAGCCATTGGTGGTGGCCTTGTAAAGTTCACCTTCTTCCCAAAGATCGAAGGTGATGTGGTCACAGCAAACATCGAGCTTCCCTTTGGAACCTCTGCGGCCAAGACAGAAGAAGTCCTGGACAGAGTTGTCGCAGGGCTTGATGAAACCTTTGAGAAGTCTGGTGGATTTGATGCCATCGGGCGAGGTACGCTCGCTGAGTTGGGTGCGATTGGACGTAATGGTAGCTCAAACCCTGGTATTCCATCGAGCGGAAGTCACGTGGCAAGTGTGCGTGTGTTCCTGAAACCGATGGATGAACGCAATATCGGAACAGCTGAATTTGCAAAAGTTTGGCGAGATATTGTGGGCGAGGTTCCAGGCGTCGAGAGCATGACGTTTGAGTACAACACAGGGCCTGGAGGCGGTAAACCTGTCGATGTCGAAATCAGTCACCCCGATATGGAAGTGTTGCAAGCTGCGGCGACCGATGTGGCTGAGAAACTCACCGACTATCAGGGTGTGATGGATATCAATGATGGCTTTGCGCTGGGTAAAGAACAGCTTGATTTCCAGCTCAAACCCGCAGCAAGAAGCCTTGGTTTGACAGAGTTTGGCCTGGCTCGACAGCTTCGCTCCGCGTTCTACGGTGCAGAGGCTGTGCGACAGCAACGAGGTCGCGATGAGATTCGCGTCTTTGTGCGTCGACCTTTGAGCGAGCGTCAGTCCGAGTTTGCCATTGAAACGCTCCTGATCAGGACTCCTCAGGGAGGTGAGATTCCTCTTGCTGAGGCAGCCGAAATCAAGCGTGGACGAGCCTACACTTCGATTATTCGTCAGAATGGTCGACGACTTGTGCACGTGACCGCTGATATTGATACCAAGGTCACCACGGCCAATGATGTGATTCCAAACTTGCGTGAAGAGGTCTTGCCCAAGATCAAGGCAAACTATCCAGGTTTGAGCTTCAGTTTTGGTGGTGAGAGCCGCGATCAAGCAGAGTCCATGGGCGCGCTTGGTTCAGGTCTGGCGTTTGCCCTGCTTGTTATGTTTGGTTTGATGGCCATTCCATTCAGAAGTTATGTGCAACCTTTGATTGTGATGAGCGCGATTCCATTTGGCGTTGTGGGTGCTGTGCTTGGTCACGTACTCATGGATTATAGCATCAGCTTGATCAGTGTGATGGGTATTGTGGCGCTTTCAGGTGTTGTGGTGAACGATTCGCTGGTGCTTGTGGATGCAGTCAACCAGTATCGGCGTACAGGTATGGATTTGTTTGAAGCCATTGTCACAGGTGGTGTGCGACGCTTCCGTCCAATTTTGCTCACTACATTGACCACGTTCTTTGGTCTTATGCCCATGATGCTGGAAACCTCAACACAGGCAAGGTTCCTCATTCCGATGGCGATTAGCCTTGGTTTTGGTATCCTGTTTGTGACCGTGATTACCTTGATTCTTGTCCCTGTGCTTTACATGATTGTGGAGGATATTCGTTTGCTTGTCCTCAAGATTGTTGCCTTCTACAAGGACGAAGATATCTCTGCAGTGACAGTTGAGGTCCCAGGAGGAGAGCATCCTACTGATGATGTTGAACAAGACTCCGACAGAGACGACAACACAGCATCAGAATCAGGTCCAGCGTTTGATGGTAACTTGAGATAACCATCAAAGAGCCAACACAGAACAGGCGAGCCCCCTTGCTATCAGCAAGGGGGCTCGCCTGTTCTGTGTTGGCTCTTTGACTTTGATTACTGCTCGTAGGCTCCAATATCAGCGGAGGCGCCCTGGGGTCTGAGTTGCCCAAGGAAGTCTGTGATGATCGTGGCTCTGATCAAACCCGCATCAACCGCAGGACTTGTGGGATCAACCTCCAACATATCGTTGATGAACAGGGGGTCGGCAAACAGATCCTGCGTCATGTAGCTTGGTGCATAAGGTGCCACGTTTTGTCGTGCATATGCGTAATCCAGGTTATGAATCAGGTTGTTTTGAAGAAGTCCCTGAGAGAGGTCCACGGTGGCGTTGTAGAGGTTCACACCAGCGGTGTTGCTTGAGACAAATTCAGCAGCAAGAATGGTGTTAATGACCTCAACCACGGTCGTTACTGAGGCGTTACGGAGGTTGATGAGATCTCGCCTTGAAGCGAGCATAGCACCAGCCAGCTCAATGGTATTGTTTATAATACCAATGTAGGTGAAGTTCTGTGCATTCGTGACATCAAGTGCGTTCTGTGTGATGCCCTTGATGATGCTGTTTGTAAGTTGGAATGTGGCAGAAGCACTGCTTTGTTGAACCCTGATGCCTGTTGTATTTGCAAGGTTTTGAGCATCGATAAAGACGCTGTCCAGTAGAACTTCTGTAGGGTTTGTGCCCTGTCCTCGAATATCCAGACCAAGTTGCCCCTCATAACCCATGAGGATTTGAATATCTTCAAGCGTCAAGGTTGAGGTTGGTGTGCTGATGACAGCATCCACAGGCGCACGGTCCACCACCATGATGGAGGGCATACCTGTATAGGATGTCGTGGGTATGGATGTATGTTCAACTGTGATGGTGGACAACGTGTTGTTGTGTGACCCTGAGCCTAACAGTTCAATGGCACGGTCGGCATCGCTGATTGTGATGTTTGAAAGTGTTGAATAAGCAATATTATTCAAGTATATACCACGTTCAGAAACTTGCGCCATGGTTATGTTTTCAAGCGTCAAGTTCTCGAAATACTCCAATCGGATGCCTTCTCTTGCTTGTGCATCAATTTGAATGTCTGTGATGGAAGGGTGCTCCTGAGTCTGGCTCCAGTCCACGAGTTGATTGCCACGTACAATCAGTGCAGCAGAGTTTGTTTGCAGGTCACCTTGAAGGGTGAGGTTCTCAAGTTTGATGACTCCATGATCAAGGTTATTGAATCTGAGCTCGATGGGTTCTTGATCAAGTTCAAGCGTCAGGTTTGAGAGTTCAATGATGTTGGTTGCAGGTTTGAGCAGCTCGTTTTCACTCCAACCTGTCAGCAGAGGTTTTTGTTGGTTGTCCACGATGCCCTTAACTTTGATGCCTTGCTCCGCGAAGTTGAGGCCATCAAAGACGTTGAACTCGGCAGGACAGAGCTCAAGAGTCCCACCTTCGTTCAATGCACGTGCCGCGAGTATGGGGGAAAACGTGTTTGTATCCTGACAGTTTGCAGATTCAGTACCCACTCTCACGATATCCTGGTCACGTGCGAGCATATCGGTATGAATGCCATAGTGCATTTCGGAGAGTGTGGGGTTGAACAGATAGAAGCTCATCTCAAAATCAGAGGTTTGTTCAGCCAATGCGTAACTGCTCTGAGATGCATCCTGGGTTACCTTGAGTGAGAGCTGTCCACCAAGCCTCGGTGCGGTGATGGATGGTGATGTATCAAGGAGGATGGGGTTGAAGTACATCAGATGCGAGCCAGGCTTATTAACCTTGAACCTCTGAATATCACCCTCATTGAGCTGCATTTCTTGTTGGCTCACAGAGGAGCGTGTCTTTTTGTTATAAGTAATTGGAAGTTCTGGTAAAACCTCACCAATGACCACATCATATTGTGTGGCCTGTTGAGGTGGTGAAATAGGGTTGATGGTGAACAGATGCCAGCCTGATTCGGCGGCTGTGAACAGGTAAGAGTTGGGTGTAAAAGGTGCCCTCAGAGGTTGACGTGTATTGTTTGAAGGCGTGATGAAATTAAGCGCAGCAGCGGGGGGAATATCACCTTCAAGCGCAATGTGTGCGACCTGATCCTCATTGAGATAGACCCAACGTTCTTCAATCGAGTTGTCCGTCCAGGAGATTGACTGGCGCTGCCCAAGAGTGTTGTCTGAGGGTGATGCAGGCGCATCCAGAGCTTCAAGAGTGAGCGTGACGCTAGCATCGGGATTTGCACCATCAATGACAATGGAACGTGTCAGGTCGTCGCCAGGCGCGATGATCATGGTCGAGGGAGAACCTGGACCAAAGATGAATCGTGCTGTGGACGTGCCGCCACAACCAGGGAGGATACTGATGACTCCCGAGGAGTTGTTCTGGGATTCTGCGGTCAATCTCCAGTATTGATTGGGCTGTTCGTCAAAGAAGGCCGTGTCCCAGTCGCGCATGTCCGAGAGTTGTATGGTTTGGGGCTGCTCTGGCAGGAGCTTGTTTGAACTGTCATCAAGCTTGAACATGTCAATGACAAAGGAGTTGTCCATGGAGTCCTGTGGGATGTTCACAGCGCCATAAAGACAACCTTGCTCCGAACCGACTTCAATACGCGAGTTGTAGTTTGAGACAATATCAATGGAGGTTTCGACCATTTCAGTGTTGTCTGCGACAGCGATGGTCTCGCCACCCGAGGAGTTTTCAGTGATGACAGCACCCTGAGGTGATGAACCTGATGAACTCATGGTGATATCGTCATAGTTGCCAGTTCCAGGAGGCAGTCCAATGCTCAGGTCCACATTACGACGCGTCACAGGTTCATCAGCGTTCCACACACTGAAGTGACTCACTGTGGCGCGCATAATTTTGCTGTTGCCATCCTGAGGGTTTTGCATCACCTCGCCAGTACCTTCCCAGATCCAGAAACCGTTACGTTCATCCAGAGACCAGAGGTCGATGGTCTGCCCGATTTGAGCATTCGTGCCAAGTGGGATGTCGAGCGTGGCAGAGATGTTTTCAGCAAGATTGACCTTTTGACCTCCCTGACTCAAATTCACTTCCACAGCGCCGTGAGTGGCGAGCCCAGATGGGATCATGCCTTGGCGTAAGGCGTTGAAACTTCCTGGGAATCCAGACACCGTTCCCTGTTCAGGTGTAATTGGTGTGATATCAATCAGGAGCTGTCCTTCTACAGGTTCCTGAGTGTCTGCATAGACAAAAGCATTGGAGGGCAGTTGCAGGCGAGTGCCATCGCTCAAGTCCAGCTCGACAGGTTCTTCAGCGTCTTTGATGATGACACGTTCTGCGACGCGCTGGAGTGAGACATCAATGGAGGCAGCGGTTGCGGAGGCCGAAAGGTTGACGCGTTGAACGAGAGGATTCCAGCCAGTTTTTTTGAACTGGAGCATGATGGGCGCGCCCTTGCTCACATCAATGGCGTAGTGTCCTGTAAGATCGGATGTGCCAAGGAGTGTCTGGTCAGTTGCGTTCAAGATTTCGACGCCAGGGAGTGCGAACCCTTGAGCGTCTAGGACTCGCCCTTTCATGGCTGCAACGCCCTGATACATGGGCTCCACAATGGAGAGCATGCGAGAGGTTGTGGCGGTGCGTCCATCTTCGGCAGTAATGGTCAATGAGACAGTGACATCCTGTGCGGTATGGAATGGATGTGCAAGTT
>Ga0207913_1000434_pt1 | contig 11894 bp, 10 predicted proteins | sample DeeseametaMP2913_FD_184168 | JGI IMG/M metagenome (GOLD analysis project Ga0207913, IMG submission 184168) | Marine microbial communities from the Deep Atlantic Ocean - MP2913 (SPAdes) | ecosystem: Environmental > Aquatic > Marine > Oceanic | place: West of Santa Cruz de la Palma, Atlantic Ocean...
TTCAAATCCCCCATTATTGAAAAATCCACCAATTGATGATATATGTTGGGTTCTCCTAAACCAACCCCATCATCTCCAGTGATTGATCCAGTCAGACAGCACTCCACAAGCCCATTCTAGTAAAATACATCTCAACACCCTTGTCAGGTACACCTTCGAAAATTTGGTAGCAGATTGGTAGCAATACTTCCGATTCATACGGAATCGAGAGGAGTTGAGAGGAATTTCAGACTGACACCCTGCGTAGGTTAATTGTTTGATATTCTTAGAAAACGTTGCAAACACACAGTTTCCGAGAATACCCGTTTTTCCTTGTTGCAAACTTCCAGAGCGCGTGTATCGTTTCCGGTTGCCAAAGCGACTGCAGCGATTCCATTCATGATTCCTTTATTATGAGTTGCTGCCCGATATGGATCTGCTTCTGCAAACCAGAATGCGGAAAGGATGTCGTCGCGAACTTGTTTGCCGCCAATATCCTCGAGTTTCCAGACTCCCCGAGCCCGAGCCAGGCGCCGGTCCGCAAGATTAGAAAGAATCCTCAGATTGATACGCCCACCCGTCCAGCGTTCCAGTTCTGGGGCCAAAGCCTCTGCCATACTGTTTACCGCATTTGCACCCATTGCATCACGAGTGTCAACAATCAGATGCGTAATCAGCATTTGTCCACCGCGCGTTTCAAGAACATGCACCTGTATATCCCTAAAACCTCATCCATGTTCAACCAGTACAGGATCTATTGCATCACAAAAATTGCGAATTTCTTCGCGGTGCTCAATGATGATCAGCCTTGCCTGTTCAGGATCCTGCAATTCGAGAAGCTGAAGTTGTGCGATCATCTCAGTCCCGGAAACGGAAGTGACGATCCCACCGCCTGAACGGCACTGCTTTGCCGCGTTGCAGACCGCAGCGATAACCGATGACTCCTCAGTGGCCATCGGAACCAGTAATTCGCGTCCATCCAGTAGCAGATTGGTGGCTATCCCCAGCGGAACTCCAATTACTCCAATTACGTTTTCCACCATTCCGTCTGCAGTCGTACTTGGCAGGCCGCCGAAATTTTGTAATAATTCCTGCTCACTAGAACTCAGTCCGGACTCTTCCGCTACCCGCTACAGACGTTCCGTGATATTTAACCTGTGAAATCCTGAAAAGTCTTTTTTAGTTGCTTCCATTTACCATTCTTCTTAAATATTTGAAATATCTTAAACTTAATTAAGTGGACACGATACTTATTCCAAAACAATTCTATTTCAGACTGACTCACGGCACGTGCTAAATCTGCATCAAGTGTAGCCAAAGCTAAATTCTGCCGAATCGCTATTTCCAGTTAGGCTGCATCGTAAGCCGAAATCCTGAATTTTCGAGCCAAATGGAGAGTCTCATCCCAAAGCTGTACAGGATTTTGAAATGGAAATATCGGCCGTTGTCTATGCTTATTTTCTAATCTATCAAAATGCTGACAAACCGCACCGTCTGTCAATACCATAAATGACGGTGCAGAGAGACTTTGTAATTCCGGAGACAAATAACCGGATTTTACAACAAGCAGGCGATAATCTTTAAGATCAATTCCAAGATCAGCAAAATCACTCAAGTTGTGAAACGGCGCCTCCGTTCGGTCAGGACCGTTGTAATTCCGTGTAGTTTCACAACAGCACATTCATTTTTAAAACAAATATTTTCTGCGTTTAATGTTAAACCAGGACCTCCACCACCCAATTTCGCCCCGACAGTTACAGTCGTTTTGTTTGTACCCTGCAACTTACTTATAATTCCTGGTGCAGTGATACCTGCAACCAAAACACCTTCAATTTCATCTTTGATTAGTGCTTCAAGCACATCCGCACGATCACCAACTCCGCCCGCAGTAGGGTTGTCTCCACTGTCTGCAAGAATTGAAAATTCATTTGGAAGCCAGTCTAAAGCCGCTTTCAGATCGCCTGTCCGCATATCAAATGACAATTCATTGCGTTTTTGCCAATAAGTTTCTGCTATTTCAGTACATGTTTGTACTCCGGCTTGCTGATCCGTACATGTTACAACCGCAGAGGCAATCGCAGTGCCTGTATCGGCCCAAACATAACCTATCATCAGATTGGCATCCAGAATTCCTTTACGCCGATCAAAGCTTTCAAGTTGTGCATAGATACTTTTACAAGGTTCTATACAAGTTGAAGACATTTCTCCTGACACCAAAACAGGAATCGGCGACCAGACAACTTCGGGTCTCCGGCCTCCATTTACGGAAGCAGCAAGATGTTTTGCTGCACGGTAATATGTTTTTTTAACATCAATGTGAGGTGCTGTACGGTAAGGCTGCAAAAACATCTATGTTCCTGATGATTTTGTCTGAAACATTTCCATGAAGATCAAAACAGACTGAAATTATGCAATGTTTTCCGACAACGCCGCGAACCGTACTAATCCAATCTTCTTCCGGATCTTCAATTCCCGGAACGTACATGGCTCCGTGCATGAGTAATAAAACACCATCCAGCGGACAAGCATCTTTAATTTGCTCCATAAACTCGCCCTTGGTTTTCGCATAAAAACCGGCTTCTACCGGCCCTCCAGGAATTGATTTGAGATAAGAAAGCGGGTGTACGTCAATCTCATACTTTTCAAACGGAAAATCCACCAGATCGACAAGCAGTGAACCCTGAACTTTCTCAAAATCTGCTGCTGTTTGAAACAGGGGAGAATATGTACTGCATTCAGTACTAATCCCTCCAATAGCAATGCGTTTTCGTTTGGCCATTTATGCTTTAAGATTTTTCTGCATCGGGCTTTCGCGCAACACCTGTTGCAGCTCTACAAGCAGATGCTGTGCATCACTATGGTTGAAAACCATGGGTGGTTTGAATTTCAGGACGTTGTGTCCCGGCCCCTCAGTACTGAGCAGAATCTTGCGTGATTTCAGCCTTTCGACCAGGTAATCCGCTTGAAGCGGCGCAGGCTCCCTCGTTTCAGGATCGAGAACCAGTTCAACTCCCAGAAACAAACCCTCACCGCGAACATCTCCGATCAGCGGAAAAACGTTTTTCAGCATTTCCAATTTCTCTTTCAGCCAGCTTCCTGTTTCCAGCGCATTTTGCTGAAGCCCCTCATTTTCCATGATATCCAGAACCGCCATTCCCACAGAACAGGAAACTTGGTTTCCTCCGAAAGTATTGAAATATTCCATGCCGTTGGCGAATTCTTTCGCAATCTTCTGTGTTGTAATTACCGCACCAAGTGGATGTCCGTTTCCGATTGGCTTACCGAGAGTAACAATGTCCGGTACCACGTCCTGCAATTCAAATGACCAGAAATGCTTACCTGCACGTCCAAAACCTACCTGAACTTCATCGGCAATGCAGAGTCCTCCATATTGCCTCACATGTTGGTAGGACTGCTTCAAGAAGCCATCCGGAAGAGGAACCTGCCCTCCACAGCCAAGCATGGATTCACAGATGAACGCTGCGGGGGGGGTTCCCTGTCCGGAAACTTTTTCACAGATTTTGAGGACCTCATCAGCATAAAGCTTTCCCGCAGTAGCTGGATCTCGATACAGCCCGCGATACAGATAAGGCATCGGAATCTGATGTACCCATTCCGGAGGACCAGTTCCACCCGGACCGTTGTGTTTGTAGGGACTGATATCTATATTCGCTTTTGTATTGCCGTGATATGCTTCCTCGAGTACAATCATGTCCTTTTGTCCGTTGACCGTGCCGGCAATCCGCAGGGCAAGTTCGTTTGCTTCGCTTCCGGAACAGACAAGAAAACAAGTGTTAAGCGGCTCAGGGAACAACCCGCAAAGACGCTCCGCATACTCAATATTGACCGGGTTCAGATATCGGGTATTGGTGTTCAAAACATAAGCCTGATTGCTTTGTGCCTTTGCAATATCTGGATGAGAATGACCCACATGAGCAACATTGTTGACGCAGTCCAGATAAAACTGTCCTTTGGAGTCAATCAGCGACTGCCCCTGACCTCGAACAATTATGAGCGGTTCCTGATAAGAAAGACTCAATGACTGACCAAAAACATTTCTCCGCCTGTTCAGCAGTTGTCCGGAATCAATTTCCTCAGCTGTGCTTTCGCTGCCAAGTCCCAGCATCATGCCGGGATCGGGACAAATGCTGCACCAGACTTTTTTTCTGGAAGGCAGTGCTACTCCGGGGTAGTTGCCGTCGTAATCAAACAGATCGAGGATAATCTGAAAGTGAACATGCGGAAGCCAGCCTCCATTTTCATTTGAGTCTCCTATTTTGGCCAGAGCCGTACCACCACTGACAATTTGCCCTGTTTTTAATTGCTTCAAACACTCCCGGCTCAAGTGACCATAAAGTGTATAAAACACGGGACCATCTTCCGGCTGATGCTTTAATATCACTGTAGGTCCGTAATCTAGCTCACTCTTATTATCCTGGATTTGATGGACGACACCTTTGATTGGCGCATAAATAACCGTTCCGGCAGGTACACAGATGTCAATGCCAAGATGTATGGTTCTTTTCTCATGACCATCAAGAGAGTCATTCACAAATTCATCAGCAGCATAGAATGAGCGCGCTTCCAAATACTTTCCTACACCAATTTCAGCATTCTTTTCTCTCAGATATGTATCTAAAAATTCCTGTTGTGCCTCCAGAGACATCCCTTCGGATTTTGCAGAAAAAGAACTACCTGCGCTCAGATCAAGTACCGTTGTTTTTTCAGTATTAAGCGGTTCTCCAAGAAGAAAGTGAAATGATCCGGCAACCTTTTTTTGCCATTTGCTGAATTCAGGCAAGCTCGGAAAAGCTTCCATATTACAGGCGTCCCTGAAGAGATAGTGCGCAAAGCGGGGATTAACCTCATGTAGCCGTTCCAGTAATTCGCATGCGTGTTGCTGACTGATTCCAAGATATTCGTTTTTAGGGTCGTTCTGCTGTTGGAACGCACCTATTGTTAGACTCAAACAAAGACGCATCAGTATCATCGGAAACAGTATCTCAAGCTCGTTTTCTTCAAGCGGAAAGCGCTGATGAAAACCGCGAATCAGGTGAACCGCCGCCTCAAGAGGATCGGGCTTGTCCAGCATCGCGTAGGCGCAGGCAACTGCAGGTTCAGCCACAAGGTAGGAATGGGTCATGTCGCCAAAATCGATCAATCCTAAATCAGGAGTTCCAGCGAGTTTTGGCAAAACTAGAACGTTGTAATCGTTGAAGTCATTATGAATCCAGCCGCGCCTCAATTTGGATTCAAGAGGTTCCATTGTCCGTTTGTACAAATCCAGTGACCGGCTGACCCGGTTCCGCAGCTTTTTGTCTTTGATCCAAGTTAGATATTCATTCAGAGTATCCTGCACATTATGCATTTCCCAAAGAAGCCTGCGGTCAAGAGTACGCAAAGGGATTTTGTGGAGTGCCTTTGTTACGGTTCCGCACATTGCTCCAAGTTCCAGCAAAAACTCTCTGGTATGAGGACGGTACTCCGCCATGGAAAGTCCATCAACATAAGGTACCAGACGTAGCCAGTGCAGACTGCCGTTTGTGGACCTGACACGTGAAAGTGGTTCTCCATTTTTATTAGGATAAACGCTGGGAATCCTTCCCTTTTCAAGCAGCATTGCCGCACTTTCAAGCGCATTATTCTGTACTTTCAGAAATTCGAGCGTTTCGCAGGAATTCGAAATCTTTAAAACATAAGATTCACCATTATGCTCCTGAGCCAGATAATTTCGATCCCTTTCTCCGGGTAGTTCTTCAAGTGTACAACAAAGGCCGTAGTTTTCTTCCAGCAGGAGACCAGCCTCTTGCTCTGAAAACTCCGGGCGCTCCAGTTCAGGTAATGATTTGTTCATGTTTTTAATTGGATTTATTATCTACTCTGGTGTTTGAGGAGTTGTATACAAAGAGGAAAATCCGGTTTACTAATATCGTCAAATATCAATCCACCGACTTAAAAAGTATCTGCTGTCATGGATAAGAATAGCATTTTAGAGTTCAATAATAAAGAGAGTGCTTCAAGCAGAAACCACTTTTTTTCAAGTCTTAAACCGTATCATAAGGTAGAAATGTCAGATATGTGTGTTTGTTTCAATTACCAGAATAGTATAAAATTATTTACCAGCATTTTTACCAGCACTGGTTTAGCTTATGTGAATCGTTTTTTACATTTTATGCTATATGTCCAACTGCCATTCCCGCTAAGCATGTCTAAGACAATCCGTTAAAACCTTGTCATTCCCTCGCATGTGGGAATCGAAGTGAGGCAGTTAAAAACCACTATCTTTAACCTGAATTACCATTCTCACTCAATTGAGGTATGAACCCGATGTGGTTGAAAACAGAATTCTAGCCATCCTTTTCTCTGTCAAAAACCTGAAGTCCTGAAACATCATCAAATCTCCAGAGCAAAGTGATTGAACCAAAATCAGTATGTTCATTACCTCTCAACTGATCTTGCTTTATTTCACCTTTATGAGGCGGATATTTTATTATCCTCATCGTGGAAGCTCCATCCAAGTGCTGTTCAACAAACCTCCCTTTAGGTAATTTCAAAATATTTTCAAACCTGTAAAGGAATTCGAGTGAAAGAAGCTGCGCAATTCTAAGAATTTTTTGAGCCAAAGGTTTAAATTCCGGAATTTCTTCAGGCCAATATTGGTCCTTCATTTTGTCCGGTGATTTCCAATTAAATGCTTCTTTCAAATCACCCGGTTTGTTTGGAGTCAAACGTTCTTCTGTTATGCCGCTATAGCCAAGATTGTCGGCAACACCGCTGTATGAATACTTTGTTTTTTTGACATCAGACAGGTTGAAGAATTCTTCCACTAACTGCTGCCAATCCAAAAACTCACTAAGCCAGGAATCAAAAACATTTGTAAAGACTGCAAATCCGCAGGTGGTATATGCTGCATGCATCTGCTTTTCAACTGTTGAACTTCTGAAATCTATAATTGGAACCATAGTTTGCTGTTTTGTATAAAATTATTCGGTTAGTACTACCCTGTGAAATGCATTTGGATTTTCTGCTGTTTCCGCTGATTGTAGCTGACTATGATCTTAACGTAAGCCGCAAATTCGTAAGATGGGATTATTAAGCTGGGTGACAGCATTCTTTACGTTTTTCGGTTAGGTAGAAACATGATTTGCAGTAATACCCCTGGATTCCCGCGTGCGCGAGAATGACAATCGAGGTATCACAAGATCTGAACGAGGACAGGCTATGGAGGAGCAACCCTGGATTCACACGTCTGCGGGAATGACAATCAAGGTGGGATTGCTGCACATCGGTGACAACATGAATTCCGGTTCTGAAATTCAGACAAAGTCAGGATTTGTATCAGCAGAACAGCAGCTTCCCGGTTAATACAAGCCGTCTTCTACTTTTACATTTTTGTTGACATTTTGGCTAAATAACTTTAGCTTTCAAGACTGATAAATAATTGAAAACTGTTAAAGAGGTCAAATGAAAAAACTTCGCTGGGGTGTTTTGAGTACGGCAAATATAGGTTTGGAAAAAGTGATTCCCGCCATGCAGCAGGGTGAGTACTGCGAGATGGCTGCAATTGCTTCTCAGAGCTTGGAAAAGGGACAGGCGGCAGCAGCTCAGCTGGGCATTCCAAAAGCCTGCGGTTCCTATGATGAACTACTGGCGGATGCTGAAATTGATGCGGTTTACATTCCACTGCCAAATCATCTGCATGTTCCATGGTCAATCAAAGCATTAAAAGCAGGCAAACACGTTTTGTGCGAAAAACCCATTGGCCTGACAACTGTTGAGGCAGAAGAATTGCTCGATGAAGCGCGGAAACATCCCGAATTGAAAGTAATGGAAGCCTTCATGTATCGCCATCATCCGCAATGGCAGAGGGCACAGCAGCTTGTAAATGAGGGTAAGATCGGTGCGCTGCAGACCATTCATTCATTTTTTTCCTACTACAATGCTGATCCCGAAAACATCCGCAACATGGCTGACATTGGAGGAGGTGGATTGATGGACATTGGTTGCTACTGCATTTCTCTCGCGCGCTTCATCTTCGGCAGTGAACCTCAAAAAGTTTTGGGAAAGCTGGAATATGATCCTGAATTCAGAACCGACAGACTCTGTTCCGGGATTCTCGACTTTGGTGAAGGTACCTCATCCTTCACCTGTTCCACCCAGCTGACGCCCTATCAGCGGGTAAACATTTTTGGAACGGAGGGCAGAATTGAGATTGAGATACCTTTCAATGCCCCGCCGGATGTGCCGTGCAGAATGCTGCACCAGAACGGAGATCAGCTTGAAGAAATCGTGCTTGAAATTTGCGACCAGTATACAATACAGGGCGACCTTTTTTCACTGTCCGTGCTAAATGACACGGAGGTTCCGACGCCGCTGGAGGATGCTTTCGCCAACATGAAGGTCCTTGAAGCAGTTATCCGCAGTTCCGGAAAGGGGGCTTGGACCAGGTTATAACAACCAGTGCAGACCAAATTATGAGATTAAAGATCTTTGAGAAAATGATTTATATTTTACTGATTTATCTCATTGCCGGAGCAGTGCTGTTTTTCTTCCAGAGAAAACTGCTCTATTTTCCTACCGGCAAAATACCTCACGCTTATGAAACGCTGACACTGGAAAATGAAAATGAAACACTTAAAGTAATTGTACTCAATTCCGGAAGAGAGCAAGCACTGCTCTATTTCGGCGGAAACGCGGAAACAGTTGTTTACAATGCGGCTGATTTTATAACAGCATTTCCGTTGCATACAGTCTATCTGCTTAATTACCGCGGTTACGGCGGAAGTTCCGGACAACCGACTGAGGCAGGCATTTTTGCGGATGCACTGGCTCTTTTTGACAAAGTGCAGAAAAAACAGGAAAGGATTTCTGTGATGGGCAGAAGCCTGGGAAGCGGTGCCGCAACTTATCTGGCTTCAAAAAGACCCGTTGAAAAAATGCTGCTGATCTCTCCTTTTGACAGCATCAAAAGTGTTGCACAAAACAAATTCCCGATCTATCCCATGTTTTTGCTGCTGAAAGATAAATATGACTCAATCGGCAGAGTAAAAGATATCAGCGCAAAAACAATCGTGCTGATTGCAGAAAATGATGAGGTCATTCCAAAAAAGCATTCACTGCGCCTGATCAGTGAATTTCCTCCGGAGCAGATAACGGTCAAAACAATTTCGGATTCAGGACATAATGACATTTCAAATAAAATGGAATACTATAACCATCTAAAAGATTTTCTCAATAACTGACAACGTCTCTGCCTGCCGGATGAAAATCCTTCCTCCGGAACCTGTGCAGTTACCGTTTTTTACTATTTAATTTTAACAGTGAACTCGTGTACTCGACAGTCACGGGTATTATCGTGTCATCCCGAACCTAAGTGAGGGATCTTATAAGTTATCAGCACTTTATCAGATATCTCCATTCGGTCAAGATGACATGCAGCAGTCAACACATCAGTATCAAACAAAAATTCATAACTCACAAAAAAAAGTTTTAAAGGTAGGAAAAAATGAAAAAACAAATTGATTTTTATTTCGATGTAGTCAGCCCCTATTCCTATGTTGCCTCCACGCTCATTGAGGACGTCGCACAACGCTGCAATGCAGATTTGCTGTGGAACCCGATTTTACTGGGCGGAATTTTCAAAGCGGTCGGCACCTCCAATGCTCCCGGACTGACACCTGCAAAAAAACCTTATATGCTCAAGGATCTGCAGCGGCTTTCAAGACATTACGGGATTCCACTGCAGATGCCTCCGGATTTTCCGGTACGTACTGTGCTGGTCATGCGCGTGCTGTCAGGATTGCCGCCTGAGCAGATTCCACAGGCAGCTCACACACTTTTCAATGCATACTGGGCGGATAACCTGGACATTGCTGACCGGGAAGTGGTCGCGTCACTGATTGGACAGGAGGCGGTAGAGCGTGCCGGAATGCATGAAGTCAAAGATGCTCTTTTCAAGAATACCGAAGAGGCGGTCAAACGTGGAGCGTTTGGAGCCCCCACTTTTTTTGTGGAAGACGAAATGTTTTTCGGGCATGACCGACTGCCCCTGCTGGAGAGCCATTTGCGGGGCTAGCTCTAATAGCGGAATATTTTTCTTTCAGTAGCAGAAAATCTAAATTGCCCAGTGGTGGGAGCTTCAAACCAATGGTCGATGTCCGTTTGCAAATGGAATAAAAGTGATGGATGAATTATGACTTCCTTGTTTGAGAGATTAAATGATAATGAGATAATCCTGCTCGACGGCGGAGTTTCCACAGAGATTCAAAAACGTGGGGTGGCTATGGATTCGGATGTCTGGAGTGGACTTGCTCACAAGTCACATCCTGAAGTTGTGCTTCAGGTGCATGAAGATTATATCCGGGCGGGTGCACAGGTCATTACCGCCAATACTTATTCCACTGCAAGACACGTCCTGGAAAGTATCGATATGGGCGGCGAGGTCAGGGCCATCAACACTGAGGCTGTTCAACTGGCCAAAGAGGCCCGCGATAATTCTGCCAAAGATGAAACCTGGATTGCCGGTTCGATGTCAAGTATGGCTCCTTTCAACAGTCCACAGGAAGTCGCTACCGGTGAAAAAGTGGCGCAAAACTATCAGGAATTAGCCGAAATTATTGCGGAGGCCGGAGTGGATTTAATTATCACTGAGATGATGAGGGATACAGTAAATGCAAAACTGGTCATCGAAGCCGCCCTCTCAACTGGGTTGCCGGTCTGGATCGGCTACAGTGCAATGATGTCCGATGATGGAAAAAGTGTGCAGACCTGGCACTGGAAAAATTCACTCTCCTCAGTTGATTTTGAAGAATTGGTTGAGGCAGTTTCTCCGCTTGGTGGCGATGCGGCTGGAATCATGCACAGCCAGGTTAGAGATACACCGCCTGCGCTCGAAATTTTAAGCAGGCACTGGTCGGGACCAAAACTGGCCTACGCCGAAACCGGAGAGATCGAAAAGCCGGACTGGAATTTTAAGGAAATCTGTACGCCAAATGAATATGCCGCAGAAATTGAGGGCTGGATCAACAACTATGGTGTGCAAATTATCGGTGGTTGTTGCGGAACCGGTCCGGAACATATCCGGATGCTCAAGAAGAGTCTCCCAAAACATCTGCCAAAAAAATTAAAGCGAAATTATAATCCGCCATAGCATTTCCTCACAAAATGCAGTAGGAATTTTTTACTCCAGCTTCCACAAATCGATATTGTCCACTTCTTTTAATTCTTCGAGCAATTTAGTTTTAAAACTTTCTTCCAGGTCAACAACCTGCGCAAACCGAACTCTCTGTTCCTTCATTGCCTTTCGCTCTGCCTTCCTTTCAGCTTTTTGTTTCGCCCGTTCCTGCACCCTTTGAGCTTCAGTCATATTCCGCATATCTTTTCCCTTCTTTCTATCTCCAGGTTTCGGCTGCTGAAACAAAAACATTTTATCAATTATTGTAATTTTGCCTTTTTCAAGTTCAAATTCACCAATTTCACTTATTCTTTCAGGACGAGGATTACCGCCTAGTTTAAACCCGGGCTTTGCCTTCCTGTTCATTTCAGTGATTTTGTATTTCCCCGGCTTGAGCTGGGTATTATATGAAAAAAGCATTTTTGGATTTGGTTCAATTGTATGAAGTGAAACTTCATTGCTCTTTGAATCCTCAATAGAAACATCCAGCGTAAAAACAAATTTTTGCAATGTTTGCCGGGTTTCCACAGGAATGATCAGGATAGTTTGGTTGTTTGCATCCGGTTCAGGAAATGATAAGGAACAACCTGTTAGAAAGAGAGCTGTTACAAGAATCAGTTTTGAGTAATTTTTTCGTACCATGCTGAAAGTATCTTTTGTTATTTTAAGCCACATATTCCCTCCTAAGTTTAAGGTTTCGTTTTTGGCGATGAACACCATCGTTATCGCGTCTTTAGCTTTT
>Ga0207913_1000435_pt1 | contig 11890 bp, 10 predicted proteins | sample DeeseametaMP2913_FD_184168 | JGI IMG/M metagenome (GOLD analysis project Ga0207913, IMG submission 184168) | Marine microbial communities from the Deep Atlantic Ocean - MP2913 (SPAdes) | ecosystem: Environmental > Aquatic > Marine > Oceanic | place: West of Santa Cruz de la Palma, Atlantic Ocean...
GCTCACTCCTGTGGGGGCATATGCACAGGAGTTGTCTCTTGGTGAGAAGGTGGGTAACGCGATTGCGTATCCATTTCGCCGCGTCATTTCGCCGTCAAAGAATGCGTGTATTACGGACAAGCAGTGTGTGTATGACAACACTTCATGTCAGGGCGGTTTTTGTGTCATTGATCCAAACAAGCAGATCGCTACATCATCAAGCTCCTCACAGCAAACATCAGGTGGCGATGTGCAGATGTCGTCCACCACAGAGCCTGGGATGCAGGGCGATGCCTTGCAGAATGTGACCACCGAGGAGGAGTGTGACATGGACAGGCGTTGCAGGATTAATCGTCTCAAGAGACGAAATCAGGCGAGGCGTTATCAGACGATGTTGGAGGAAGAGCAGCGTGTGATGGATTATCAGTCCAGTGTAAAGCAGAAGCGTAAGGATGCGAAGCCGCGTACTGCCAAGCCGCTGTCGACAGAGTTTTATGTGTCCTTTGGATTTGGATTTGCGGCTGCCTATTCTCTCAGTGATCATCTACGTCTGGAGGGGACGCTGACGTATCTTGATAGTTACGTGGATGCCGAGACAGTGGTGGATGGTCAGACGGTGTATTCAAGTGGTTATGTGGATGGTTGGAACGCGGGGGGAGCGGTCACATATTTGATGAGGAGTTCGTGGTGGACACCGTATGTGTCGGGCGCGATGATCCTGCATCGAGGCAACTATTCATCGTGGGGAGGGTATGATGGTTTTGGGTTTGATTTTGAGGGGTCATCAGGCGTGCAGTCGATCATGCACCTGGCCGAGGCGAGGTTTGGTTTTGATGTGCAGTTGAACTTTGGAGCCAGGGCGAGGTTGGGTGTCTTGTATCGATACCCGATTTATACGCAGGCAAAAACGGGAGTGGCAAGTTATGATGACGGCTCTCGAGAGATATTAAATGAGTGGATCAAGGGGGAGAGAAGGATTGCTCCCGAGTTTTCAATAGGGTGGGCATTTTGAGGATGAAAGTAGACGCAATTTCTCACCTGGATGGGACTGTGTATAAGAAGGTTTTTGCTTTGTATTTTAATGTCTTGTTGTTGTTTCGACGAGTGTTTCTGGTGTGTGCCTTGGCGCTGACCGTCCTTTGTGTTGGCAGTGTCTCTGCATCTGCTCAGGAACCAGATATTTTTGGTGATGAGCAGGGTGGTGGGAGTGAGGACGTCGAGGAGGTTGGTGATGAGCCAAGGGCGCAGGAGGTTGAGCCGCTATCGAACGCGGAGGCAAGTCAGCGCATGCGTGCCTATGTCTCGACGAACAAGAGCCAGATCACGATTCATCAGATTGTGTCCGAGATGGTGGATGATTTCACTGCGGATGTGAAGGACTTGAACCTTGCGGTGGTGAGTCCGATGGCGATTCGTGGTGTGGCTGTGACGCCAAATTTGTCCGCTGCATTTGGCGACTGGGTGCACTCGCAGATGGTGAATAACATTGCGCGTCATGCCAAGATCAAGATCAAGCGTTGCATCAGTTGTGCAGCGTTGACGACCAAACTTGATGGTGATGAGTGGGTCGTACAGATGGGTCATGTGACACAAGACGAGCTTGCCGAGGAGGCAAGGAAGTTGGGTGTGATCGCGTATCTTGATGCGTATGTCTCATTTGATCCAGGTGCAAACAGCGTGAGTCTGAGCGTGCAAATTTACCGCGCATCAGACAGCAAGATATTGTGGACCGAGACGTACATGAGCGACTCGACCACGGCGGCCATTTTGCGAAGTGGCGATCGTTTACAAACACGTGAGGAGGCATATGCCGAGCTTGTCCGCAAGATCGAGCAGAAGCCTTATTATGGGTATCAACTCACGCTTGGCATGGGCTTTATCCCTTATGACTCGGCGACGTCCCCGATGCTGAGTGGTATCATGGTGGGTGGACGAATTTACGAGAAATTTGGGGAGGATAAGAGGCTTTTGTACGGGCTCCATGGCGAGAGCTTTTTGAACTTTGGAGCCAACGCGATCGCAGGTGCATTTGTGGGGGCGCTGGCTCAGTATCAGATCAATGAGCCTAACTTGAACGATCCTATCTACCGCGTGGGAGGATTGGTGGAGGGCTTTATCGCGGGTCAGGAAGGAAACTCGGTGGCGATCGAGGCCAACGCCGAGGCGATCTTCCAGTTCAGGTTGGGTGCAAGCCTTGGGTTGATGTACTTCCGCCCCGTGACCTTTGCAGGTGCAGACCTCGGAGGTTTTGGTGGCAAGGTCAGGTTCTTATTTAACTGGTGATAAAGCGAGGATTTGTTTTGAGAAAGTTTAATCTTAACAGTGAGATAGTGAACCTGGGGTTGGTGCTTTTTTGTGTGCCAGTTGGGATGCTTACGGCGTGTTCATCGACCAAGGAGGCTTCGACCACAGACAAGGTGATTGTGGTGCCAAGCACGGCGACATCTGCGCCACCATACCGTGGTGATGGCTCTCCAAGCTCGAGACGTTATGTGGTGCGTATGAGTGATGGTAAGCGCGACTGGGAGGTTGAGTTTCCCGAGAGCGCCAATGGGTATCAACTTCGTATTCCGTTGAACGATGGCAAGAAGGATCTGGACGTACAGGGGCAGCCCTTGACCAAGGCAGACAAGGAACTTCTGGAGAGCCGCAGGCGTCAGAATGTAGCGACCGAGCGTGAGGGCGTGTATGCCGATGGCAAGAACCTTGCTGACGATGAGAGGCGTAACCAGGCAGGTGGTTTGCAACCAGGCGCAGAGCTTGGTGGTGGAGATAGCGGTGCAGTCGATCCCTGGGCTGGCACGGAGGATCAACCCGCCCCGACACGGCGTAGTTACTTCCTTGGAATCGAGGAGGTTCAGAAGTTATACCGCGCAGGTCGTTATGAGATGGCCGTGGTGTTCTTGAAGGAGCTTGATGAGGATTATCCCGATGATCCCAAGATTCTATCGATGATGGGGACGCTGTATTTGAAGCTCAATCAGGAAGATCTGGCGCGTGAGTACTGGGAGAAGGTCTTGCAGATTGATCCGACCAATCGTGCAGTAATTGATGCGTTAAAGCAGCTTAATCAGCGAGGGGTTCCTTCTGGTGGGGGCGCAAACACAACGCCATAAATGGCGTAATTGATGTGGTTTTGTGTTGTTTGTAAGTAACTGTAGATAAAAGAGAAAGTCAATGCATATAATCTTTGGTGCCCTGATTGTGGCGGGGTCATTTTTACTGGCGATGAATTACATCAGCGATGAGTTTCAGGGATTTTGGAATATGTACTCCCTGATTTTGCTGGCGGGCGTGCCCGTGGGTCTGACCTGTATTGCGTTCCAGTTCAGCATGATTGGCAAGGGATTCAAGGGGTTGTTCAGGAGTCTGACAAAGAATCAGCGTCGAGAGCGAGAGCGTTTGGCGCAGAGCTTGTTGGACTTTGGTCGTGAGGTCAGGAGAGAGAAGGGAACAGCGGCGACAGCAGCGCTTGAACGCGAGCGAGATCCTGTGTTTCGAGCGCTGGGTCGACATGTGGTGCAGCGCACCAATGCCGAGGAGATCGAGGCTGATGCAATGATTCTTGGGCGACGTGATCTTGAGGACTACAGGCTTGGCGAGAAGGTCTTTGCTGCGCTGGGCGACTTTGCACCTGCGATGGGGATGATTGGTACAGTGATTGGTTTGATTCAGTTGCTGGCGAACATGCGTGATTTTGAGAAGCTTGGGCCAGGTATGGCGATTGCGTTGTTGACGACATTTTATGGTCTGGTGTTGGCACACATTCTGTACTTGCCGATTGCGCGTATGATCGCGGCTCAGGGGGCGGAGCGTGCCGAGAACATCAACCTGATCGTGGAGGGGATGTTAAAGCTCTCAAGGAAGCGACCTTTGCACGAGGTTCAGCAGATGGTGCAAGGAGAGAAGGGCTCGCGCGCGGCATAAGCTCGTGTAAGTGATTGAATGTATTGTGACCACGTTAACGTAGGTAAGGTTTAAGATGGCACGAAAGCCGATGGACATAGACCGCTTTGCAATGGATGAGAGCGCCCACACCGGGGGCTGGATCGTGAGCTACGCGGATATGATGACGATTATCCTGACCTTCTTCATCCTGTTGTTGTCAATTTCGACGATTGCACAGACCAAGTATGAGCTTCTTGTGCAAGCTTTTACAGGAGAGAAGGCGGGTAACTTGATGGAGGTCAAGGAGAAGATCGACAAGGTGATTGAGGAGCAGCGTCTGGGTGGAGAGATCTCGACCAAGATGGACAAGGATGGGCTTGTGATCGAGTTCTCCAATGCGTTGTTGTTCCAGTCAGGGGACGCCAACCTCAAGCAAGGAGCAGAGACAGTATTTGGCCCAATTGAGCGCCACCTTGTTGATGATCTTGAGCCTCACTATGGTCTTGTCATTGAGGGCTATACGGATGATGTGCCCATCTCCAACAGTCGTTATGCGTCGAACTGGGAGCTGTCTTCAAGTCGTGCGATTCATGTGATGGAGCGTCTGCATGACGCGGGGCTTGATTCGCGCAGGATCTCGGTCAAGGGGTATGCCAACACGCGACCTGCGACGGATGTGGATATCTCTGATCCAGGCGAGCTTTCCAAGCTGTCACCCGAGGAGCTTGAGACAGTGCGCGCTGCAAACCGTCGCGTGATTATTCGTGTGGATGCTCTTGATCTGGATGTCCTCAAACGCGTGGGGATCACGACAGGGGCCAAGATTGAGCGCTTACAGGAGGCAATCGAGAATGAGAACGTTGAAAAAACCAATGAACTCAAACCTTTCGAGATGCCTGATGTGAAGGATGCTGTGAAGCCCTGAGCTGTGCTGGTTACTTTAATATTGAATTAAGTCCTTGTGTTGTCGGCAGCCGCGGACGCCAAAACGATAGAGAATCAAAGAGCATGAAAGTTGAGCCTGTAAAGATGAATAGAGCAAAGAGTGTGCGAGGAATGAGGCGAGTGAGCATGTGGCTTGTGAGCGCGCTGATGGGGGCATGTGCAGTGCTTGGCGCAGGCTATGGCGATGCCTTTGCTCAGGCGACACCCACTGAAGTTGCGGCGATGAAGCGTAAGCAGGCCGTGGCAGAGCAGCAGGCCACACAGGAGATCGAGGCTTTGTTTAGTCGCCTCTGTCCTGGTCGTTGTGAGCTTATTGATGTCAAGGCGATCACCTCTGATCCAGTGGCAGTGGGTGAGGTCACACCTGGCTTTGATGGTGTGGGGGCGACAGGATCGTATGATGTGGAGGTCAAGCGCCTGGATGCGCGCGTGATGATCGATTCCACGTTACCCAAGGCGTTCATGTCCAATGTGCCACGTATGTTGACGTTCAGACTTCAGCGCATCGTACCTGATGTGCGTATTCAGCCTGTGGCGCTGGAGTTTCCAAAGCCTCAGATGGAGCCTCTTGCTCAACCTGATGAAATTGAAGAGCCTGCCCCGGAGCCTCCCAAGGCAGAAGAGCCGCCCGAGGTGCCAGAAGAGCCAAAGGCAGAAGAGCCCGAGGAGGTGGAGGAGCCGATCAAGGAGGAACCAAAGTCATGGCTTCGTGAGCTGTGGGAAACGTTCTTGCCCTACCTCCCTTACATCGTGATGTTGTTGATTATTTTCGGTATTGTGCGTGCCTTGTTAAACTGGTTCAGGGACAACAAGATCGCCCGCAATGCACCTGCGATGGCGGCCACTACGGGCGCCGAGCTTGGTACCAAGGTGATGCCCAACAAAGACGCGCTTCGTCGCGAGTTGACACGCTCACGCGCGGTTCAAAACGAGGTGTTGAGGTTGTGGCTCAAGGAAGACCCCGAGAGTGTGGCGTTGTTGGTGCGTATGGTGGGTACGGATGTGCTTCAGGATGTCAAACAGGACACCTCACTACGTGCATCACTGGCAGAGGTCAGTCAACAAGCCGCGCTTCAGAGTGAACCGATTTCGGTGGATGAAGCGCAACGTGTCGCGCAAGAGACGCGTGCACGCATCACCGCTGCACGTATCATGGAGAATGAAGGTAATCTTCAGGGAGACTGGGACTTTGTGCAGGGGCTCTCTGTGCCCACGCTCCAGCGTGTGTTGTCGAAGCTGGATGCGCGTGAGAAAGGCTTTGCCATTGGACAACTTCCTCCAGCGCTGCGAGCATCATTCCTGGAGCAACTGTCTGCGCGTGAGCGTCGTGAACTGTTTATGGATGCAGGAAGTTCGGAAGGTCTTGATCGTGAGGAAGCTGTCGCGCTGGCGACTCGACTTCGCGAGGAAGCCGAGCAGATCGCACACCTTGGAGATGCTGCAAGTGGTCAGGCTGCCGTGGTTATCGACATGCTTCGCGCCGTGGATCTCAGCGAGCAGGAAGATACGCTGCGTGAGATCTCTCGTCGTCGCCCCGAGGTGGCTCAGGCTGTGTTCTCACAGGTTTGTCTTGAGAGCACCGCGCTTGTTGCCCCTCAGGATGTTGTCAGTGATGCCATGTTACGCACACCTGTGGAGACCTTGACTGCCTTGCTTCGTGGTACGCGTGAGGATGTACGCAACTATCTCGTGGAGCAGGCTCCACCCAGCATCAGGAGTGCTGTTGTGCAGGAGCTTGAACTTGGCATTCCTGTCGTCAAGAGTGAGTACCTTGATGGACGCAGGATCTTTACGGATACGTTGGCCTCTATATTGCAGCGAGAAGGAGAAGATCTTGTGGCGATGAACGCACGTGTGATTGATCGTCATGCTCATGAGGGAACACAGCACGCGTGAGCGGTGTTCATATCTTGAAGAATCAACGGGTTGTACGCGGAACAGGAAGGTTGAAGAGATGAAGAAAAGCTTATACATAATGCAGGTTTTGAGCGCATTGCTCCTCGCGATGGTGCTCGGTTCTGGGTGCACAATTATCCGTTATGTGGAGGGCAATAACGATGATAATTCAGGTGGTGATCCTCCTCCTCCCAAGATTGTTGATTTGTTGGTCCTGGTCGAGCTTGACCGCAACACTGTACAGCTTGCCGATGACTACCAGTTGATTATTAGCAATCTGCAAGCAGGGCTTGCCACAAGTGGCGTCTCAGTTCGCAAGCTTGCAGTGGCTCCAATGTATCGACGCACAGGAAGCACAGCACCATTGATTTATGGTCAGGGTGAGGACTCCTCGGAGTTCTTCAGTCCAGAAGATGCGATTCGATTTTATGCCATGGATGATGGCCAGCGTTACCTTCGCGATAGCGTCGACACCGAAGGCGAAAACCTCGCCACAATCGGCATGATGCTCGACACTGCGAGCATCTACAATCCAAGGGCTGCATCCACAGATTCCTCACCCTATTTCACCAACGCGGCTGATGGTTTTATTGTCCTGCAACTCAACGCCAGGGCCAGAAACTGCGGTCACGAAGATGCAGGTTGTCTTCTTGAAGGTAAGACTGCTGCAACGTTCTTCACCGCAGAGTCTTCAGGGAAGGCAAGCTGGTTGGAACTTCCCAGCGCAACAGGACTCGCAAGTAGCAGGATCTTTCACCTGAATATTGCCACTCCTGAAGGTGTGTCCGACGAGGACTTTGTCAGCAAGTGTGAGGGACGAGCAGGTTTCAACGCAAGTAACCTGGATCATATGGAACCCTCTGCATTTGAATATTACACGGAGTTCTCAAGTGCGGTGCCCAAGGAAGGTGGCTGGGCCAAGTACATCGATATGTGCGAAGCAATGAGCTCTGTGGGCGTGGCCAAGCTGGCCGCTGTGGGTAAAGAAATTGGTGGAGAACTTCGATAGTCAGCAGGCAAGCTCTTGAATCCTCAAACTGGTGAGCGTATCGCTCACTCCATGATCACGATCCTCGCATTTTGCGTGGGCCTCCTGTTAGGTCCACGCTTTTGTGCGTCTCCTGTCGATGAACAAGACTCGCCAGCAACAACCTCTGAGGTTGTCACTGGCGATGCTGACAAAAATGTCATTGATTTTCATGATATGGATGAATCTTTATCGAGGGCAAATACACCATGTCCCGAGACAAGGATCGTGTATCAGTGTCCTCCTGAAGAGGAGGAAGAGCCTGTTAAAAAGCAGGGCGTGAGCACATCTCAGAAAAAGAAGCTCCCCCCACCCGAGCCCGAGCTTGATCCATTGCTCAGAAAGCGTCTGCTTGCCTGGGTGCGCGATCGTTCTGATACGCTCAAGGTGTGTCGTGATGATGGCCAGGAGATCTATCGCATGGCTGTGATTATGTTCGTGGATAAATCAACCGCCCGTGTGCAACGTGTAAGTGTCAACGCTTCACGTGGCGTGGTGCCATCTGCTGTGTTGACGTGTGTGCGCCGAAAAGTGCAGGAATGGAAACCACCTGCCGAGCTTACACAGGGACGCACACAGCTTGTTTTTGGCTTGAATATTTGAGGCTGTTGTACATGGCGAACAAAGCTAAAAACCTCGCGTTACGCGAGGTTTTTAGTTTTGCATCGTTCTTCAGGCTGTGCTGACGCTCTGCTCGGTCCGCCTACGTCAACAGAGCCTGGAGCGTCAACTTTTCAGCGGCGTTGCTTTATTTTTTGAAGAATATCACAAGCGCTTTCAACGCCGCCATCACATGCTTTTTGGTAAAGCTCCAACGCCTTGTTGGTGTCCTTGGGTACACCAGCGCCATGAAGGTAGAGTACCCCCAATCCTCCACATGCCTGTGCAAAGTCTTGATCGCAAGCTTTTGTAAAGTATGTTCTCGCTTGATCTGCATCTTTTGGGATGTTTTGTCCTGAGTAATAAAAGATACCAAGGTTGGTGCAACTCTGCATTTCTCCATGATTGCATGCTTTTTTCAGGAGTGCGATGGCCTTATCCATATCCAGAGGAACGCCGTAACCCTGCGCATAGTGTGTCCCCAAACTGCTACAGGCGAGCATTACATCTTGGTCACAAGCTCTTTTGTAAAGCTCGTTGGCTTTGGTAAGATCTTGAGGGACGCCATTGCCTTCGGTGTAAAGAACTCCAAGGTTGTTGCACCCCATGGGGGCGTCTTGCTCACAAGCCTTCTCGAAGAGATCGCGTGCCTTGGCAAGGTCCTGAGGAAGTCCATTCCCTTGTACGTAATTCGTTCCCAAGTTGGTACAAGCATCGTGAAAACCAGCGCTGCATGCGCGAGCATAGAGTTGATTTGCTTTGTCGATGTCTTGGGGAAGTCCAGTACCATTCTCATAGTGCATGCCAAGTCTCGTGCATCCAAGTAGAACATCTGTGGTGCATGCTTTCTGTATGTATGTGTTCGCCATTGCGATATCTTGCGTGACATATTTGCCGTTTAGATAGAATTCGCTCAGGTGAAGACAGGAATTCATTTCATTGAGTGTACATGCTTTTTGGTACAGTTGAACGATTTCGTTTGGGTCTGGTGTGTCTGTGGCAGTTCTCAGTGTCGCGGCAAGGTTGAAACAACTAAGAGCATGCTCTGCATCACATGCTAGCTTGTAGAACCCCATCGCTCTTTGAGGATCTTTTGCTACGCCAACTCCCTCGCCGTAAATCTGGCCAAGCTTGAAACAACCCAACGGGACACCCCCATCACAGCCCTTTTTGAAAAGCGCAGTTGCTTTCTGGTTATCTACAGGTACACCCTTGCCCCTTTGATGGTAAATACCAAGCTGTGTACAGCTTAACGAATTCCCTTGATCACATGCTTTTTGGTAAAGTTGGTGGGCTTTCGTTTCGTTTTTGGGTACACCTTCACCTTTTGCATAATTTTCAGCCAGTTTGTGGCAACTTTCAATGTGCTCTGCCTCACATGACTTGATGAGTTGTTGGTTACTCTGGTTCACTGGTGCCTGATCAGAGGTGTGCGCATCTTGAGGCGATGTGTCACTGTGCTCTGTCGTTGGTGTAGCACATGCTGTGACAAAGAGTGCACACATGGATAGCAATATATGATTTGCTTTGTGTGAGTAATTCATTTTTCGTCCCTCTATAAAATGTAGTTAGTATGGTGATATTTGTGCTTTAGGTTCTGTTGACCTAAGCTCCCGTCGCGGAGCTTGCCCCGAAGAAAAGAGTAGAAGAGAGGCATATTCAGGCGATCCCGATCGCCCTTCATTGCCTCTCTACCCCTCATTCCTCCGTGCCGTCGCTCTGCTCGGTCCGCCTAGGTCAACAGAACCTAGAATGCTCTAAAGACGAGATGGGAGAGGTTTGCCCGCAAGTAACGCTTCGATTTTGGGGACGTCCTTGACGAGTGTGAGGACGATGAGCTTGGTTTCGGCGTTAAACTGACAGTTTGGGCCAGGGTTGAAGGTGTACTCGCGGTTGGTCTTGTTGTACACCGCAACAATCAGTGCGTCGGTGTGTTTTCGCAAGTTGGCCTGCTTGAGGCTCTTGCCAATGAGCGGACTCGATTCGGGAATGTCCAGCTCCTCAATGCGGCGGACCTCGCCGTGGTCATGCATCATGAGATCAAGGAAGCCTGTCACCTCGGGGCGGATGACTTCAGCAGCCATACGCATGCCACCAAGCACATTGGTAAAGATGATACTTGTTGCGCCAGCACGCAGGAACTTTTGCTCTGATTGAGGGTTTTCACCCCGTGTCACAATACGCACCTTCTGGTTCATGCTCCTGGCTGTGATGGTGGCAAACAGGTTGTCGCGGTCATTGCCAAGCGTGAACACAATGCCTTGTGCGCGTTCAATTCCTGCCTCTTCAAGGATGTGGTCCTCGGTGGCATCTCCCACAATATAAGGTACCTGGCGCTCGTAGTTGTGCTCGATATCTTCAACTAGCGATTCAATGCGCTCCACATTGCTATCAATCAGGACACATGGGCGATTACTGCGAATAATCTCGTCGAGGACGTGTTGCCCTGTGCTGCCAATTCCTGAGATGATGAAATGGTTGTTTAACTTGTTGATTTGCTTATTCATTTTTCTTCTAAAAAGCATGTCTCGCAAGTCACCATCCACGACAAAGGCGGTGAGTTGAGAGACAAAGTAGAGCATGATTCCCATTCCCATGATCACCAACACCATGGTCAGCGCAATCCTGTCGGGGTAACCCGTCACAGGAATGACCTCGCCAAATCCAATCGTCGTCAGCGTAATCAACGTCATATACGCCGACGTGAGCAGATCGTACTCACCTTCGCATAAAAAGTAGTAGCCAAGCGTGCCGACAATAAAGACTGCGAGCAAAAGACCTGCTGCACGAAGCAAACGACTTAACGCATGACGATCCGCCTTTCTTGAAGAGAGGTTGCGTACGCGTGAGATGAGTCTTGGTTCTGTCGTGATGAGCTTTGACTCTGTATTGGAATCTTCGGCCATGTGTTGTGTAGAAGAGGATTGGAGATTTTATAGACAAAGAGTGATATACTGGTACACAGTGATTGTAGCATATGTAAGAGCCGCTGGTGCATGTGTCTTACCCCAAGATGAACAAAGGCGCTAGTTTAAGGAGCGATGATAAATGGGCTGGAAGTATCTTGATATCAATGTTCTCAAGGATGTAGAGCTGTTTCGCAACCTGAGTGATCGCGTGTTGCAGGAGATCCTGGTGCTGATGACGACACACGACTTCAATCGTGGTGAGTCGATCTTTCGTGAAGGTGAACCTGGTGATGCGCTTTATTTGATCCTTGATGGTGAAGTCAGAATTTCCAAACATATTGAAGGGGTTGGAGAGGAGGCGCTCGCCTTTTTGCCCGATGGATCGTGCTTTGGTGAGATGGCTCTGATGGAAGGGCGCTCCTCCAGAAGCGCTAGCGCCATCGCTCAAAAAGATTGTGAAGTTGCAAGATTAAAGCGCGATGACTTCCTTGAGTTGATGGACCGAGACAAGGATCTTGCCATCGAGATCCTCTGGGGCTTTGTCAAAATTCTCTCCCTCAGACTAAGAAATTCCAACGATAAGGTCGCCTTCCTCGCGATGTCCAATCTGTTTGAATAAACGCATACAAAAGCATCAAAGGGGCGA
>Ga0207913_1000441_pt1 | contig 11811 bp, 6 predicted proteins | sample DeeseametaMP2913_FD_184168 | JGI IMG/M metagenome (GOLD analysis project Ga0207913, IMG submission 184168) | Marine microbial communities from the Deep Atlantic Ocean - MP2913 (SPAdes) | ecosystem: Environmental > Aquatic > Marine > Oceanic | place: West of Santa Cruz de la Palma, Atlantic Ocean...
CGTTGCTGACGCTGTTTCGTGCTCGCCATCACAGAAGCACATCCGAGGAAGACCTCGCCATGTTTAATCACTACCTTCGATGGTTTGAGCGTCTGAGCGATAAACCTGAAGATGTGTTTGGTCAGGGAGCCTTTCCGTTGATCTCGGAAATCGGGGCGATGTTTGCTGAGCGTGGTCTGCAACATGAATCAAAACAATACCTTACGCTGGCCGTCTCTCAGATTGAGCGCACGCGACGGTCCATTGCTGATATTTCAGTGCGTCAGCGTTTTCTCCACACCTGGCGTCATGTGTACATCGCTTTGCTTCATCAGATGGTTGGTATCGATACCGATCGACTCCCTCAACATGATTATCAAGAGGCGCTCAAGCTCACAGTGGCGCTCAAGGCAAGAGGGCTGCGAGACCTGTTTGAGGGGTGGTCTTATGAAGTCCTGTCTTACAAGCAAAGACAGGAGCTTGAGCGTGAAGAAGGCAAGCTCCTACCTCGCCATGTGACGGGGGATCACAAGGCACTTCTTGTCGACTCGCTGGCCTCGTTAAATCAGTGGTCCAATCCTGCAAAAGTGCCTGGTTTTTATCGTGGTTTGCGTGATATTTCTGACGTGAAACTGCCTGAGAATACCGTCGCATTGGAGTATATTCTTGGCGAGCGTACAGGCTATGTCATGGTGATGACGGGTGAGGATATCAAGCTGCGTAAAGTGGCTGGTCTGCGTGAACTCGCTCCATTATGGAAGGCGTTTCGAGAGGGGCTCGCAAACCCTGATCTGTCAGTGTCACAGTATGCCTCTCACCGAGAGATTTCCGAGCGATTGTATGTGGCGCTGATCGCTCCAGTTCAGGATATCGTCGCGGATTATGATCGTATCCTGATTGCTCCTGATGAGATGTTGTACGAGCTTCCCTTTGAGGCGCTTGCACGACCTGCTGATAGTGGGAAGCCTGTCGATTACATGTTTTTAAAGCATGATATTTCATATGTGCCCTCCATGAGTATTTTGGAGCATCTTCACACCTCTGAACATGCACACAAGCGTCGTACTACTGCCCCACATATGTTTTTGATGGGCGCACCTGTGTTGAATCAGTCATCACTGCGTCTGGCTGCGCTCGCACGTGAACTCCCTGGGCAAGGGCTTGAGAGCATGAGCAACCTCTTTGGCGCGATCCCTGAGAGCAAGCAAGAGATCCTTGGAATTGCAAAGCTCATGCGTCGTCAGGGCGCATCTGTGACATATGCCACGGGAGAGGATGCCTCGGAAGGATTCTTACGTGCGCAGGAGGCGAGCACATACGATGTGCTTCATCTGGCGACGCATGGTTTAAGCGATGGTCCCCGCTGGAACACTGAACTTGAGGCCGCTGTGGGTCTTGTGCAACCTGCGTTGCTGCTGTCCAGGGATGACGAACATCCTGACGATGGTGTGTTGACCTTGGACGAGGTGTTGAACATGGATAAACAGCCTGAGCTTGTGGTGTTGTCAGGATGCACAACAGGCCGTGGTTGGAAGGCGCTCGGCGCAGGTGCGTACGGTTTTGCAGGTGCGTTTCTTTACCGTGGGAGTCGACAGGTGGTCGCGACTACCTGGAGTGTGTCTGATCGCATGACACGCGACCTGCTCACCTCGATGTACACCTATATGACACCATCGCTTGATGCAGTTGGAGGTTTGAACAGCGCCCGTCGTGCGTGGTTTATCAAGGAGCAACGACGACGCAAAAAAGCGGGCGAGGCAGTCACCACACCAGCTCCGTTTTACTGGGCGAGCTTCAAGGTTGTTGGGGAGCCCTGAACGACATAAGGCGAGGTTTGCTCAAGCAAACCTCGCCTTATGTCGTTTAGATATCTTTTCTATCAGGGTTCAATGGTGAGGGGATAAGGTGTTGTCGCGCCCTGAAGTGAGTTGTTTCCAAGGCGACCATTGGAGCCAGAGCCCCAGCAGTAAGCAAACTGGCTGTCATCAAGTGCGCAGGAGTGGATATCGCCAGTGTCCACATGGGTGAAGGTTTGTGTGCCGACACGAACAGGGGTGACGCTTGCAACAGTGGAGCCGTTTCCAAGCTGTCCGTTGTTATTTGCTCCCCAGCAGTAGAGTTCTCCTGCATTTGTGAGAGCACATGTATGTATGCTTGCAGAAAAGACTTTTTCAAAGGAGAAGCCTGTGACCTCAATATGTGCCACCGAGTCGGAACCTTGTGTGTCTGTGCCAAGTTGGCCGTCGGAGTTTCCGCCAAAGCAGTAGGTTGTGCCTGTGCCCTGTTCAATGACGCAGGTATGTTCAGGACCCGCAGAGAGTGCTGAATAGAGTCGGTTATTGTCGATCTCGGTGGGGCTCAGGACATTGCTTGACATGTTGTTGATACCAAGTTGTCCAGCATCGTTGCGACCCCAGCAGTACACTTTTTGTGTCGCGCTCTCGAGTGCGCAGGTGTGAGATCCCCCTGTGGAGATACTTGTAAAGGTGCGTCCTCCCATCACAACCTGTGGTGTGCTCTCCTGATCGATGGTGCCTGTGCCAAGCTGTCCATAATCGTTGTTACCCCAGCAGTAAGCTTGACCTGCGGTGTTGAGCGCGCAGGTATGTGCGCCGCCTGTGGAGACCTGCGCAAAATCGAGCGTGGGAGAGATTGCGATTGGGGATGACGATGAGCCCACAGATGATCCCTCTCCAAGTTGTCCTGCGAAGTTTGCACCCCAGCAGTAGAGCTTGTTGGTTGTGGAGATGCCACACTGGTGCAATGTCAGTGATGAGATGCTCTCAAAGATGTAGGGTTGGGTCACGAGCGTCGGTACGAGCCTGTCTGATGAACCTGTCAGTCCAAGCACATTGAATTGATTTCGTCCAAAACAGTAGAGCTCATCATTGAGCGTCACCGCACATGAGTGGGAGCCTCCTGCAACTACATTCTTGAATTGTACGGGGGCAATCACGTTGATCTGAGCGCTCTTTCCTTCGCTCTGAGCGGTGATGGTTGCTCGCCCCTGGTTGAGCGCCGTGATAAGCCCTGTCTGATCGATGCTAATCGTGGTGTCACTGCTGCTGCTCCAGAGGATCGAGCGCCCCTGAAGGATATTATCCTGGTCATCAAGGGTGTCTGCCTGAAGTTGCTGTGTTTGACCTTGAAGCAAGGTGATTGGGCCACCTGGTGTGATGAGGATGTCATCCACAGGCTTGGGTTGTACGGTGAGCTGAATGGCGCTTGTGATCTGATCAACCTGTGCAGTGATTGTGGTTTGGCCCGCTGAAAGAGCGAGGATCAGACCATTGGGGTCGATGGTTGCCACTGACTGATTGCTGCTGCTCCATGTGATCTGTCTAAAGAGCTGTACATTGTTTGAGTCGTAGACTGTGCCCTGAATGGTGGAGGATTCACCCTCTGTGAGGGTGAGCATTTGTGGCGTGAGATCGATGTGGTCAGGCACTGTAACCACGGTGATGTAGCTCTCGAAGCTAAGCACCTGAGGGTTTTCAAGTGACGCGGCCCATACGCGTGTTGTGCCTGTGTTTTCAGCCAGGAACGTGCCATCTCCAAGGTGAGTCAGGACATCGGAGCCTGTGGTCAGGAACCATTCCACATCTTGATTTGGGTGGAGGCTGCCATCATCAGTAAATACCATGGCGGACATGGTGATCATGTCGCCAATCGCGATGGTGTCATTGTCAGGGATCAAATCAACGCTTGTGATGGGGCGGTTGAGCACGGTCAATGTGGTGCTGCTTGATAGACCTTCATACGTGGCGATCACATCTGTTAAGCCAGCTTTGAGCGCGGTGAGTTCACCTGTCGCGGGGTCAATGGAGGCGATGGTGTCATCTTGGACGCTCCATGTGACCTCAAGGTCGTTGAACACGCCGCCACGGTCATCGCGAACTACAGCGTTCATGGTGGTCTTGTCATTGACGAGGAGTTCCGGGTTATTGGTCAGGATATCGACGTTATCCGCAGGTCTTGCGGTAACTTCGACAGGGATGGTCTCGGTGAGGTTATCGAGAGAGACCGTGATGGTGGTTGTGCCTGGGTTTTGTCCAGTCACAAGACCACTGGAGTTGATGGTTGCGATTTGATCGTCATCGCTTGCCCATGAGACGCTGCGGTCGAGGAGTTCAAAGTCATCCTTGGCAAAGACCTTGGCATAAAGCTGAACGGTGTCGCGCTGAACAAGCGCGATATCTTGAGGAGACACATCGAGGCGCACAGGCACTCTTGGTGTGACTTCCACGGTGGCTTGAGCGGAGGCATTGTTACCAAAGTCGTTGACCGTGAGTGTGACTGTGCCTGTGCGTACGGAGCGAAGTTGCAACGTTTTTTCGTCAGCAAGGTGTGTGACATCTACAATGCCTGCATCGCTGTTGGCCCACAAAATTTGGACGGGCTCAGTGAAGACCTCTCCCTGTTCGTCGTAGAGTTCATAGCTAATGGAGCTCATCTCACCAACTTCCAGTGAAACCATGGTTTCATTGAATTCAATGCGAGCAGGAACAGGGGCGTCCTCATCCATATCAGAGGAGTCTGCGTTCATATCCGAGGACATATCCTGATTCATGTCCCGTGTTGAGACTGGTGCAGGTCCTGTAGGAGGTTCGTCCTGGCAAGAGCTACATGCCTGAGAAAAGAGCAAGAGCAAGAGGATGCTCGTGAGCTTTGTGAGAGAGCGTGGCGTGAACAACATGTCGGGTCTCCGATTGAAATATGCTTTTGTTTCAGTGTCTTGCTTTGTCTCTTGTTCGTGATTTGGCGCAAGGTTACCACGAATCAAAATGTGATAAAATACATTGCAGTTGGATGGCACGTGAAATCTTTGGCTGAGGTGTGTTGGCGTTACGATTGTTGCTATGATCGTTATGGTTTGTGCGCGGATGATTGTTATACGTGATATTGAGGTTCGAAACTATTTTGGATATTTTATGGTGCGTGGTTCATAAGCTTCAGAAAAAAGATCATTTTTTCTGAATAAGTTTCAAGAGGGCTGCGTCAGTAAGTGTGTAGAGCACAGTGCGCCTGTGAAAAGGTGTCAAAGAGATAATGAAACAAGACCGTCATACAAATAAACGGCTGATTGGAAACTTGAAGGAGAGATGGATATGAAAAAGCAGTTGATTACAGCACTGGGTACGATGATGACGGCTTTGACCTTTGGCTCAGGCTGTTTGGTGGTGACAGACAATGATTACGACAATGATGGGTGTTACCAGCAGTGTCAGGATTACGAAGTGTGTCAGACCTACTGTGATGCATGGGAGTGTTGGGATGAGTGCTGGTACGAGACCACATGTGATGTGAGCTGTCCTACACCTGACCCCGCAGTCGACCTTGTGGATTGTATCGATGACCTTGATTGTTCAGGCGATGATATCTGTGTGGCAGACCGCTGTGTGCAGCAGGATCAGGAAGCCAAGAAGAACGCCGATGCAGGTCTTTGTCAGGCATGTGAATCCACCAACGACTGTTCTGAAGAAGATGCACGTTGTGTGCGCTTGAACTACGAGCACAGCACCAAAACAGGTGAAAAGATCTGTAGCCGAGTGTGTGAGCTTGATGATGACTGCCCCATTGGGTTTGAGTGTGTCAACATCAGCGATGAAGTAGGCGTGCCTGCTCAGTGCTTGCCCAAGATTGACCCCGCAAACGGTGACCTTCGTACCTGTACAAACAACGCGAGCCTTGAGTGTGTGAAAGCCAAGGAGTGTGGTGTTGGTGAGAGTTGTGTGAACAACGTGTGTACTCGTCCGGGAACAAGCACTGGTTCTGGCTCTGGTTCCACAGATGTGTGCTCCTCGGATTCAGACTGTGCATCTGGTGAGAGCTGCCGCGGCTCAAGCTGTGTAGCTCAGGACGCTGAAGAGTGCATCGACCGTAGCCAGTGTGCTTCAGGAGAAATCTGTGTAGACGCCAAGTGTGTCGCCGAGAAAGTCTCCTGCGTGTTCAACTCCGAGTGTGATGGTGGCAAGTGTGTCAACGGCGAGTGTACAGCGTCTTGTGCTGACAGCACCGAGTGTGGTCCTTACGAGTACTGCCGCAAGTCTGAAGGCGCAAGCCAGGGTCTGTGTGAGATGGCCGAGTGTCGCCGCACAGCGGACTGTGATGCTGGTAACATCTGTGTGGAAGCTCAGTGTAAGCCTGCATGTTCCACCGACAGTGACTGTGGCACAGGTTACGAGTGTAACTCCAACCGTTACTGTGACCGCGACTCAAGCGTTGAGTGTCTCTCAACCTCCGAGTGTTCTGCGAACGAAATCTGTGTGGACAACGCATGTGCAGAAGCCTGTGCATGTAACCAGGACTGCGCTGATGGCCTCGTCTGTGACTTGAACAGTGGCACCTGTGGCCAGCCTGCAACCAACGATGCAATCATCACCTGTGCAAACAGCTGCGAATGCCCCTCTGGCAAGACCTGCTCTGACCAGGGTGTATGTGAGTAATCAAGACATTCTCCACATGGAATATGGTGGCGAATACATCAGAACACAGCCCTTGTGGGTAAGGGCTTTCTGAAAGACAACCAGAGAGGGCAGCAGGTTTAAACCTGCTGCCCTCTCTGGTTTTTTGTGTCTGCATGCACACTCAAGGTGGAGAGCCAGGCTGACTTGCTTGAGCAAGTCAGCCTGGCTCTCCACCTTGAGTGTGCATGGATAAGTGAGAGCGTATGAGGTCCTCTGGAGTGAGGTTGCTTTAAGCGAGGTTACGCGTTCCATGCAATAGCTTTGCTGAGCTTTAAGCGCTGCAAATGGATAAGCGTATAAAAAGAGGCGACAGGGCACACTTACTAAGTGTGCCCTGTCGCCTCTTTTTATACGCTTATACGGTGAATGTGGTTAGCGTCTGACGCGGATTTCACCAATCTTGATGCGGTTATCTTTGCGATGGGCACCCTGTGGTTCGATTTTCATGCGTTTTTTGCCCATGTAGAAACCAAAGTTAAGGGAGTATGTGCCTGCCTTGGTGTAGCTCTCAACGGGGATGGTGTGCGTGTCTTTGACAATGTCACCAGGAAGCCAGGTGTTTGTGGGGAAGTCACCATTGACAGGGTAATGGTCACCATGGAGGCGATTGCCTGAGGTGTCGACATGAACAAAGAGTTGTTGGTTGCCTGTGACGCGTTTTTTCACGCGGAAGTAGAGGGTCATGTCGAGGTTGTCACCCCATCGATAAAGCGGGGATTGTTTTCCTGCTTGTGTGCCCTGTTTGTTGAGGCTGTAGCCAAGAAACTCAAGCTGGTCATCAAAGGTTGCGTGGACAGCATTGCCCTGAGCGTCCTTGTAGGTGACAGGGTGTTGGATTTCTTTGGGGAGCGTGTCAGTGGGGTCAATGATGTGAGAGGAGATGAAGTTTTGATCCTCTTCATTGTCCTTGATCTGGTTAGAGATAAGCACCAGTTTGTTTGAATTTGCGTTGAGCACATAGAGGTTATGCTTGAGTTCACGACGCGTGTACATGTTCAAATTGGCGAGTTTGTCGCGAGGGATAACAGCGTAGAAACGTTGAGATTCTTTGACGTTGTTGATGAGTTCGCGAGTGCTGTCCGTGGACTTGACATCCTGAAGGTAGAGAGAGGTTTGTGTTTTGGGGATCTGATATGCCATGAGTTTTTCATCAGGCTGACTGCTCTCGAGGTAGCTCTCAAAGATGTGACGTTGGGACAGGTGGTAGGTCGCCTGATGGATGTAGGAGAAGAGCGTCGCGAGGGCAAATCCTGTGAACACGAGCGCGACGAGGACGGCGCGCGATGAGGGGTGCTCCACGAGTTTTGCAAGGGGGAGCGCAAGCTTGGAGAGTCCTTTTTCTGGTGTAGATGTACCAAGGATGAGGTTGGTGCGTTTCTCTGTGCGTTCTTCAAGTGGTGAGGAGTCTTCGGGAGTGATGGGGGCAAAGAGTGGTGACTCTTTTTTGCGCCATGCGACAAACCTTGCCTTGAGTTTATCGAGTGATTCAAACTGAAGGATGGCCCATGAGATGGGGCCAAAGAATCCACCAATGATGGTGAGCAGCATGATGTATTTAAAGGGCTTGTATGTTTTGCCCCAGGAGAAGCCTTCAGGCAGCTCAAGTTTCTTTGGCATCTGCGCATAGACCTCAATGAATCGGTGAGGGTAGCGCTCAAGATCCTTGCCGAGGGTTAGGATGACAGCGACGGCGGTCATGCCCACGAGGTAGGGGTAGATTGGGCGAGCACGGCGTACAAATTTCCAGAACGCGGAGTCACCAAGAAGGATGCCACAACTTGCTGCGAGGGGGAGGATTGCAGGGTAGAAGTAGTGGTTTTGTGTGGATGCAGCGGCCATGACAAACAGGGCGATGAACGCCCACGCAAGGAGGAAGCGTTGTGCCTGTGCAGTAGAGGATGCTGGGTCTATTTCAAGGTCAGCCTTTGCAAGGGATGGTGATTTGAGGTTTCGCGCAAGGTGTGCAAGTCCAGCAGGGATGAGCGCAGCCCATGGGAACGTGGCGAAGCCAATTTGTCGGAACCAGATATCGAGGCGATAATGTTGTCGCGCGAGGCTATCGGCGTGGACATGGTTACCAAGAAGATACCCAAGAGAGGGGATTTCACCAAAGATCTTCCCGCGTTTTAAGAGTGTTGGGTTGACCTCACCATAGGCGTGTCCAATGAGCACAATCAGGGCTGCGGTGACAAGGAGAGGGAGCAGGACTTGAGGCTGCATGAAGCTCTGTGCAGTCTTTGTTTTACGTGCCAGCAGGAGCGCAGATGCGATGCTTGTCAGAGGGATGAACAGGAGCAGCAGCTGTTGTGCATAAGGTGCGCTGAGCGTTTTTACAAGCGCAGCATAGGACGAGGAGGTGATGAGCATCCAGAGGAGTGCGAGTGCAGGTGTGATGAACACCCCTGTTGCGAGGAGGATGTCTTTTTTTGAGGGCTGCAAGTCCTTGCTGTTAAAGGGTATTTCGATGAGTGAGAATCCAGCAAATACAGCGAGTACGAGGTAGAGCGAGATAAGTCGCTGATCAAATGCGCCCATGGCAAGGCAGGCCAGGAGCAGCAGTGATAGGAGCCACTTGTGTTTTTGAGAGTGATTCTGAGCGAGTTCAAACAGGGCGATGAGTGCGCCCGAGGAGGTCACGACAAAGAGCAGTGGAATGGAGAGGTTATGCGAGCCAAGGAAGATGACGGGCATGCTGGCCATGGCGAGCGCCGAGAGGGCGGCCTGGCGGGTAGAGAAGTGTCGTTTTAGCCAGAAGAACAGGCCCGTGATGAGCGCAAGTGTGAGGAGCGCAAAGGGGAGACGAGCGTTGCGCTCGAGGGTGCCAACGACCTCGCGAATATCGTCCGAGGAGGCAGGGAGCAGGGCCGAGATGAGCCAGATCTTGAGGAGGCTCTTGGCGACGGGTTTTTGATCCAGAGTGGGGACAGCCCAGTTGTAGCCTGACGCGGAGGGGTTTTGTTCAATGACAGAGGCATCAAACGGGGCGCGATTTTGATACTCCATGGCAACGAGGACTTCCTGAGCCTCCCAGGGTTCCCAGATGCCAAGAGAGCCAAGCTGAGAGAAGAGCAGCAGCAGGCAAGGCAGAGCAAACAGGAGGAGATAAGGGAGGAGTTTTTGCGTGGTATTGGTCTTCATGGTGATCAGTTCAAAGGATACAGAAGGGTGACATGTGAGAGATATGTGATAGGCCAGTCAGAGGTAGCCCTGGAGTACAACGCACGGGGTTTGATTGTGGGTTTTAAACAAAGAGAGAGGTCAAATACAATCAAACAGACCAAGCGTGTAGCATAAAAGCAAATGAGTTTCACTCTTTCTTTGCCATGAGGGGTAAATGTAAGGTAGTAGAGTAAGGGATGAAAGTAACAGGGTTGCCTGAAGAACCTCGGGATAAGGAACAGTTTCCGAGCGAGAGAAGAGAGCGCAGGGCACCAGAGCATAACCAGTGTAGAGTGGAGAGGAGATGTTTAAGGAGAAGTTGACACGAGTTATTGCCAACGTGGAAGGCGCGATTGGGTGTTTGTTGATTGGTTTTGATGGGATTCAGATTGATCATGCGTATGCATCGCATGAGTTGCCCGAAATGAACGCGATCGCGATCGAGGTGAGTAACTTGTTGGACAAGTTTCGCCGCATGCAACTGCACGACATTGGGGAGGTCAACGAGGTCAGCATTACCACAGGTGAAATCACCACATTGGCGAGGGTTGTCGCCGACGAGTATTTGTTGGTTTTGGCGATGAGTGCACGCGCAGACGTGAACCGTGGTCAGACGATGTTGCGTTTGATCTCACCATTTATGGAAAAAGAGATGCGATAAAGCCAAGAAAGGGGGTGTGTTGAGGGGCCTGATGATGTAGAGAGGGGCATGAGCCACACTTTACAGCATGAGGAGTTGGCTTTAGGTATCATCAAGATGAGATAAAAAAAGAGGGCGTTCAAGAGCCCCTGTGAGAGTGAAGGAACTATGTATTCAACACAAGATTTTAAGAAGAATTTGAAGATCGAGATCGACGGTGAGCCCTTTGTGATCGTGGAATGCCAGCACGTCAAGCCAGGCAAGGGTAACGCGTTTGTGAAGACCAAGTACAAGAGCTTGATTACAGGTCTTGTGAGGCAGGACAGCTTCCGTTCAGGCGACAAGTTTGAGAAGCCCGACCTCGTGTCTCGTGAGATGCAGTACCTGTACCCAGAAGATGACATCTACATCTTCATGGATCTGGACACCTACGAGCAGATTCGCATCACAGAGGACAAGCTTGAGGAGGTCCTTGACTTCCTGAAAGACAACCTCCTTGTGGAAGTGTTGTTCCACAACAACAAGGCGATCAGCATCGAGCTTCCTACATTCCTTGAGCTTGAAGTGACCCAGACAGATCCTGGCGTCAGGGGCGACACCGCATCAGGTGGCTCCAAGCCCGCCACACTTGAGACAGGCGCAGTGGTGAACGTGCCGCTGTACATCAAGGAAGGCGAGGTGATCAAGGTGGACACCCGTGACCGCACCTATGTGGAGCGCGTCAAGAGCTAGTTCTTTTGGATTGAGCAGGCATTCTCACCCACAGGTGAAGATGCCTGCTCAATTGCTTGTTGACTGGCTTTTGGTGGTAAGTGTTTTTTGCACGTCTACTGTATTTGGTATACAGTGGTAGGTCCATTCTGTGTATGGCATGTTCTTTCAGTATCCAGGCTGATGTGTATGGTGCCACGTGTATGGGGGCACAGAAGGGCAATCGAATTTAAATGGAGAGTGGTGGTCATGTGAGTTGTATCATGTGGCCCTGATTGGTTTTATTTAGAGAGAAAGGTTAAGCGTCGTGGCGATCAATCGCACAAAGGTTCTTGAGGCAGCTCAAAAACATCGCCGTAAGGGGAACCTCGAGAGGGCGATCAAGGAATATCGCAAGCTCATGGAGGATGATCCTCAGGATATGAGGACATTGCTTGTTCTTGCTGATCTGTACGTCAAGACGCAGAAACCACAGGATGCTCTTAGTGCTTATAAATCAATTGCTTACCACTATTTGAAGGACGATATCTACGACAAGGCTGTTGGTGTCTTCAAGCAGGCGCTCAACCTTGACCCCAAAGATCCTGCGCTACGCCGAGATCTCGGTGAGGCTTACCATCGTATGGGGCGTCTCAAGGAGGCGGTAGGCGAGTATCACCACGCCCAGCGTCTGTATGAGGGGCTCAAGGATGCCCACAGTCAGCGCGACATTCTTGAACGTATGGTGCGTCTTGAGCCCGATGAGCCAGCGCTTCGCATCAAGCTTGCCGAGCATTATGTACGTCTCAAAATGACCGATGAGGCTGTCAACCTCTTTGAGTATGCCGCTCGTCAGTTTGACGAGGATGGTCGTCT